>Ga0154662_107_pt1 | contig 23841 bp, 34 predicted proteins | sample Rifle2008BG13ft_FD_116091 | JGI IMG/M metagenome (GOLD analysis project Ga0154662, IMG submission 116091) | Candidatus Woesebacteria bacterium RBG_13_36_22 | reverse complement strand
CGGTAACAATTTAGCGGTTACTACTTTTCCTTCTTTGTCTTTTTTAACTTTTATATCAAGCTGGATGTCGGACGGAAGGAGGCGGCAGCGGCAGCGGGGATGTAACGGAGGCATCTCATTGATATCATTAATATTATAATGTTTTCCGTGTTTTGCTTTACAGTATGCACAATTATGAACCACAACCCCATTTGCAATATAAGATTCATCATCTTCAACTTGAAGATTAAAAACTGGATTATGTTTAATAGAACCATAAATAATAGACCTTGGTTTTGCATAAGTAAAGCAACAGTATTCCATTATCTTTGATGCTACGTCTGCAAATCTTTTCCTAATTTCATCTTCGGTAAAACGCAAAATAATAATATTACTATCTTTAAAATACAAATTCTTTTCCTTGTCTCTTTTTTTAATATTTTCATAATTTTGATGATGCCAACCATCACATTCAATCACTACTTTCTGTTTTGGGAGATAAAAATCTGTCCACCCATGTTTATTTGTTCCATAAATAAAATACCATTGCTGCTCAAATTCTATATTTTGTTTATCTAAAAACCACCTAACCTTTCTTTCTAAATAAGAATCACCAAAATGGTTTTTTCCTCTTGCTACGGCTGCCTTATGTAAATTCTCTGCTCTTTCTTCATAGGTCATTTTTCGAAATGGATGGCTGGGTAATTTAGCAGTTCTTCTGTTATGTTCTTTCTGATTTTCATAATAAATAGGATCTTCATATCTCTTTAAGGCTTTATCTTTAATTTTTAAAGCAACTTTTGGATCTTTACTCGGATTCCCATCCCCAGACCACCTCTTAGAAGCCTTTTCTCTAAGTTTTGAATTTTTATTCCTCAAAATTAAATCCTCTTTATATTTAGGATTTAACCAACGAATTCTATTTCTTTCTACTTTGTCATCCAAGTATTTAGAAGTGTTTTTATATTCTGAAAAACCTGACTTCCATCTTTTGATTTGGCATGGATTGCAAATTTCGCTCTTTCCAGGACCCCTCTGTATTAAATTACCACAATCCTTGCAATGTTTTGCAAGAACAACAATAGCATCATCATTTTTTATAAGTTCTATTTCTTTCCAACCATTGCTTGTTAAAATAGGATGTCCATAGGTTGCGTTAATATGGATATTAGATGCCCCACCAAAATCTAATTTTACAGAAGGACCATTATAAAAACGGGAAGATTTTCCTACTACTTTCTTAAATTTATCTTTATGGGTTAAAACATAATCCCCAATTTTGATTTTAGAAATAGGTTTCCACCCACCGATTGTCAATACCAATGTTCTTGCGGGAAAACATATGCGTCCGTCCTCAGGTATTCCAACCCATTTCAGGGTCTTTATATTAGAGGCTTTGAAGATATCGATAGCTGCCATCTGCCTGGAACGATGTAATTCTGTTCTTGCTATAAGATATGCCCGAACCCGCGCGCTGCGGAAAACTCCTTTATCAAGACCAGTCTTCAAAAGTGTAGAAGCTGTAGCAGAAACACTTTTACCCTCTTCCTCACCTATACGTAAAAGCTTCCCAATATGTTCTCGCATATCATCGGAAATCTTTGTTATAAGTTTAAGGGAATCCTGGTTTATCCTGTCAGTCGTTGCCGTGATAACAGTTGAAGGAACCTTCTGGCGGTAAATACTTGCAATCTGTTCCGTAATTTTGGTTAATTTTAATTTAGGCATTCTTTTATAGTCTTATAAAGTTAAACCCTGTTCCAAACTTACCAATCTATAATGAGGAACGCCACGTGTAACCGTTCCATCACCATGTTTTACATAAGCATTATAACCATCTGTTCCAACTATTGTACCACTTTTACCTTCCCCTTCGCCCTTCCAAATCTTTACCTTCTGTCCAACATAAAAACCACCTGCTGCTCTGGAATGACCTCCAACAAACTCAGCTTTTCCTCTTTTTTTTCTATAAAATGGCTTAACCTCTGATTTCCGCAAATCCTTACGAAATGCCAATGCATCATCCTGCACATGTTCAAATAATACCATCAAAAAACTTTTTAACCTTGGCATATCTGTCCGTGCCATTCGCTCTAAGGTTCCACGTGCCCGGTTTGTAACATCCAGAAAAGCGGTATTTACAGCTTCCATTACATATTTAGATTCTTTCGAAGCATTTGAGACTATTCTACCATATCCTTCTATGCTAACATGGTCCTTAATAAAATCCATAACACCTTTAGCATCATTTGAATAATCGGCCTTATAGCGTTCTGGCAACGAATACCTCCTAACGTTCTCTACTTTGCCCAACCTTATTCTGGAAAAAGGCTGAACTTCTGCTTTTTCTAAGACTACAAAAGACTTTTTAACCCCATACAATCTTTCGTCAATCTCCTTTGGCTCCCAAGAACTTGTCTCCTTTATATCCTTCCCCAAATATCCTTCTATCATTTCTCGCATCATCTGGTGGTTAAAAGCTCTCAGTTCAAAAGCCTGCAATGCTTCCCTTGTAGATAAATCTGGATATGGTTCGGATATTCCCCTTTTGTATGTCTCCCAAACCTCAATCGCATCTTCTCTGGTAAGCAATTTTCCCATATTATAGGCTTCGATTGTAGATTTAGGAGATGGTTTTTGTTTGCCCAAAGAAAAGTTTTCTTTAAAAAATGCAAAAGAATTTAGATCTACTGATAATGGGATAACTTTGAATCCTAAGTCTCTTAATACAGCAAATCTATGCCTTCCGTTAGTAAAACCTACCAAGCTACCTGTACCCAATGTTAGAGGTCTTGAAGAAACTTCCGGCATTTCTATTAGTTCCCCAGTTTTTAAAAATTCATTAAACCGTTCATACCTATCACTAATCTTTGCCCCTGTTCCACCAGGTCCAATATAAAAATCTTCGTCCTTGCTCCATTCTTTATCAAACTTATCTACATCTACAAGAACCGCTCTGCTCCCCAATTTTTTAGCCCTTTCGGGTTGAATAAAATTATAATTTCCAACTTTAACTATCTCAGTTTCCTTTCCGAAATCCTTCTGCCCAAGTTTAGGAAACCTTTTTAACCACTCATTAACTTCTCCTTCAGTTTTATTTGGATACTGTGACTTCCTTTTTGAATAATCTGTTGGAACCCCAGATAATTTCAACCTTTCTTGGTGGTCTAACAAAAATTTATTTCCATTTATATCCACCAAAGCCTCATTTGAACCAACAGCTCTGTAAATTATTGTAGCCACCAAATCCGAAACATTTCCGGACCTTAAAGAATTTCTGATCTCAGATTCAGACTTTTTTTGCTCCGGATAAGTATAAATCCATTTACTCTTTGATCCTTCTCGTTTTATGTACTTGTGAGGTCTTGCTTTCTCTAAAATTATGTATTTCACTGATTTCTATTCCTCAAATAAAAGACCTATCCATCTCCAAGCTGGATATTTATGCACCTCAAAATCCTCAAATATGTTATCAAAAGAATAACCTTGCTGTTTTTTCCAAAAAGCTATCAGCCCACCGGTTCTATCTTTCCCACCTTCACAATGTACCCATATGGGTTTATCCAGTTTTATCATCAATTCATAGGCTTTTAACATTTCTTCCTTACTTATTGGTCCACCGGCACCCCATAAAAAGCTGCAATACTTTATCCCTCTTTTGGTACAAAATATTTTTTCATCATTATCTTGGCAATCTGTATTTGGTGCCCATGCCAGATTGATTACGCTTTTAAATGGATAAAAATAATAAATAATTGCCCTTCTGATCCATCCAGGCTGTCCGGATCTGTAGATGGAATTTTTTTCAACAACTCCAAAATTTTTCAAAAATTTTCTAAACAACCATTCCCTTACATTCATGGCTTTCCAACCTTCCCGGTTTCTTCCTTTTCTATTTCATTCCAATAAATAGCCTTTGCTTCGTGTTCGGTCATCTTTTTAACATCCGCTGTTGAGTAACCAAGCTTATCCAAACCTTTTCGAGTTTCCTCCGATAAAATCTTTCCATCCTTTGTAAGTAAAGCTCTATTTATAGCAGGTGCTTTAAGAGGTTCGTGCCTTTCCGCTCTTGTTACCTTCTGGCCAAGTTCTTTTCTAACCTCTTTTAGGGCATTAAAAACCGCAACTCTTTCCTTCTGTGTTTTAAAATGTTTTATCTTCGGCTCAAGTTCTGCAAGTTTCTTCTGTACATAAACTTTCTGTTCTTTCGTAAACTGGCCTTGCTTCTTTAGACCTCTTATTTTATCTAAAAGGTTTTTAATTGATTTAAGGATTCCACTGTTTGAAACTATTCCTTTTGCCTCTCCTGCCCGTTGGTATTCCTTAACCCAGACACGTTTGCCCTTAATAGTTGCATAATGACCTTTAACATGGGATTTCTCTAAAACTATGTATTTCATTTTTTCCTCCAAATCCTTTTAAATCTGTATAAAACCTCTAACAGCACTCCATAAAACAGCATTGGTAGTGGAATATCATTAACATCCGGTACATCAGAAAGGGGTTCAGTTGCTAAAGGCATGACACCTTCGGCTTTAGGTAATTCGGTTAAATAATTAGTTAAAAATTCATTATTTTCTTGAATCTTTGCCGATAAACCCTCCTTATATTCCTTTCTTGTTAAAAATGTCCTTCCGTCACAGGTAACCCAAAGTGCAATCTTTTCAAAAGCATGGGAATTGCAAACCATAAGATACATCATTATTTGCTGGAGATCGTCCTTGTCTGAATTCTTTATAACATGGTCCAAAACGGCTTTCAATCCAGAATCGTGCTCCTGAAAAATCATACTTGCCATATCCGCCAGTGACATTTTATTCACGTTTAAGCCCTCCTCGATATGCGATACATTTTAGTTAGTTCAACAAATTTTCTAATTAATACAGTGCAAACCTCTACCCTTTTCTCCAGTGCAATTCCCTTTCCAGGAGTTTCTGTTGCAACTGTTCTTATTATTCCTTCGTGAGCCAAAAAATCTTCAAATGATCCATCACAATGGTTTTGTATAATACCGTTGACCGCTATAGCTTCTGGATCATTTCCTTCGTTCATCTTTGTTCCATTTTCTATAGTTTCAAAATAATTAGCCTCTTCGTTCCGTATAGCTTCGGCAAAAGAAAGAGCCCTTTTTACTTTAGGAAAAGAATATATGTAAGTATAAAACTTCTCAGAATCAACATCCTCATGAAGGCTAAGAAAACCGTCTTTTGACATTTCTTTAATAAAATCAATATTCTCCATTAAAATTTGGCCTTCTACAGAAAGAATATCTCCATTCTTGTGGTGGCAAAATCCAGCATTTGTCTTCTCACCAGATCTTGCATACCTTGTATTTCGGTTGAAACCTATTGGGTTAACACAGGGCAGGAAGGTAAAGTTAACCTCAGCAAGTTCTAAGTCGTCTGCTTCTTCTAAAAATTTTAAAACAGAAAACGGTCCGGCAACTTCTTCTCCATGAAATCCGGCAGCTATTAATACTTGAGGTAGGTCAAAACTAAATTCGAGCTTTGTTCTTAAAGCCCAAATCTGTTGCCTTCCGGTTTTCCCTAAAATTGTTAACCAAAAGTTCCGTTCACTTGAAACCTTAAATAATTTATTTAGGTACTTATGCATCCTCTGTTCCATAATAGCTCTTTCCTCTTAAAATTAATTGAGACTCCATTACCTTAGGTTTAAAATATCTTTTTGCCAATAATATTAAATTAGATTCTATCTTAAAATCAATAGTACCACAAGTATAATAATCAATAGATACAAAACTTTTGCAAAGTAATGTATGAACTTGAATACCACTTTCTATCAGAGGGAGCCATGCAGATATTCCAGCCTTATCTGGAAATTTCTCTATTGGACTTTTAAAAACATAAGGAGGAGCTTGCGCAGTAGAACCAAGAACCACCAAAGCCTCTTCTAAAAAACGGTACACTAAATCTATGCTACCAATATCCGATGCACAAGCATAAAGATCAACCAAAAGTTCGTAACCAAAAGGTTTTTCCAACTATCTACCTCCCTCTTTTCCCGATTCAAGAACTATAAACCATCTTCTTGTCTTTTCGCTCAAGGTAAACCACCTATCCATAAAATACGTGATGGGCAACCGTTCTTCCTTAACTTCCAACGGATCAAGTAAATAAACATACCTATCATCAATTCTGCCGACTACGGAGTAATGTTCATTCTCCTCTTTTCTTATATCTTTCTTCGTTCTTGCCTCTTCAACCCCAGGCACCATGCCCTCTGAGGCTTTAATGTCCCCACCCTTCCCAAGTTTTGTTTTCATCCAATCAATAATAACCGGATTTCCTTTATTAACATGGTTTTTAAGAACTTTTATTGCATGGCCTATGCTAAGATTTTCGTAAACCAAAGCATTAATCCCGGCATCATTCAAAACCGCTATCATTCCATTATGGTTAGTACCTTCAGATGCTGTTGATTTTGCCAAAGTTGCAACCTCTTTTTCTGTATAACTTTTACCAAACTTACTAAGAGCGATCCGTATGCTTGCAGGTCCACAAAGGCCTCTTGACTGAGAAAATAGTTTCATTAAACCACCCATTTTATCAACAATTTCTTTAGACTCCAACTTTGCCTTATTATCTTTCTCTCTTGGATCAAACCTAAAATAAGGTTTATGTTTCGAAGAAGGAGGTACATATATTTTCTTGGCTTTTTCCAAGATTACGTAATCCATAAACTTTCACTTTATTTAGAAATCAAGTCCTACGGATTTTGCATCCTCAAGCATTTCGTTTATGGTACGGCTATCAACAGAAGTACCCTCATAACCAAATGCTCCTACAGAATCGGCAAGCTTATTTGTACTCTTTATTACAGATAAAACGGAATCATTTGCAGTTACTACCTGGGCCATGGGTTCATATCCCGAAGGAACTGCATATTCATCACCTGTATGCATAGCCCCTTGTATCCTTATCCGGTCCTTTAACTTCTTTGGATACGTAACCTTTACCCAATTTTGCATCGCATAATTACTAACTATATCTTTAGCACCAACAAATTTTCCCTTTGGAATAATCTTTGCGGTTTCTCCGTTTGCAACTTTAAAAATTACATCAGAATAATTTTTTATCGCATATGTATAAAGTATTCCAGAAGGATAAAACATTCGAACTGTCCAGTCCAATACGTAAGGAGTTTTGTCTTTGGTTACAAGAACCTCAACAGAAATTGCACCCCTATAATTAAACTCTAAAAGCGTTGGTTTTATTGCCTCTGCAACGGTTTTAAGAATAGATGGAAGTTCATCCGAAAATTTTCCAATATAAAACCCGTCTTTCAAAAATCCCCAAAGGTATGGTTTTACAAAATCCTTTCCGTTAAAAAATAGATCCCATCCAGTTTCCACAACAACATCTGGAACCTTGTCTTCGACCAGAAACTCAAATGAGTCACTAAAAGGACCAAGTTTTGGCTTAAGAGCATTGAGTACGGTTTCTGCTGCATCTCCGTCTTCTGCGTAAAAAGTTTCCAAATCTCCACGGAAGATGTTCAGCTTAATATATTTCTTAGGATTCTTCTTCACATAACTTATTACATTATCAATACCCTTGATAATTTTGTAGTTTTGGACGGGGAGGCCGGCTTCTTTTTGTACCTTCTTTGCAAAGGCTCTGTCGTATTCCAATTTTTCTCCAGCACCTGCACCAAAAACCGTATAACCACCACCCCTTAACCATTCAGCAAGGTCACCGTGCCCTGTATAGTAAAAAACTATGCAATCAACTTTGTCAATATATTTAAAAAAGTCTTTAACCTTCTCCACTCCAGGATAACCAATCCCTACAGCATAACGGTAATATTTTGGTGTAGATTCTGCCCATTCTGTGAAATAATACACTTTATTTCCGTCATCAGCAAGTCTCCTGGCATGGTCAACCGCCAAACCCGTATCCCATACAAGAAAAGATTTTCTTGCTTTTTCTAAAACTACGTAATTCATTACAGGTTCTCCTTCAACAGCTTAGCTAATTTGTCCAGCCTTTCGGGATCTCTCCAAATAGGCTTCCTATCATCAAAACTCCGGAAAGACTTTTCTCCAGTTCTAAAATTATAATCAAGCCCACACCTTAGGCAACGGTTTGTGCTATGGCCCAAAAATACACCATAATTGTTTGATGAGGCTCCGCAGTTGGGGCACTCAATTCCTTCCATTATTTTTTCTTTCCTCTTTCTGAGCAATGTGTTCTTGATCTAAAGATTTCTCGAATAGTTTCGAAAAATCATACCCATATTGATCCAGAATTTTAGGTTTGCTCTTTTCCTTTTTTCCCCTTCCCCTTTTCTTTCTGGGTTGCTTATCGGGGCCTCGACCTTTTTCCAGGTCATAAGCTTCATCTAAGGAAATTAATGAGTACTGCATATCCCTTGCGTCTGTTATAGTGGTACCAGAAGGTTCTGGTTTTGACTCTTTGTCACCTTCTTTTCCCATGCGTTCCAACAATTTTCCTTCTGTATCAAAAAATTGTGAAACAATTACATTCACGTGATCTTGTAAACTTACCTTTTTATCATCGGTCACTACTGCACGGCTTGCTTCAAGAACATAATTATCCCGTGTCCAATCTTCTACAAGGTCCTCATAAACCTTTTTGGCAATACAATCCACGGTAGGTGCCTTTTTCTTATCCCTAATAAAGCACCGGATTTTCTCCTTTGCCCGGTCCTTTATACGCAAGTTAATCCACTCTCTGGCTTCGTCCTTCGTAAGCCTAACATCTGCTTTTTCAAAAGGTGTTAAGATTTCGTAAGATTTACCTACATCCTTCGGAGGTCTATCGTAAATTTTCAACTTTCCCTTTTCGTCTCTTTCAAAATAGTAAGTTTCTCCTTTCGAAGTCGTATGAGCTATTATTTTCCTTTTTCTTGGACCTTTATCAGGACCACGGCTTTTCTCCAGTTCTTCTATTGTTTTTAATTCTGCCTTAACCATTTCCCCTCTCCTTTAAAATTTCTATTTCCTTTTCGTCATAGGTTACATTTATTATCATTCTTTTTGGAATAGCTATAGTTCCCCTAACTAAGGGTGCTGAACCATCGAACCCAAGTGGAAAATTATCTCTACTTATAACAATCTCATCTTCAGTCTCTTTGATCAAACAACCAGATGAAATTACTGGATGAGAACTAAATTCAAAAGTTGCCGGATGCACATCATCGTAACTAAAAGCATCAACCCATAGTATAAAAGCAAATTTAAATTTCATTTTACCTCTCCTGTATTTGGTTTTACTTGTCTCGCTCTATCATCATAAATCTCAATCACATCTGTACCTTTAACATTTGTAACTTCCAGCCTTGGAAGTCCATTATCCTCAAGCCAATCCTGTATTTCTTTTTTCATTTTAGTATTTGTTGCTCTGGCTGTAAAAATTTTTACTTTCTTTCCTTGCTCAAGCCACCTCTTTACCCGTGCCATCATTTTAGGAATAGGCTTACCAGTTTTATCCGCACCCCATTCTGTTCGATGGTACGCAAGTGTTTTATCAAAGTCTACGTAATAGCTACCTTCGGGATTTTCGGCTTTTTCAATAACTACGTATTTCATACCGCTCCAAATATCATCGGCTATTTTCATCACCAAGTCTTCAAGTTCTTTCTCTTTCTTTTCATCCTCAGGTGACATTTGGCTACCTAACCAAACCGGCCTTTTCCGGATTGGCATTCCAGTCCAAACTTCGTAATTTCCTACGGTTAACTTATTAATAGCCTGGTCCTCTGATTTTTCTAAACTCTCAACCCTTTGGACCGTAAGGCCATGTTCTCTTCTGGCTATTTGAACGGCCTCCATGGGATGGAAAGCTTCAACCAGTACCTTCCTTCCATCAACAAGTGTAACTTTAAAATTCCTTTTACGGGGCTTTAGGTCTTTAGCACCAAAAGTTCTGGCTTTTTCTAAAATTATAAACTTCATTCAGAACCTTCTTCTTCCCTTCGTCTCCTGGCCAGTTCTCGCATCCGTTCTCTTTTAGGTTCCCAACCTCCGGTTTGCTGTCGTTCCCTTTTTACGGAGCTACTCTCCTCTTCCCCTAATTTTTTACCATATTTTGCCATACGAAAACCTTTGGCTTTTTCTAAAATTACAAACTTCGTTTTCGTCCCCCCCTTTGTAAGCCAAGTATGTTTCGGTTTAAGGACATTGGGATTGCTAATTCCCTTTAACCTATTTATCTCTTCCCTGCTTACTTCAACTTCTTTATCTCTTATCTCTTCGTTCATAAGTTATCCTATCAGGTCCGGTAAGAATAACATGTTGACCAGACTTTGGAGGTCTAACCAGCACTTCATTCTCTCCATCGTTATTAACAAATCCAAGAATATCTCCAAACTTAATCCTTCGCTTTACAACAATTCCCTTGCCTTCTCCTGCATCATATGAATAATAAAATCCACGTGCAAATTTATCAGCCATAGCAGGAACAACGGTATAGGAAATAAAATACTGAGAATAAGGCTTTTCAACCTCTCCTTCCTTCAATGATATTCCACGGTAAACATCTATTTCCGTATTAAGTGCTTCTTCCCAACTATTAACATTTTTTAAACCAATTAAACCGGGATAGTTCTTTCCAATATCCTCATCTTTCATTGCCTTAACATGGCCCCAAATCTCCCTCTTGCTTGTAATAGACCAATTTTGACCCTCTGGAGATTTGATAAAATTCCACATTTGGTTTCTATTTGCTCGGTTTCTCCAGTTTGTTGATATGTCATCGGCTATATTGCTAAACTTTCCCAATATATTTTCTGTATCTGGAATAACTGGATTATCTAATAAATCTTGCTTTGTAAGCCTGTCCTTGTAAACAAATCCTTTTTGTTTGGCAAACCTTTGGATCTCTTCCCACATTGCCCAATCCCAACCAGATTTACCATGTATCTTACTATGTGCCCACGATCTCCATTGATACCCTTCCCAAAGTATTTGTTCGTCTGAATACTTTCCGTGTGACAAACCAGGTAACCTCCATTCTATTAAGCGGGCACGAGCTTGTTCCCTATACTCATCTATCCTTTCAGTACCTGGAGGAGCGGTTTCAATTTCTTGTCCATTTGGTTTTGGTAGGATTTCTATTGATTTTACCTTGCTCTTCCCATGTAAGGGATAAACCTCTCGTTCCAACCCCCAAAAACCAGATACCTTTAACTTCTTAGTAAGAGCGGTTACTAAAACAGGAACATAATTTTCACCATAATGTTCCGCTATTCCATGAGCAAAATTTTCTGCAATTTTTTTGCTAACACTAAAACTTGTAGGTCTTGATGTATATAAAGTTTTTCCCTCTTTCCAGCGAAACCCCAATAGTTTTCCCGTCTTAGGATCAACAGTTGCCGCATCTCCTCTATAAATTCTAAACGCTTTTCCCTTTGGAGCAATTTTAATATCTTCTGGCCTCCAAACACCTTTCGGTTCTTTATAAAAATAAGTCCAGCTTCCTTTCGTTCCTTCCCGACGGACGTATTTATGCGGTCTTGCTTTCTCTAAGACAATGTAATGCATATTTAATAATAACCTTACTCAACTAACCGTGGCTTGAGAGGAATGGAAGGAAACCTTATTCCACCAACTTATCCCTAAGAGCCAGAACTGTAGCACTTTCTTTTAAAGAATTTTCATACTGAGCGACAAGCTCTTTTTGGAACGGAGAAGCTAAAGTTTCAAATTCATGGCGGAAGGCTTCAATGGTTTTGTCAAGGATTTTCTTCACTTGTGCAGAGGTAGGTTTTACTTTGTCATTTATTTTTTCAAGATATTTAAACTCCTTTATTGCCTTTTTAATTGCTTTTTCATATGCAATATTTACCTGCTCCAAAAGCAAATCTTCTTGCTTCTTCAGTTCAGTATCATTCTCCTCAATTAATTGTTGCAGCTGCTTTTCCATTAACTCCTCATTTTATTCAAATTACCACCCGGACTCTTAGACTTGACAAGTTTCCACTCATGGTCACTTATAAGATCTTTATCTCCGAAAGATTTTTTTAACCCCTTCATATCTGCAATCATTCTATCCAGCTCACTTAATCTTCCACCACCTTCGGTTTCAGTTTCTTCCTTCTCCTTCGCTGCAAGTTTTACACCAACCTTTGGTTCCTCTTCTTCTTTACCAAAATCCAATTCTTCCTCTTCACCCTTCGGGAAACCTGGAGAAGGAGCACCAGGTTCGGGCCCTCCAAAACCACCACCCATACCAGCTTGCATCTTCATTTGAGTACGGTAATTAATGTAAGCGGAATCCATGATAAGATCCCCACCCTTATCTTCTCCTAAAGGTTTAAGATCGTTTTCAGCTCGTACTTCGTCAACCACCTTATATTTCTCCAACTCCTTGACTTGTAGTTCAACAACATCTTTCTCGGATTTTGAGTCCAAACCTACAAATTGTAACTCATATTTTTTATCTATCTGAAAAATAAAGTTTTTGTTAATTTCAGATTCAAAAAACCTCAACAAAGGTTTTAATCCCCTATCTCTGGACATCTTAAGCTTTGCTTCCGAAGGAGACTCAAACATTGGAGCCTGTTGTCCTGAAGTTCCCCGGAGGTCAAAATTAATCTCAGAAGGGTCCATAAGGTAGCAAGCGCACATCAGTTTTATCAAATACTCTATCCAATTGGAAAACTCCATCTGCCTGTTGCTCATTTGAAGGTTTGTATAAACCAACTTCCCAGGAGATGCAATAATTGGTGTTCTCCAAGCATTCCAAACTCCAGATACCTGTGCGTGCCATTGTCTTCTGAATGCTAATAACTGTTCCTGTGGTAAATTCTGTCCCTCAAAGTGAATAATACCTTTTGGAGCCGCACCGGAACTAAAGAATTTCTGATTGTATTGTTCGGCCCAAAGGTGAGATGTTATAACTTGTACCAAAAGCTCAAGTTCACTTACACCATACTTGTTTTGTTGTATATAAGTTCTTGGATTTCGTACACCAAAAGCCATCTCCTGCTCACTATAAGTATTCATTACTTTACCACTTATAACTTGAACATAGCGAACATCTTCAGGCTTTGGACGCCTCTTTTCCGCAGTCTGGGACTGCTGCGAATCCATTTCACGTTTCCATATCTGTTCCATTTGCATATTTCCATAACCACCTACCATTTTAAGCAGTTTTGGTGTAGTTGCAAAACGAATAGTAGCAGAGTCAATGGCATAAAAAGCCACGGGCAGACCACCTCGGCCAGGCACAACCTCCCAGCAAGCCTGGTCATAGGTCAAACTATCTCGTACTTCCTTGGATAAATACGTTTCAAAACTATCTCTGCTCTCTTCTTCTACAATATCAGGAACCCCAGTAGCCTCAACCGTATCCTCCAACTCCTTAATTTTTGTTAAATCAGATTTTGAAGGTCTTTGCTCATCATCCCGCATTGTAATTTCAAAACCAATATCATGTTTAGTCTTAGGAGGTCTCGAAAATGAGGTAACTTGATGTATCCTTGTATTAATAATTGCCGCAATTATTGGGTTACGTTCACTCATGAGCCTCAGTGTATCATATGACATCGACATAACACGTTCTTTATAACCCAAATTCTCCATAAGTTGGAACGGATCAAAAAATAAGCTTTTGGCTTCTGCATCTTCCTTAGCCTTAGCTAATTCTGTGCCCGACTTCGATAAACCCTCCTTATAACGGTCAAACAATTCAGCGGCTTTTTCTTGGGCCCTTTGTTCTGATACCTCAAGCATCTTGGATTCGGTATCCAAAATCCGCTTTTCCATGTCTACACGACTTTCAACCATTCTATCCAAAACCTTACTTAAAGGATCAACAAGCAGTGAAAGATCGTAGCGTGGATCAGCCTTAACCTCCTTAGCCATTTCCTCCCTAAGGTCCTCTTTTTGAGTTTTAGTTAGTTCCTCTTGCCAAACATCATATGCTGAAAAGTTATCCATAGTTTATCCTTTAATTTTTTCCCTTACTACGTCAAGGATTTTACCAAGCTTTACAATTTGTTTCCCAGAAAGCCCGCTTTTCGGATCTGCCCAAAAGTCAGTAATGTCAGAATCCCAATCGTCTCCAAGTTCCTGTTTAGTTTTTAGATAGCCCTCTGACTCCCTGCCTTTCTTTGTAGGTTCAGCCCAAACAACAACCTTGGTGTCTTCGTAAGGATAGCGCTGCTTTCTTTCTTCAACAAAAACCTCTTTCTCTACTCCATCATCATCTACGTAACGGATATTTGCTTTTATTTTACCATATTTGGTACGTTCGAGAGTGTCGTAAGTGATTTTCTTACCAGCATAAGGCTTATAAGGAACAATAAGTTCTTCTCCTATTACTCGTCTAAATCCTTCTTTAAAAGCAGGATCTTCTTTTTCGATTTCATAAGGATCTTTCAATCCTGCAAAATGTTTTCCCTTTTTATCCCTTTCTTTGTCTTTAGCTTCAAGGTGTTCAATCATGGAAGTTCTTACGGGAGGCCCTGACTTTTTATCACCGTACATCATTCTGTTTAAAGTTTCAACCCCACGTCCAGCACCTTCTTCAGTTAATATCCTCTCACCTTCCTCCTTTGTAGGTCCACCCATAACACCAGCCATAGCGTCAGGCATCTTTAAAGTATCCCGTGCTATTTTAATCTGATGTTCTTCTGGTGTAGAAAGTTTATCTTTCTCCCCAGCAAATCTGAAGAAACCCTGAGGATCTCGGTAAACATATGTATACTTTCCCTTAGATCCTATCCTTTTGATGTATTTATGGGACCTGGCTTTTTCGAGCGATTTAAAAGCATGGAAAGGGTTTGCTTCTGTATATTCTTTAAGAGTGTTCTTGCCTCGGCGTTCTGCATTTTCTTTTGCCAACGCGTTAGTTGCAACCCTAATAGCTCCGGCATGGGAATACCCAGCTACTCTGTGCCTTTCATAGCTTTTTAATTCTTCTTCAGAAAGCCGTGAGATTTGCTTATGCTCCATTTCTTTTTTTCTTTTTCTCGGTATTAAATCCGGACCTCTACCTTTTTCCAAAATCACAAACTTGAAATCATCATCAGACTTTTTAAAGCTTTCCATTTGATTTATACGTTCCTGTGCGGCTTCCTTTGAACCATAAATTTTGGGGTATAACTTTCCGGTTTTATGACTTCTAATCTTATAACCACCTTCTACTTTTTCTACTGACATTTTTAAACTCCTTTTTCTAAAACAACAAACCTTTCTTTACTTTTCTTCCACGCACAATCTAAAAAATTATAATGTCGTCCATCAAATATTCTGCAACCTTCGGGTCTATTACTATACTGGTCACAAATCCATCCTTCATCTGATTTCTGTAGATGAGGACACGGTAAATCTACTTTTACGTAAACAGCTCCAACATCTTCATTTATAATCTCAGCCCCTCTTACATGTAACCAATCTGTCATTATAGCCTTTTGAAGAGGTTTAACAACAGGAAGCACCAAGCACTTGCAGCACTTGCCACATTTTTTGCAAAGATCTGATAATGTTGAATGCATAATTACCTTACCGATTGAGCAAAATCAACGGCTTCTTGTCTTGTTTTAAAAAATCCAATAGCCCTGTGGGACCAACCAGCCCATCCTTGGCGCTTTTTGCTCCACCCAATACACTTGCTTTTTCTTCCTTTTGGTATCTCAGGCTCCTCTATTCCGTACTTCTCCATAATATTAGCCAAAGACTTTTCCAATATAACATGCAACATTATTGTTTAACCTTTTTTCTTTTCTGTTCAGTATCTTTGCGGTGGAATTTCCAATGCCTTGAAATCCTTGCATCCAAATCCTCAACCGCATCAATAAGCTGATTTATGCGATCCGTAACGTTCTCAATCATCAGGGAATCATCAAGTTTCAACTTTTCAATTTTATCCGTCATAGCTCAAATCTCCTCTATTAACTATTTTAAAATAGAAAGTATATCTGTAATATAATCCAACCTTGCTATATAACTATAGCACGCTCCGGTTTCCCTATTCAAATTCATAGCCCTTACAATACCAATAAATATTGGTTTCCCATTGTTAAACACAAAGGCAGGAGCACCCGAGTCGCCGGAATAAACTCTAATATCTGTAGTAAAATCAAACTCTGCAACTCCCAAAACTAAATTATTTTTCCATCCAATTGGTTCCAAACTTACTACTTTTCCATATCTAACTTCATACCAATTCCCCAGTTCCAATTCCCCTCTTTTCATAACCAATACGGCAATAGAATCGTCTTTTTCAAGACCAAACCTTGTGGGTGTTCCAGTACTTTTGTTAGAATTGTAACCATAGCTTCGGCCAAAAGGAACAGAAATTGGTTCACCCGACATCCAACCTTTCTCAACCTTAAGCACAGCAACATCTGTTGATTGAGACTTAAACACGATTTTTGCGGGGCAAAATCCGTAAAAATTGTTAGGATCTCCTATTAAAATTTTTATGTTTATTAACTCAACCAAAGACATGGAAGTACGTTCGTCCTTGGTTAACTGAATGTCCACGGTTGTTGCTTCTACTACATGTGCAGCCGTAATGATGTATGTTTCACCATTCAAACCACGGGTCGTAATGCCCATCCCGCATTGATTAAATACCCCGGTCCTTTTTACTTGATTTCCGTTTGGATCTGTTACAAATCCATAACCCGAACCATTAACTTTCAACACCACAACTGCATTGCTTAAATTCTCAAACCAAGGCATTTTGCAAGATTCTTTATCATATGCAAAACTTTGGTAAGATAAAGAGAAAAGGACTATTAAAACCAATGCTAATTTTTTCATACCTATTTTCTTTCTTCTCCTTGCTGATAAGGCTCTCCTATAATCTTATCTGCAAATCCATACTCCACAGCCTCTCGAGCCGTGCACCAAAGTTCTCTTTTAATAATTTTTAGAGAAAGTTCCTCTTTTGTCATCTTAGTTTTTGCTATAATAAATAAATTAATAGAATCTTGTATTTTACGAGAAATAGATGCATTTTGCTCTTCATCAGATACACTTTCTACGGTAAAATACTTAAACTTGCTCATCTCATGAAACATAATAAAAGCGTTTCTATCAAGAAATCTATGCCCCGGACTTCCAGACATCATTATAATAAGTCCAGCTGATGCTACAATACCCCTGGCACGAATTTCAACGGTAACTCCTTGACGTTCTTGTTGTTCTATCAGACCAATCATTCCTATAGCGTCAAACACAGAACCTCCGTAGGAAAAAAGGTCAATTACAATCTTATCATATCTTAGAACGCTTACAGTATTAAAAACCTCCGTAAGGCTTCCATAATCAATATACTGAACTGTCAAATACAAAGTAGAATTTGTAAAATATACCCCTCTTGGAAGAGGCACAAACACACCCCGTTGTATATCATCTGCCTTCGCAATAGGTGCCAAGCCTAAAACCAGAAATAACAGAATTCCAACCACCACCGATCTAATTACTTTTTTCATTTGATATCCTTTCTTATATCATAGAATTTTGCACAGAATATAACATAGTACTAAAAACAATATGGGGTGGCCGGCGGAAGTTGAATCCGCTAAAATAGGGGCCACAACCCTACGCCTCCACCGCTTCGGCATCGGCCACAGGTTTATTTTGATCAAAATTTATAAATTTGTTTATTTTATCAATAGCATCATCAAGGCTTTTAACCCTTGTCCTTCTAAACTTCTTCTCTCCAAGCTTTCCAGAAAATTGTTCTACCACTCCATCTCTCGAAATATGGAACATTGCATAAGGTGAGTTCTGAAGAATTCCATTAAACCAATCTTTCTTATCCTGTAATGAAATTGTCAAAAGAATTGAAGCTCTTTCTTTTCCACCAAGCGTTGAAATTTGAGCATTAATATAAGGAGCCCCTTTAATACCCTCATGTAATTTTGTTAGCACCTCTTCCTTATTTTCAACATCAAATATTTTTGTAAGTTCTGTTGGAAAAGATCTATCTTTGACTCTTTGTAACCATTCATTCGGAACCTGTATTTGCATTCTGCCGGTCCACACAACCGATTTGCCAGATTCTCCTGGTCCACGATAATTTACCGTTGTGTCCTCATTGGTATGAGGAGAGCGCATCACCAATTTTTCGTCAACCTGGAATGAGTCTGACAAAGATACTTTTGTTATTCCCAGCTCTTCCATAGATCTATGTGTAATATCTAAAACTGCCCTATTTGTTTCTTCGGAATAACCCATTGGAATCTTTTTCATCTCATCCCACCGGACAAATGATCCAACATCCTTTCCTTTTTCATCCTGCACTCGGTACATTCCCTCCCCAATATCTCTGTAAATCGTGCCTTTAGTTCCCGCAGGAATGTTAAAACCAACATCTTCCAGTGTCTCAGTAATCTCAATCTTGTCACCTACTTTAAACTTCGTTTTTGGCTCTTCGTAGATATAAATCCAATTTCCCTTCGTGCCTTCCCTTCGTATGTATTTATGCACCTTGGCTTTTTCCAAACTTGTAGAATTATTCGTTTTAAGAAAATCTATAATTTCTTGCGAACTTGCTCTCCATTCATTTCCATCTTTATCAACAACTACATAAAATGTTTTACCTGTAGCAATATCAGATCGGCCGCTACCAAATTTAATGCTCATACCTCGATGAGACAACAACTCCCTGGCACGGTCAATAGTTATTTTATTGCCTACTTTAAACTTCGCTTTTGGTTTTTCATAAACATACGTATACGTACCTTTTGCACCTAACCGTTTTATGTATTTATGAGCCCCAGCTTTAGAAATATCTATAAGTTCTTCTCCAACCTCCTTAGCCTGATCTTTAGTCAGGTGAAGAATTATTTCCTTTCCTCTTTTATCAGTTACCCATATGCAATCATCGGCACGATCAATTCTAAAATGTTCGTTATTTAAAGCCTTTTCCAAAATGTCACTATATCTTTGAGCAACAATTGGCATTACAAGATCAACAAAGGCCTTGGATTTCTCTTCGTTCTCCTTTTTTGTCTTCTTAACTTGCTCTTCATTTTTAGGCTTTCGCTCCTCTTTCTTTTCCCCCTTTTCTACCTTTTGGTTGAAAAACTCCCCTAAAAGTTTAGCACCCCGTTCCCTCAAAGCAGTCAGGTTTGTAAGACTTTCAATTAGTTGCTTTTTAGCATCCTTGCCATTCTTTCCATTTTTAGTCTTAGAATCTTTACCTTTAGCCTCATTATTTCTATCTTTAACTCTGCTACCAGACTTAACGGATTTTTTGTCTTTCTTTTCATCCTCTTTCTCTTTTGCAGCCTTAATAAAATCTTCAACCGATGAAACAGCAAATATATTCAAAACGTCAGCTCTAAACCGGTCAATCACGTCCTCTGTAAGCTGTTTACCTACATATGATTTAATTAAACTGGAAAATTTTAGTGCTTTTTCAACTTTTTTACGGCTAAGTTCTCCAATTTGTTTCAAAGCTTTTTCTGCCTTTTTCATCTCCTCCTTCTGTAAATCGCCCAGCATATCAAATGCCTTAGTATACAAATCTTTGTAGGGCTTTGATTCCTTGGAAAAAGCTAAAAACTTATAATTCCAATCCCCTTCTTTAAATTCCGTACGAAACTTATTTTCTTCTTTCTTTATATTATCAAACTTATTTAACATAGGTTTTATCTGACCCATGATGCCTTCAAGTTCAACCTTATGCAAGTCTAACAGATTTGTCATCGCCTTCATTTCTTCTTGTGTATGAAAATACCCTTCAAGCAAGTTTTTAAATTTCTCGTGTTCTTCACTCTTAGGAGCATCCTTAGGTTCTTTCTTTAATTTGTCGGGTTCCTTCTCCTTTGAAACATCACCTTTCTGGCGAACGGTTTGAGTCTTACCCTTAATCGTACGGGTATAACCAACATGCCCCTTAGGTTTGGTTGCTGCTGTTATTTCTGCTTTCTTTAATACCTCTTGTAAAATCCCTTCTTCCATTTTAAACCTTTCCTATTATTCCCTTTAGAACTGCATAAACAAAACCACCAACTATTCCCATTAAACCAGAGATTGAGGTATCTAACTTCTTTCTGTTTTCTAACTTACCAAACCTCTTACCACATGCATCTAAACGAGTTTCACAATCAATTTCTTTCTTACATAGTAGTTCATACATGTCAAGGATATATTCAAACGTAATGTCCATCTTTAAAGATGGATCACTAATTTTATTAAAATTTTCTTTGCTAATAGGTGTTGCCATATTACGCTCCTCTTTATTCTCCAACCTCTATTAGTCTCCCCTTTTGCACCTCTGGGCAAACTTTAGCTGGAACTGGTTCAACCTTTTTAAGGGCTTCTTCTAACATCTTTTTCTTTTCGTTGGGATCTTTAGGTAAAACAAGTATATCTATATCTGTGGGACCCGAGAAAGGAAGACTTACGACAGGTAATTCCGGCCATGGAAATATTATAAATTTATCAAACGGTATAGTTAAACTCGGATCGTAATTGTAACTATCATCGGGAATAGTTACAGTAGCATCATTAATTATTCCAGCGTTAGTTCCGTTAGAAACCCAACTTCCATTTAAAATACTTCCATGAATTTCAGGTGTTGGAATCATCATACACAAACACCTCCTTTGCTTAATCTTATCCAACCAATCTTTTTCGAATTAACCAATAACAAACAAAATTAACCAAGTACTATCCACGTAAATGGATCACCTCACTTTTTCTTTGGATCCAAGTTCAACTTTAACCTTCCATTTAACTCCATCAACTTCAACGGGTATTTCCGCATCCCTGGCTCTCATACGATAAACATGTTTTACTAATTCAATAGCCGCCTCTTTCCCAACCTTAAGTTCATCCTTCAATTCTTCGCACATATGATTTCACTCTCTTCTATCTTTAAGCTTTACAATTTCAGGAGCAGGCTCAGATACGGGTTCCCACTTGTCTCCAAAATAATCAAATGCACTTGCATTTACCCAGCCCATCATCTTATTTTCCTTATTACCTACAAAGAAAAACGTTTTAAAAAGAAAGCCCATTGGCATTTGATCGTTCTTCTCCTTCCAGGTATATTGGAAAAATACTGGATAAAATTCGTTTGCTTTTAACCAATTAACCAATGAATTCTTATCTTTATCAACTTTAACTTTTACGTAAAATAATGGCATCATATTTTAGCTCACTTTGGATTCATGGATTTCTTTTATTTTATGACTAATATTTTATCTGGTGGACCAGGTGAGATTCAAACTCACATCTTCTTCGGTGCAAGCGAAGCATTTTCTCGATTAAACTACCAGCCCATAATACTTAGACCAGACAAGGCTTTCTGGAATTACTTCCAGCTGGCCGCACCTTGCTGGTACATATATCCCAGGACTCGATTGGAGGCGGTACTCCTCAGCCGGCGTAGTCCAAGGATTTCTTAACCTAACTTAACCTAACCTAACTTATATAACACAATCATTTAAGTGATAATACAAATCAAGGACGTTTCTAAAAATTTTGTTGGCTTCTTCTTCCGAAAGCTTCTTTTCTTTTATTAAGTCATCATTAAAGAACAGGTCTGCTATTGTAACATTTTGTTCCTCAATATAACAAACTACAAAGACTACACCATCTTTCTCTGTAACTGCTTCTAAGCACCATCCAACTTTTTCTTCCTTCAGATAACCTATGGCATAGTTGTAACCATCAAGCTTCCATCGGACATAATAATCTCCATTAACATCAGGAACCCTCTTTACAAGCATCAGTTTTGCTTCATCAAGTGCTCCAGCAAAAACAGTTCCTGAAAAAAGGATTGTAATTACTAAAATTGTTAGCAACCTCAGAACTCTCATCATTTTACCTATTTAAATAGTCTCCTCATAGTTAGTTATATAAATTTTATGACTTTTTTACTACTTTTACCCTGGAACAAAAACTGCACTCTTTTGTAACCCACACCTTTCCATTCTTTCTCCCTTCAAACCTTATCCAATCGTGTACTCCAAACTTGCAAAACCATCTTGGTAAAGGGATTCTTCCACCCCAAGCAATGTAACCCCATACATTCATTCCCGTATAAACAATCCACATAGGAATCTGGCCGTAAAGCTTACCTTTGATGTTTAACCAAATAAATCCTATATTAGTTAAAGTAAAAAGAACAAAACAAATCTTTCTTTTCTTTATGTTTAGATAACTTGCAAAAATTGAAAGAGCACTTAATAACCAGGCCAGGTCCTCAATTCTCATCTAATACTTCTCCACAAATTTGACATACCCATTTCCATTCACCATTACAAAAAACCAGCTTACAAATTTCATGATCACAAGTTTTAGATTCATTTACTAAATTCATTTTTCTTCCTTAACAATTTTAAAAATGTTATTAACAGATTTTGACATGGCTTTTGTAGCTTCTTCAAATTCCCTATCAATTTCATCAACGGCCTGGGCTGATAAACGTTTTACTTTTTTACCGTTAATTATAATTGTAACATTTTTATAACATACAGCTTTTTGCTGAAAAATCTCTTTGATAAACCCCCAAATTTTCATGCTTCCTCCTCTATATCAAAAGAGTAATCGGTTTCCATGTTAGTGGCTGTTAATAAATTTCCAATCCAAGATGTTTCACCATACTTACCTGTATAAAAATTCTTATTTACATTCAAGAGTTTTGTTAAATTTAATTTCATTTTCTACCTACATGATCTAAGTATAACAAAAAATATGGCAATAGCCAGCCCAAATACTATAACCCCAATTGCTTCCAAAATCATAGTAGATCTGTGCTCCACAAACCCACAGCTTGGAGAACACATCCACCATATAGATTTATCAAGTCCTTTGAATTTAATCAGTTTTTTCCCACATTGAGGACATTTCATTTTTGGCGCTCCTTCTCAAGGCTCTTAACAAACTTTCGGAGCAACCCTTGCCAACCTAATGCCCGCCTATGGTTTTTCAGCTCTCCTTTTGCAATAGTTGTATCATTAATCATCACCTTCCAAAAATAATGACCAGTAACCGCATCACCTTTACCATTGTTTAGAAATAAAATAGATAACATAAAAACCTCCTAACGATATTCCTTAAAGTCTGGATCAGTTTTATGTAAATATGACAGCACCTCTTCAGCATTTAACCAATCAATATAATCGTGCCCACAGCTCGGACAAAGCACCGGACCAGGCTTATCCATTTTGAATTCATAAAGGCATCTTTGGCATCTGTATTTACATCTTACCACGGTATTTAACCCACCTTTTCAAGTTTTTAAGAAAGTTTAGCTCATCTTCTGCATTCATTTTTGTTTTACACCAAGACCATCTCCCCAAAGGTGTGTTTTCGCAAAACCTAAAACCAGTCCTCCACCAAACAGGACAACCTCTGCAGCTATCACTAAAATTATTAAATAAATCACATAAACCACATGTAATTATGGGATCGTTTGGAAAAAATCCTTGAATTATTAACCTCCACTTTTCAAACGTCTTGCTCCAAGCATCTTTAAGATTCTTGGCAGATGTTTTTGCTTTAAATCTTCTGCCTTCTACCTCAAACCATTTGCTTTTTTTCATGTTTTATCTTTCTCCTTTTCTTTTAAACACGGCTTACAAAGTGTGGTGATCCATCCCTTTGTGTGTACTATGTCTTTGATTGAGCCACACTGTTCACATATATTAAAGCTTAAATGCTCAGCAAAGCTGATCATTCCATAGACCCAGTCATCGCCGGTGTTAATGTAAAATCGTAACGAGCCAAACTTCTCTTTAACTTGCACAGCCTCAACTTCCCACTCAAACTCTTTTTTATAGAAGAGCACCGTCTTTAAAAACGACCCCCACCGACCATACTTTAGCCAAATTTTTAGTCTTTTCCAGAACCTATTATTTGCCTTGTTTCTAATTCTAACACCCTCATTTCTACTTTTAGTATAC
>Ga0154662_143_pt1 | contig 26667 bp, 33 predicted proteins | sample Rifle2008BG13ft_FD_116091 | JGI IMG/M metagenome (GOLD analysis project Ga0154662, IMG submission 116091) | Candidatus Woesebacteria bacterium RBG_13_36_22 | reverse complement strand
TTGATTTATTACTTACGGATTATTTGTAACAGATATGAAAAGGTTTTGCAAGAATTCATTTTCCAGTATTTTATCTTCCTGCTTTTCCTGTTGACCAGATTAGAAATAACTTCTTTTTGAATCCTCCTCTTTTATCTTTTTTTTCTTCCTGGAATCGTTCGACTTTTGAAAACCGGATTTTGTAATGCGCTGCAATGGACTTGGTCAGTTCCAGTACGTCGGCGAGTTCATTAAGAAGTTCTTCCTTCGGAGCATCTATAAGTTCCTTGGACTCTTCAATAAGTTTCTTTTTTAGTTCTTTCCCGAATTCCGCTTTCCCCAAAATCCTGGTTTTATAATTTCCGCCTGCAGCCTTAATTTTTTCCGGAATCTTATCCCGTATGAGTTTATTATGGTAATATTTTTTCTTCATATAGGCTGAATAGGCCGGTCTGGGATCCGACTATCATATTTTATTACTAATCTTCAAAAGAAGCTTCTTTTGAAAGTGTATTAATATCCTCGATCACAAACTTTCTCCTGACCTGTTTTAATATTTTAAGCTTTGATAACCTTCCGATTGCCAAACTGGTTGTTTCCCTTGTCATACCGGCCAGATCGGCAATATCCTGATGGGTAAGGTTAAGGTAAATAATTGTTTTTCCTTTATCCGTCTTCTTACCGAAACGCTTGGCGGCCATCAATAATGCTGAGGCAACCCTATGGTTGGAGTTGCCCACTAAAAAATGCCTGATATTGGTAATCAAACCGTCCGTTCCTCTAAGTATCCGCTTGGTTAAGTCAAATAAAACCGCAGGATTTGTCCGTAAAAATTCAATGAATTCACTCTTCGTTGCTTTATTCAGAGTAACCTGAGTCATGGCCTGAAAGGAGTATTGGTTGGGTACGTCCCCTATGGCCCAGAACATAGGGAAGAAGGTTCCCGGTTTATAGATATTCAGGGTCAGCTCATTTCCGTCCGGGGTAACGGTATTCATCTTAATATAACCTTTCCTTAAATAGTAAACGCCGGTAGGTTCATCCGAAGAAAATATTATGGTTGAGTTCTTACCAACGGTTATCAGTTTATATTTGGAAAAATATTTATCCAAGACATTCCCGATTGTTTTGTTCATAGGCTTACTTGTAAGAATAATTACAGGTAAATTGTAATATATTTTACTGAATTATATTAACCCATCTGTCAATATAACAGTACGTCATGAGAATATTAAAAGATATCATAAAAGCACTAAGACACACTTTCGTTTGGGACATAATTACGATTCTTACTATTTCCCCTGATTTGATAAATACCAGTAGCTATAGCGAAACATCGAAAAATAAATTTGTCAGATATTCTATCTCAAGTGAACGAGGCCCGCCTTAAAAAGAAAAGGGTAGACAGGCATCAAGATAAGAAACTTCACACCTCAAACCATAATGGTCTTTTTTGATCTTTTAGATTCCCGCAATGGGAATAATTAAATGTTATCTCGTCATCTTTCTTAATATTATGTAGTGCGATGAAATCAACGATCATATCTTTTTGTTTTATTTTATAAGTTGCATTAGGTTTGTATGAGTGGTTATAAATTGATCCGAAACCCAAAACTATTGCCAATCGCTTTTTATTCTTACCGTAATAGAAGAAATACGTAACAAGGATGCTTTCTTTTAAATTAGACATATCACCTCTTGGAACATCAATAATAGGACATCTTTCAATAATTTCACCCTTTTTTATATCACGCCTTGCATAAACCCCTCTTCCGGCATTAAGGATTCCTGATTTACTGATATATACCTTGTCTGAAGTGAATATTTTTTTCATGATGATGATTATATCAAAGACAACGCTATTCCAGGAGTATGAGTAGGGGAGGCATGTCTGGGGTCTTATAATAATTTTAAAAAGATAGATTACCCTTTATCAAAGCCTCTTTCTTTGTTTTAGACCACTTCTTAAGCTGAATTTCGCGCTGCACGGCTTCTTTACGGGTAGGATATTTTTCCGAATAAACTAATTTAAAGGATGGAAAATAGCGGATATATTTTGCGGACTTTGCGGTTTTACTTTTATGTTCTTCTAGTCTTTTTTCGAGATTATTTGTTTGACCGATGTAGAGTGTATTTGAAGAGGTGCGGAGAATATATATAAAATACATAAATTGTCTTTAATAACAAGCAATTTTACCATCTACGGTGCTGTTTAGTATATTTTAATAAAGTAAAAAACAAATTATTAGGTAATATCTGGTAATATTAGGTAATATCTGGTAATATTTTACAAATGTTAATTCCTCCCAAATACCAGCTTACGAATAAGATTTCTGAACTCCTTTCTTCGATTCAAGGAAGTCGGGATGTGATTGAGTCTTTGATCATTCCACCGGAAATTGAACAAAATATAAGGCGCAAATCAACCCTAAACAGTTCTTTATATTCGGCTCGAATTGAAGGAAATCAATTAACCATGGATATGCTTTCCATTATTTCCCCTAAAGACCAAAGAAAGATTGAGGTTTATAACATCCTTAAAGCCTTAAATTGGATAAATGAAAAGAAAAGAAGAAAGTTGACTGAAAAAGATATTCTAACACTACATAGAATAACCATGAATGGGTTAATTGACTTAAATAATTTAGGTCAATTCAGAAATAATATGGAAGCAATATTTAATTCGGCAGGGATAGCAATTTATATGCCCCCACCTCCTAGATTTATTAACCCTTCGATTATGAAATTAATGAAATATATAAATTCCTCAAAAGAGCAATTTGTTCCTATTAAGGCGGTTTTGTCCCATTATTTTTTTGAAAAGATTCATCCTTTCTTGGACGGAAGCGGTAGGGTCGGCAGACTTTTAATTCAAATGACTCTTCATAACCAGGGGTATGGAATGAAGGGAATTCTGCCTTTAGAAGAATATCTGGATAATCATAGAAGCGAGTATTACCGAATGCTCGAAGAACCGGAAAAGGATGCAACCTATTATGTCGAGTTTATGCTCGAGGCAATCTCTGAAGCTGCAAAAAAAGGCAAGGAGTTAATATTACAAAACCAAAGTCCGACAATTGAAGACTCCCTTCTTCCCAGAAGAGCAGAAATATTACGGATTATTAAGGATCATAAAATGGTTAATTTCGACCAAATACGAAGAAGGTTTGTAAACATAAACGAAAGAACCCTCAGATATGACATAAAAAAGCTTCTGGATAATAGACTCATCAATAAACTGGGTATGACAAAAGGAGTTTACTATACCACCCAAAGATCTTCTTCCAAACAAAACTAACGAAAAGTATTGAGAAAGTGACTATTTAAATTTATACAATTGGAATATAATTAAATTATCAAAATATGAATAAGTTTCTAACCTCACTTCTTATTTTTATATCCGCATTCTTTCTTTTTTCCATTACAAATGTCTCTGCAAAAGTTATTTCAAATGATAAGGGAAGTGTAAACATTGCCAAGAACGAAGTTATCAATGATGATCTTTTTGTCGGAGCCGAAACAGTGGAAATTGGCGGCACTGTAAACGGAGACGTGTTTATCGGAGCCCAAACCGTAAAAATTACCGGTATTATCAACGGAAGTCTGCATGTGGGTGCAAATATCTTGGTTTTAGACGGAACCGTAAAAGGAAACGTATATGCCGGGGCTCAAAGTGTATTGGTAAGCGGGTCCACGATTGGCGGGTCACTTCTAATCGGGGCGGCAACGGTCAATATTGATAAAGATTCTTCCGTCGGCGGTTCTATTCTTGCAGGGGCAGGAACCCTTTCGGTTGACTCTCAAGTAAAAAGAAGTGTTTATGCGGGGACGGGAAGCTTAACAATCGGCAGTAACGCCAAAATCGGCAAAGATTTGTATTATGCTTCCGGCAAAGATCAGGGACAGGTGAATATTTCCGGTGATGCAAAGATAGCAGGATCCATTTATAAGTCTGAAACATATACTGCAAAAAGCAATATCAATATCGAAGGAGTAAAAAAACAAACATCTGCCGTCTTCGGAAAAATTAAAGTTGTTGCTTCGATTATTTCTTTTGTCGGGGCACTTATTGTCGGATTCCTCTATCTTAAACTGTTTGAGAAACATCTCACCCAAAGCGTGGGTTTAGTTTCCAAGTCATTTTGGAAAACATTGGGTATAGGATTTCTGGTAACAATCGCTTTAGTTCCCGGCTTGATTATTTTACTTATTACCGTAATCGGGATACCACTTGCCGGTTTGGCGTTATTGATGTTTCTTTTATATTCATACTTGGCGAAAATTGTTGTCGGAATGACTTTCGGCAATTGGATTTCGCAGAAACTTAATTGGAAGATGCCCACCTACGGAACTTTAGCCTTTGGATTATTTGTATTTTATCTTATCAAACAGATTCATGTCATAGGATTTCTTGCCGGGCTTGTTGTCCTTTGGATAGGACTTGGCGCTTTAACTCTCCATATTTTCACCAAAGCTGATTAACTATGCTAGACATCTTTAGTTGAGCAGATCGGTCTAGTACCCAATTGTCCCATATGCTGTGTCTCACTTCAAGGCTAAATGAGACATTTGAGATACTATAAAAAAAGGGTGTCTTAAATTCTATTGATTTAGTTAGGAGATAACTTTTAAATTTATTTATAAACTCCTTGTCTATGTGAGATCGTTACGATATAAACCTTTCTTTGTCTATTATCAATAAAGTAAATTATTCTATATGGCCAAGCTTTTAAAGAATGAAGTTCTGAATATTCTCCAGATAGCTTTTTACCTTCTTGAGGATACTGTTCTAACATTAATAATTTTTTCTTAATTTTTACTTGCTCAGTTTTGGGAAGGCGATTATATTGCTTTAATACCCTTGGAGTAATTATTACTTGCATACCTATTTTATCGCAATGCCGAAAGAGGTGTGCCTTGGCTCTTTTTTGCTTCTTTTAATCCTTGTTTAATACTGTTTTTTGCTCCTGGAATAGCAAGTATCTCTGCTGTTTCCTCAAGCGATTCTAATTCTTCCGCGCTTACAATAATTGCTTTAGGTTGACCATTTACAGTAATTGTTACTCTTCCAAAAGTATCTCCTACTTTAGCAACAATATCCGGAAGGTTTGCGCGTACATCTGATATTGACATTAAATTACTCATGATCTTAATGTACAATACTTTGTACAATTTGTCAACGGTTAAAACACTTCAACAACCAGCGAAGTTTAAGATAGAGATTCAAACGAAAGGATCTTGAGAGTAAAGGATGGTTATTATCCTCACTTTTCAAAATAGTATTTATGAAGGGAAACACGGGCTTTTCGAGGGAGTAGGGTAACTAAGGGTGCATATGCTGGCTGACCACCTGGGACGATATTAGAACTTACTTAAGAGCTCATTAAGGTATTACTTTGAGATTTCAGTTTACTTTTAATGTAAAAATATGTGATAAAATCGGCTAATGAAAAGCATTGTGATTTGTGGTAGTAAAAGGTTTAAAACCGAAGCCAGAAGATTTGGATCACAATTACAAAAACTGGGAGTAGTTGTGTACATGCCCTACTTTCATGAAGGGAAAGACGAATGGGATAAGCTGTCACAACAATACAAAGATTTTATAGCCCTTGGTTTGACTCACGATCATTTTTATAAAATCAAAATGGCAGATGTAGTTCTACTGTTTAACAAAGGTGGCTATTGTGGCGTAAGTAGTACTTTGGAACTAGGATGTGCAGTTGCCTTGGGAAAACCAATTTATGCTCTTTCAGATAAGGACGATGAAATTGTCAGGAAAACTCTGATTAGAGAAATAATTAAAACACCAAAAGAATTGGTCAAAAAACTGAAATGAACAAGGAAGATGAAATAAAGGAAAATTTAAGGGAAGTACAAGAAAAATCTGAAAAAGTTTGTGACAATACAAGTGTCGGAATGATCATCAGAAAAGATGGTAAATTACTTCTGATTGAAAGGAAAAAACCTCCCTATGGATTTGCTCCTCCTGCAGGTCACGTAGACGATCATGGTTCATACGAACAAGCTGCAAAGGATGAAGTTGAAGAGGAGGTTGGTCTTAATGTTAAAAACTTAAGATTAATAGCCGAGGGAAAAAGAGAAAATTATTGTCGTCGTAAGGGTGGTACTTGGCATTATTGGAAATTATATGAAGCTGAAGTTGAGGGTGAGTTAAAACGAAGCGAAGATGAAACAAAACAAGCAGGTTGGTATTTACCTGAGCAAGTTGAAGAATTGACCCGTAGAACCGAAAAATATTTAGCTGATGAAATTTCTGAGGAGGAATGGCGAGGTAATCCAGGTTTAGAAACTACATGGCTTCAATGGTCGAAAGAAGTAAAATTGTATGAAAAGTAATGATAATTTAGGTGTCTTAGAGACAACTAAATATGTTGTCAGACATGCAAAAAGCGTTTCCTTACACAAAAGAAAAATTGGAAAAATTATCCCAAAAGTACGTAAGAGACTTGAAGCTGGCTTAGAAGACCCTGTTATGGGTTTTGGGGCGCAAGGAAATTTTGAGAATGACGCACAGTTAATCTTTTTGGAAGACGTTGTTAATTTTTGTTTTTGGGCAGAAAAAAATAAACCTAAATGGGAAATTGAATTCCCGAAAGGGACAATTATTAAAGGTGGAGCATATGCTATGGTAGGGAGTTTTAAACGGGCTTTAGTTGAACAAGTTCCGATACTTGATGCCAATTTTCTTGCAAATTTAACTCCCGAACAATCAGGAAGTCTTTTTAGAAGTTGTAATGGTATTGATATGCCTCTTTTAGATAAACGGCTGGAAAATCTTAGGGAAGCAGGCAAAGTATTAAATGAGAAGTTTTCTGGAAAGTTTAGTAATGCAATTAAACTAGCTGAGTATGATGCTGTTAAACTTGTTCAGCTTATCTATCAAAATTTTTTCTCATTTGCTGATATTGCTAAATTTGAAGGTCGGAATATATATTTTCTTAAACGTGCACAAATTTGCGTAAACGATATTAGTTATCTAACAAATTCACCTCATAAAATAACTGGATTGGAAAACTTAACTGCTTTTGCAGATTATAAATTACCTCAAATGTTAAGAGAGGCTGAAATAATTGAGTACACTCCTGAATTATCAGAGAAAGTGGATAATATGGTTTTAATAAAAGCTGGTAGTTCTGAAGAGGTAGAAATTCGAGCTGCAACTGTGTGGGGAGTTGAGTTAATTCATCAAAAGATGAAAAGATATACACCTGCGCAAATTGATAATGCACTTTGGCTTATTAGTCAGGATCAGTCAAATGTTCGTCCCTATCATAGAACCTACACGATTTATTATTGACTTCCTTCTGGACAACGAGCGTACCGTACGAATGTTGGGGTAAGAAAATAGGAGATTTGGCAGTGTTTGTGGGCTTTTCGAGACATCTCGGTCACATGGGTGCCCTGTTTGGCTGCCGAAAAGCGATTCTTACTAGAGCTTCAACATCTAGGACACACTTGACTTTAATCGTATCATTTTGATACGATTGTTGTATATGAATGATACGAAACTCAATCCTCGCCAGAAACAGGTTCTTGAACTGATTGAAAGAAGCAATGTCCTTTCGAGGCTTGAAATTAAAGAAAAGTTACCCGATCAATTTCAGGCTTCTATACCTACGATTGCCCGCGATTTAGCCTACCTGTTGGAGAATGGATTTGTCGCCGTGCAGGGAAAAGGGAGGAATACCAGTTATTCTTCTGTGAATACTTCAGCCTTACTCAAATATATTGACATCGATCAGTATTTCACTCTTGAGCCTGATCAAAGAACTAATGTCAAAAAGGCATTTGATTTTGGTATTTTTTCAAAGCTTTCTAATTTGTTTACACCACTGGAAATTGCAGAATTAAAAAGGGTTAACAAAAGTTTCACCCGCGAATCGAAAGCCTTGAATAAAGACATATATTTAAAGGAGGTTGAGAGGTTTGTTATTGAGCTATCCTGGAAATCATCAAAAATCGAGGGGAATACTTATTCTCTTTTAGATACGGAAACCCTTATAAAGCAGAAGATTGAAGCCCGAGGTCACCCGAAGGAGGAGGCAATAATGATATTAAATCATAAAAAAGCATTTGAAAGTATTTTGTTAAACAAAAAAGATTATAAAATTTTGACATTTACTAAAATTACCGAACTCCACAGTTATCTGATAAAAGGTATAGGCGTTTCCACAGGAATAAGAAAACAGGCGGTTGGAATTACGGGGACTATTTACAAACCACTTGATAACGAATGGCAAATTCGTGAAGCGATGGAAAAACTCGTAAAAACCATTAATGGATTAAAGAATCCCCTGGAAAAAGTTCTTGTTACAGTTGCGATGATTTCATATATTCAGCCTTTTACTGACGGAAATAAAAGGACCGGTAGAATGTTGGGTAATGCTCTTTTGCTGGCCGATGATTATTATCCGCTTTCCTACAGAAGCGTGGATGAGACATATTATAAAAAAGCTTTAGTACTTTTCTACGAAAAATGTAGTCTTTACTACTTAAAGCAGATTATTTTGGATCAGTACAGGTTTGCTCTGAATACATATTTTAAGTAATGATTGTCCGAACTAAACTTCTTTAATATGAGTGATGGGATTAAACGGTTCGAATCCCATGCGGTTAGCTCTCTGGGACGATTTTAGAACTTTTATACTGCTTTAGCAGGAATGGATTAGTATATCCTAAAATAATTTCTAAAAATATAAATGGGAATACTAATCTAGAATCACCGTGCAGGGACTGCTAGAGGTACAGACCAATCTACTTTATTTGTTTTATAATTGTAAAGCACGATTGATCAAGATTAGTAAATGAACACATCCAATAAGGGCGATCTTTATCACCGTTAAAAATGCCATTATGACAGCTTAATAATGTATCATAGCCAATCTCTTTTCTACTCTCGATACACTTCTCAATTGCTAATTTTGGAGACTCTGGAATATAAAGGGTGGTGGGAAGATTTTTATACATATTTCCATATGTCATCTGCTTGTCTTGAAAACCAACCCTGTTTAATCCTATGAGAAACAATGGAGTCAATTATTATTTTTTCCATTTCCGAATTTATATCTTGAGTTCTACCTCCCATTTGGAAAACATGTTCCTCCATAATATATGTTTTACCAATTTCTTCTTGGGCGGACAGTGAGCGTACGGTACGAATGTTAGAGAGAAATATAGAGGATTTACCTATGTTTATGGGCTTTTCGAGGCATCTCGGTTACACAGGTACCCTGTTTAGCTGAGCAGCTCGGTCTAGTACCAGATTATCCCATAACCGATTACTCCAAGTGTATCACAATTAAGGCTAAATGAGACAGTCGAGACAGTATAAAAAGGGTTGTTAATAATAAAAGAGTGTATATTAAATGTATATATTTTTATATATAAATGTAAGTTTAAAAGGATTGGTTAAACAGATTATTTTGAAGTTACAGTTATACTGTTTTGAGATACGTTGTTACTTGTATCATATGACTTCACAAGAATTGTATAAATAGTTTTGGACTTTGTCGGGACTTTCCAAATACAGCTATATGGTGATGTTGCATCTGTACACTTTAGACTTCCATTAACAAAGAATTCCAATTTCGAAACGGCAACATTATCTGATGAGTTGGCCGTAATGTTAACTGAAGTATTGCGTGTTACAAATTCCCCATTAGCGGGATTTGTAATGGATATAATAGGTGGCGTAATATCTCTTGTCGGAGTTGGGGTTGGTGTTGGGGTATTAATAACGTCGTTATAAAATATTACAGATACTCCAGTGAATCGACTATTACCATCCACACTCCAAGGTTCTCCTGATTTATCAAAAGCTTTAGTATAAATTGTGTGTGAGCCATTTGATACAGATCTTGTATCAAATGAAAATTCATAAGGTGCTTCGGTATCGATATTAATAATTTTGTTCATGTCGTAAGGAGTGTCCATGTAAAATTCAATCTTTTGGATCCCTGAATCATCGGAGGCATTTGCAGAGATGTTCACAACACCCGATAACGTTGATCCGCTAGTGGGATATATAAAGCTAACAGATGGGGAGATAAATTCATTTTTTCCTATAGAAATATTTAATGATAATAGATTATTAGTTTTATTCGTTACAGTAACAGTTGAACCAGTCGAAGGATCAGTTAATGTAGAACCTACAGCTAACTGATATCCTTGTATACTTGGTAAAGGATCGAATAACTGGGGTTTCAACCAATAGGAAGGAATAATGTGCATAAGAGCACCTTCATAGGCAGACGCATGACCATAGATATAAAAATTGTTGTCATAACCGATAGGTTGCCTGAATTCGACATATATATAATCAGACAAACTTCTTTGAATTTTTATTGATTTCAAACCTGATGAAATCGTTTCTATTGGTTCTATGGAAAAAGAACGATTCGTTGTTGCTTTTATAATGTTATTTGTATCAAACCATCCTAATGCTTCTTTATGTGGTGCATTTAAATGTGCTGTATTATGACCCATAACGTCAAACTGATCTCCGTATTCAATCACAGAACAACCGGTCGGTGCCAAAGGAGTATTTCCGCAGGTTCTTAAGTCTGCATGATTTACGCCCAAGTTATGACCGAATTCGTGAAAAATTACATGACTGTTTGTAAAATTTGATGTATTAATCCAAGCCGTTGAGAAGGAAACGATACCATCCCCTGTATTTTTAGTTTCTTTATCTAAAGTTCCACGGTTTTCCAAACACGGGTAACCCATAATTACCAAACGGCCATAATTCGGGAAATAAACCTGGCTGTCAATGGCAGATATTGTATAAGATTGAACTCTTCCCCAATCACACGTTTTGTTTATTGGAAGCTGTATCCAATCTAATACGTCACCGGTAACATTTATTTTATTAAAAGATACTTCGGTGTAAAAATCATTTAGTTTAGTAATTGTATAATCCTTTATTTGTTCAGGCGTATATGCTAACGGGGAACTGTCCAAAAAATATATGGGGGCAACGATTACTTTTTGTTCGCCCAAAACCGGTGGATTTCCAGGTTGGGAAATAATATCGATACCTCCTAAGATATCAGACCCCTGTATTGTTGGTCGGCTTGCGTCAAATAACATCTCTTCATCAAGGATTAATCCTTTTACTCTTATTTTTGTGCCTGACAAAAGAGGTTCTGCGACATCGCCGATAGGATTCAGATGAACATTTCGCCCATCCGCTGTTTTAAGATTATATTCGGTTATACTATATCCCTCATCAAAATTGTCGGTATTAGCCACCTCCAAATTTCCTTCAAGGATTTCTTCTTCCTCAAAACAATTATTAAATGAGTTTATTGATGATTCAGGCAAATTAAATATGTAATTAACCGCATTTTGAGGATCATTCTTCATTGCAATAATAAATTCTTTTTTTCTGGCTGATGCTGTTTCAACAATTTTCGTGGTTTTGGCGTTTTTCTTTGAGATATTTGGTTCCTTTATAAACTCATTAATTTGTTCAAAAAGTTCAGCGTTACTTTTTTCAAATTTTACCTTTTGAGAATAGGTTAATTGGGACTGGGAACTATTAAGGTCATTAAGATCTATTTTGGAACACTCAAACACACCCTTCGCCTTTCCAGTAATATTTTGAACTTTGTCAATCGATATAACAGTAGAAGCCAATGCAATCAGAAGGAGTGAAAGAGAGCATATTTTTAACTGATAGCTTTTAAATAATATTGGGAATTTATAATTAAAAATACGCATAATCCAATCAACTTCTTCTTTATATTAATATTATATAATAATTAAACCATGTTTGAAACGCTTTAACCTCAATGTGAATCTGAAAGGTTTGTATTTGATTCGACTATACTCACCATAAACTTCCCATCCAAGTCCAATGCTTCAACAACCTCAATACTAAAGTACTGAGCTTGTTGAAGTGCTGCGGGACAGAGATTCTCTCCCCAGACACAATATCCACAACATATTTCAAGTTGGTAATTATTATATACTATATAAAAGGAACAGCTTATGGATAAGACATATAATTGGTATTCAACACTCATTAAACCTTCATGGTCACCTCCGAGTTGGCTTTTCGGGCCAGTGTGGACTATTCTTTATGTTTTGATCGCCGTTTCTTTTGGAAAAGTGTTTTTGATGGGTTGGAAAAAAGAAGTTGCTTTTATTGTCGTTTTACCTTTTATTCTTAATCTTATTTTTAATTTTGCTTTTACTCCTTTGCAGTTTGGGTTAAAGAATAATTTGTTAGCAGCAATTGATATTCTTCTTGTTCTGGGAACTCTCGTCTGGTTGATGGTTGCTATTTATCCTCATGCCCGATGGATAACCTATATTCAAATTCCATATTTGCTCTGGGTTTCATTTGCAAGTGTTTTACAATTAACTATTACCTATTTAAATAAATAATATGTTTTTTAAACTTTATCTTATTGCGCTACCAGTATTTCTGGCAATCGATATGGTCTGGCTGACTTTGGTTGCCAAGAATTTCTACGCCAAACAAATTGGGTATCTGATGGCCAAAAATCCAAATCTTTTTGCCGCTCTAATTTTTTACCTTATTTTTATAGCCGGACTGATATTTTTTGTAATTACACCAGCACTCGATAAAAAGATGTGGACACAAGCGCTTCTGGCAGGCGCTTTCTTTGGACTTGTTACTTATGCAACGTACGACCTAACCAACCTCGCAACTGTAAAAGATTGGCCGTTTATTATTACAATTGTGGATTTAATTTGGGGGATGGTACTTTCCGCATCTGTCTCGGTAATTACATATTTTTTAGCTCTTAAATTCGGACTATGAACTATTACTTCGTTTTAGCCCTACTACTTCTGGGTTATATGACTTTTTGGTTTATTGTTTCTGTCATCAAAAAGAGGAATGATGTTGCTGATATTGCCTGGGGACTGGGATTTGTACTTATGGCTTGGTTCTCATTTTATTTATCTGGTTATTCTTTTAAAGCACTTTTAGTTAACGGTTTAGTAACCATTTGGGGAATAAGACTTGCCTGGCATATTTACAATCGCAACAAGAATAAGCCTGAGGATTCACGATATATGGAATGGAGAAAATCATGGAAGAATTTTTACTTAAGAAGTTTTTTACAAGTGTTTATGCTTCAGGGTATTTTTCTTTTTCTAATTTCCCTACCCGTTATGTTTATTAATCATTCGGTCATAAGAGGTTTTGGAATTTTAGAAATAATCGGGTTTCTTGTTTGGAGTCTTGGTTTTTATTTTGAGAGCACAGGAGACAGGCAACTTAAAGAATTTATCGCCAACCCTCTGAATAAAGGTAAATTAATGGACAAGGGACTATGGAAGTATTCGCGCCATCCTAATTATTTCGGAGAGGTTACACAATGGTGGGGAATATTTCTCATTGCACTTTCCATATCTGGTTCATTTTTTACCATTATTGGATCACTAACAATCACAGTATTGATTCTTTTTGTTTCTGGAATTCCACTACTCGAGAAAAAATACGAAGGCAGACCCGATTTTGAAGAGTACAAAAAAAGAACAAGCATATTTATTCCATTACCACCAAGAAATCGCTGAATAACAAGGATACGGTCTGAAACTCCAATAATAAAATAGGCACTTAGCAAGCAGAATAGGGCTTTTTTAGGGCTTACAGTCGCTTAGTGTCCAGTCTTGCTGAGCGGGTCGGTATAGTACCTAATTATCCCATTAGAACAGTCTCACTTCAAGGCTAAATAAGACAAATAAAAACAATAAAAGTAGTGGCATAATTCGTCTGTATGGGGAGTTTCACAAATCCCTTTATATATTTTAATATAGATGAAGCTATTCAATACTCTTCCTGTAATATTTTCTTAAAAGTCTGTTTAAGTTTTGGTAAGTCCTGCTCTATTGTTCTCCACACTTCTTTTGTATCTACCCAGTCATAATCATGAACTAATACGTTTCTCATAGCTACAGCTTCCTTACCAGGTAGTTCAGAATGACTTTTAATGAAGTCTTTATCAAGCTTTCCCATAGCTTCTCCAATTATTGCTATTTGCCTGATAACTGCGTCTTGTGTCTTTTTGTCTTTATCAAATTTTTCAAAGTTGATATCAGATACATAATTTTCCAATATCAATTTTATGGCTTGAATAATATCTTCAAGATAAACTTTGTTATTTTTTTCCATACAGTGTGACCAGCTGTTTATTTATGAAAGGTTTAAGGGATGGCTTTATGTTATTTCTGGAAACTAAATCAACCTCTTTATTAAAGAGGTTTTGCAACTCAATAAGCACTCTCCCTTTTTCGAGCAAAGACTTAGTACTACTGAAATCGACCAATAAATCCACATCACTATCTTCCTGCTCTTGACCAATAGCAAAGGAACCAAAAAGCCCAAGATATGAGATATCATTAGACTCACAGATTTTTTGTAATCTCTTCGTATCAAAGTTTATTTTCATAAGCAAATTATAGCATTAATAAGTGTGAATTCTCTATTTCGGTCACTAGAGTGTCCAAACTAGCTGAGCATGTCGGTCTAGAACCTTTCGAGCCCATAACATCGTAGTAGAAGTGCTGCCACAATTGAGGCTAAATAAGACATTTAAGACAGTATAAAATAGATGTCCCGTAAAAAAGGAGAACCCGATTCTAATATTTTAAATGGCCTATAGTGGTATAATTGTACCTATGAATCGTGAATATCAATCTCAGGACTTGAAAAACATAATATTAAAACCAAAAGATTATCTTATTCCCAATGAAGCTAGCCGAGGGATAAAATTTCCTGATAGGATAATTCCAGTCAAGCCATTGGATGATGTTTGGCTGGCAAGCCCAGAAAGGGATTGGGAAGAGATTGACCAAGTGATTGAAGGTAGAATTACAGGTTTCCAATTGAACTGGCTTCATAATGAAGGTATTACGATTCCTCAAGCTAGATTGTTATCCTATACCGATATGCTAAAAGAGCAACAATTGTTGCAGCGATCTTCTAAAAATAGAATTGATAAACTAAAGCAGGAGTTTGAAGATGAGAAACTAGATAAAAAAGTTTATCTACGAAATAAATTGTACCAGAAAAAGTTTGCCCCAGAGATTAATCTTTATACCCAAGAATTACATAAAGAACAAAAGATTACCAATTTGATTTTACGGAAGGGAGTTATGGATATGTTTTTACCCACTGGCGAGGCAAGTCTGCCAATAGGTATTCTACCTTCGATAACAGAAGATCTACCTGAAGCTGAAAGAGGCGACGTTAAGAACCTTTTTAATCAAATGGCTAATTATTTACAGGAAACAAAAGATCAAGAACTTTTTGCGAAATATCATTATAGAAATAGTCCCAATATAGTTAAAAAACATACCGATGTCCAGGTGTTGGTTTCGGCGTTGGATCTGACTTTGAATGCAGATTACGAAGATTTAGCTAAATCATATTTCGTTTTTTTAAAGAACAGAAGTAATCAGATGTCAGAAATTGGGAAGGAACAATTTCCTAAATTGTCATTGTTATATGACACTTTGACTGCGGCGTTTGCCTCTTCCCGCACGAAGATACTTCAGAATGTTGGACCACAAATTATTGAAGAAATTTATGCACCAATGTTGTCCAATAAAAACATAGGTTGGGAGGTAGACAGATTAGTGAATATTCACAAAACTTCTTTTAATTCTGTTAAAGATTTTAGTGAAGTAATAGGAGATAACGCCGATAACTATTTTGCCATGATGGGTTTTTTACCAGCAGATAAAATTCCACAACCAATAGAAAAAATACTATCTAAGGATGGATTCAGATTGGAAGAAGGGTTGGTTAATATTTTAAATGTCCCCGATAATTTGGATATTGGAGGACTAGATAAACAGGTTCCTACTGTTAATAAGATAATAAAGCTGTTTGCAGAGAAAAATTCTAAAGCGATGGGTAGATACACCGAAGAAGAGTTTGGCAAAATAAGAAAAATCAATGCTTATATGATGATGTTACCGCAGAGACAAGCTAATGATAAATTGGGCATCGAGGAAGATTTATACGTTTATCTTTTACATCATCAAAAAAATGTTTACGATCGTAGTCGACCAGGTCCGGAGTCAGGTTTGACTACAGAAAGCTGGCGTAAAGAAAGACAGAAAATTATCGATAATCGTAAAATTTTTGTTTCTGGTCAAGAGGATGAAAATATATTAGTAAATTACTTTCTTTATAACTGGTCTCAGGAAAAAGATAAATCGATTCAAAAAGAAAACCAGAATGAACTCCTCGGACGGGAAATTACGGATAAATCTATCTGGTTTGTATCACCCCGGGGAGATCGTTTTTCTAGCGAGAGGGATGATGAATTGAGGGAGAAAGAAATATCCTCAATAATATTTCATCCAGATGCAAAATATCCTAGAGAACATCGGATTACTATGAAATTAAACGGTGGTTTTGAACCTATCCATTTATGGTTAGATACGAATGGCAAATTATTGAAAGGTGATAGAACCTCATTAGTTTTAGATACGGCGTACTATCAAATTCTAACAAATATGGTTTTGAAAAGGCTGTATGTTATAACATCGGGTATACTTTCCACCCCAGAAGATCAGGATATGAGTATGACCGAAGCCGATAGATTTCCTATTGCATGGAGAAGAGCTCATTATCGTATATATAAGGCTGGTAGTAGGTATACGATGCAATCTGGAGGAGCACAGGAACACGCAAAAGAAATATTACATGATTACGGAATTGATATTTATAAAGAAATAAAGAGACGACAAGATATCGGGACTTTATTACCTAATCAAGTTCTGACTTTTGTAAAAGAAATTGCTCCTAAATTACCCGATGGTCAAGAGGATAAAAAACCCAACGAACTTCCTTTTAATCCTGCATGGATTCCGTATAGGATTTAATATATATTGAAGTATCCTAAGGACTGCAATCTTGTATTCTTAAATCGTTCCTTTTACGAAGTAATTTTGTCAGAAATGTCTTCGGATCTCCAGTAAAAAAAAATTAAGGCATAAAGAAGTAATTATATTCGTCAAAAGTAAAATGTCCTGAGGGTCTATTAAGAAGAATGTCTGCAATTTGCCAGACATCCATATTTTCCGAGATCCTATACTCGGAATTTAAATCAATTGTACGGTTCTTATCGATAACTATGGCATTATTACTCGGGGTAGAATCTTTTGTATGCTCCAGGGCATACCGGAGAGCATCTTGGTCCCGTACGAAGCCGTAATAGTAAAGATTCCCAATAAGTGCGTCTAAGGTTGTCTTATCGTTTATCCTCAGATTCACCATACCATCAACTCCATGTTTGGATCTTATTCCGGAGGCTTCTTCAGGGGTCATTCTTAACCTTTCAACAAAATAGTCTTCCACTTTTTTAGGAGAGCTCCAGTCCCTTCCGGGTGCTTGGAAGTTGTCCATATTTGGTTCTTTCTCAGATAGGAAAAATACTGAAACTCCGAGAACCAAAAAAATCCCGACTATGACGAGATATCTGTTTTTGAGAAGCTTTTTGATCATTCCCATTCAATTATAACCCATAAACTCAAACAAAGTAGAGATTCGAACGGAGTATTTTTGAGGGAAAAAACGGTTATAATCTTCACTTTTCAAAATAGCACTTTTAGAGGAAAGCACGGGCTTTTCGAGACACTTGAGTCACTAGGGGTGCATCACTTGGCTGAGCATACGGGTCTGGACCCATTTGAGCCCATAACTGCTTGAAAGTGGTGTATCACCCTACCTCGGATCACCCCGGTGTTCCTGTTCGTTCCAAGGGATGTATCCTTCTTTTTGTGCCTCTATGGTACAATCACCCTCAACAAATATTCCATGATGCCAATAGTGAAGAATTCCTTGACTTTCTAACTCTTTAATTAAACACGGGCTATCTGGGTATGTACAACTTCTATGCCCGAACGTCCAAGAAAATGTACAACGCGGCATACCCTTATTACCTTCAGCTTCCGGATTAGCACACATAGCCTAATTATAGCAATCTTGTAAAGTTGTGCTGGCCACCTGGGACGACGTTGGAACTTTTATTGAAACTAATACATCTTATAGTATAATATAACTATGATTGAAAAAAAATCAGGTTTATCCAAAAATGATATCTTAAATGCTTTAAGTCTAAGTATTAAAAGGTGCGAATCCGCCTCGAACGACGATGAAAGTGGTATTTATGTAGATTTAATGAACAAGTATACCTTATTAGCTAAAGATATGGGTGCTACAGAATTTGAAATAACAGATGCTTGGTTCTCTGGAAAAAGAGAAGAAGATAGACAGAATTTATTTGAAGTTTATTGTGAGAAATTATGGCACTATAATGAAGATTTTGAATCTTTTGAAGACCTAAAAAAATGGACAGAAGTCATGATAAAGATTCGAGATAAATATAATTTAGCTGATCCACTTAAAATTGAAAATGAATTAAAAAATGGTGATAAAAATTCGAAAAAATACCCGGATATTATTTCCGCACATCCTAACTCGAATTAAATTAATTTTTACTAGATTTTAACAATTTCTGAGGCTTGCTGAGCAGGTCGATCTAGTACCCAATTGTCCCATAACTACTGTCTTACTACAAGGCTAAATAAGACATTTGAGACAGTATAAAAAGTAAGTGTGATAAATTTCAACATGATATATTTTGATATAGTAGAATTTGGGATATAATAGATACATGTTTACAGACTCAAAATCTTTACTTGGGAAGATGGTAGAGATTGTTATTGATCGACCATTGGGAAGTAAACACCCAAAACACGGATTTGTGTATGAAGCTAACTATGGTTATATTCCAAACACGAAATCTCCTGACGGAGAAGAACTTGATGCGTATTATATAGGAATTAACAAGCCTATTAAAAAGTCAAAAGGAACTTGTATTGCTGTAATTCATAGAACAAACGATAACGACGATAAACTGGTGATAGCCCCTAAGGGAATGGAATTATCAGACGAAGAAATCGAAAAACAAATTAATTTTCAAGAGCAATGGTTTAAACACATAATTATTAGAATTTAATTATATGGGTTTGCCAATCCAGGTACACAAATAATCTTTATGAACTAAGACAACGTCTTGGTCTATTTGTGGATTATGAGGGAAGACGATATCTGTTTGATGGTCTTTGGGACAATATGGATCTTTAACAAATAATGTTCTTTCACCTGTTTCGTGGGCATGATGTAAGTATGATCTTGATGCACAACCACCCCTGCATTTTTCAATAGAGGTGCAATCTTTACATCCTGGAATGACTTCGGGGTGAGCATTTCTTCTACGAAATGTTTGAAATTGTGGAGTCTTTATTATATCGGAAAGGTTATCTTCTAATAAATTTCCTACTTTATAGTCGTGAAGATAAACACAGGGAGAAACAGGGATTCTTCCGTCTGGAGTAATCGAATGTATTCTGAAAGAGGTTCTTCCACAAGGACAACCTTTTGCATGTTCGTAATTTGTAACTGATGCAAGTGGAGGTTCTCCTAAATCAACAGGTTTGCACAGTTCCATAAATAATGAAAATCCTCTGTAAAATTGTTCCGGGTTAATAACTAATCCCATGTGGTTTGATTCGACCGGCTTAATTGTGTTAATTCTTACAAAAGCATTATGCTTTTTCCCAATCTCAACAAGTGCTCTTATTCTATCTTCGGTGAAATTCCAATTCATTCCGCACATGATAATTGTTCTATCAACCCCATATTCTTCGGCTAAGTCTAAAGATTTAATTGCTTGTTGATATAGTGTTGCACCTCTATTTTTGTTGTGCTCATCTTCGTATGGTGAATCTAGGCTAACATCTAGATCATGGAGCATTCTAAATTCTTCGGGGTGACCTTCTTCAAGATATATAGCGCTTATTCCGGAAGTTGTTAATCCGACAAGTATTCCTTTTTGGTTAAGGCTTCCTACGATGTATGGCAATAATGTATTTTTTCGGTCAAGGCCATTAGTAAAAAAGGGTTCATTTCCGCCGAGATTTACTGTTTCTATTCTATTAGTCGAAAGCTGGTCTACGATTCTATCGACGATTGCAGGTGTAAGTTTGGCACCAATCTCACGCGCTGATAAAGAATAACATTGTGGGCAATGATAAGGACAAGCATTTCCAAGAGTCCAGCCGACGTTTCTAATATCTGTTTTGCATTCATCCAACTCTTCATGTTCTATCGGACCGACATTTCTTTTATAATGTTCTCTCGGATCGATGATTTCTGGTTGTAATTCCGCTGTCATATTTAAGATCAAAGTAAAGATTCGTTTTAATTTGATCGAGCCTATTATATAGGTTATAATCCAACTTATCAAAATATTAGGAAGTTAATGAATAAATTATGTATACAAATGAAGAGATAACGACCTGCCTAAACGATGCAGAAATAAAACTTCCTGTTGATATCGGCATTGTGGGTAGATTTGATGCCGAACTTCTAAAATACAAGTTTAAAAGGATTTATATCCCTACTCAGTATGGATTAATGGATAGAGCTTTTTACGCCATAGTTGAAGGTAAAAGGATAGTTGTAATTTATGGAAGGTTCGATAAGAACAGGACTGTTTCGGAAGATATAAACTTTGAAAAAACACAAGCTGCCTTCAATGTTGTTGGAGCAAAGACAATAATCGGAACTTTTGTGACAGGGGGGATTCAAAAGAAACATAGAATCGGTGATGTTTTTATAGTAAGTGACCTTGTCGGATTAGGCGGTTATAAGAAGAGTTTATTTAGAGAAGCTGGATTTAAAAATGTCGATATGTATGTACCTTTTTGTGAGGAGATAAGAAAATCATTAATAAAAGGAGCTAAGAAATGCAGTTTTCCGGTAAATACATCTGGTATCTATGCTTGCTTCCACGGCTATCCAAGAATCGAGACGAAAGCCGAGCTTGACTTTTATGAAAAGAACGGTTGGGATATTGTTGGACAAACTCTTGATCCAGAAGCGACTTTGGCAAGAGAGTCAGGATGTTGTTATGCAGCAGTGGCTGTAACCATTGATGATCCTAAAACCAGAAAACAGTTCCTTGAGGGAAACAAGAAAGCTAGAGAGTTGATTCAAAATGCGATTCCAAAAGGGAGACTTAAAACTACGGATGTAGTATTTAACGCATTAAGATATATTCCCTCATTGGAAAGAAGGAAGTGTATGTGCGGACACAAGTTTCATAGCGAAAAGAGCCACTTCAGGTACCTTCCGGACTTTATACTGGATAAGCAGGGTATTGAATAGTCTATGATTAACTATAAAGGCGGGTCAATTTGCAACATTTTACCGTCAATTAGTGATTATTATTCCATAACTCCCAAGGATGGTATAAAAAGGTTTGGTTTAAAACATAAAATCAATAAACCTTTCTTAGATGAGATTAAAGGTTCAAAAAGGATTGTGATTTTTCAAATCGATGCATTGGGATTTGATCTATTAACGAAAATCAGAAAGAACATAAGTTTCTTTAAAAATATTTTCGAAATTGATTCCACGTTTCCAACATATACTCTCCCAGCGTTTGCAAGTTTTTTAACGGGCACTCCGCCATCAATACATGGTTTGGTTTCGGGTACATTCAAGATCGGAAATAAAGTGAAATGGATTGGCGATCTTTCGTGCACGGAGGAAGAATTTAAAAAAATTATTTTATCAAATTCATTATTGTGGGACTTTGAGAGAAAAAATAAGAAGGTTGTTTCTATTCTTTACGATGTTAATAACGAGGTTTATTCAAGGTCACTTTATCCAAATCCAGAATATATATCTACAAAATTCTCTGGAAATGATTCAGTTAAAGAGGCAATTACTGTTGAAAAGAGAGTATTTAATAAAATTATTGGACATGCCAAGGCCAACTTTTTTATACTGGCTGCATATTTTGCATATTTAGACGGGGTTAGTGGTAAATATGGGAAATTCAGTAAGGAAGCTAAGAATCACTGTATTTTCCTTTTTGCAGAAATCGTGAAAATATTCAAAACATTTCCTCCTGACACTCTATTTATTTTTATGGGTGATCACGGTCATATGAGTCTTAAGAAGAGCATTCTTCTGGAAGAAAAATATATTAAAGAAATAACTAAATTATCTCTGTCTGAAATAGCTCTCGACGGGAGAGTTATGATGGTTTATTCAAAAAAACCATTAATTGCACGGAAACTTTTTAAAAAGTTTTATGGAAAATATATACAGGAAATTTCCAGGAATAAATTCAAGAGTCTTTTGGGTGGAAATTGTTCACCCATAGTAGCTGATAGGGTCGGAAACATTATCTTTCTTGCCAAACCAGGTTATACATTAAGAGTTAAACCAAAAGAGAAAAAGGCTACTCACGGGGGAATGCTTAAAGAAGAAACCGAAACGGTCTTTGGATTTTATAAAAATTAAAAAATTTAATGAAATATGGGTGCCAGAGAAAGATTAGAAGAGATTGATCTTAACATCACAAATAGATGTAATATTGGATGTAAGCATTGTTTATTTTCCGCCAGTCCTGATAAAGGAGACGATTTACCCATTGGAATTATTGAAAAACTTCTTGTAGATGGAAGAAATCTCGGGGTACAAGAGGTGCACATTAGCGGAGGAGAACCTACTGTCAGGAGTGATTATTTAGCCATACTTCAAAAGGCTCACGATTTGGGGTATTTTGTGAGATTACAAACTAATTTGTTTTCTTTACCTAAAAAAGATACTTCGGCAGTTTTAAAATATTCAGATGAAGTTCTAACCAGTGTAGATGGTCTTGAAGAAAGTCATGATGGAATCCGAAAACCGGATTCTTTTCGCAGAACCATGACAAACATTCAAAGACTAACTGAGGCTGGGAAAAGGGTAGTAGTTGTTACGGCTGTACAAAAAAAGAACTTAGAAGATATTCCACAATTAGTTGATTTATTAATTAAAAAGGGCATAAATGCACATTTTCTTTTTAGTGTTACCCCCTTGGGAAGAGCAAAAGCGGAAGATGTTGTAACTTCGTCACAATGGGAACAATTAATTGCTGGACTTCACGACAAATATAAAGGTGAAGCTATTGATACCGATATTGTCTGCGAACTTCGTCATCTTAAAGGTAATGAAGATATTAATTTTAAAAAGTCTGACTGCAGGTTGTATACCAAAAGCCATGCCTTAGTTTTACCCACAGGGAAAGTTTTTCCTTGTTCGATGTTCACTTCGACCGATAAATCTTTGGGTAACGTTAATAGTGAATCATTTGATGTTGTATGGGAACAGTCTCCTGTATGGGAATTTTATTCCAATAAAATAAGTGACCCAGATTGTCAGGGATGTAACTTATGGGGATTGTGTAAAGGTGGTTGCCCCGGTTATTCGTATATTATGACTGGAAATATTGAAAAGAAGGATCCGAGATGTCAGCCTGGCCAATATCCGGTCTGTCCTTCATGGAAACTAAACATCCAGGATTCTACTCTCTCCTGCTCCACTTGGAGAGTAATGAAAAGATAACAAACAACACTTGACGTAAGGTTTAATTATGGAAAATAAAGACCCGGTAAATATTATAATCGGAACTCGGAATGCCTGTGATTATACAAAATGCTGCATAGACAGTATTAGAAGATATACAGATATTCCGTATCATCTTACAGTGGTTGACAATGGGTCGACTGATGAAACTCTAAATTATCTTAGATCTCAATCAGATGTCCGAGTTATCGAGAACAGAGAAAATGTAGGATGTGGAGAAACGATAAATCAAGGTTACAAGGCTGAATCTACACGTTTCGTATGTGTTATGAATAACGATATAGTTGTTTCTCCTGGTTGGCTAAGGACTTTAACACAAACTTTACGAGAGAATCCTGACATAGGACTTCTTGGAACGCTAAGACCAGCAAGTTTTTGTTTACATCCCGATGGTAATAAGGATACAAGAATAGTACTTAAAGAAACGCGGGGAGAAACGTTACCCAACCCGGAAGAATGGCTTAAGAGATACAGTTATCCATTTGATTATCAAGATTTCTGTGACGAAGTAAAAAGAGTAAATAGCTTCGGGCTCAGGATAGTAGAGGGTCCACCGTCTTTTATTAGTACATGCTGTGTTCTTGCAAATAGCGAAGTAATTGAAAAAGTGGGTGGTTTAGCGGACACAAGATTTATTACATATGGTTCTGAAGATGCTGATCTCTGCTGGAGAATTTCTACGGCTGGGTATAAAGTTGCAATTACTTCTGAAGCATATATCCATCACTTTAAACATGTAAGTATAGAAGTTAATAATTTTGATAGGGAAAAAATAACTGAAGAGAATAATCGTGTTTTTTATCAGAAATGGCAAGGTGAAATTAGGCGATTTTTGGTAAGAAAACAAGTCGAAGGAGAAGATGTTAGAAAAAGAATGACAGAGTTGGATCCTGAATATTGGTTCTTAGCAAGGATTGCAAGTATTGTAGGACCGGAATTATTTTGGAAATCTATCGAAGGTGCAAATAATGGAAAGGAGAGAAAATGACACCAGAATTTAGCCAAAAAATCACAGATAAACTTACCCAGCATCAAATGTCTGTTGATAAAATAAAGGAGATTTTGAAAGAAGAAGGGCTTTTTTTCTCTGATGATTCGGTGAAAAATATTGCCCACGGGTTAATGATACATAAGGAAATGGGGGAGCAGTCATTTAAGGATCCATTTTTTATTTATGGATCAACCGCAAAAGGTACCGCGGGAACTGAGCCAAAAATCCAGGAGATACAGTACTGGAAAGATGTTCAATTTTTGGGAAGTACTTTTAGAATCTACGGGACAAGTGACCTTGATATTAGATGTATTTCTGAAAAACCGGAGAGTTTATTCGAAGGATTAACTAGATTGAAAGGCAGTCTTTTCCAGTCTAATCTTCGACCTGCCGATATTAGAATTGAGAGCTACGAGGATGTTAGAAAAAATATTACCAGACAAGATACTTCCTCTTTCTATAGAAGAGTGTTACTTCTCAATTCACCAATCTTTTTGAGCGGTGGTAAAGTATTAAATTCTTTTGCTACTATAGGTAGAGATTTTTTGGTTCAGGATGATTTAGATTATGAAAGAGAAATTGGAGAAGTAAAAAATCTAGTAAGAAGTAGATTAGAAGGAATACCCTCAGTGTTTTTACTAGCGCACGAGTTGGCTACAAGATATCCTAACTTATATTCAGAGAATAACCTAATAGCTGATAATTTTCAAAGGACCCATTCTTTTAAAATCTCCTTTAGTTTACGGGAAAGTTCGTTAATTCCGGTTCAGGTAAGTGGTGAGGAAGAAATTGAAGAATATGTTAACTTGTTAGAACAAAATCCCTCTACCCCATTTAAAGACCTGAAGAGGAAAAAATAAGGCTGGTATGATAAAATCGAGCGTATGAAAACAGTAGTTATTTGTGGAAGCCGGAGATTCAAACCTGAAATGAGAAATTTTGCACAAAAACTCAAAGAAAAGGATGTGGTTGTTTATGAACCTTACCTACATGAGGGTGGAGATGGGTGGAATAAACTTTCACAAGAATACAAATATTTTGTGTCACTAGGACTTACTCATGATCACTTCTACAAAATTAGGATGGCAGATGTAGTTTTTGTTTATAACAAAGATGGCTATTCAGGAGTTAGTACTACTTTAGAGATTGGTTGTGCCGTTGCTCTCGGAAAGCCGATATATGCCCTTTCAGATAAAGACGAAGAATTATGTCGTAAAGTTTTGTTTCGAGGTATTATAAAAACCCCAAAGGAATTAATAGGGAAGTTGGAATAAGAAGTTACACAGGCTAATTGATAACATTAAGGATAGTGGCAAGTCGTATATCGTTCCTTGTGCGACGTATCTATAAAGCTGAGTAGCCTCGTCCAGTATCTACTCTAATATATTAATTATTGACGAGAAAAATTCTTCAACATTTGTGTACAATCCTTTATCGGTTGGTGCTTTTACACCACTTGGTTTTATGGGTCTCAATACTGGTCCTTGTGTGGATACACCGAACGAAAATATATAGGATTCACTATTTGTTCTTTCGGTATGAGTCATAAGTTGGTTTCTAACATTGCGTACACCGGGAGGATTAAAATTTTTGAATTTGGGTAATTGATTCAACCTTTGTTTAATCAGCCATAAATTATTATAAATGGATTCTGTTATGTAATGCAGCTGTTTTATGTCTTTTGTATTTTTTTGAGTTAATTTAGTCATATTGAAAACACTAATTTCAGTAGAGGAACCCCTTTTCAATTTTCCGCCTGCTGACTTTAAGCATTCTGCCAGTTCTGAGTCTTTTTTAGCTTGTTTTGACATAATTTTGTTTATAAATTCATCTGTCATGATTTCTCTCTGGTGTTTGAGTCCCACATCCTCATTAAGAAGATAGCCATTTAGCTGGTTTGCCTTTTCATATTCTTTTGCTACGTCTTGTAATCTGGTAATTATCTCAGCAACAACGTGTCTAAATTCATTAGTAGGATTGGATATATTCTTATATCTTTCAAGAAGTTCTAAAGTGTGTTCGAATAACTTTACTTGCATAAATGTACATTCTGGCTGAGCAGCTTGGTCTAGTACCCAATTGTCCCATAACCACTGTTTCACTTCAAGGCTAAATGAGACATTTGAGACGGTATAAAAAAGGTTACTTCAAAATCTACTTATATAGCTCCTATATTTTGCACATAAAGTAAGAACAA
>Ga0154662_155_pt1 | contig 45748 bp, 30 predicted proteins | sample Rifle2008BG13ft_FD_116091 | JGI IMG/M metagenome (GOLD analysis project Ga0154662, IMG submission 116091) | Candidatus Woesebacteria bacterium RBG_13_36_22 | reverse complement strand
AGCTTATCAAAATAGATTAAATGTAACACAAAAAAGAGTTGAAGTAAGTCCAGCTAAAAGAGAATTAAATCCAAATGAAAAAATAAGAGTTGATTCAGCGAAGAAAGATCTTGTGAGAATTGGATTTAGTGCGAAGGAAGCAAAACATGCTGTTGATTTGGCACTTAAAAATATTTCAGCTAGTGATGTTGGTAATTTAACAAATGCTGCTGTAAGAGAAGCTGCTCTTTTAAGAAGAAAAGGATAGGAGAAAAATATGGCTAAGTTACAAGAACAATTAGATAAGGTGAATCTCATTAAGGAAAAAGTAAAAATGAATGGTTGGCCTGAAGATATGGATGAACCAGGGAATCCAAATGAACCGGAAGAGAAAGATGATGAACCTACTGTTTTTGAATGTAGTGTTGAAGATATTGCAAAGACATTTGCTCGTTATAAGTATTTAATGTTAGATGTCGATGCTGTGAATGAATTTATTGGGGTTGGGCCAAATGAGCAGATAGAATTAAGTGAAGTATACCCTACCTATATGAATGGAATAGTTTCAAAATCTGTTCTTTATTATTTACAGGAAAATGGATTTGAAATTTTATATGAGAAGAATTTTAGATGGGGCGAAAGAGAAATTCCAGTAGAATATGGCGAAATGTTAACATCTAGAGATGTAACTGAAAATTTAATAATTAAAGGTATGCAGTTTGCAGTAAAAGCAGCAGGAGATGTTAGGATAGTAATTAACACTAATTTTACAGGAATGGCTGGTGTAGTAACAATTTCTTTTGAAAAACAATACATGGATATGTTTAGTAATGCTTTAAATGAAATTAATAAATATATCGACAAACTTGATTATATGCGTGGTGAAAAAATATCGGCTTCAGGAAAACTTTTAAATGTCAGTACATATTCATGGGACGATGTTGTTCTTGAAGATGGAATACGGCAAACTCTTGAGATGAATATATTGAATTTTTTTGATAAAGCTGATCTTTATAAGATTAATGAAATTCCATTTAAAAAAGGCGCAATGTTAGAAGGATCTCCTGGGACAGGGAAGACATTAATTGGGAAGGTACTTGCTAATAAAATAGATAAGGCTACTTTTATTTTATCAACAGCAAAAGATATTTCTTCATCTGAAGATGTTTCTAATTTATTTAATATGGCAAGAAGGCTTGCTCCTACAGTAATATTTATGGAAGATATAGATTTCTTTGGGCCTAGTAGGGTAGCAGGTAAAGTAATGCGTGTTACAGGGGAACTTCTTAATCAAATGGATGGAATGGAAGATAATGTTGGAATTTTAGTAGTTGCAACGACAAATCATCCAGAAATGATAGATGATGCTATAATGAGAAGGCCTGGAAGATTTGATGTTCGTATTGAAGTCGGGGCATTAGGTGCTGCCAATAGAGAAAAATTATTAGTAAAATTTCTTAATGGTAGACAAAAAACTGAAGATGTTAATTTTAGTGAAATATCAATATTATGTGATGGGTTTAATGGAAGTCACATGAAGCATCTTGCTAATGACGTTTGTATTCATGCAATAGATAGTGGTTCTATGGATGAACAGGGTAAAATAATTTTATTAAAAGAGCATTTTACAAGTGCTATTGATAGAATTAAAAAACATATGGGGATAGTAGATGATATTGATAATGGAAGTGCTATCGCTAGTATTGAACCTTGTATGGAAACAAAGGCATCATATGTTAAAGACGAATATGTAGAGGGATTTAATGGTTTTTTGTTTAAAAAATCAGAAATCGAAGATATTAGAAAGAGGAAATAAGTGGCTTATAAATTAAGAAGCAAAGTCATCAGCACTTTATCTAATCTTTTGAAGCCTATTAAAGATATTAGGAATACTGGCAAAGCAATTGTTGGTGGAACGATATATCAATTTAGATTAATGGGCTCATTGATTAGTGCGCAGGCCCCAAAGTATGATTTTAGAAAGATAAGGCAAATCTATAGGAGATTTGGGTTTATTCGGCAGGCATTGGCCGTTTATAAACATAGGGCTACATCTGAATTACCTGATATAGTATGTGATAATATTAGGGCTAGAAATATTTTAATGGATCGTCTTCATGAAATGCATATTTTTGATGAATTACCCAATATGTTTCAGGATTTAACATCATTTGGTAATGTGTTTTATGAAATAGTATATGATGAAGAAGAAATAGATACAAATGTAAAAAGAAGTATAGATTTTAGGGCTGGTGAATTTGATGTTGATATACCTCAGAATTTAGATGTTAAAAATATAGCGAGAAGATTAAAAAGAGTAGTAGGGGTAAAGAGACTTGAGCCAGACTATATGAGAATAGTCAGTGATAAATATGGTAGAATTTTGTATTATGTTAATGTCAGAGATTCATCTAATTATGTAATATTAGAACCTTGGAGAATAATACATGTAAAATTAGACGCTCTTCCTGGGGATGTATTTGGTATCGGACTTATTGAAGGAGCAATAGATGATATAGCGGCATTGAGAATGGTTGAAGATTTACAGTTACAATTAATTAAACATGACATTTATCCATTTAGAATGTTTGCTTGTCCAAGCAATGAAGTTATTCTTGAGGTTGAAGCAAAATTAGCAGAGCAAGAAAGATTTGGTGATTTAGTAGTTCCTAGTGATGTAAAAATGTCACAAAGTACTGTAGGTAATGCATCGCAGGATTTAAGAGCATTAATGAAGCATTATCAAGAAAATATATTTATGGATGTTGGTGTTCCAATGGGAATGCTTATTGAGGGGAGTAAAACAAATAAGGCTACTGCTACTGTACAGAGTGATGCATTTAATTTTAATGTTTATTCTTTTATAAATCAATTATATATACCGTTGGAAAGATTCAGTAAGTTAGTATTGCTTTTTGAAGGAATTGCTAGTGAAGTAACATGGAATTATAAGGATATTGATAGGACAGCAGAGCAAAGTGTTCGTAAAGAAGTTACGGAGTGGTTCAAAGAAGGAATGATTGACAGAGAAGATGCAATTAATTTATTAGATACTTACGGTGCTTTCAGATATATGAATGAAAGGACAAAGAATAGATTAATTAGAAAATCAAAACCTGCTGGTACTCCTGAAAGTAATCCAGAAGAAGGACAAACAGTAGAATTGCCTCCCGGTGAAGGGGATGGAAGTAATGCCCCTGAATTAGGAGATAGAATTGCTGATACGACTAAAATTGAAAAGCCGAGTAAAATTACGGATAGGATTAAAGAAAGAGTTATAAAACCAGACGGGACAAGTGTTGAAAAAACTACTGAAAGAATTCAACAAAGTATTAAATTTGCTGAAAAATTAAGGAATCAAATTATTAATTGTAATTTTGATTTTCATAAGATTAGTCAGGTTATTATTGGAACCTTATCAAATATACCGAATTCATCTACATTGAATGGTCAATTAGATAATTTGTGTAATGATATTGATGCTTGTATAGATTTATATAGTCAAGAAGAAAATTTTGATCAATATGAATATCAGGTATCAAAGAGTTGCGCATTGTTTAGTAGGCACATAATAGAGAAATTTGAATAAACTTATGGGAACAGATATTGAAAAATTCTTCAAAGATGAAGGTTACACATTTCTAACAAAGCCTGCCAAAGAGCAAAAAATTCATTTTAAAAATTTTGTTTATACTGATGAATTTAAGAAATATTCTATTAGACGTAAATCTTATTATACAGATTATTATTCAAAATTAAAAAAAGATTTATATGGGATCCTTAAATCATCAGAAAATAAATTTCAAAAAAATGGAAGAAGAAAGATTTTAGATGGGGGAAATAAGGAAGGTATTGCACTTGCAATATTAGCAATGCGCAATCAATTATTTGATCAGGCACAATATTCTAATATGGAGAAAGCATATAAAGCCGGTTATGATATTCCTGAGAAAATTATCGGAGTTAAATTAACAGATGATGATCGTACAGATCATACAGATATAAGTAAATCTAATGATGAATTTAGGGCAGATATTGACAGGTTTATTATTAATTTATCTGAGCGTATTGATAAGATTATTGGCGAACATGAAGAAAAACAAGAAAAGGGTATGGGGTGGACTTGGGTAGCATTAAGTGCAGCACTATTTGCAGCTATAGATGCTATGGAATATAGAATCGGATATATTGCAATTGAACCATTTAGATTATCGTATCGATTAGGGGCTGTACATGGAATTGTTAAGGCAGCAAATAAAAAAGGAATTACTATAAAAAAATGGTTATGGGAAACTACTAGTGCTAACCCATGTGAAAATTGTTTAGCACTAGATGGAACAGAAGTGACGATGGAAGAAGCAGAGAGATTTTTACATCCAAATTGTCAGTGTACTTTAACGATTATAGTTGAATAATATGAGTTCAGGATCAGCAGATACAATAGGGCAATTATTGGGAAAAAATCCAATATATATGAGTAATTCTGATTGGGAAAAAGCCCTTTATTCTGGACGAGGAATATATACGCCCATGATTAATAGTGAAAAAGATTTTAGGGCTATGGGATTGGGAGGTCCTAGATTTGATATTAGGTCTGATGGAACAGGAAATTATAGGGGAGCACAGGGATTGGCAGAAGTAGGTGCAACGGGACTTATGGAAAATAATCCTAAAACATTTGAAATGAGAACTGGAAAAGAACTTAATACTGTACCGAATATAGGATTAGGTGAAACAAGAAATGACATATACCGTTCTTTAAGAGAATATTCTGAAAAAGAACGCAGAGGAAGAGATAATAGTTATATACTTGTTGCAAGCGGGGCATTAAATACTTGGGTAAAGCAATTAGATAAAGATGTTATAAATAAAATAGAAAGTAATAATTTTATTGGTAAATCGGCTACAATAAAAGAAGTTCAGCAAACTTTTAGAGAATTTCCGGTACTAAAGATGGAATTTTCTAAAATTTGGAATGAAAGAGTAAAAAATGGGGCAATAACTAGATATCATGCAGATCAACTTAAAGAAAGATATTTAAATGCAGATTGATATGAAAAAAATATTTAGTTGGGAATCATTTTTGGATGATTATGGTATATGCAAAGGTGTAGGGTTAGAAGATAAAAGTATTGATTATATGGATGCTTTTCTGGCATTTTATCAATGGGATGAAGTTTTGGAAAAGGCAACAATGAAGTGTGCGCAGGAGAAAAAGGGTACAAAATTAGAATTTGATAGGCTTGGTAAAAAATATTTATTAGAAGTTTCCCCTATAAATGACAGTAAAGATTTTAATTTTCAAAATAATTTATATGAAATTGATTAATCTTCTATAAGTTTTTCTTCAATAACGCATCTTTTTTTAACAATTCATCAAAAAAAACCGATATTTTTCTGAATATTAATAAATTAGATTAAGTACCATTTGAAAAATATGGGTTATTTCGTTATAAGATATAAAAATTATAGCGGTTAAATAGGCAAACTTTTATGGCAAAAAAAGAAAACATAGATTTGACAGAATTAACATATGATGAATTTATTGAGCAAATCATTGCCAATAAAGAGTTAGCAGGAATAAGCGAGAAAATTTCTGAAAATACAGTACAAACTACTCCTTCTGAAAAGAATAATGAAAATATTGTTGTAGTAGTTAGAGATGGAAGTGTATCTGATAATGATGCAAAATTATCTTATTCAAATAGAAATCAGACAATTTATGCACATGCTTTAATGCATATGTGGTGGAATCTTCCCGAAAAAACGAAATGGACTAGATTACAAGTCAGCAGAGAACATATACGCGCTGTTGCAAAATTAGTAAGCAATGGATGGGGTCACATGGTTAAGGATACATTAGATGATTCTTTACCACAAAGTTTATGTCAAGATTTTGCTCCATCAATAGGAGAAGATATAGTGAAACCAATGAAAATCGTAATTGTTACTAATGAAAAACGCGAAGAAATAAAAGATTCAGAATTAATGAGTAGAAATGCCCCAATTGCAGATTCCACAGCCGTACAGAATAATCTTGTTGTTGATGTAGGATCAATGAGAGTCATTCTTAATCAGTCAGAATTTGAGCCATCTGTTACGATAGAAGATTATAAAAATAGCGATCCTGATGATCAGGATTATAAAAGATTTTTAAATAATGACCAATTAGAAGAAATACAAGAATCTGATGATGGTTTATATTTACGCATCAATGCTATGCATGAAGGTATTTGGAATTTTACAGAAATAACAAAAGAAGAATTATCAAAAGCTGCTAATACATTTATTGGAAGATTAGTAATAGAAGGACATAAATGGGATGACCCTGAAAGATCTTTAGGAGAAGTCCTTAAAGCATCAGTTAAATTCGATCCTGAATATCAAAAATTCTATCTAGAACTTATTGCAAAAATAACAAAGCCAAGAGGCATAATAGAAGTTAAATCCGGAAGATATAAATTTGTATCTATCGGTGCAACGATGAAAGCTCGTTGTAATATTTGTGGATTAACTGTTAATGAAGGTTGTCATCATATTCGTGGTATTGAATATGATACAGAAGAGCATGGCAGAATTATTTGTATTAAAACTGCTACAGAAATTGTTTTTGAAGAACTATCGTTTATTAATGTTCCAGCAGCAAGATGGGCTAGAGTATTGGAACAGATAGACCCTACTCAAGTAAGAGAATTACTGGCTGCGTCAAAAAGTGGTTTGACAGTCGGAATTGAAATAGAATCAGAAGATCAGAGATTATTACCCACTCTGGACGAAATGCTAAGCTTACAGGAGGAAAGCATAATTAAATTTAATAAACGAGATGAGGAGGTTACTGGTATGACGGATAAAAAGAAGAAGGTAAATCAGGATAATCAGGAGACTTTTGCAAGTCCTCCGGGTCCTGCATCTACTGGCGCGCAAGCAGCTAGTACTCCCCAGAATACCACTTCACAACCACCTGCTTCAACGCCTACGCCCCCTAAAAAGGGTAGTACTAAAGGTAATGTATCAGACGTTTCAGCACCATCTGGTAATCCTATAGATGGTGGAACAGTTGATACAGGTAGCAATGCTGCTTCTGAAACACCTACCCCTATGCCACAAGCAAGTGATTCAAAGGGTAATGTTTCGGATGTTCCTGCTACTAAAAACCCGAAGGACGGTGGAACAGTGGATACTGGTATCGGTTCTGGGAGATCATCTGTAGAAGGGCCAATGGATAATCCTATTGTCCGCTCAGATGAAGTTACAACCGATGATTCTGCAATCACTTTAAACAATGAGCAAATAGATGACATGGATATTAGTGCCATTTATGAATTTGCCAAGAATAACGAAATGACTGGCATAGTCGAAGCTCTTGTTGCTGCAAACGCAGAAGGTGAATGTCAGACTCCTGTTATTAATGTAGCATCGGCAGATGAGGCTGTTTTGGCTCATGCTTTGTTACATAGATGGGAAGAGGATTTGACTTTGACGAATTGGAGCAAAGATCAGATTCAGGTTGAGCATGATAGAATCGTTGGTGTATTAAGTGATATGGGTATTGGTCATGAAGATTCAGAAGTTGTAAATTCTGATACAACTGATTCCAATGCTGTTACTGATGAAAATACCAATACTGCAGAAGTAGTAAATGATGATACTGTTGCCGAAGGTACTGCCGAAGGTACTGCCGAAGGTACTGCCGAAGGTACTGCCGATAGTTCTACTACAACGGAAGTGCCGACCGAAGAAGTAAGTAGTAATGCTGATTCTGTCACGACATCTCCCGATATGGAACTTCTTACTATCCAGTTTGAAAATAGCCAAACTGAGAATGCAGTATTGCAAGCAAAATATGATGCAGTATCGAATGAATTATCAGAAGTCAAAGAAAATCTTTCAAAAGAGCTTTATGATGTAAAATTGTCTTTAGCGAGATCTCTAAGAGAGAATAAAAAATTGGCTACTGAAATTTCTACTATGAATGGTTTACTTACTGCAAAGACGACTGAACTTAATGCATTAAATTCTCAAATTGAGAAATATGTTGAGAAAGAATTGAGTGAAGTTGTTGATGGTATTATTCAAATTAAAACTGATTTGAATAAGTATGAAAACGATGATGTTATTAATGCTGATCGTGCAAAGTATGGAAGCATGTCACTTGAAATATTGCAGACTTTGCTTGGTGAATTAGAAATGATTAAAAATAATTCACTGAAGAATAAAGCTGCTAGTGAACATGGTATTGGTCAAGTAGCACAAGAATCTGCCACTGCTACGGATGCTGTATCTGGAGATGATGAAATAGAAAAGTATACGCAGCAGGATGTTAATGCAGAGGACAAGAATGAAAAGAAATTTGATGTTGCAGAGAATTCAGTTCTTGCTCTTGTTAAAGATTCTTTGTTTCGTAATAATTAATGTTGTATGTCGATATAGTGATTTTCAATTGAACTAGGAGGTTTCATAATGACTGCTCGCCCAAATTTAAGCTCAATTCCTGCAGCAGGGATAACTGTTGATGGGATAGTTGATGTGTTAGGTGGAAAGAGTATTGTTGTTGGTCGTATTGTTTCTGCTACCAATGCTGATGCTCTAAAAGGTCAGGCTCTCGAAAGAGATGGTGCTGGGAAAGTTAAGACAGCAGCTGCTAATGTTACTGCTGCTAATTTTGCTGGCGTAGCTGTTTCTTCTGCTGTTGCTGGTGATACTATTTCTGTTCTTAGACAGGGTATCGCAAGAATGGTAGTACATGCAAGTAGCTCAGTTATTGCTGTTGGTGATCAGGTTGCCGTTTATGCTATCGGTGAAGTTTGCAAACTCGGTGATAACAGTAATACCAATGCAATCGGTTATGTAGCTGCAAGTGATGGAGCTAATCCAGCACTCGTAGATACTTTTGTTGATGTTGAAATTAATAAACTTGGCGCTCTTGTTTAATCAGTACTGACTTAAGGTGCTAACAAATAAATGATATCAGTCGCAAGGAGGAATGGAATGAAAGATATAGATGTATTGAAAAAAGATGCCGAGGGACAGTACAGTACACTTACTGCAATGTTAGAAGAGGCTGAGAGAGAAGAAAAAGAACTTAACGAAGCTATTAAGCCTGTTTTATTAATGCTGCAGAATGATGGTCGTCTTGTCCCCCGTAAAGGTAAGAGGATGGAAATTAATCAGGTGCTCAGTTCAGATGATGCTCCTGAATTATTGCCCGTTGCTTTTGATCAGAGAATTCGCACAGCAGCTGAGAATCTACAGAATCTCAGACAGTATACCAGAGTTATGCCGGTAGATGCTGTTACAACTTATTTCCCGAAGGTTACAGCTATGAGAAGAAGCTATATTGCTTCTCCTGAAGTTGATCCTAACCACTACGGTATTAAATTGTCAACAGAGAGTGTTACCATTCAGGATTATGAAATGGCAACTGGTATCAATAAGAATCTTATCAAAGATTCAAATTGGAACATGCTTGCATTGATTTTGGATGCTGTAGGTTATGCGATGAAAATTGGTGAGAATATCGACATTATGAATTCTTATGTTAATGGCGCATTTTTCACTGATACAGCAACCGGTAATGCTTTTGACCTTGATGATATTAGCGACATGATTGCTGCTATCGAAGAAACTCAACAGTTCATGCCTTCAACCATCTTTGTTGGAACCGAAATTGGTTCTAAAATAAGAAAGATGGATGAGTTTCAGAATGTGGCTTTCTTTGGCGCAAGGGACATATGGGTATCTGGAAAACTGACAAACCTGTTTGGTTTACAGCTTGTTTCAACACCTTTCTTGGATCGTGATGCTCTTGGTGCAAAGAGAAGTACCCGTTGCGTTGTGATGTATGACGGTAACTTCCCTGCAATTTACGCAGAACTTGAGCCTGTAACGGTTCAGAGTGAAGACAGCCTGTTGAAGAATCTCACCAACACTATTGCTCGTGAGAGACGTGCAGTAAAAGTTGTTGATGATAAGGCTGCTGGTGTTATAACAGACATTAATCCTTCGAATCTATAATATTTCCTCCCCGTAAGGGTGGGGTTAGATTGAAAAGAGAAGAAGGTATTGTGGGCTGATGTATTATGCCAGATGAGTTTCAGTTCTAACTCTTTGATATTAAAATGCCCTGCATTGTATAATGTGGGGCATTTTTTAATATTATACTGGAGACAAAGATGTCTTATATCACAACGGTTGAAAAAGTCAAGACGATAATACCCAATCAAGCAGTTGTAGAATATCTTGTAGAAGATTGGATATTTGAAGAAAAAATAGCCAATGTTACAATTTTTATGGAGGCTTTTTTAAGTCAGCAATATAATATTGGCGAGGCTCTAATAGCATCATTATTGGGTCTTGATTTAAGTCATCATGTCGGTATACAAGGTATTACAGATTTGTTTTATTTTGCTGGAACTGGTTATGGATATGGTGGAAGTGGTGGTCCTATATCTATGAGTGCTGATATTGATTTTTCTTTTAATTTAACAGATACAGTATTAGATGAAGTATATGATTTAACTGCTTATATGTTAGGACTTTCAAGAGAATTTGTTGAACAGACTGTATATGGTGGTAATTTTCAGGTTATAAGTGATTTAGGTTATTTACAATATAAAGTAGTCGGTGGAAATGATAATGGGTCTATTTATAATGTATCTATAGAGTTGCAGGCAACTAAACCATTTTTTATGGACAGTGTAGCTCAGCAACTATTGATAGATGCAGCATTGGCAGGCGAAGCAGAGTTATCTCCAATTATTCAACTTTTGGCTGCTTATATTGTAGCAAAAGATATTATAACTGAATACATTTTACCTGTTTTTAAAGAAGATAAGGCGACTAATTTAGCCGGTGTACAACTTAATGTAGAAAACTTATTGCCAGGGTTTGAAGAGTTTCTGGATGGCTTAAATGATAAGATAGCAGATATATGGGCATTATTAAAATATAAAGGGAAAATTACTATTAATCCTGACGGACCTAATGGCCCAGATATTACAGAAGGATATGCGAGTATTGCAAGAACAGTAGTTCGTGGACGAAATGTACAGAATTTTAACACACCATTTAGTGATGCTGAACTTTATCTAAGGACTGGTATAGGATATGAAAATAGAAATCCTAACCAAAGTTTAGATGATATTATTGGATCGCCAACAATAGGTATATAAAATATGGCAACAGCTCCTGCCAATCTTACATTCAAATATCAAAGGATATGGTTAAATGCTGTATTAAAGCCTGGACAATATATACCTGTTTGCTTTAAAAAAGATACTGCTTATAAATGTACTTGCGTAGATGGAACATATGGTTATCCTGATCCTAGTTGTAAAATTTGTGCAGGAACTGGTTATACGAATCAATCACAAATTTCAAATAGGAAATGGGTATTAGCATTATCAGCTCCTCTTGATCAGGAAACTATTAATAATTATGAATTAGGAGGATTTTTAGGTTCTTCGAGAATATTATTAATTAGTTATCCTATTTCTCCAGAATATACGGCTTTATATGGTACGAAACCTACAATGAAAATTAAAGATGCAGATGATATAGAAGTTGAGGCAAGTCTTGGATGGATAGTACAGCCAGAAGATAAGCAGGCACGGATAGTATATAAAGAGAAATTATGGAATGGGGTAATGTACGAAGTAAAGGAAATAGAATTTTATATTAAGGCAGTTGAATCTTATAAGGTTTCAGAATTTCCAATTGGTCAAAAATTAATATTACAGCAGGCAACAGGTATTCCAGGAAATAAGAGATTTATTCCGGCTGAATAGGATTTTATATGATAACAATGACTATTACAGGTATAAATGAATCTATATCTAATATTCATAATATGGGGCCTGCTATGATTAATAGAATAAAGCCTGAGGTAAATAATATAGGTAGAGATTTTTTAGAAGATGTTAGAGGTGTAACGCCTGTAGTTACCGGACAATTAAAAAAAAGTGCTTATTATTCAGAAGGTGAAGTAAGTCCATTCTTAATAGAGGGTTCTGTCGGTTATACTGCTCCATATGCTCCTGAAGTTGAATTTAGGAGAGGGATGTTAGCTGACACATTAAATGATTGGAATGAAAAAATCAGGCAACAAATAATAACAGCTGGACTCCAGGCATTAGGATTATAATTTATGGCAATGCGTGAAACAGAAGTAGGATGTTTTATTAGATTCTATAATAAAGTAATTAGAGAATTAAATTTATTAAATCCTGATGGTACTGGTTTTAATGTTGTACTTTCTCCAGCGTTTCCTTATTTGACTAAATCGGGCGATCCTACATATTCTGGTTATCAGATGCCTGGGAATGATATTATAAAAGTTACCCCTCCAGAAATAACAATACATACATCAAAAAGATTACTTCCTGATAATAGATATCAAAATAATTTTATTCAAGATATTTATGGAGCAGAAGGAGATGAAAACGAAGGGGCATTAGTAGGGAAAGTATATAGTCAGGAAGTCGATGTAACTATACAACTTACTATTTGGGCCGAAGATCCTCGTCAAAGAGAATTTTTAAAAATGCAGATAGAAAAGCCATTTATAAATAGAAAAAAAATGTTAAAAACATTATTCGAAATAGGGTTATATAATGGATGGGAAAATGGCTTTATTGTTCAGAATATGTATATGAATCATAGGGGAGATGTTGATATTGTTGGGGATGGAGTATTTACTGATAGTGTAAGTGGAGATACAGGAAATGGAGCATTTACCCCTAAAATTTATACTGGGGCTTATGAAATTAATTTTACTACTGAAATTAGAGATATAGAAAGTTTTTATGGTAATACCATTTTTGATATTAGTAATATTGCAGATACGGGGCTAGATTTAAGTAATTATGATATTTCAGATCCTAACTCTTTGAAATTATTAGTAATAGATTTGATGAATTATTATGGAATAGTTATTAATCCTAATGATGAACTTGGACAACCTAAAAGTTTGCATGATATAGTTGTTGAATCAGCAATTGCTTATGGTAATCTCGAAAGTATATATGTTGATGCTTATATTTTTATGGAATCATTATATAAAATAACCATTGGGCCTATTCAAAATAGTCGTATAAATTTGAATAATCCACAAGGGGAAAATATCGGAGAAATAGAAGAGCCTACATAAAAAAATAATAATTAATAAAAAAATTCGATATTTTATGGGAAAAAAATAAAGTATTTAGATTGAGTTTATACATCTTGTTTTATCTAAACTTTTAGTATGGAGTTTGACTATGAGTGAGGATTTAGGCAATCCCTCTAACGCTTCGATAAATGAGGCTCAAATAAAAGAGCCTGCAAGGACAATTGAGTTTTGGAGGAAACAATTTACAGGGCTCAATAAAAAGATTTTTGATATGATTGTTTATGAGCAGTGTTTAGAGGAACGGGATAGGTTAACAAAATCCCAGTTGGATTTCTATATGGATAATAGAAAACGCAAAAAGATTAGCTAATATTTAGGAGGTTTACGATGGCACAAGATTCTAGGGCACCATTTTATGAAATTACGGTAAATCCTGATGGACTCCAGATACTTCCTGGAGCACCAGCTGATGTACTGTATTTGATGGCACCTGCCAAACAAGGTGGTGGAGATATTGATGCTGATGGAGCTGGGGAAGTTGTATTAGTTACTACAAGATCTGCGCTTGAAAGAGAATACGGTGCAGCTAGCGATGGAAGCTTGATGACATTCTATGGCAATCTTGTATATGACTATGGCAGTGGTTTGATTAAATCTTGTCGTGTAGTTAACGATGATTTTGCTCAAGCATCTGTTGAGTTATATAACGATGACCCATATCCAACAGTAGTTTTAACACTAAAATCAAAAGAATATTCTGAATTTGCGAATAATATTTTGATTGATGTTGAGGCTGGATCAACAATAGGTTCTATGGTTACGATTTATGATGGTACTGTCACAGAAATATTTGACAACTTAACTGATGTCGAAGCGATTGCTACAGCAATCAATAGTGCTACTACTGGATCGAATCTAATAATAGCAGAATTTGATGTCGGAGATGCAAGTGCAGTACTTGCCGATATTGTTGGAGCACAGTTAACGGGTGGAGATTCGGGAGATACAAATGTCCCAACCACTGCTTATGTTGCAGCGTTAAGTAAGGCTGAATTACATAAGGATGTAACGCTCGTAGTGGCTCCGGGTGTTGATGATGCTACTTTTCATAATGCAATGAAAGTACATTGTGAGTTAATGTCTAATAAGAAAAACAAAGCTTACAGAACTGCTTTTGTTGGTTGTGGATTATCATTGACATTAGAAGAAAGATTACAGTTAACAACTACTTTAGGAAGTGAGAGACTTTGTTATCTTGCGCAGGGTGGTTATTTAATGAACCCCGTAGATGCTTCAAGTACTCTTTATCCTGCGAGTGTGATTGTAGTGCCTATCATGGGTAAAATAATGAGTCAGGCATTTTATACTCCGGTTATTTATAGTGCTCTTTCTAATGTTATGGATCTTGAAATTCAGTGGGATATGGATACGCAGGATCTTGTACATCAAGCAAATATGGTGTCCCTTGACATTCAGAATGGTGCTGTAGTTGTAGTTGACTGTATTACAACTAGTGATGTAAGTGCATATGAAGATATTCACTTAATGAGAATATATGATCAAGTAAGCCGTGATCTTGGTAATACATTGAGGCTTTCTATTGGAAGACCGAATAGTGATGCTACCTTTACTTGGGCAAAAGGACTTGTAACTAGATCGCTTAATACTTTACGGAATGTTGGAGCGATTCAAAATTTTAACGTATTAAATGATACAACTCCTGATGATAAGTTGATGAAGAATTTTAGGGTTAAGGTAGAAATTGCACCGATGCTTCCTATTAAGTATGCTTACGGTCAAATTGATTTACTTCCGCCATCATAATAGTGGATTTAAGTTTTAATTTTCAAAAAATAGGTAAAACTGATTAATAATATTGGAGGTTTAAGATGGCATACACGAGAGGACAAGAACCTGCCGTATTTACCGGAGGCGATGGATTTCTGTTCATAGATGGGTTTGAGGTTGCTCGTAGAGTAGAAAGCTCTGTAGAAGTCGCTATGGAATATGAAGAAATTCAATACCAAGGTCAATATACGGTTGGTGCTTTAGTATTAAAAAGCATTAAAATAAGTGGAACTTTAAAACAAGCAGTTGGCGATCTTGATTTAATCAGAAAATTGCTTGGTGGAGAAGTTACAACGGGTGCATTTGCTGGCTCTAATAACTCTTTACCTGAGCAGTTTAAAGAGGGTGATCAGATCGGTGGTAGAATAACTGATGTTGCAGGAAATGCTACAGCAGCAGTACAGTGGGTAAAACCTGTTGATATTATTTTGCAATTAGATAAATCAAGACTTCCAAGTTCTGGTGAATTCTCAATTGCAAACTATGAAACAGTATTAATTTCTAATGCTGTTTTTCAGGGCTTTACTTTACCTGTTGGTGCTGGCGCAGCTGTAATGACAGATCTTAACTGGCTTGCAGAAAATATGGCGTTCCAGTTATCTCCTGGAACTTAATTAAAACAATAAATCGCACCCCTACGGGGGTGCGTATATTGAAAGGGGTTATCGAATGGCTGAAAATGAACAGAAAGGCCGAACTACCGTTATACCGCCTCTCCCAGAAGAAGAGAGTGGAAAAAATGTTCAAAGTGCTGGTAACGAGATTGAGAAATCAAATCTATCTCCTGCTCTCGCTGGTAAACAATATGTAAGTATTGAAGATTTTAATGTAGATTTACAACCTGTTCCCAAATTATGGCCAAGTAAGAATAAAATTCTTATGGTTATGCCTATGACAAAAGGAGACAGGGACGATGTATTAAAACCAATTAATGGGCAAAAGATAGAAGCTCAGGCAGATGGTTCTACAAAAGGATTTTTTATTTCTATCGATCTTTTTGATGAAATAAAAAAAGGTGTTATTCAGAAAAGTCTCAAGCATTATACAGCACCAAATGGTAAATCTATTATGACTAAAGAAAAACTTGAGGCTATGGATAATAAGAGTTATGAAGAGCTTGCTGAAATTTGTTTATCAGTAAATAAAATAGATTTTTTTGAAACCAATACTTCCGATGTAGCGGCTGGGTCTGAAATAAAAAACTCATAAGCAGGGATCCTTATTTAGCGGAATCCCTGCTTACCTGTTTATTGTGGAGAAAAACGCCAAGTGAAATGAAAGAACTTTCACTTGACGAATATAGGCTGCTCATGGGGACTCAGTTATGGTTAAAAGAATCTTTTTTTAATTTTTTAGAGGTGATTATAGGAGGATCATCATCTACTCCTAAAGCAAGTGTCAGTCAATTAGATAAAGAATTAAGTAAAGTAACAGGAGAATTATCTAAAAAGACTGGGACGAATATCAGGAAGGATTTTAACAAAGAATTTGGAAAGTTAAATGATAAATTACAAGAATCTTCAGAGAATAAAACAAGTAAAAATATGCAGACATATAAACAAAAGTCTGAGGTATCCCAAGATAATAGTCCTGTAGATTTAAGTAATTGGAGCTTATTAGTAAACGACAATAGTTCAAGAAGAGACGCAAAAGTAGACTCGCTAAATGATAAATTAAGAAATTTGAAAAAGCGAGGATATATAAAATAAGGGGATACGCTATTAGCATATCCCCTTTATTTATATCAGGGAGAAATAATGGCACAAGCAGGTCAAGTATTTGTAAATTTTGGAGCAAACACGCAGGGATTACTCGCTGGTACTGCAAGGGCTGGAAATATTCTACAAAGGTTTTCACAAACTGGAATAGGTGCTGCTATTGTTATGGGGGCATCATTTGTAACCTTAAGTAGACTAGTAACGGGATTTGCGACAAATGCTATAGGTGGTTTTAAAGATTTTAATTATCATATTGTTAGAGCGCAAGCATTATCAGGTGCTACTACGGCAGAATTTATAAAAATGCGTGATGTAGCTGAAGAATTAGGAAGAACGACAGAATGGATGGCTAAAGATATAGCAGAAGGTATGTCTAATTTAGCATTAGCTGGTTTTAATGCTAATGAAATTATTGTGATGATTCCAGATTCATTAAGGTTAGCGACAGCTGGTGCTCTTGATTTAGCAAAGACTAATACGATTATGGCAAATGCTATAAGGGGTTTTTCATTAGATGCAAGTCAGGCTAATCAGGTTGCCAATGTAATGACGGCAACATTTACTACTACAAATACAACATTAGAGAGTTTAGCAGAAACATTTAAGAATGCTGTTGGTGTTTTAGGAACATTAGGTGTTAAGATGGAAGAAGTTGCAGGTGCAGCTGGTGTACTTGGTGATGTTGGTATAAGTGCAAGTGTCGCAGGTACTGGTTTAAAGAATTTTGGTATTAAATTAGCTAGCACATTTGGTATGATGCAAGAAGGAGCGAAAACTGCAAAAGAATTTTTTGAAAGTTTAGGTGTTACAAAAGATAGATTATTTGATGCTACTACTGGTACTTTAAATATGGTTGAGGCTGTAAAGGCATTTAAGCAATCAATGGATAAATTAGGAGAAGCACGGGCACCAGAATTTCTTGCCCAATTTTCTAAATTATTCGGAGCTAGAGCAGCAGCTAGTTTAACTGCATTAGTTAGACAGGCAGATCAATTTCAAATACAAACTCAGAATACTCGTATGACTGAAATGATAGGTGATGTTCAACAAGTATTTGAGCAAATGCAGGGATTAAATGGTCAAACTCTTTATATGACAGCTAATCAGGAAGGATTACATAAAGCAGTATTGGGAATGGTAAGTGCATTAGGTGAAGGTAATTCTATAATGGAAGAATTTGTAAATGGTGGTGGAGATGCAAGAATGGCAATAGAAAGAATATCTGGAGATTTTGAGCAGACATCTAAAGTTATGGAGAAAACATTTGGTTCAGGTTCAGAAGGAATATTTTCAAAAACAACAAATGGTTTACTTGAGATAACAAAATATAGTAGAAATAATTCTAAAGAGATGCTAAGATATGGAGAAATTTTAGATCAATTAGCTAAAGGTGGATTGGGGACTAAAAGAACTGAAGAATTAAAAAAAGAAGCAGCAGCAATGAGAGAAGTTATAAGTACAGATAAAAGATCAGTTCAGGAAATGACATCATTAGGTAGAGCTAGGATAATAACTTTAGCAGCACAAATTGATAGTATTAAAGCATTGAAAGCTGATAAAGATATTGGAAGTAAAGCAGTAGTTCAATTAGAAGCACTTAATAAATTATACAAGGGGAATGAAGGGAATATATTATTAGCAGCTAACGCAATGGGAATTGAGGTTTCTAAAGGTGATAAATTAGTAGGAACATTAGGGAGAGTTAAAGCTGCATTAATAGATACAAAAACAAGTACAGAGAAGCAACAATATGCTATGGAAAGACTTGTATCGCAGACAGCAATGACTAATACTGCAATGGATATGCAAAGAACGCAGTTAGAGACTTTAGATGGTACTTTTAAATTATTTCAAAGTGGTATTGAACTAGTGTCTAATAAGATTGCTATGGCACTTGCTCCGGCTTTAGATTCTACTATAAAGTCTGCAACTATATTTTTAAGAGCATTAACATTAAATAATGACGAAATATCTAGTGGAGTTACAGCAACTCAGAAATTAAATGAGGCTTTAAATGATACTTTTGTAATATTTAAAAAAAATGGAGGAATATTATCTAATGTTAAAAAGGGATTTGAAGGATTATCATCAATAGGAAAAACATTAGCAGTTATTATAGGAAGTTTAGGTGCTGCAGGTTTAGCAGCAGGGGGAGCATTTGTGTGGATACAGGCTTTATTGCCAGCATTAACGGCTTTAGCTGGAGTATTTTTTAGTTTGGTGCTTCCAATTGTTGCTATAGTAACTATAATTATAACACTTGGTATTAAATTAAAAGAAGTACATGATAAGATAAAAGCATCAGGGCAGGCAGCAAGAGATATGGCTGATCCTATGATTAAATTATATACTAATATTGAGAAGAAAATAAATGATGTAAAACAGGCTTATGATAATTTAATAAATTCATTAGAAAAAACACTTGGTTTAACTAATAAGATGAGTATAAGTGGTGGGAATTTAGTGATTTTCGGTAAAGATCAAGAAGGTAATGTTTTAACTATGAAGGATACTCTTGAAAAATTAGATAAATCTTTTCAAGGGTTAGAGGGAAGCAGTAAAGAAGCTGCAGATAAATTAATAAGTGCATATAATGCTGGGAATGCTCCAGAAATAAATAAATTATTAAAAGATAATAGTATTTTAATGGATAAAATAGCAGAATCAGAGCTTAAAGCAGGTTTTGCAACTAAAGCACAAATGAATGATTTTAGAAATACAAATACTTTACTTGATTCAGCACTTAAAAGTCAGGAAAGTGCTACGGCATCTTATAAACAGGCACAACAAGATAAAGAAGCAGGGGTAATAACAGAAGCAAAATTATTAGAAATGAAAAATAATTCATTAGAAGCTGACAAACAAGTAAATGATTTAACTAAGAAAAGAGAGATATTATATAATAGGATTAATAAGCAACAGGGTAGAATTGGGGTAGTATCAAATGAAGAAAAAAAGAGATTACAAGATATTCAAACTGTAATAAATAAACAGAGTAAAGCTTATAATGATTCAATAAAAACATATGAAGATGCGTTACGTTTAAATAAGACTGGTGTTAAAAATTGGGATGATGTACAGAAAAAAATGAAAGAAGCACAAAAACAGCATGAATTATTAGTGGGAAGTCAGAAAGAATATAATAAGATTCTTGATCAGGCATCTAGTAGAAATCCTTTTGTTTATATAGGAAGGATGATAAAAAATATAGTAGCAGGAAAGGAATTTCAGGGATTTTTAGCTGATGTTGCTGTACTTATGCAACGATTAATTGATACGGCATTGAAATTTATTTCAATAGTAGGTCCACCTTTTATGAAATTTATGTCATCGGTTATAAAGGGGATTGTAGCATTATGGCCATCTATTAATAAATTATTTGGAGCTATATTAAATTTATTTGATTCTATATTTACAACGATAGGCTTTATATTAGTTGATGTTTTTGGTTTTGCAGAAAAAAATGGGAAGTCAGTAGTTGAGTCATTAAGTGCTGCTATTGAAAAAGTAGCGATATGGATAGATGGGGTTGCGAAAAAAATAAAAGAAATGCCATTAGATAGGATTAAAGAATTAGCAGTTACTTTTGGTGTTGTATTAGTGTCATTGATGGGATTAAAGGCAGGGATGGGAGTTGTAACTGGAATAGCATCAAAATTTATAATGTTAAATAATGCTGCTGCTACTTTATTGACTAATTTTACTAAATTATTTCCAATGTTTTCTATGCCAGGTTTAATGGCTGGATTTAATGGATTAATCGCGTCTGTTGGTGGATTAGCACCAGCTTTGGGGATAGTTTTGGCTATTATAGCAGCTGTTGCTGTAGTAGTTACATCTATGTTTATAGCATTTAAAAATAATTTCGGGGGATTTAGAGATGCTGTAATGACATTTGTTGGAACTGTAATTACTCAAGTAGCAGCGATAGCAGCAAGGGCTTTTGAAATGTTTGCGAGTTTAATTGATTTAGTTAAATCATTAGCACAATTATTAGCTCCAATTATAGGAGCGATAATGGCTCAAGTGCTAGGATTTTTTAATATAATAATTAAAGTTGTAGGAACTATTATTTCAAGAGTATTTCAAATTGTTACTGGAGTATTTGAAGTACTTAGTGGAATTTTTAGTGGAGATTTTGTAAAAATAGGGACAGGTCTTATTGATATTATTGAAGGAATAGTTCAAATTGTTATGAGTTTAATTGAAGGGATAATGGAGTTTATTTTAAGACTTTTTACATCTGTTATTGCTACTGGAATAGGTCTTGTACAAACTGCTATAGAATATGTAATAAATGCATTAGAAAAAATACCATTTTTTAAAGAAAAATTTGCAGGAGTACATGAAATAATTAGTTCATCTTTTGAAGATGCTCAAAGACTTGTTGAAGCAGTACCAAAAGCTTTATCAAAGGTTGGAGATTTAGCATCAAAGACAGTAGGTGATATTGCTGATAAAGGTCGTTCTGCAATTGGGGGTAAAACTACTGCTGATAAAGAAATAGAGAAAAATAAAAAGGCTGAAGATAAGGCAAAAGCAAAGGCAAAAGCAAAGGCAGAGAAGCAAGCACAGCAAAAAATAGATGAAGCAAAAAGAATTCAGGATATTGCCGAAGGAATTAAAGTAGGGAATGATTATAATAAAAGAACTGCAGATAATACTGATGCAGGTAAAGATAGACCTAATGTTACTACGAATACTGTTGTTGAATATAAAGCAGCTGAAGATGATGAAGTGAATAGAAGAATGATAGAGCGTATAATGAACGATGTATTGAAGGCTGGTGTAGGTATGGAAATGGGAGATTCATCTGGAGTAGCTGGATAAATAGGGAGCTTGACATAGCTCTGTAAATAGTGAGTAATTAGGGATATTAAGGTATAAATGAGCACTTTAAATTTAGCACATACTATTCGTCTCTATCCTACTAGAGGACAAGAGACCTTTTTTAAAAAGGCCTGCGGTTGTGCCCGTGTCGCCTATAACTATGGACTAGCTGAGTATCAAAAGCAAAGAGAAGAAGGTAAAAAACCTAAAATAAATGAGATCAAAAAGAAATTTAACCAAGAGAAAAAGACACTATTTCCCTGGATGTCCGAAACGAATAAAGATGCTAATCAGCAACCCTTTACTAATCTTCAGTCCGCTTTTGGAAGATTTTTTAAGCATCAAAATAAATACCCAGTATTTAAGAAAAAAGGTGTTAAAGATTCCTTTTATATTTCTAATGATAAATTTAAGGCTAATGAAGAGAAATTTTGGATTCCTAAATTAGGCTGGATTAAAGGTGCAGAATATTTAAGATTTCCTGGTAAAATAATGTCTGCTGTAATTAGAAGAAAAGCGAACTACTGGTTTGTGGTAATTAGTGTTGAAACCAATAAAGCATTTACAACTTGTGAGAACCAAGCAGTTGTAGGTGTGGATCTTGGGATTAAAACGCTGGCTACCCTGTCTGATGGAAAGATAATAGAGTCTGTTAATCCTTTACGTAGACGTCTGAACAAGTTAAAACTATTACAGAGATGGGCTTCAAGAAAAATCAAGGGATCATCTAATCGCAGAAAAGCTAACCAAAAAGTGGCTAAAGTACACTATGAGATTGCTTGTCTAAGAAAAGATATCCTTGATAAATTAACTACTTATCTTTGTGAGAACTATCGGGTGATTTGCATTGAAAATTTGAATGTGTCCGGTATGATTAAAAACCATAAGTTAGCTTTAAGTATTTCTGACTTAGGTTTTGGTGAGTTTAGACGACAGCTTGAGTATAAGTCTGTTTTACATGGGAACACATTGATCATAGCCGATAGGTGGTTCCCGTCAAGTAAGACCTGTTCAGGTTGTGGGCACATTAAAGAGACATTATTACTTTCAGAGCGAAAATTTATATGTGAAAACTGTGGACAGGTTATAGACCGTGACCTGAATGCAGCCATAAATTTAAGAAACTACGGTTTAAAACAAATAGGGATGGTTAGTCCCGAATTAACGCCTATGGATTCGGAAGCTCTGGTTTATTCGTCTTCAATTGGGATAAACGAAACTACTGATGACGAAGTAGGAATTTCAGAGTGTTCGGTAATGAGCACTTAGAAAGTAGCAGATTAATAATGGCAAATGTTATAGGTGCAAATAAAAGTTTTACAGCAAACCCTCAAAGAACTTCATCTATAAATGCAACACGGATAGAAGATAGTAGGGCTGGACAAAAACAAGTCAATGTAGGAGCAATGACAAGGGGACTTGGTGGAATTGCTGCTAATGCTGAGAGAATGACTCAGATTATTAGGGATTTTGCCCAAAGTGCAGAAAATACAAGCGTCCCAGCTGTTCAACAAGTTGCGGCAATATCTGCAAAATTTGCACTGGATATGTTAGTGCAGGGGTCACTTTCAGAAGCACCAGAAATACCTGCTCCTTATTTTCCCCCTTTACTTTATTGTACTGAATATTCAAGTGTATTTGGTTCTAATGCTCGTACAAGTTCGATAGTGGCATTTAGTTTTAGGGATATAGGTAATCTATTTGTAGAGGATAGTTCTCAACCCAGAGCAATCCCTATACAGCAGGTGCCCGATGCTGATGAAGATAACGTACAGGACATGGGAAGAAGTAGTGGCTATATTAAGGTCGCTGGAAGGGTCTTTGGGCAAGCAGGATTAGCCAGATTCGAAATGCTTAGAAATTTATGTAATTATAAAGGAAAAGAAGGACTTGTTTTTATAGATCAGAATATTGGGAAGTATCGTGTATATCCTGCGAATATCCCAGGATATACATCAAGCGCAGAATTTTTTAATCAATATGCTTTTCAGGTAACATTTATTATTGTTGGTGATACTAATAAGAAAAATTTAACACATACTGTTGTTGGTGAATCATTAAAGTATATACTGGCTACAGCAAATGCAGCAGAACAGGTAAAATCTTTTTTATATGCTAATTTAAGTACATTTAAAAGTATAAAAGATACTTTGACAGTAGCAGAACAAAAAAATGAATTAAAAAATGTGCTTTCGCAGTCAGGAGAGAATATTACTGATGAGAAAGTTGATAATATTTTAAATATTTTAGAATATGGGATGGCTGGTAGTGCAACTATTACACTTGATAGTACTCAATATCCAGAATTTACATCTAGTGAAGGTACACCTGTAATTGAGTTAAGAAATGTTGTACCATCTAAAGTTATGGATAATGGTTTTACTGATGGTATTCAAACTGAATATTGGTTACCAGCAAGAGAGCCTGGAGAAAAATTAGAAGTTTATTATGGAAAAATTTATAATCGATTAACAGAGAGTGAAATATTACCAGAAAATCAGGATAATCAAGATGCTGATAAAGGAAGTCGTATACAAGGGGCTATATGGAAATTACAGTCATTTAATAGTGATTATAAAGTAGTTGATTCGATGTTACGCCCAGGCTATGCTGGTAAGTGGACCAAATTAACATTTAGCGCACCCCTTCCAAAATGGGGAATTGTTAGAGTTCATTATGTCGTTCCATCTAATAGTGATATACAACTATATAATGGGGATAGGGTACTGTATGGAGAAGGATTATTGTATGTCGATAGGATAGCAACGGCAATAGATAGTGAATTAATAATTGAAGAAATGGTTCCATATCCTATTAGTGGGAGTAGTTTAAATGTAATAGAGTCTGCAGGTATTACAGAATTATATATTCCTGAGTTAATAGATGACCCAGTACTTTCAAGTCAAATAACTGTTAAAAAAAGAGAAGGTTCTATTAATGATGGGATTATGACTAAAATTACAAATTTTGATGTTATTCCATCAACCACTTGGGTTGGAGGAAGGCCTGGGAAATGGGCAAAAATAACTTTAACGACTCCACTTAATATTGGGGATTTTGTAAGTATTAATGCCATATTTAAAGATGAAGTTTTCTTTTATTCATTTGCTCATCCAGATTATACTATTAATGCAGATGGTAGTGAAATCGTATTTAAATGGTTAAGTAGACCTAGAACAAAAGTCTCTGGTCAGATAGTTACTAATTTAGTATTATCTCCTAATTTACCTACTGGTGCTGGACTATATAATGATAATTTTTTAACTGATGGTATAACTACTGTATATTGGGTTAAAAATGGAATAGATATAGCAGATGATATTACTATAAAAATAAGCGATGGGAATGGCATATTAGAAGATATGCAGCCTAGTGAATATGTTATAGAAGCAATAACAAGTAGACCAGCATATCTTAACAATTGGGCAAAAATAACATTTAATAGTCCCCTTACTGCTGATCGTATAGTTGCTATTGATTGTAGATTAGGGACATCGATGACTGTATTTGTAGGACAATTTGGAAATTCAGAATTTCATTATGGTAATTTGATAGTTAATTTATTATGGCAAGAAGCTGTAGATGACCTTTATATTAATAGCACTTATCGTAATATTTATCCAATTCCTAATGGGGAAGTAACAGGGAATAATGGATTAATCCCAGTATCTGGAATAACAGATTTCTGGATACCTAAAATTGTTTATAGTGAATTGTATCCATTAATTGTTAAATTAAATAGAGATATAACAGGAGATTATACTGTAATATTAGAAGAATCTAGAGTAGTTGGTGGGGTTACTGAAATATGGACAAAAATAGTATTTTATCAGGCACTTGATCAGGGCGATATTTTAACAGTTGATTTTACTGCTTATGAAGAGCAGGAAATATTTGATTTACATTTTTTAGAAAGTATTCCAGGGGATTTATTTACAGATGAATGTGAACCAAATAAAAATGAATTGAATGCTAAAAAATATTATACAACACTTGTTATTGATGTAAGTAAACCTATTGAAGTAAAAATAGATGGGAAGATTGTACCTAGTAGTAAATATAATGTAACAGGAGCAGTAAATAGGGTGCATGAGAATCCTGATGGAGCGATAGTTAGTCAATTGGTTGGTTTAATAGAATTCTTATCTGCTCCTGGTGATACTGTAGATATAAATGTTCGTTATAATAGATTAGAGACTCCAGTTGAGCAAGAAATTAAATTTACTACATATCTTGCAGTAGATGATCCTAAATATCAAATTATTAAAGATTATTATACTAGGAATATATTAACTCCGACTAAATTATCTGTTACCGATATAAATAATAGATTTTTTAGTTTCATTAAATACGTATATATTTACCCTTATCCTGATGGAAATGAATACATTACTTATGCAAAAAATGAAAATTCAGTAGAATTTATTTATAAAAAGCATGATGGAATAGGGGAAGATTATACAACGACAGTTAATGTTTATTCTTTTCAGGGAAGTAGTTTTGATGCTGGCTTATATGATAATATGTCTAATTTTAATGAATTAAATACTCCATTTTCATTAGATATTTTAGTTCCTCAAGAAGGTCAAGATGATTGGTTAGGTAGGTATAATAATTTAATTTCATCTTATCCTGATCCTAGTTTACCGCAGATTAGAGAAATAACATCTATGCTATTAGGTAAGTTAGTAGATAATGCTGATTTTTCCGATGAAACACAAATTACCGATGAGGATATGGCGAATGCAAAATTATGGTTACAGATATATCATTCATATGTTGAAAGTGAAGATTTTATAGAATCTAAAAAAATGTTAGATGAAAGAACGAAATTAATGGAGTTAGGTGTTGATGGTAATCCTAAAGAAATAGATGCTGTAAATACTGTCACAATTCCAAATGAAGAGCCAATACCTGTAGATTTACCACCAATTAGTGGATGGAGAGTTGAAGAATTGCCAGGAGTTATAAGATATACCGGAGAATTTGTTAATATTAATTTATATAATTTTTATAATGATAATATTGTAAATTTAAAGACTAAATATAGGACAGCAGTTTCCGAAGGTATATCTATTTCTATATTAAAAAATAATGATACAATGTTTGCATATGATAGTTCTAAAAGTTATAGGATAAGAATTATAGTAGGTAATCTTACAGAGGAGTATCAATTTACTCAAGTTCAAGGACTTGTTGATTCTTTAATAAGTGGGCAAATTGTTAATACTGATACTGGTCCAGTTGATATTGATGCATCACAATTAATAACTGATCCTGAGATTATTGAGTTGCAAGGGAATCAATCTCCAAGATTATTAAATAAAACAATTTTTAAAATTGAATCTGTTGATTTTGATAAAAAAAGTTATGAAGTTTTTTTATATGCAATATATGGTGATATCGATGCTATTCAAAAAATAAAATTATTATCTCATGATAAATATATACAGTATCAAGAAATAATTGGTCATACAGAGGCATCATTAACATTAGAAGAAGGTTTACAATTTTATAAATTCACTAAGATTGTACCACTAGCATAGAGGTTATTATGAGTTTAAAAATTCCATATTCATTACCTCCTGAAAAACAAGCATCTAAGTCTCAAGTAAATCAAGATGAATTTGAAAGTATAATGTCTATTGTTGGAGATGAAGATTTAGGTGTTGAAGGAGGGGCTATTGATGAGACAGCCCAATTAGAGAAAGCAAAGGAAAGGGCTAGAAAAACAGAGAAAAAATCTGGGGATAAAGAATTAACATTATTCGATGAGGCAAGAAGTAGAGCATCAGATGGAAATGCTAATTATACTATTAAATATCATACTTTGCAAAAAGGTGAAGATCTTAGACAAGCAGCGTTAAAAGAATATGAGAATGCTGATGGATGGGTTCTTTTAGCAGCTGTTAATAATATTATTAATCCATCTTCTGATAGAGAAGTCTACGCTGGTCGTCAATTACTTGTTATATAAAAAGGTTTATTAATGACATCATCATCTGATTACTTAGCGTTAATGAATTATAAATCTAAGTTATCATCTTCTATGATAGCTGAATTAGGTAATGTTAGGCATCCAAGGAGAATAATAAAAATATATAAATATTTTTATTATAGAGAACTTAATGTTATAAAAAAAGATAATAAACAGACATATACTGATGGTAATGGAACAGTATATATGGAAACGATTGAGTCTGTTCAAAATCTTAGTGATGAGTCAGCACGTAAAAAAAGGTTTCAAGATAAATGGATACATTTTGCTTTTTTAAAAGATAAAGAACAGCAGTGGTATATTTATGATCCGAATTCTGAAAAATTGAAAGGGAAAGAAGATGAACAAGTAAACCAATTTGGTATGTTCGGTTTTTCAAAAGTTGATAAGAAATATGTTGATCGTAATGAAAAAACTAAAAATTTAGCCAAAGGACAAAAGGGATGGAGTCTTGAAGTATTAGATGAAGATTTATTAAATTGTACTTTTGGATATAATTATGATCAAGCAGCTATGCAGATAAGTGTGATGTTATCAAATGATAAAGGTAAAAATAGGGGAAAATATCATAGCGGTGATATTGTAAAAGTTTATATGTGGTATGATAAGCCAGATAGACCCGATTTTACGAGAAAAGTAGAAGATTGGGTAAAAAATACTAATATTGACGATGAAGATAGTAAACTTTTTCATATTAGGCAAAAACATTATGATAAGGGAATTCAAGATGATGAAAAAGCATCTAATGTCCCTACTCCATCTACTGGAATTTTTAATAATGGTGTTGTTTTAATGTTTACTGGTTCAATAGATGATGTTAGTTATGATTATAGTAAAGATAGTGGAAATAAATTAGAACTTAAAGGCAGAAGTTTTGGTTCTAAATTAACTGATATAAGGATATATCAGAGTTATCCTAATGAGGGTAGAATAACAATGCCTCATGAGGAAGTTATATATGATATTATTTCTAGTCAAGTTGGTATTCCAATAGGACATTTAATATTAAGAAAGACAGATTGGGCTGTAGGTTTAATTCCTCCAGAAGGTAGAAGAACACCTGGAACTATTCTTAAAATATCAGAATTAAAAAATACTAAAGGGGCTAGAGATTTATATGATATAGATAGGAAAGAAATTGAAAAAGGGGCACAAACTCAATATGCTACAGAAGTTCAAAAAGGGACAAAAGACCAAACTCCTTTAAATACAAAACCAGGAGAAAAAAATTGGATTGAAGAAATTGGTATAGATGGGTTAGTAGAATTAAGTGATGATTTTGTGAATAATCTTGCTAAAACATCTGTTGTTAGAACAAATGATCCTCCTAATAATGGTGCTCCATTTGACCCTAAAACGATAGGAAGTGTAACTAGTGCAGAATTAAATGGAAAAGGGAATGCAACTCCTTTATGGATATTTAAAGATGGTAAAACAGGGAAAAAATATAATGCTGGTTATCCTGATAATACTCCATTAAATACTATTATAGAAGGATTAGCGAAAATACATAGAAAACTTCCAGTCGAATTAAAATCACAATATTGGACTGCTTATGGTATTAGAATGCCACAACCAGTTAAAAGGGAGGATGGAACAAAATTAGAGGCTACGAGGTTATTTTTTCTTGATGGATTTAATGCTGTTAAATATATAATGCAACAAACGGCAGTAGCTACATCGGCAGAGAGAGCCACAAAAATAGAAGCTCTTCTTGCATTAAGCGATCCTACAATAAAATGGGAAGATTATTTAAATAGTGATTTACCAAAAGAAGGAAATGAGAATAAGTTATGGCCTACTAAAGAAGTTAAAGGTTTCGGGGAAGGTAAAATAACTTTATATAAAGTCCCATCTAAAGGGACATTTAATATTATAGAATTTGCAAAAGAAATGCATGTAATAACTGAAGAAGAAATTGATCAAGATGCTATTGATAAAAAAGCTAAAAATAAACAGAAGACAGGTGGATTTTTACTTGTAGAGGAAGCAATAAAACAAGATAAACCGGACGCATTAAATAGGTTAAAACTTTTTTATAAAACAGTAAGACAATTTACAAGAGCAATGCATGATGCGCATGCTAGTGGAAAAGTTAGATCGGCATATCCAAATACAGATGCGTTGTTTTGTCCAGTAGATGCTAGTAATAATAATTTTGCGATTGAGTTTCCTACGGTTAAACCTGGTCAGATAATAGTATTACCTAAACATATAGTTAATGCTCCGAGAAAATGGATAGTTGGAGCAGAAGTAGCCTTAAATGTAAATGGATATTGGGAAATAGATTTAAGAAATGATATCGTAGGAATATATGAAGGGAAAGATTATAAAGAGTTTAGAAGTGTTCAACATGAATCAGCATTTGATGAAATAGTTCCTCCTGATAGAAGATCATCTGATGAACTTGACCCTAGTAATATTGCTAGTTTAACACCAGAATCTGCATTAAGTTCACGCGATAATTGGGTATTATTTTATCCAGAAGAAATAGTCCCAGTAATTGATCCTGTTAAGGGGACAAAGGTAACATTTCAAGTTATTGAAGATGCAAAATTATTAAAACAGTTAAAAAGACAACCAAACGATTTAATTTTTGATGGAGATACAATCTTCGATGCTGTAAAAAAGGTAACCGATCAATATTTCGATATAATTCAGTACGTAGATGAATATGGATTTTATAATGTAAGACCGAGATATGCTAGTAAATTAGATCAACGATATGTTTATACGTTGAAAGCTGGACAAAATAGTTTTCCTAAATTAATATCATCTCAAGCCGAAGAAAATGCTTCACAAACAATAAATAGAGTTGTATTAATGGGTAAAAGCCCTGGATTTACTGAAGTAGTAATTGTCGTAGTTAATGATAATGAGTCTATATCAAGATACGGAGTTAAACAAGATTTTGTACAAATGAATAAGATAGATGATGTTATAGATGCTATCAAAACGGCCAAAGAAAGATTATTAGGATTTAGGCAAAAAACAAGAAAAGTACAAATAACCTGTGAACCAATGCTTGAGTTAAGGCCAGGACATCGTATAAATGTGGAAGATATAAATAGTTCTCTTGCAGGCCCATATTTAGTAACTAATGTTGGGATTAATTATAGTAAAAGTAGTGGAGCTGTTCAAACTTTCGATGCATATTCAGTAGGTGATTTTTATAATACAGATGATTTAGAAGGACAAGCATCTTATTATTCAATCGAAAATGGAGATCAGTTAAAAAAACAAAGTCAAATGTCCGAAGAAGAATTGAAACAAAAACAAGAAGCAGCTGCTAAAGCAACTCCATAAGGATAAGATAATGGCTAAAGCGAGTTTAGGAAGTAATATAGTATCTACATCTAAAAAGGTAGCCGAGTCTGTTATGCGTAAACAACCGGCTAATCGTAAGGCTATTATTAATAATGTAGATAATATTGATTATAAAATTGATGCAGATATAGATCTTCCTGTTGGTGATATTATTTTATCAAGTCGTTCAATGGTTACTCCATATGCAGGGGATGGGTATGGATTTATTTGTTCGCCTCGTGAAAATCAATCGGTTATTGTAATACCAATTGATAATGATCATAATAAGTCAGTTATTATAGGAAGAACATATGATATAGATAAAGAAAAACCACCTGCTCATAATTTAGGGGATGTAATATTTAGGCATCAATTAGGGAGTCAATGGTCATTTACTTATACTGAACCAATTACAGGCTCTCTTAATTTAGATATTGCTAATCAACTCATATTAACATTAGATGAAAATGAAAGTACAGCTAGTCAATTAAAATTTAATATATCATCTCCAAATACTTCTATAATTTTATTAGGACAAATTGTTAGGGTTGTTTTAGAATATGAGGCAACAGATCAATTATATGATTATTTAAATGTTAGGATTGAATGGGAAACAAAAGTAGAAAATGATAATCAGAATATGCCTTTTATTACAATATCTGATGCTAATACAATTGTTGGTGGGCCTTTATATCAAAGTGAAAATACTACTACTGAAAAAAATTATTTAATTTCGCAATATAAAGATAAATATTATGGAATGATATTATCTCCCCCAAAAGGGAATGCTCAATTTTCTCATTATACAGGGATGGGATTATTCATGGATGAATATCCCAGTAGAATTCCTATTAGTGGTACAATAAAAGATGATGGACAATTGCCTGCTGATGGTAGTTATCTTAAATCTTGGGCAATGAATACTGATTCTTTTTTAGACGATACATTAGATAAATTTGGATATTTAGATGATTTTCCAAGAGGCTCATTAAATTTAAAGCATTATAGTAAAAGTGGGCTTTCTATTGAAGAAAAAATTAAAAAGACTTATGATTTAGGTTCTCAAACAGGTGATTGGAACCAAAGTGCGATAGGATTAAATTTATTGTTAATTCGCCAAACACCTAAATTTAGGAATCTCGCTGGACTAAATGATGAAGAAAAACCATTAGCATCTTTTATAATGGAAGATGATTGTAAAAATAGTTATTATAATGCTGTTCATTTAAGGATAGCACAAGATAATACTGCTGTTCAGAGAATATCTGATGAAGAAATAATTTATTACGATGTACAGCATTTAGTTGAGGGAGATACAGAAACAAGGATAGAAAATGCTCTCCCAGGGACAAGACCATCTCGATTACAATTTTATGATTTAAAAAAGAGTCCTACGTCTGTTGATATTAATGATTTTAAATGTTTTCATGATGATGGAACTCGCTGTAAATTAAATATTGCTCCTAATGGAACAGATTTACCTACGGAAGAAAGACAGGCAACTTATGGATCAGGAAGAGAAGATACAAAATTAGATAAAAAGAAATGTCCTAATTGGCCGGGGTGTGTTGAAGGACATTATACACATCAGAATATTGATTTACCATTATCAATTCGTAATACTGATATAAGAGTAGATAATATTGATTTATTAATGAAACCAAAGGCAAATGCCGAATTGGTTCATTATACAGGAAGTGGAATTTTCTTTGAGGAGCAATTGTTATTAGATGAAACAGGAGACGTTGATTATACTAAAGTATCTACTTATCATGCACCATTAGTTGAGTTGAGATTACGTGAATGGGATTATGTTCCTAAAAGTGATGGAACTACTGAAATTAATTATGATAGTGGAAGTAAAAATAATGCGCATGAGCCTAAAAGATATGATTTATGTAAATTAAAATTTGAAACAATTTATGGAACTAGAGAAGAAAATTATTTAGAGACTGGTGAAGATAAAATTGTTTCATTTGAAGATAAGCATGATACGTATAATACAGCATCAAAAATAACGCTTGCACAAACAATTTATGGAAATAAGATTACTCCTGATGATTCAATTCAATTAGGTAATAGACTAGTTTTTGAAGATTTGCTCGAAGGAGAAGAGCCTAATCAGACAGTTCCTGCAGATATATGGGAAGAATCTACAAATGCTACTGATAGTGCAATTGAAGGTTCTGATGCTGATATGAGATTGATTCTTCCAAAGGGAAAACTAGAATTAATGCATTATACTAATTCTGGTTTAGTAATTAAAGAAAATGAATTATCTGCAACTACCCATAAAATGTCAATGGAATTGCTTTTTAATCATTGGGATACTACAAATTATCGTCCAATGAATCCTATAGACGATGCATTAGATCAGGTGGGAACAATAAAATGGGAAGAAACAGCAGATAGTGCAGACCCTACAGCAAGCCTTGTAGACTTCTACGTATACCATAATACTTATAGAGATCAACATCTAACCCTTGATACTCCTACAGCATGGGGAGAGCGTACAGGGGCTTATATGGCTATCAGAGAGAGTGATAATGCCGAGCAGGGAAAGCCGGTATTAGAGTTGAGCGATAGTCTTAATGTGCTGAAAATGGACGCAGGAGATGCTAAGACAGTTGAAATTACTAATCGAGAGAATCAGTTTGAGGATGGGGATGCAGGGACTAATAAGATATTATTAGATGCTGTTAATCAGTTAGTCAGTGTATTAAATGGTCAAGAGGGAAGTGAAGATAATAGTATTGTTCTTGATAAGAAAAATAAGAAGATAGTGATTAGTGATGCGAATGGGAATATAATCACTATGGATAGTACGGGGATTACAATTGATGCTGGTGGAACAAAAGTTATTTATAATAATAGTGGAGATATTAATATTAGTGCTGGTGGTTCAATAATTGATGTTAAAGAAGATGGAGATATAGATATAAATAGTGCAGCAGCAATAAATATTACTGGAACAGCAGGTATTACAATAACTGATCCAGCAGTAACAATAACAGGGGGAACATTAAAGGTGGATGGTATTGCAGCCCCTTCAGGTACGGGAGGATTTTGCGGAATTCCGTTGTGCGTTTTCAGTGGGGCCGGACATATAGGAAATATGATTTCTGGAACTTAATAATAGGTTATAGATTTATGCAAGTAATAATAGTAAAAAAAAGAATGTATTCAATGTCATAGTGAATTTAGTTGTACTAAGACTGAAAGTAAATGGAAGGTCACTTATTGTAAAAAATGTCATAAAGAAATTCATATAAAAATGAGAGAAGTAGAGAAACTTTTAGTCGCATAATTGGAAAAAAATTATGGCTGGAACAGATATTGCAGATAGTGTAATAGCCGAGTTAGATGCTATTGTATGGGCTAATTTAGATCCTGCTGATTATAGGGATCCTGCGATTGAAGCTGTTGCTAATGGTATTTGGGGATATATTAATGATAATTGGTCAATATCTGCAAATACTATTGGTACAGTAACACCACCACCACCGTTAGTACCATTTCCATTTGGTGAACCTGTAACAGTTGATTTAACAGTTGCAGCAGCGGCACCATTAAAATCTTTATTATTAAGTATGGTAAGTGGGAGTATACCACTTGCTGCAATGATAGCATTTTTTGGAGCGATTGCATCATGGTTATCTGCTCCTCCTTGGGTTGTAAGTATTTCTATGGGGACATTAATAAATCCAATTGTTGGGGCAGGAGTTGCAACTTTTCCGTCTATGGCTGGGATGGCTACTCCTTGTTTTGCAGAAATGAGTGCATCAAAACCAAGCGATAGAACGGCAGCATGGAATATAATTGGGACGCACATATATAATGGACTTTCAGCGAATGTAATTGTGCCACTTGCTACGACTGGTCTTTATGCTGCTCCACCGACTGGATCGTATCTTGGTGCTACAACGGCTACGCTTACTTTTTAGTAGGAGAATACAATGATATTATATGAAGTTGGTTCGGGGAAACCTTATTCTACGATACAGGATGCTATAGATGCAATAGTTTCCCCATTGACAGATTATTATAAAATTCTTGTTTATAGTGGAACATATGCTGGATTTTCAGTAGGCTCAAAAGTAACTACAGCATTAGCGTATATAACTATTGAAATTAATACTGGAGATACAGTAATTATTAATAGTAATATTACTTTTACATCAAGATATGTGTATTTAACAGGGTTTAAAATAACATCCGCTATTATTTTTTCTTCTGGTAGTAATTATTCTCAGATTAAAAATTGTTCTGTTTATAATTATTATGTTGGTTCTTATTTAATAGAAATTGCATCAGGAGTAAGAGATATTCTAGTAGATTCCTGTTTATTATATAATGGAAATAATGGGATTTTAATTTCAGGGGCTTTAAACAATAAGATCAATAATTGCGTTATAAGAGATATAATAGGTTACGGTATTACAACAGATGTTGGAGTGGTCAATCCCTATATAGTTAATAATACAATTATAGATAATGGTACAGGAATAAGATTTAGGGGAGAGCAAACAATAAGGATAAGAAATAATAATATTACTTATAATGTTAATGGAATAGTTTTAACATCTCCTTTGACTCCAGATAATTCTATTAAAAGTAATAATAATGTATGGAATAATTCAACAAATTATGTAGGTACAAGTGGTGGGACTAATGCTAATTCATTTAATCCTAGTTATGTTAATTATCCAGGTAATGATTTTAGATTATTAGTTGGAAGTTTATGTATAGATGTAGGAGATTCTACTGATGCTCCCGATCATGATTATGATGGTATATCAAGGCCAAGAATACTAGGCTTTGATATTGGAGCATTTGAATATAGTATGGTAAATATTGCGCCATCTATTATAATAAACAGTTTATTTCAAAGAACTGATGGAAGCAATAAGGTTGATATTGAATATACTGGTATTGATCAGAATTATAATCTTTGTAGTCTAAATTTATATGAGTATAGTTTTACTGGTAATTTTACTGGTGAAGAACAAACTATGACTCCAAGTATTACTGATTTTTTACATGATAATATCAATAGTTTAAGTTTTACTTTTACAGGGACTAATTTCAATTTTGTATGGGATGCGTTAACTGATATAGGGAATGGTATAGAAGAAACTACTATTTATATAAGAATGAGAGCAAATGATAGTGTATTAAATAGTAATATTGCAACATATTCCGGATTAATAGATACAGTATCGCCTACTATAAATTCATTTCAAATAAATGGGGGAGAAGTAGAAGAAGATGTAACATTAACTGGTATAGTTGATTTATTAATTGATGTTTCTGGTAATGTAACTAGTATGAAATTCAGTAATAATGGGATAGATTGGTCTAGTTATGAAGCATATTCAGGAACTAAATCAAGTTGGAATATTGTAAGTGGTTATGGTGGGCATGCAATACGAGGATTAAAGAAAGTTTATATTAAAGTTAAAGATACATATGGTAATGAAACAGATGGGACATTATATGATTCTACGTGGTATAAATTAACGCCTGCATCGGTAGAAAATATAAATACTTCAACAATGTATCATTCAATTAAGGCTGCTGTTAGTAATGCTGCTGATAATGATACTATAGAAATTCAAACAGATGATACATTTTATGAATCATTCAGTATTGCGAATAATGGTTTATCGGTAATAGTAGCTGATGGTTATAATCCAACTATTAATATGGCAGATAAAACAGCAATAACTATAGAATCTGTTCAGGATATTAAAATAAGGGGATTTATATTTATTAATGCAGAGGATAAAATTATTTCAATTATAGATTCTACTGATATTACGATTGAAAAAAATATTTTTGATAGTAATTATGCTATTTATATTGATCCTTCTACTGATATAAATATTGATAAAAATATTTTTAGGTCTGGAATTAAACAAATTCAATTACTGGAATGTACTAATACTTTAATTACTAATAATATTTTTTATGATTCTACTGATGTTTCTATAGAATTAAATGATTCACCTTCAAATATTATTAATAATACATTTGTAGATAATGTTAATTGTATAGAAAATGTATTACCAAATAATGATAAATCAACTGTTAAAAATAACATTTTTTATGAGAATAGTATTGCGATAATTGCTAATCCATTATGGGACATAGATTTTAATGCCTTTTGGGGGAATAATGAAGATTTTTCAGGATTAGTTCCTAGATGGGAAGAGTATAATAACATTAAAATAGATCCATTATTTGTTGATTATTTAAATGATAATTTTTATTTAACTGCTGATAGCCCATGCATTAATATCGGGAGTGAAATTAATGCTCCGATTGATGATTTAAATGAAGTAGAGAGAAGGCAGGATATAGGGATAGATTTAGGAGCATATGAATTTTTTCCTATTCCTGAATATATCTATAATATTTCAAATGTATTACAAAGTAATGCCATAAATGATGTTTTTATTTATGATACTTCTCTTGATGATATTGATGATGCATGGAAAACTAATGTTTTTAAATCATGGCATATTGAAAAAGGGAATTTTCCGGCTACGGTGTATTTAATCATTACAAATGAAGGGCTCGACATTATAAATGCAGAGAATAATGAATTATGGATGAAATTTACTTCAGGCATAGGAAATGTTTTAGATGGTGATACTGGATTAGATGCTGTTTTTGCCTTAAATGGAGTGATTTATTGTTCTAAGGGAGAAATAAGTGGCATTTATGGTGGATTAGTTGAGATAGATTTTATAAATAATGAAATTAGAAATCCAAGAGAGTCTGCGCATTATATTTATGACGGTACAATATTAGATAGGGATTCAGCATCTGGATATATTGTAGATATTGGTCCGGCATTAAAAAGTGGAGTAGTTAAAACGATTCATGGAGCAAGAATTGATTCTGATGATTTTATTGCAATTGGTTCTGATAATGGCGTATCAATTATTAAGGATTCATTATCTGTAATAAGTTATATGGAAGGTTCAGATATTCAAAATATTTTTATTACTAATGATGATAAACTTTATTATTCAATAGTCTCTGAAGGAATAGTAGGAGTTTTTTATAATGTTTCAAATGATACTATAGATAAATCTATTCCTGATTATTTTTATAGTGTTACTCCATCCCCAATAACTGCTCCAGATATTTTATCAGCGAATATTAATGATATATATGTTGTTGTGGGTGAATCAGTCTTTAAGGAAAGTGAAGAAAATTTATCTAATTTATTATATGTAGCTACAGATGAAGGAATCACAATTATTAATACAAATGAAGTAACGCCTACTTCATCTGAAAATTTTGGTTTTAGTAAGCACTATGGATTAAAAACGAGTTCTAATCCAAAATTAAATTTTAAAATTTTTGATGGAAATAATAGTAATTTTTATTATTTGAATATAATTGGGAATCTTTTGTTTTTTGTTGCAAAAGATACTAGCAATGATACTTTATATGCTTATAATAGGAAATCCTTTAATATCAGGCTAATGCGTACTACCAGTCTCCCTTCTCGTAATATAAGTGGATTAAGTATTATCGAAACATCGTAATTTCTCCATTTAAGCCCGATATTTTAATTATAAAAAATAAAGTATTATAAAAGAATGGTTTTATCATCATCGTGCTCTAATAATAATAAGGGCAATGTGTTATGGCTAAAAGTTATCAGGAATTGCAGCAAGAGTCTTATCTAGGAATAGGTTGGGCAGAAGATGTATATGAGAGAACCTTGCTTCTTGATAGGCAGGGGGATATTGCTGCTGTTGGTGGATTATATAATTTATCTAATGCAATTTTTAGAAGACTTAAAACCCCGCTTGCTTGGTATCCTGAATATCCCTGGTATGGTAGTCGTCTTAATGAGATGATAGGAATGGGTAATTCTTATGAAAATAGAGAATTAATAGCGACATGGATTGAACAATCTTTATTATTTGAAGAAAGATTTGTAGATGGAACTTTAAGAATATCTGTAGAAAAAAATATTGCTGATTATCGAGCAGTTAATATAAATATAAGGGCAGAAGTAGTTAATTATCCTGATCCTGCAGTATTTGTTTATAGCTATTTTCTTAAAACTGGGACTCTGCTTGAAACGGGAGTATCATAAGGATTGAATTTTTATGGCATCTTTAATAGACGTTAATTCGATAGTTCCTCCAGTTAGTGAAGTAGTTGCTGATCAATTAATCAACTACGTTAATACTATTAAGGGAGGGAAAATAACTGATGTAGATGTTGGTAGTAAAATGTGGACTTTTATGTATACCAGTGGTAGACAAAAAGTTGACTTATACTATAAATTATATCAGTTTAAAAAACAAAGTTTTGTATTATATGCAACTGGAAAACATCTTGATTTACATGGTCAGGAAAGAGGTGTTTTTAGATTACAGCCGAATTACGCAGAAGGTATTGCCACTTTTTATAGAGAATTGCCAGCTCCGCTTGAGCTTAGAATACCCCAAGGATTAGAAGTAAGTAGTACTGCAGATAATCCTGATGAAGATGTTGTAACATTTGTTACGACATCTTCTGGTTCAATTGCTCCGAATCAATTAAGTGTAGAAATTCCTATTAAATGTATTATTCCCGGGGAAGTAGGGAATTTAGCAGCTGGGTCTTTAAATAGAATGCCTAGTCCACCATCGGGTGTACATAGAGTAGTAACAACGTCTACAACTGGTGGGACTCAACAAGAAACAGATGAAGATTATAGAGCAAGGATAATAGTCGCCCTTGAATCACTGGGTAAGGGAACGCTTGCAGCAATTACTAATGCTATATTAGGAGTTCAGGGAATTAGGACAGTAACAATTACTGATCCTACTAGATTTATAATAGCGGCAGAATATTATTTAGAAGATAATTCTTCAATTCAATGTGCTTATCTTCGGACATTAGATGCAACGATAGCTACAAATCAAGTCACATTATATATCGCAACTGGTTCTGAACTGGGGACAAAAAGATTAAAGGTATGGAATAGAGATAGTAATGAAGTGGAACTTACTGAAGATTTTAATAATTTAAGTAATTTTGCTGAATTAATTAGTAAGGTAAGTACTACGAAAAAAAGTTATAATCTTTCTGATGGAGCGAGAATTATTGGAAAATGGACCACTAAGCAACCTGAGGGGATGGAACTGGAAGATATTTATTTTGAAATATCAGATGGTTCTTCGAGTGGTTTAAAATATACATTTGTTTATGGTAATGATATTAGAACTACTGAAGTATATGATAATATTATTAATGTTGGAGCATTAAAATCTTTAATAAATAGTCAATCATTAATTTGCGATATGACTACTTATGTAGAATATGAAGAAAATTTACCGGTTTTTTTATTGATAGATGGATTAGGGGATGAAATAAATTTTGTAATTCCAACGTATCAGCCAATAATTGCGTTGACACCTGGGCAAAAAGATATAGATAATACACCATATCGTTTAGAAGATATCGAAGTATCATCTTCTTCTGAAAGTTCATTATCATTATCAGAAAGTTCTATATCTTCTTCATTTAGTTCTTTTTCATCGGATTCTAGTCTTTCGGATTCTAGTCTTTCTGAATCAAGTATTTCTGAATCTAGCGCATCATCTGAATCGAGCCCACTTTCTAGAAGTTCAGAATCTTCATTATCAGTAGAATCATCGGAGAGTTCATTTTCTTCATTTTTAAGTCAATCATCTTTAAGCCAATCATCAAATTCATCTGAATCTAGTGAATTTTCTACAAGTTCAGAATCTCTTTCATCAGATAGTTCTCCATCATCTTTATCGAGTAGTTTATCACAATCAAGTGAATCATCATCATCATTTTACTTACATTCCGGACAAAAAATTACAGTTTTTAAAGATACTGGAATTGTTACAGTTAGATACGTATATGATGGGGCAGACTATAATCCAGTTAAAACTGCTGATAAATTTGAGAGTGATGGTAGTGATTTAATAAGTGCTGCAATATATGGGGAAAAAGTTAATACTGGGGATACACGTAAAATTTGGGAGATAAAAGAAGAAAATGAATTAGAAGTTCCAGCTAATGTTGGATCAGGGACGGGTGAATCTGGTGAATATATGGAAGCAGTATGGCAAACAAGACCCGGTAGTATTACAGTTTTGCCAGTACCCCATGCATTACCAATGTCTAATGAATTAAGAGATGCAGTTGAAGCAGCAATCGATGAAGTTAAAGCGGCAGGTATTGAAGTTATAATAGAAGAGCCTACAGTAGAATTTGTGGATGTTTCTATTTCTGTCGGAATAAATTTAAGTAGTGGTGCTGATGAAAATGCAATTAAAGAATTAATTATAAATAATTTAACAAGTTATATCAATCAACTCGAACAAGATGAAATAGCATATTGGGAAAGATTAGTAGCTGAAGCTAATCCTGATGAAGAAGGATTACTTTATACAGAAGTAATTTCACCGACAACAGATATAGTTCCTCCTAGTGGAGGATTTTTAAGAGCCGGTACTATTGAATTTATATAGGTAAATAATGCCAAGTAGAAATTCTGAAATAAAACAAATTTTTGAAGATATGCTATCAATGTTCCTTGAATGGGATGGCCCATATAAGGCTGATAGTGTTGATAGAGTATTACTTAAAACTGAGGCTAACTCTTTATATAAAATAAAAAAAGATATTGATAGTAATTTAAGGTCCCGTTTTATTTCTACTGCTAAAGGAAATGATCTTGATATAATTGGTGAAGGAATGAATAGGCCAAGATTAGCAGGAGAGATTGATCAAGATTATAGAAAAAGATTAATTATTAATGATACTTTTTTTAATGATTCAACAGTTCAAGGAATAAAAAATGCCATAAGAGGTTATTATGGTATTGATGTAGACAATGATGGATTAGATGATACAAAATTAGTAGAAGTATATAGGACTGCGCTGAGTGGGGGGAATGATTTCAATGAAGATGTAAAATTTTTAGGAGAAGAAGTAAAAGAGGGTATAATAGAAGTTCATTTAATGATGGTTCAGGATGGAGATGAAGTCATTATAAGTAGGACTGAACTTTTTGATAAAATTTATAGAACACGAGCAGCAGGGATATTGTTATATCTTACTTTTCATGGAAATTTTGAAGATAATTTTAGAATGAAATTAGAAGATAAAACATCATTATCTGGTATAATAAAAAATGAGACAATAGGTAATGAAGATAGAGAAGTTGTAAGGGATGACTGGAATAGAGGTATCCCTATATTACAAAGGCATGATATTTTTGATGTTAGAACTAAAGGGAATGTAAAAGAACAGAATTATGATTTGCTTATTGGAACAGATAATGGAGCTTCTAAAGTAGCATATACTGATTATGATGGAACAGAAGATAATGAGCCAGAGAAAAGATTTGAAGATGACGTTTCTTATGGAACAATGACATCAAGAAGAGTGCATCGATTATTAGATGGAGCAGCATTTACTTTACCGAAAGATTTTCAGATACCATTACGGTTAGGACAAAGAGATGAAATTGTATTATATAATCATGGAGATAATACTATAAATGAAATAGTCAGGATTGAACCTACCGATTCACATAATATAAGAATTAGATTAGATGATGGGACAACTAATTTAAAGGCTACATTACAAGTTATTCCTAATGAATTTAATGGTGATAGTATGGTTTATTTTGGCGATAACATTTTAACTGATTATATAATGACTGGTAAATGGAGTAATATTAATGAGAGTACACTAATTGAAGATGCTGATATTGAATTAGATTATGATGAACAACTTGATGAATATGAAACTTATGGTTATTATATTTCTCCACCAATTGATTCAAGTATTATGACAAAATTTGGAATGATAAAGTGGGTTTATAATACTGGTAATATATCATTACAAATTAGAACAGGTATTAGCGAATCATATTTAAACGGATTAGGGGATAATGATAATTGGGGGACTGAATATATTGATCATAATGGAGAATTTGTACAAGAAGCAGTTGATAATTTTTTTCAATTTAGGATTAATATTACTGGAACAATTTATAAATCTCCAATTTTTAGATTAGCAGAATTTTTTATTGAATATTGGGATATTCCGATTATTGAGATAGAAGAAATTTTTGATAATTTAAATACTGGTACTGATTTAATAAGTGCAATATCGGGTAGTATTATCGGTCAAACAGTTGTAAAACCTGCTAATGTAAATGGTAATGGTGGAAGTAATCCTTCGCTTGAGTTACAGAAAGTGCAGTGGCTTACTACTGTACAGCCTGATAGAATGCCAAAGATTAGGAATAGGCGTTGGACATTGTTTTATGGAGTAAAGGCTATAATTACGGAATATTTTACAAGGAATGCTATCCATCAGTATGAGAGAGAAGTCATCTGTTTTTAAAAGGAGCTTGACATAGCTCTGTAAATAGTGAGTAATTAGGAAGATTAAGGTATAAATGAGCACTTTAAATTTAGCACATACTATTCGTCTCTATCCTACTAGAGGACAAGAGACCTTTTTTAAAAAGGCCTGTGGTTGTGCTCGTGTCGCCTATAATTATGGCATTTCTGAATATCAACGTTTAAGAAAAGAAGGCCAGAAACCTAAAATTTTAGAAATAAAAAAGAAATTTAATCAGGAGAAAAAGACACTATTTCCCTGGATGTCCGAAACGAATAAAGATGCTAATCAGCAACCCTTTACTAATCTTCAGTCCGCTTTTGGAAGATTTTTTAAGCATCAAAATAAATACCCAGTATTTAAGAAAAAGGGTGTTAAAGATTCCTTTTATATTTCTAATGATAAGTTTAAGGCTAATGAAGAGAAATTTTGGGTTCCTAAATTAGGCTGGATTAAAGGTGCAGAGTCCCTAAGATTTACTGGGAAAATAATGTCCGCTGTAATAAAAAGAAAAGCTAATTATTGGTTTGTAGTAATCAGTATTGAAACTGAGATTAACTCCTCAATTTGTGAGAACCAAACGGTTGTTGGGGTTGATCTAGGAATTAAAGCACTGGCTACTTTGAGTGACGGGAAAGTAATAAAGTCTGTGAGCCCTCTCCGTCGTAGATTGAATAGGCTGAAGTTGTTACAGAAGTGGTCATCAAGAAAAGTTAAGGGGTCTTTTAATCGACGAAGAGCTAATCAGAGAGTAGCTAAAGTCCATTATGAGGTTGCTTGCCTGAGAAAAGACATCCTTGATAATCTTACCACATACCTCTGTAAGAATTATAAGGTTATCTGCGTTGAGGACCTGAATGTCTCAGGAATGTTGAAGAACCATTGCCTTGCATTAAGTATTTCTGATTTAGGTTTTGGGGAGTTCCGGAGACAGCTCGAATACAAGACAATCTTATACGGGAGCACATTAATCATAGCAGATAGATGGTTTCCATCAAGTAAGACTTGTTCGGGCTGTGGGCATATTAAAGAGACTTTATTACTTTCAGAGCGAGAATTTATATGTGAGAACTGCGGGCAGGTTATAGATCGTGACCTGAATGCGGCTATTAATTTAAGAAACTATGGTCTTAATAAAATAGGGGCGGTTAGCCCCGAATTAACGCCTATGGACTTGGAAGCTCTGGTTTATTCGTCCTCAATTGGAATAAACGAAACTACTGAGAAAGAAGTAGGAATTTCAGAGTGTTCAGTAATGAGCACTTAGAAAGTAGCAGTTATATATGAATTTCGAATTAGATAAAGATGGAATTAAAAAAATCGATGCATTATTACATGGGAAACAGAAGAAACAAAAATATCATGAGCAAATGGATTTTTTAAGAAGTATTAAGGGTGAAATATTTGCTACCATGATTCATAAGGATGGAAGAACTGAAACAATGAGTATCCCTAATATCATTGTTGAAAGATGTAGTATTTTGATTGCAAGGCTTTTAATAGGGGAAGCATTAACAGCTGGAGCAACATATCAGGATATTTATGGGCAAGATACGATTGAAAAGGTTCGTGGTATTTCTCATTTAGCGATGGGATTAGGAAAACCTTTTGAATCATATGATGGTGGTAGTGGGACATATATTGCTGAAAGTGGCGATGATATTAGTGATGTATTAAATATACAGGGATTGCCACAAGAATGGGATAAGTCTAACCCTCCAGGTTCTACGGTATTAGGTGGTAGGACATTAGAAGATGGGGATGCTTTATGGGCAAATATAGATAAGCCTATATTAGTTAATGAAATTGGTAGAAAAAAGTTTCAGAAGGTTCAATTTTTAAATAGTGATTTTTCAGTTAGTGCATATCCTACAAATATAATTGAACTCGAATGTGAATTTGGGGAGTTAGAAGTTGTAGGGGGATTAATGGAGATGGGGTTATTCGGTGGAACTGTAGAACCATTCGATAGAGATTATATCGCTATAAGCCAAATGGAAGAATATGGGGATATGGTTAATTATAGAACATTTAAGATATGGCATAAATCGAGCACTGATAGACTTATGGTTAGATGGAGAATTACTATTCCGTTAAATGATGCACCAATGGAACCAGCTGATTAATAAATGATTCAAATAATTTATTATAAAAATTTTGAAACTTGAGAATTATTTCAATCTGCGTAAAAGAGGCTTTATATTATGGCAAATTTAAACGAACAAGATAAGAATTTTAAAAAGGTAAGATTTTATCAGGATAAAATATTACTTGAAACAGAATTAAACGAACTTCAAGATGTACAGAATAGAAGATTTGAAGATTTCGTTTATGATGCCATAGGTAATTGCGTAATAACTGGATTAGATATTTCTCCTGATACTAATTGGGATATAAATGTAAATACTGGCAGGGCATATACTAATGGTAAAATCATTACTAGTAAAGGTGGAATGGATACAATAACTATTGTAGATCCTACCACATATATTGGGGATTTAACTCTTTATATAATAGCAAGACCAGTCGAATTAATATATCTTCCAGACGCAG
>Ga0154662_138_pt1 | contig 50808 bp, 60 predicted proteins | sample Rifle2008BG13ft_FD_116091 | JGI IMG/M metagenome (GOLD analysis project Ga0154662, IMG submission 116091) | Candidatus Woesebacteria bacterium RBG_13_36_22 | reverse complement strand
TTTACTCTCACCAAATACAGTACGTCGCAAAAGTTACATTGTGCGACTTTATACTTAAGGCGAACAACAAACCTATTCACCACATAAGTTAGTTACGGAGGATATACCTTAACCCATACAGAGGTTACTTGTCGTAAACGATATCTAATACTCCCTGGTATGGATGTCTTCTTCCTGATGCAACAGGTGCGTTGGAGAAAGACACTTAGCACTCGTAAGCTCTGACTACTTATCCACAATGGAAAATGAAGAGCAGAATGTTAATATTCATGCCTAACAACTATATCAAAGTATACAAAGTGTTGTTCGGGTATTCTTCGAAGCGTCGCTATTTGTTTATTTCGTGAAAAGAAGGATTAAATAGCTGTGAAAACTTCCCTCTTCAGTATCCTATAATTATTATTATGGGATAATAACTACCCTCCTCCCCTTTTCCCCTATGTCTTAAAAAAATAATTTAAGTTTCTATTTTAATTTAATTTATTAGCCACCCCAGCGCGTAGCCAAAAACATTCCTATAAATACCATTAGACCCACAAAGAGGTATTCCCTGACGATTTGTGAAAAAAACCTTCCCTCTAACCTAGCCTGACCCAAACCCAGAAGTACGTATACTCCAACTGTTAAAAACAAAGACCCGACAACAACCGTTACCGGCCAAAAGAAAAGACCGATCGCAATTTCGGCCATCACCAGGCTAAAGACAAAAGTCATCACTATCAGCTCCTTGGTAAATTTTTCTTCCAAAGTCATTATCCACAATCCCTGCAAATACAAAGGCAGACAAAATACTATGACCAATAAAGTCGAAATAACCATACTTGTACGAAGCGATAGAATTGCATCAAAAATCAAGAACGACGTTAAAAGGGTCAGAACAAAACCTACTCCCCTCGCCGCCCGAAGCAGGGCAATAGTTCTTATTGCAGCAACCGTATAAATATTTGCAGTTAAACACAAAGCATAAATTCCCAATCCGTAAAAAATTACAATCGGAATTCTCGCAAAAATGCTTGCCGGAAGTAAAAACCAAAATATTCCTACGCTTAAGGTATAAAGAGCAGGTAAAATCAAAGTCAGAATTGTCAGATTTTTCCCCAATCCTTCTTTAAGAGACCAGGCAAAAAGAATTATCGTAAGAAGGGTTAATCCGCCGATACTATAAAACCTGTAGACATTATCCAAAAATTGAATTCCCATAAAACCCAATGCCAGAACTATCGAAGTTATTATAAAGCGCTTCCTTTTACCCATAATTAGTTTTCCAATTTACCGGCAACGTCATCCGGTATGTCGAGGTTTGAAAACACGTTTTGAACGTCTTCGTGGTCTTCCAATGTTTCCAGGAAAGTAATTATTCTTCGAGCTTTTTTTTCATCCGCAATCGTCATTACATTTTTGGGTTTTTTGATAATTTCAAAAGAAGATATGGTAAATCCGCTTTTTTCCAAGAGTTCTTTTATTTCCCCAGCTTTTTCCTGAGTGGTATAGACTTCGATTCTGTCCTCGCTTTCGTTGACATCGTCTACCCCCAAATCAATGAGTTTAAGCATTTGTGAATCCACATCCTCCCCTTTCCCGACAACAATCAGCGCTTTTGGCTCAAAATTAAACGAAACAGAACCCGGTCCTGCCAGGCTTCCCCCACTTCTTTCAAAAATATTTTTAATTTCCTGACTGGTTCTGTTTCTGTTATCTGTTGCTACATCCACAATGACGGCAATCCCCTCCGGTCCGTATCCTTCGTAGGTAAACTCGTCATAGCTTAACTCCTCCTGGGCTCGGGAAAGAATCCTGTCAATATTTGATTTGGGAACATTTGACGCCTTTGCCTGTTCAATAGCAATTCTTAGTTTATAATTTTGAGCGGGGTCTGCCCCACCTCCGGCTTTTATGGCAATTGCAATTGCCCTGGCCATTTTGGAAAAAACTTTTCCCTTTGCGGCATCATTTGCCTCTTTTTGTCTTTTTATGGTTGAGTAATGAGAATGTCCTGACATAAATTGGTAAACCCAATTATACTACTTCAATTTGGCTCTTCCAAGCACAAAAATAACAATTTCCCTAATTTAATTTTTGTTGCTTTTAAATGTACTTGACAAGATACCCCACATCTTTATACTCAAAAGAAGAAATTTTAATATGGAAATGGACCTTGCCCAACAAGCAGTTTCGGCAGCTCTCGAAGGTAACTGGGAAAAAGCTATTCAAATAAACACCAAGATTTTAGATATCAATCCCCAAGATACAGATGCTTTAAACAGACTTGCAAGAGCTTATTCAGAATGCGGAAATCTGGTAAAAGCCAGAAAGTGTGTCAAGATGGTTTTGAAAATTGACCCCGTTAATTCCATTGCCTTAAGAGCATGGGAGAAATTGAGGTGTTTAACCAAAGGCGACACCCTACCCCTGGTACCTACCAATGCGGAATCGTTCATTGAAGAACCCGGGAAAACCAAAATAGCCGACCTAATTAATCTGGGTGATCCCAAAATACTGGCCAAACTTGATGCGGGTGACGAAGTTAAGTTTAATCCTCATGGGCATAGAGTCTCCGTAATATCTTGTGAAGGTAAATATATCGGAAGACTACCCGATGATTTGGGTGCCAAATTAAAAAATCTCATAAAAATGGGTAACGAATACAAGGTTATCGTCAAGTGCAACGAAACCAAAGACGTCAAAGTTTTCATCAAGGAAATAAGCTCGTGTAAAAAAGGTGCAACAGGACCGTCGTTTACCAGTGAAAGAATTGATTACGTAGCTTTTACTTCGCCTGAGTTGGTACACAATAAAGAAGATATTTCCGCCTCCAGCGTCGAAGAAGAAGACTAAAGTTAAAATCTCTGCAGGAATTTTTTGCCGAATTTAATCTCCACATCAAAGTTACCGGAGGTATCCTTGCTTACCTCACAACCCAGAACCAATGCAAATCTTTTATCCAGTTTGAGATCTTTCCCCTTCACCACACAGTCAAAATCTTCTTCTTTTAAGTTATCTATTGCCGCAATTTTAGTACCCAAAGATTCAACTATTTTTCCCACTTTTTCTGAAAGCAGTGAATCCCCCGATGCATTTGTCAAGATAACTTTGAGGTCTTGTTTTGAAACCAGATTGTCTGATGCAATAACAATTAGCTTTTGCGGCATGATATCCGTAACCACATAACCCATTTCCCCATCGGCAAGTTTTTTGGCTTTGAGAAAAGAGGTTTTAGATAAATCTAAATCGGTTCTCTTAAACTCTTTTACTCCCAAGGTGAAAAAGAAAAGACGAAGTTTATCGGAAAGGGTCAGATTTGTTTTGTAGCTAGATATCAATGCTTGAATCACATTTCCTTTATCGATAAAACCAAGAGCTTGGCTGTCAGCCCAGGCGACAACCGGAATTCGGAAATTTTTGGTAATCGTTTCTGCCAAAAGTCGTCCATCCAGTTTCTCGTCTTTTCCCAACTGCCAGATACTTACCAGTCTGATTTTCCCAAGTCTTCTGGAGACGTCTACTTCGACTGATCCCGGAATTTTAACGGTCGTTATATCGTCAGCCACAGGATCAAAAACCGCGACATATAAATCTTCCGAATTATTTATAACCAGGGTAAGCTTTGCGTCCCCTATCCAGGACCTGGTCTTCAATAAAAAAATTATTAATAGTCCGAAAATCAAAAATATGATTGCAATAAGATGCAATTTATAATTCTTTTTTGGAGATTTGCGTATACGTTTTCGGGCAGGCATTTTTCTAATCTGGTTTGGTCATTGCTTTGGATAGTCTCAAACTTTTTAGTAAATTAGATACTTCCTCCTTATTTTTACCTTGACTGTACAATATGGATTTAATAATCGCCATTGCTGCCTCAAACTCAGGTTGTACTATCTTATCTACCCTTAGAAGTTTTACTCTATCGAATTCATCATCGGTATGGACTCTTGATATTATTTTTACTGACGGATTAAGATTTTGAACTTGCGTGATAATTGCTTCCTGAGCAATTCTGTCGGGAATCGCAACAACTATTACCTTTGCGTTTTTAATACCAGAAGCCATCAAGATATCCCTTTCCTCCGGATCTCCGTAAATGACATCCGTTCCCTTTTGCTTCAATGTATTTACCACTCTTTGATCATAATCAACTACAATATAAGAAGTTTTAATATCATCTAACGCCTTTCCTACCCATCCCCCTACCCTTCCGTATCCGCAGATAATAATATGTCCCGATAAAGCATTTTCATCAGGTAACATTTTTCTATCCCAACCCGCAAAAAATCTGTAAAAATAAGCTGATCGTTTAGATAATATTTTAAATATATCCCATATTTTTGGAACATTTTTATACAAAATCGGAAAAATTATTAAGGAAAGTAGCGTAACTGAAACTCCAACAGTAAGCGATTTATCGGAGATTATCTCCAAGTTTTTTGCCAAGGTAAAAAGGATAAAAGAAAATTCTCCAATTTGTGAAAGGCCAATTCCGACAGATACAGCAGTTCTTCCATGATAACCCAGAAAAATACTTACAATAAAATTTATTATTGCTTTGAGAATGATTACCGATAATGTGAGAACGACAACAAGACCTAAAGACGGGATTATATATGTTGGGGTAACTAAAAAGCCAAGAGATACAAAAAATATTGCCACAAAAAGGTCTCTCAATGGTCTTGTTTCGGAAAGCACCGAATGGCGCTCGTATGATTCTGCAATGACAACTCCCGCGATAAACGCTCCGATTGCAGGCGAAATTCCAAAAAGATAAGCCATAAGTGCCGTACCTATAGCCAGAAACGTTGCCGTCATGAGCATAAGTTCCCGTGACTTAAGATAAGAAACCAAATGTAAGATTCTGGGAAAAATAATCTTACCTAAAATAATCGTTATCCCGATTAAAACTACTGCCTTAAGAACATCAAAACCTACGCTCAAAAAAGATAAATCTCCACCTTTAAGATAACCAACAATCATTACCATGGGAATAACTGCAAGATCCTGTATCAGAAGCCATCCCACCATAACTTCTCCATGGATCGAATTCGCTTCATCCTTGTCGATTAGAGTCTTAACAACAATCGCGGTAGAAGAAAGAGAAAACCCTAAAGATAAAACCAAAGCACTCGTACTATCGAACGAAAACATCTTTAATAATGCAAAGGAAACTAATGTTACGAGAACTATCTGAACACTTGCACCCGTAAGAGATATTCGAATTACTTTGGATAGCCTTGCCAAAGAAAGTTCTAAGCCTGTTGAAAATAGAAGAAAAATAAGACCAAGTTCGGCTACTTTCTCAATACCAAACGCATTTTCAGGTAAAAATAACCTCGCAACTACTCCCGCTACAATAAATCCTACAAAAGGTTGCAGTTTTATAAACTTTGCAACTATTCCTCCAGTAAGTGCCGTTGCAATTAGAATAAGAAAGTCTCGTGAAAAATCTAAAGACATCAATTACATATTAAGGCAGTAGCCAGGGTTTATGCAAATGGTTCATAGTCTTTTTTGATAAAAAGTATTAAACAGGATAATGTTTCTTAGTATAATGAAATAAAGTGAGTTTCTTAATTCTTACTATCAGTTTATTTTTCCTCATTATTGCCTCTAATTATCTGGTAAAAGAGACTGATAGACTTGCAGCATCTATTAGAATATCTCCCCTTATAATCGGATCAACACTTATTGCTTTTGGCACTTCTCTACCCGAATTTTCGGTAACGATTTCATCAATCGCCCAAAAAGTCCCAGATTTGTCTCTCGGAAATATAATAGGTTCAAATATCTGTAATATTTTTCTTGTTCTTGGGATCTCGATCTTATTTTTTCCAGTTAGAATGGGGACCCAAAAAACACAGAGAAATAATATCATCCTACTAATAACAACACTGATCTTTATTGCCTATTTTTTTGTTCCTAAAATCTATTCAACCTATCTTCTTTACGCTCTTGTTACAGGATATGCATTATTTCTAATAATTGAAATTATCTGGGGAGAAATAGGGAGCAAAAAAGAAGATAAAAAAGCACTTTCAAAACTTAAAAAGGAAAAGTCACCCGCTCTTGTAACCGCAATTAAGCTTCTTTTGGCAATTGCCACAATTATAATAAGCAGTAAATTTCTCGTCACATCGGCAGAGGCGATTGCACTTTTATTCAAAATAAAAGACGAGATAATAGGACTAACATTAATTGCTTTTGGAACCTCTATACCAGAATTGTCCACATCGATTGCTTCGGGATTTAGAAAAGACTGGAAGCTTATCGTCGGTGATATTCAGGGTAGTAACATTTTTAATCTCTCCATCCTCGGAACGATCACTCTTCTTTATTCTAAGGATGGGGTAAATACTTTAAATATAATTTCCCTTTCTTTTCTTGCTCTAGCTACTTTAATTTCATTTTATCTGACCAGAAAATATGAAGGTGAGAATATCCCCAGATATTATGGTTTGGTATTTATTGCCTTTTATTCTTCCTATATTTTATTAATCTTCCTTCGCTAATTTAGAAACTACTTCTTGTAACTCTTTGGGGAGTCTTAATATAAATTCCATTCTTGCTTTTGAAACCGGGTGTGTAAATGAAATTCGTGCAGCATGTAAAAAAAGCCTTGGACACCACAACCTATCACCTCTTGATATTTTTCTTCCTGCGTAAAATGTATCCGATACTATCGGATGAGTAATATATTTCAGATGCACCCTTATTTGATGCGTTCGACCTGATTTAGGAAACATTGTAACAAAAGACAATATCTCTTTTCCTTTTTTATAATATCCATTAACTTTATAATTTGTTTGGGATTCCCTTCCGCCCGGTAATATTCCAAAGCGTTTTCTGTTCCAAGGAAGCCTTCCTAAAGGGGCTTGAATAATACCTTCCTTAGGGAAAAGTTTTCCGTGAACCAAGGCTAGGTACTCCTTCTCCACTTCCCTATTTTTAAATTCCTGTTGCAGTTTTTCCAAAGATATTTGAGTTTTAGCAATCAGAATTAAACCGCTGGTTTCTTTATCTATTCTGTGGACTATCCCCCTTCTTAAGTCTTCATTATTCGCCAGAGGGTATTTAAACTTTTTTAGCCATTCTTCTATGACAGGAGTATTTTTGGCTGTTTTTGCCTTGGTAACGATCCAGCCGACAGGTTTATTCAAAACCATAAGGCTTGTGTCCTGATAAATTATTTTAGGTTCCATATTAAAAAAACCGCCTTTTTGGCGGCTATCAACTAATCACCCGATTTCCATACCGATTATTTTTCTCTTTTTGCTTTGCATTTGGCACAAAGGGTAGCCTCCGGATATGCTATTAATCTATCTGTATCTATCATCTTACCGCAATCTTCGCAAATCCCGTATTTACCGATTTTTATTCTGGATAAGGCTTTTCTGGTTTCGATTATTCTTTTATCAAGCTGGCCTCTTATCGCAGAGGTGCTGGCATGACCAAACTGTTCTGCTGCATCCGAATCCGGAGAGGCATTTTCATCAAGCCTGGCCGTATCTTTAAAAGGATCCTGTTTATCGATAGCCTTTTTCTTTTTTTCCAGGCTGTGTAATCTATTGTGTAAAAAGATACCGATGGGATTCAATAAACTAGCAGGAAAATATAACTTCCCGTTGCTTGCTTTTTTCTTTTTATCTTTTTTGTCTTTCTTGTTATTTTTTTTCATTGACTTTTTCTTGATAAGTTAAAAACCAGTAAAAAAAACGAAAATGCAAAACTTCCTGAGAGGATTGGTTCGTAATCAACAACAAAGGATACCACAAACGGAAAAAAGATTGCAATAAGCCCTCTAATTAAAAAATATATCCCAATACTTGTTAAGCCGGCAAATCCCACCCTACCCGATTTGTACCAGGTAAAATTTTTGTATCTCGAATTTAAAAATATATATAAAAATACAATCCCCAGAGTTATGGCAAAACCTATTAAAGAAGTTAAACTCGCATTCTTGATTGAATCATTTAGATATAAAAGTGAAACCCACGGCAATACGGAAATAATTGCAGCCTCAAAGGTTTCATACGGCCTCAAACCGAATCTGAGAATCGCAATAACCAAACCCACTAAAAACCCGAAAAAACCAAACCAAAACCACCAAGCCGGTATGTAAAATCTGGATATTAAATAAAATACCAATGTTCCGGCAATAATGATAAAAGCCGAAGAAAATATCTGAGTCGAGATATAATCCTCTTTTAATTTCTTCCAAAAAAGAAATAAAAAAATTATAATTCCCAAGACATTAAAAAGTATTCCGATTGCCATTTCTCGTCTAGTATAACATCATTTTCTGTTTGACAAACAAAAATTAAGTAGTTATTATTTCATTACTGTGCTTGAAACTCCGCACGTAGTTGTAGGCGCAGCGATTGCCTTTAAAGTGGGTAATCCTGCTCTAGCGTTACCCCTGGCATTGGGGAGTCATTTTATACTCGAAAAAATCCCCCATTGGAATCCTCATTTAAATACGGAGAAGAAAAATCACGGAAAAATAACCTCGCAAACTACAGCAATTGTGGTTGCGGATTCTCTGCTTTCACTCCTACTGGGAACGTTGATTGCTTTTCAGGCTTATCCTGATTTAACCAAAGTGGCAATTGTCTTATTGGGTGCATTTCTCGCGGCACTGCCGGATCTGATAGAAGCACCTTATTTTTTTCTCAATCAGAAAAGCGCCTTCATATTTAAATGGATAAAGTTTAAAAAATCTCTGCAGGCAAATGCGGAAATGTTTCCCGGTCTTGTTTATCAATTCTTAACCGTTGTGGCAGCTTTCTGGTGGGTATTTGGTTGATATCGAAAAATTACTCTTTTGCTCTTTCGATATATTCTCCGGTTCTGGTATCTACTTTTACACGATCGTTTTCGTTAATAAATAGAGGAACTTTTACTTTTAATCCGTTTTCCAAGGTTGCATCTTTATAGACATTTGAGGCTGAATTACCCTTTACCCCGGGTGGAGTATCAATAATTTTCAAAACCACTTTAGGAGGAATATCTATCGAAAGCGGTTTGTCTCCCCAAAAAAGTACATCAACATCCGAATCGCCTTTAATAAAGTTTATATCCTCACCCAAGACTCCGATTAACATTGATATCTGTTCGAAAGTTACCGGGTCCATGAAGTAGGCGTTCTCACTATCGCTATACAAAAACTTTAACTTTCTTTTTTCGGTAGTGATATCCTCCACTTTGACATTGGAACTGTAGGTTTTATTTACAACCCCTCCGGTCTCCAAGTTTCTGGCGGTTACCCTGACTATTGCTCCCCCCCTGCCCATTTTGATATGGGAATATTTAATAACCTTGTGCGGTTTATCGTATACTAAAAAAGTAGTTCCGTTTTTTAAATTTGATGCTTCAATCATATGCGGTAATCAGTATTTTAGCTCATTTTGTGCTAAAATACACCTGAATTAAGGCCGGGTGGCGGAATTGGTAGACGCGCACGACTCAAAATCGTGTGAGGCTAATACCTCATGAGGGTTCGAGTCCCTCCCTGGCCACAAAGAAGATTAATCCGGATGTTTGGTTTCTCTCCCGTAAAACTTAATCCTGTCTCCCCTGAAGAATAGTTTGATACTTTTAAGAGGACCGTTTCTGTGTTTGGCTATTTCCAAAGAGATATTTTCGATACTCTCCTCATCCTCTCTCCATAAAAACATAACTACGTCTGCATCCTGTTCTATACTTCCCGACTCTCTCAAATCTGCCAGCTGCGGTCTTTTTTCTCCTCTTTGCTCAACAGCTCTTGATAGCTGGGATATTGCCAAAACAGGTACTTTTAATTCCCTCGCCAGATTTTTCAAGCCTTGGGTAATTTCCGAAACTTCCTGTACCCTATTTTCCAATTGCCTGCTTCTTGCCAACTGCAAATAATCGACAATTATCAGATCTATTCCCACTTCGACCTGAAGACGTCTGGCTTTGGTTCGCATTTCCAGAATCGAAAGAGCGGGTGTGTCGTCAATATAAAGAGGAGCCTCGGCCAAAACTCCCATGGCATTTGACAGAGCTGTAAAATCATCCTCCGAAAGCTTACCTGTTTTTAACTTCCAGGCATCAATATCAGCCTGGGAAACCAAAAGCCTATCCACCAATTCCTCTTTACTCATTTCCAAAGAAAATACGGCAACAGGCCGGTTGTAGCCTACAGTAATATTCTGGGCAATATTAAGCGCTAAAGAAGTTTTTCCCACACCCGGTCTTGACGCCAAAATCAAAAGATTGGATTTTTGAAAACCGGCGGTGGTATCGTCCAAATCCTTAAAGCCGGTTGGGACTCCTCTTAATCCTTCCGCTTGTTTATGCAGTTCGTCAAGTCTATCAAAGCTTTCCGCCAGAGCACTTTTGATGGGAGTAAAGGTGTTGGATAAATGTTTTTGGGTAAGCGAAAAGACCTCTGCTTCGGCTTTATCCAAAAGTTCATCGGCAGCCATTGAATCGTCCATGGAAAGACCTACCAGCCTGCTTGCCGCGGCCATCAAAGACCTTTTTGTCGCAGCGTCTTTGACTATCTTTCCGTAATGTTCAACGTGGGCGGCAGTTGGGACTCTACTTACCAATTCAGCCAAATAACTGGCACCTCCCATTTTTTTCAAGAATTTTTTTCTTTTTAATCTATCCGCAACGGTTAATACATCTATGGGGATCCTGTCTTCGTAAAGCTCGATACAGGCTGAATAGATTTCTTTGTGTCTGTCATCATAAAAATCATCGGGTAGTAAAAATTCGGCAACGGCAATTACCGCGTCTTTGTCCAAAAGCAAAGCTCCGAGTACGGACTCTTCTGCATCGGTTGAATGAGGCGCAATTCTTATCTGTGGATTTTCTGCCATAAGTTTAAGGATATATTTAGCACCAACAAGAGTTTATGTAAATGGCAGTTTTACTTTTCTTTTATTTCCAAAAGAATAACTTTCTGCTCTTCTTCCGAAAGATCCGAGATTTTTACGGAAAGTTTGGGAATTCTTTCTACTGGAAGTGCAGCCTCTTTAAGAAAAGCGTCAACGGTTTCCAGATTTGACAAAGTAGGCGCATTTTGTCCTTCCCTTTTGTAATGCATGGGTAAGATAATTTCCGGTTCGATTGCCCTGACTATTTCCACTGCATCTTTAGCAGGTAATGACATCGGGTGGCCTGAACTGATCATTAAAATATCAATCTCGCCGATTTCCTCCAACATTTTATCCGAAAGTTTTTGACCCAGATCTCCCAAATGGGCAATTCTCATTTCTTCTATTTCAAAAACATAGATTATATTTCTCCCTCTTTCTTCCCCGTTTTTAGCGTCATGGAAACTCGGTAATCCTATTATGGAAATGTTGGCAAGTTCGTATTCACCCGGTTCGGTAATCACTTTTCTGTAACCCCTTATTCTCTCCAGGTAATTATGATCTGAATGACCATGGGATATCGTTACTACATCTGCGTCGGTTATAGGATATTTTATACCCACCTCTTTCGGATCAAAAGGATCCGTTACCAAGGTTGCATCTTTAGTTTTTATCTTGAAGGATGAGTGACCTAAATATGATATTTCCATAAAGTATTTGCATCGTAGCAAACCCTTCTTTACTTGACAAGTACCTGAAGTTTTCATATAGTGTCAGCACGCCTGTTAGCAATTACTTTAATGCGTAAAGAAATATTTTTTGCAATTCTTGCCGGTGCTTTATTTGGACTGATTATTGCTTTCGGAATCTGGAAAGCGAATTCTTCCATAAAAACTAATGGCACAACAACCGATAACACGCCTACTGAAGAGGTAACAACACCTACTTCTGTACCGCAGGTTGGTTTAACTCTTGCCAAACCCGAAGATATGGATGTGGTAACCCAAAGTCCGATTACCGTAAGCGGGGCTACCAAACCGAATGCCTGGGTCACGATTTCCGCCGAAAACAAGGATTACGTAATCAAAGCAGATTTAAACGGCGGTTTTGAAGAATCGGTTGATTTGATAGGAGGTGCGAATGAATTGGTTGTCACTTCATTCGACGAAAGCGGTAATTCAAATACTCAAAATCTTGTTGTCGTTTTATCCAGTGAATTTGCAAAATAAATTTATGAAAAAAATAGCAGTTATCATATTATCCATAATACTTTTTTCCTCATCCTTAAAATTTCTAAAGGCCCAGACAGCAACTTCGTCTTCTGAATCAATTAGGGAAAAAGTCCAGGAAAAAGTAACACAGGTTCTTAGTAATCCGAAAGCATATATCGGTACTATTACGGATATATCTTCTACAACCATCCAAGTCAGGAAATTCTTACTTGACAGCGAGGGTAAAACCGGTGAAATACTGCAGATTTCAACCAACCAGGATACCGTATTCGTCAGTGTGGGGAAAACAACAAAAATCATTAAGATGGCGGATGTCGCCATCGGTGATTTCATAATAGCGATGGGTTATAAAAACGGGAATAATGTCCTTAACTCCACGCGAATCCTGGTAACTGAGGCTTTAAAACCGTCTAACAGAATTGCAGTTTTTGGGAAAGTAACTAAAGCTAATAAAAGCAGTTTGGAAATAACATCCCTGGCAAATGAAAAGTTAACCCTGGAACCGAATACTTCTATCAGCGTTGTTGATTTTACCGATCAAAAGGAAACTAAAATTAAATTTGCGGATATTGAAGCAGATGATTTCCTTATTGCCTTCGGTATTATGAACAACAATGTTTTTGAGGCCAGAAAAATTGAAAGAATATCCCTAACCCCAAGCGCTAGTCCGATTTCCACCTCTTCGCCATCCCCCAAACCGACAGCAACCCCTAAAACGACCCCATCCCCTACTCCTTAAACCCACTCCATAAACCTATATCACGCGTTTGCCCAAAAGACCGAAATCATGGATAATAAGGTTATGGATAAAAGTAAAACACGTATTCTTAAAGGTTTTAGAGACTTTTTACCCGAGAAAATGTATATCCGAAATCGGGTTATTAGTATATTGCGTGAAGTTTTTGAATCCTTTGGATTCTCGGAACTTGCCACTCCCACTTTGGAATATCAGGAAGTATTACTGGGAAAATACGGGGAGGAAGCCGAAAAGCTGATGTATCTTTTCAAAGACCAGGGAGAAAGAGGGGTGGGACTAAAATATGATCTTACAGTTCCTCTCTCCCGCGTAATGGCCGATTATCCGAATTTACCCATTCCTTTTAAAAGATATCAAATTCAACCCATTTTTAGAGCCGAAAAACCCCAAAAAGGAAGATATCGGGAGGTTTATCAATGCGATGTGGATACTATCGGTTCTTCCTCAAACGTTGCCGATGCCGAAATTCTGGCAATAATTTCAACCTGTCTAAATAAATTAAACTTTACTGATTATAAAATCAGATTGAATTCCCGCAAGGTTCTTTTTAACTTAATTGAAAAAGCGGGTATCAAAGCCGACAAATCACAAACCATACTTAGGTCGATAGATAAATTGGATAAAAAAAACCAAAGTGAGGTTGAAAAAGAACTTGCAGACAAAGGTTTGAGTAAAGAAACAATTACAAAATTATTCGCAAATTTAAAATCTGCCGAAATGGATGACGATTTAAAAGAAATCATAAGTCTTGCCAACAAAATGGGTGCCAAAAACATCGAATTTGATCCTATTTTGGTTAGAGGTCTTGATTATTATACGGGAAGTATTTTTGAAACGGTTGTGAAAAAACCTAAAATCGGTTCCATCACCGGAGGAGGAAGATTTGATAACTTAATTGAAAAATTGGGTGGTCCCGACCTTCCGGCAGTCGGAACGACAATCGGCTTGGACAGAATTTGCGATTGCATTGAAGAACTAAATCTTTGGCCCAATATCGCATCCTCCCCTACCAAAGTTCTGGTAACAGTCTTTTCTAAAGCACTGTTTTCTAATTCCCTAGATTTGGCAAAAATATTAAGAAACAAGGGAATAAATTGCGAGCTTTACCCGAGTTTAGAAAAACTGGATAAACAGCTTAAATATGCCGATAAAAAAGGCATTCCCTGGGTAATAATTATCGGATCCGACGAAGCGGAAAAAGAAGTTGTAACCCTTAAAAACCTTGAGGCAAAATCACAAGACACAATGAAATTAGAGAAAGCAATAGATATTATCAAAGCTTCTTAAATTCCAGTCCTTGATTCCCGATTTTAGATACCCGATACTTAAAGTTATGAATCCGCACCGTTTAAGAGCCTATATTCTTCTGATTATTGTTTCCCTTATTTGGGCAGCGGCGGGTCCGATAATCAAATACACTTTAGGAGTATTACCCCCTCTAACCTTTCTAACCTACAGGTTTGCTATTTCCACCGTTTTTGGATTAATCGCATTTATTTTTATTGGTTTTAGTTTACCCAAAGATAAAAAATCTTTAGCTCTTATTGCCATTTATGGTCTATTTACTTCAACAATTGCCTTGGGACTTCTTTTCTGGGGTCTGGAAAAAACAACGGTTGTCGATATGTCCCTGATAAGCATAACTGGGCCTATTATGATAACTATTGCAGGAGTAATATTCTTAAAAGAACGAGTAACCAAAAGAGAGAAAATCGGAATGTCTATTGCCCTTATCGGAATGGTTACAACAGTAATAGAACCAATATTGGGAGGTGACGGAATTAGTAGACTTTCAGGAAATATCTTAATTATTCTTTATCTGCTGGGAAATACCATTTCCATCGTTCTTCTTAAAATATTATTAAGACAGGGTATTAAACCCATTATCTTATCTAGTATTTCCTTTATTATCGGATTTCTGACAATCCTACCCTTAACCCTGATCAAATACGGTGCAGCCAACATATTTCAAACTCTTCAAGAAATTCCTCTACCCTACCACCTGGCAGTATTTTTTTTGGCGATTCTTTCGGGAAATATAGCCTATGCTCTGAGTGATAAAGCCCAAAAAACAATCGAGATTTCCGAAGCTGCTCTGTTTTCCTACCTCTACCCCGTCTTGTCCATTCCCATTGCTGTCCTGTGGTTAAAAGAGAAGGTATCCATAACCTTTCTTTTTGGGGCAATAATTATCGCTGTAGGAATATTCGTTGCCGAGTTTAAGCGAAGAAGCGTTGCTTCAACCTGACATCATTGGTATAATACAAAACGGAAATCCAAAGATTCTCTACTTTTATGAAAGCAGACATACATCCCAAATGGTATCCGCAAGCAATAGTAACCTGCGCTTGCGGAAATACTTTTACCATCGGTGCGACAGTACCCGAAATTCATGTTGAGGTTTGCAGTGCCTGTCATCCTTTTTATACGGGTCAAATGAAATTTGTAGATACAGCCGGACGGGTTGATGCCTTCAAAGCCAAACAGAAAAAGGCTAGTACCAAGGTTGTCTCCAAATCCGAAAAGAGAAGGATTAAAAGAGAGAAGAAAATATTAAAAGAAATGGAAAGACCGGATACTTTGGAGCAGTTGAGAAAAGAATCCAAGTCAAAGAAATAATAAGCAAAGTTATACCTCAAAATTTTTATGGAAAACAGTTTTTCTTCTCAAAAGGCATATATTGAAGCAAGAGGCGCAACCGGCGGAGACGAGGCAAAAATATGGGCTAAAGATCTTCTTCGGATGTATACACGCTATGCGGTAAGGAAAGGATGGAAAACCACAGCGGTTGACGAAGGAACCATAACCATTACCGGTCCTGATGTTTTTAATATTTTTAAAAACGAATCTGGTGTCCACAGAGTTCAAAGAGTTCCGGTAACCGAAAAAAGAGGCAGAATTCACACCTCAACGGCAACGGTTGCGGTTTTGCCGGAAATCAAAGAAACGCTAATTCAGATCAATCCTGCTGATTTGGACTGGCAGTTTTACCGATCTTCTTCCCAAGGCGGACAAAATGTCCAAAAAGTTTCAACCGCAGTCAGACTCACCCATAAACCAACCGGTATGGTTGTCACTTCCCAGGAACAAAGATTTCAGGAACAAAATAGGATAATAGCTCTATCGCTTCTAAGGGCAAAATTGTTCGAAAAAGAGGAAGAGGAAAAAATGAAAACAATTGCGGGTTACCGTTCGGCAATTGGACACGGTATGAGAGCCGAAAAAATCAGAACTTATAACTTTCCCCAAAACCGGGTAACAGATCATCGTATCGGGAAATCTTTCGGTAACCTGGAAAGTATTGTTGAGGGAAATCTGGATAAAATAATCGACCTCACCAAATCAATCAACTAAAAAATGACTGAATCTAAAGATGAAGGCTTCCACGGGTTAACAGTGATTGACCAATTAAAAACTGTTGCTCGTCCTATTTGGCGAGATTTAAGAATTAATCTTTATTCTCCGCATTGGGTAGCAACAACCGAAATCGCTGGAATCAAGCTGGCGCTTTTATCCAAAAGTCTCAATATGCAAAATAATATTGAGCACCTTTTTAACGAAACAGAATATCTAGAAAAAATTCTAGAAATTATTAAGCCATCAGACAATGTACTAGAAATAGGATCGTATATCGGTCTACACGCTCTTCTCTTCGCATCAAAAGCCAAACATGTTTATTGTGTAGAACCCGACCCAAACTGCCAAAAAGAGATTATCCGCAATGCCGAAAAAAATAATCTTACGCGTTCTATTACTATTATCCCTGCAGCAGCCTGGGATAAAAATCAAATTTTAAAGCTAGAATGTAAAGAGATGTATTGGCGTACTTCTCGTCTAAGGGGAACTGTCAACGCTAATGATAATCTCCATTCTCCCAGAAATTTCAAGGCTATTATCGAGGTTGAAGGCAAGACTCTAGATAACCTAGCCGACGAAATCAAACAAAAAATCGACGTCGTTAAAATTGACACCGAAGGAGCGGAACTCCATATCCTTAAAGGCGGTACTAATTTTTGGCAACAGCCACCAAGAGTTGTGGCTATTGAAAAACATCAGGGATATCTTGCCGGTTGGGGTCAAAAACCCGAGGATATAGATCAATTTATGGAAGAAAAAGGTTATAAGAAAACGTTCGAATCTCAAAGGAACAACGAACAGTTAGCAATATTTACTTTCTAAAGGTAATAACTTTACTTTTACTGATTTGATTCGACAAGAGCAACTTGGATATTTTTTGTTTCACCATTTCTCCAAATTTCAATACTGATATTATCCCCTGGTTTCTTATTTTTGATTACATCGGATAACGGTTTTGTTTCATTTAGTTCCTGTCCGTCCATTTTGGTTATAATGTCACCCGGCTGAAGACCTGCGTTAGCGGCAGGAGAAGAGGCAATTACATTAACCACATATGCTCCTTGGGGAACGTTATTTAATATTGCTGTTTGTTTGGGAACCATCTGATACTCTACCCCCAGATAAGCTTTGCCGATAAATCTTCCTGCTCCCTTAAATTGATCTAAAGCATCTTTAACAATATTTACAGGAATTGCAAAACCAATATTTTGAGCTCCTTGGGCAACAGCTACGTTAATTCCGATTACTTGGCCTGATGAATTAAGAAGAGGCCCACCCGAATTTCCGGGATTAATTGCTGCATCTGTCTGAATAACATTGTCCAGCTGTTCTACATACCCCTGGTAGGCATCTCCGGCCGTTATTCCCCTACCCAAGCCTGAAATCACCCCTGTGGTAACGGTATTTCTGAATGACCCTAAAGCAGTTCCTATGGCTATAGCAAACTGTCCTACCTGCAAATTCGTCGAATCGCCGAATTCAACCGGCTTTAAATTGCTGGTATCAATTTTTATAACCGCAATATCATTAGCCGGATCTCTGCTGATACTTTTAACATCATATTCTTTATTATCAGAGGTAATTACTTTATAACTGGCTGTCGTATCAGATACCACATGCTTATTGGTAACAATCAGACCGTCGGAAGTTACGATAAATCCGCTGCCAATATCCTGGGGTTGACCGCCTTGAATTTGCTGACTGAATCCCTCAAAAGGATTAAACTGCAATACTCTTCTTGCCTGTGTTTGAATTTGTACTGTAACCACAGAAGGAGATACTTTTTTAACCACATCTATGACCACAGAATCTTCGGTCAGAATATTTTGATTTATAAGATTTCTTGAAGGGAAATATTTATCCAGCGGCTTGAATTGAAAAAGTCTGTCGGCTATTGCTCCTCCAGTTATAGCAACCAAAATTACAATTCCTACTGCAGTACCTACCAAAAACTTTTTGAAATTAAATTTTATTTTTACCATAAGTAAAAATATTATTTACCCGTATTTAAAACTTCCAGCGCCTTAGCAAACTGTTCGTCTTCTTGGGTATCGGGGTTATCTTCTATCTTAACATCCGGTTCAAGTCCTTGTCCGTTTACCCAAGTCTCCTTGGGAGTAAGCCATTTGGCTACAGTAATGTGCAAACCCGCTCCTTGGTCTAATTGTCTGGGTTCTTGGATTGTTCCTTTCCCGAATGTAATATCTCCTACCAACTTTATTTTTGCCTGGTCTCTTAAGGCTCCTGCCAATATTTCCGATGCCGATGCACTTCCCTTATTTACCAAGATAACCAAAGGGATATTTGCCAGTCTGGGGAATTTATCCGTCCTAAATTCAGTTTTAGTACCGTCTGACTTCGCTTCATAAACAACCAAGGTATTATTGGGAAGAAATTCTCCGGCAATATCAACTGCTCCCTGCAAGTATCCTCCGGGGTTATTTCTCAAATCAAGTATTATCCCTTTGGGTTTATTCTTTAAGATATCTCTAACCGTTGTTTCCCATTCCCCGTTCGTTTCCCCTGCAAATTTAAGCAGTCTAATATCTGCAATATCTTTATTTTGTCCTTCAAAAGTCAAAACCACACTGGGAACATTGATATCTTTTCTAATAATATCCACAACAATCGGTTTTTCAGTTCCGTCCCTTAAAAGAGTAAGAGTGACTTTGGTTCCTGCCGTACCCCTGATAGTTTCCACGGCATCGGGTAAACTCATTCCTGAGGTTGAAATATCAATCTTTTTATTTTCGTCTTTAATGCCTATGATATAATCCCCCGGTTTTACTCCCGCTTCTTCAGCCGGAGATTTGGGCAAGGGTGCTATAACCGCAAGTTGCGTACCCCTAAATCCGATTTGAATTCCTACTCCCTGAAAACTTCCCTGCAAATCTTCCTGTACTACTTTGTTTTCTTCTGGAGGCAAGAAAACCGTATAGGGATCTCCTATTGCACTCACCATCCCCCTGATTGCTCCGTAGACCATTTCTTTGGGATTGATTTTTGTTTTGTCGTAATAACTGGAAACCATCGTATCCCATACTTTCCAGAAGAGACCAAAGTCGACATTTTTGTCCAGAGGAACATTTCTTTCTATCTTGATATCGGATAATTTGGTAAGACTTACTCTGTAATTCCTATTACCCAAAAAATATCCTCCGGAAAATATCACCACAATAAAAACTAAACTGAGTAGAATTTTTCTTAAACGGATGATATTTACTTTGGGCATGATAAATTTGAATTGCTTAAATCTTCTCGGAAAACGGAAGCAGAGCCAAAATTCTGGCTCTTTTAATCGCCACACTTAATTGTCTTTGGTGCTTACTGCAGATACCCGATCTGGTAGCAGGCATTATTTTTGCTCTGTCTGTCATAAATTCGGCCAAATCTTTATAGCTTTTATAATCAGGATTCTTACCCTTATCACAAAAGGGGCATTTATTGTATATTTTTCTTATCGGGATTTTACGTCTTTGGGGCTTCTTATCCATATCTTAGAAAGGTATGTCTTCCTCGTTTTCCTCAGTTTCTTTTGGTTCTTTTTGATTTTTGGCTTTTTTGGTTTCTTTCTTGCCTTTTTCTTTACTTTCGTCTTTGTCTAATTCCTCAACTGGTGCCTGAGAGGGTTCCTGCAAAACTGCTTCGGGAACATCAAATTCTTCTGCCCCGGCTTCTCTTCTGGTATCAAGAAGTATCATGTCGGATATCACTACTTCGGTGGTTGTTTTTTGGGTACCGTCTTGGCCTGTCCAGCTTCGGGTTTGCAGTCTACCTTCCACATAGGTTTTTCTGCCTTTTTTAAGAAGTTGGGCGCAAATTTCGGCCAACTTATTCCAAGCTACGATTCGATGAAATTCTACATCTTCCTTTTTTTCGCCGGTATCGGTAGTCCATTGTCTATTCGTAGCCAATCCGAAAGTGCATACCGCACTTCCCGAAGGTGTATACCTTAATTCCGGATCTCTGGTTAAATTTCCAATTAATGTAACTTTATTTAAACTTCTTGCCATTTGACTTTTCTACCAATAAATATCTTAATATGGAATCTTCAACTTTAAGCTTGTCAGATAAACCTTTGACGTTAAGATTTTCTAATTCTAACTCATAAAAAAGGTAAACTCCACTATCTGTCTTACCAAGTTTATAAGCCAATTCCAACTTTCCCCAATCATCAGTTTTTACAATCTTTCCCTTAAAAGATTCAACCAGTTTTTCAACTATATCTTTAATTGAATTCTTTTTGGCAGCCGTAATCTTGCCGTCAACAATAATTGTCAGTTCGTAATTACTCATAACCTGGAAAGTATAGCAAAGATAACTTAATATTTCTAATACCTAATTTCCAATCTTAAACTCGATAACCTCACCGTCTTTAACAAGATAATCTTTTCCTTCACTTCTTACCCTACCTTCTTCTCTGGCCTCCTTCCAGCCCAATTTAATAAAATCCTCGTAATCAACAATATCCGCTTTAATAAAATTCTTGATAAAATCGGTGTGAATTACACCCGCAGCTTCCTGTGCATTTATACCGTCTTTGATCGTCCAGGCTCTGACCTCTATCTCACCGCCGGTCAAAAAAGTAATCAGACCAAGAGTTGCAAAAGCCTTTTTAATAAGTCTTTCCAAACCAGACTCTTCAACCCCTAATGATTTAAGATATTCAAGCTGTTCTTCAGTTGCTAACTCCGCCAACTCCGATTCTGTTTTGGCGGAAATGGTTATTACTTGTTCTTCCTTTAATCCGACTCCTTGGGCAAAATCCTTTTCAATTTTACTGGAATTTTTCAAATCGTCTTCATCCACATTTAAAGAAACCAAAATAGGTTTTGCTGTCAGAAGGGATAGTTGTTTGGCGATTTTTTGTTCTTCTTCATTTAATTCTACTTCCCTTGCCGGTTTACCCTTTGCTAAATTTTCCTTCAATTTCAAAACCACCTCCCACCATTTCCTTAATTCCTTATCTGGTGTATTTCCGGGGTCTTTTTGTTTTTCCAAGGTCTGTAAATCTGCTAATTGCAGTTCGGTTTCAACAACTTCGAAATCGGTTTTGGGATCTGTTATACCCTGTTTAATTATCTCAGGATCGCTAAACATCCTGACCACATGACAAATGGCATCGGTTTCTCTAATGTGAGATAAAAACTTATTACCTAACCCTTCTCCTTTGTGGGCACCGGCAATAAGTCCGGCAATATCAAGAAACTCAACGGTAGCGGGTACTTCCGGAGGTAAGAAGTTAAGATTTTCAGTTTTTTTAACTATCTCAGCCATCTTGGCAAGTCGCATATCCGGAACGGGAACAACACCAATATTCGGCTCAATAGTTGCAAAGGGAAAGTTGGCAACGTATGCCTGCTGCTTTTTTAATAAAGCATTAAACAATGTACTTTTACCTACATTAGGAAGACCGACAATTCCTACAGAAAGACTCATGCATGAATTATAACATCCAAGCATAAATAATATTTATTTCGGAGTTATCCTATCATGATTAGAAAATCCTGCAAATACCCTGTTTAACTTAACTTCGTTATTAAATATAATGTTCTTTTAAGCATGCAAAAATTTAAAGCTTACGTTCAAAAAATGCTAGATTTTGAAAAAGACGCATTTAATAAATTCAGAGTCGTCCACGATGATTACGCACTAAACCCGGATAAGTTCCAGGATGAATTTAATCTTGAAGGAGAAAAAATATTAACTATAGTAAGGACTTGGGAAAATAAACTCTGCATGCAATCCGAAAAAGCCGGATACGGATCGTATACTACAAATTTAGCCGAAAAATTCCAGGAAGAAGTCAGAAAGCATTTTCCCGAAATAGTAAACGTAGGTTTAAAAGTTGAAAATAAATCCCAAGAAGCATCCAGACCAAAATTCAGACGATTTCCCAATAAGCTAGTGACAAGTATTTTCCAAATTAAAAGAATTAAACTTTCCTAAGCATCCGTATTAAAATTCCGCTAACGGAATGAATCCTATAGTACTATTGATTTCTTACTTTTTTACTGGTACTATTTATGTCTTGTCCTATAAGATAAAACCTATTGTTCTTTAAAAGGAGAGTGCATTATGTGTATGGCATCTAACCCACCTTACGGAATACCCATTCCAGAGGAGGTACACCAGCTTTATTCCGAAGATCTCAAGAAAGCCTGGTATACCTTCCAAGAGTGGTGGGAGCAAGCGTATCTATGTTCGGATAGTAAAGTCGTAAGCCGCAGTAATATGCCTGAAGAAGTCAGACGAGCAATGGATCTTATTCTTGAAACACCGATTCCTGGTTATGAGGATAAGGGATTTACAGGAAAAGACTCCTGCTACATGATTGCCGTTAATTCAATCATATTTGACTGAAAGTCTTATAAAGGGAGTTTTTACAGTGAGGGCTTTTCCCTTTAGCATCAATACCTCACTGTTTTTTATTTTTCCGAAGGAATTAAAATCCAGCAAATAATATAGAATATTAATCCGGGAAATCCGCCCGGTAGAAACAATACTACCCAAATAATTCTAACCAAGGTTATATCGACGTTAAAATAGTTAGCAAAAGCTCTGGCAACACCGGCAATTACTCTCCCCTTATTTGTTCTTACTAATTTTTTTATCTTTTCTGCCATGTCATAAATTTTATAAGATATTCAGATTTATTTCATCAAAATCATAAATGATTTTATCTGCATCCGCAAGTTCTTTTATATGATTCTTATCTCTTGTTACTCCTATGACTTTTATTCCCGCTTTTTTTGCCGCAGCTACGCCCGATTTTGAATCTTCGAAAACCAAACACTCTTGAGGTGGTATTTCCATCTTTTTCAAAGCTATATTATAAATTTGAGGGTCGGGTTTATTAAGCGTAACCTCTTCGCAAGTTGTAATGAAATCAAAGGTATTTGCTAAATTGCACTTCTCCAATATTTTATCCGTAACCAACCGGGAATTCGAAGTTGCCAATGCAACTGATATCCCATTCTTCCTTACCTCTCTTATAAAATCTATAAATCCCTTTCTTACTGTAATTCTGGGTAAAAGTTTTAGATATTCATTTTGAGTTTCTAAAGCTAATTCTTGAGAGGTTTTTTCGGTTTTTAAATTATATTTTTTGATTAGAATTGGCCAGTTTTCTTCAACTCCTATGCCTGTTGTTTGGGGGTAGTCTTCTTTTACTTTTGCCCCCAACCTTTGTAAAACTTTCTTAAAGGCAATACCGTATTCGTCCTCGTCGGACAAGATAGTACCGTTTAAATCAAAGATAATTGCTTTAATTGCCATAAATTATTGAATAGGTTTAACTTCTGAACCTTGCGGAGTATCTTTTACACTGTAACCTTTCTTTTCGATTTCCATTCTCAATTTATCCGCTTCCTCGTAATTTCCAGCTTTTCTGATATTTTCTCTTTTTGCTACCAAGTTCCTAACTTCTTTGGGAATTACCAACCCGATATTTGTTTTAACCAATTTAAGACCCAATACTTCATCAAAAGAAAGTACCAAATCATATTTATCCGATGCGGGAATATTGCTTTTGACAACCTCCCAAAGAACAGATAGTGCCACCGGAATATTTATATCATCGGATAAAGCAGAAACAAATTTATCCCGATATTCGTCAATCTTTTTCATTTTTTCCGCTGATAACTCTTCTCTTTCCTTCTCTGACTCTTTTAAACCTGTCACTGCATTTTTAAGTTTATCCAATGCTGCTGTTGCGGCATCAAGAGCTTGCCAGGAAAATTGTAAACCTCTTTTATAATGCGAGGAGTAAATCAAGTATCTTAAGGCTAAAGGGTTATAACCTTTTTCGACCAACTCCTGGGCTGTCACGTAATTTCCCAAACTTTTACTCATCTTTTCACCCTCACTACCTGTAAGCCAGCCGTTATGCAGCCAGTAATTTGCAGTCTGTTTACCAAAAGCTGCAAATCCTTGTGCAATTTCGTTGGTATGATGTACCGCAATATGCTCAATTCCTCCTGTATGAATATCAAAATTATTGCCTAAATATTTCGTAGACATGGCTGTACATTCGATATGCCATCCCGGATATCCCTTACCCCAAGGACTGTCCCACTGCATAATATGTTTAATATTTCCTGTTACCCAGAGCAAAAAATCCCAGGGTCTTTTTTTCTCTTTGTCTTCTTCCACATCTTGCCTCGGTTTTTGACTATCCAAATCAAGCTGTCCAAATTTGGCATAATCGGGAAATTTACTCGTATCATAAACAACTCCCATTTGTGTCTGATAGGTAAATTTGTTTTTCTCGATCAATTTAATCAGGTTAACTTGATCAACTATGTGCTTTGTTGCCCGGGGTAAAACATCGGGAGACGTAATATTAAGAAGCGACATGCTGTCTTTGAATTGTTTAATATATCTGTCCGCTAAATCCCAAACCGAAACCCCTTCTCTTTTTGCTCCCTTTTCCATTTTGTCTTCTCCCGTATCTTCATCGCTCGTCATATGACCTACATCGGTAATATTCATGACCCATTTGACTTCATATCCTATGTAGCGTAAAAATCTTACCAGAGTATCCCACTGAACGTACGCATACATATGCCCGATATGCTGATTCCAATAAACAGTTGGACCGCAGGAGTAAATGCCGACAAAACCCTCTTTGACGGGAATGAATTTTTCTTTCTTCCTGGAAAGAGTATTGGAAAGATAGATATCCTTCATGAACCTATTTTACATTGGAATTCAAAAAATAAAAAATGTAAGTGTATTATCCGGAAGGAGGTATTCTGATTTCTGTACCTTTAGTTAACCTCTGTAAATGTCCCTTGATACCTGCACCGATTTTTCTTGAGGGTTTCGAGGAAATTAAGGGTGCCTCTTCAATTCCTTTTTGTTCCTCTAACTTTTTAGTATTTATTTCTTCCTGTTTTTCCTCTTCTTTTTTAACCTCGTTTTTATTTCTTATTTCTTTTAACTCATTTTCCAAGGCTTGCATCATATTTCTTCTTTTGTTCTCCATTTGTATTTTTTCCTCTGGGGTAGGAGGTTTTTCTGCAGAAGGTTCATTTGGCTTATTTTCTTGCTGTTGAGAATTTTCAACACCAACTATATTTTCACCGGCGGTTTTGGCAATCTCTACCGGTTCTTGCGCCATTTGCCTGGCAATTTGTTTTGCTTGCTGCTTTGCGGTTTTAACTGTATCGCTTGCAATATTTCCCATAAATTTTAGAGGTCTCTTCTCCCTTCTATTGCTTCTCTTAATGTTACATCATCTGCATACTGCAAATCCGCACCAGTTGGAATTCCCATTCCCAACCTTGTCACTTTAAGTTTGGGATTTTTAGTTTTGATTTTTCCCGAAAGATACATTGCCGTAGCATCACCTTCCATGGTTGGATTGGTGGCAATTATTACTTCTTTTATTTTATTTTGCTTCGCATCTACTCTTTTAAGTAAATCCTTGACATATATTTCATCCGGTCCTATATTTTCCAAGGGTGAAATTTTCCCATGCAGAACATGGTAAAGTCCTTTAAACCTCCCTGTTTTTTCAAAAGCAAAAACATCAAGTGGTTGTTCAACCACCAAGATAGTTGAAGTATCTCTTGATATATCCCTGCAGATGGGACACGGGTCTTCTTCCGAAACGTTGTTGCAGACAGAACAAAGTACAGTATCTTTCTTGAGATTTTTCAAGGCATCGGAAAACGAATCCAACTCTTCCTGAGGAACATGCAGCAGATAATAGGCTAATCTTTGAGATGACTTGGGTCCGATTCCCGGTAATTTTTGAAAAGATTCAATTAACTTGGTGAGGGGTTTGGGAACTTTCATAATTCATATTTTACCAAAATAAAACCTTTGATATTATACAAGAAAATTTTTGAAGAAAGATATCAAATCCTTAAGACTGTCCACCCAAAAGACCTCCCAATCCGCCTCCCATTTCCATCATTTTTTTAGCTGATTTTTTCTGAACGTTTTTAAAAGCTTTATTTATAGTTTCCGTTAATTTCTTTTGTTCTTCACCCAGGTATTCTATATTGACCACCTTTTGATCACCCGTAACCGTTACTTTATAATCTCCGTCTTCAACGGTTTCTTTGATCAGTTCCAGCTCCTTCTGCAAAGCTTTAGCCTGCTGACGCATTTTATTTAAATCACCCAACTGTTTAAATTTGTCAAACATAATAGAATTATTTTATATCAAGTTGAAATTATTTGCTAATTTCCAAAAATATCCTTAGCCGCCTTTACGATATCCCCCTCTTCGCTTTCCGTTAAAAGAACATCTATTTTTTCCTTCTTCTCTTCCTTTTTAACGGGAGCCTCAGTTAAGATGCAAACTACTTTTGTCGGAATGCTTAAAACCTTTTCGACTACTTCCTCAAGTATTTTTCTATTTCTTAAATCCTCCAACCTTTCTTTATGGAAACGATAATATACTCCCAAAGTCAAGGTTTTTCCGTCAAAATTCATGGGTTTAGCAGCTCTTAAAAGCGCTTCGACCGACATATTGATAATTTTTACCTGGGCTAATATTTTATTCCAAATATCTCCGGATATTTCTTTGACATTATTAGTCATTATTTTATCTATCTGATGCAAATTAGTGGAAACTGTCTTTGTAGTTTCTTTCTTTTCTTCTTTTACTGTAAAACTATTATCTGATTCTTCCTTTAATTCCTTTCTATCATCTTTCTGGCACCACTTAATAATTGCAATCTCGAGAGGCAGTTCCTCAATATACGCATCAGGCAAATCTTTATTGGCTTTAATCAGAAGTTCTATTAACCTCATCAAGTCTTTTTGGGTAATTTCGGTCAGTGTATCTTCCCCAATCCCCATTTTCCCCAGTAAACCGATACGAAATCTTTCGATTAGTTTTTCTATTAAGGATCTGGCACTGGTACCCTTTTTGGATAACTTTTCCACTTCAGAAAGAGCATTGTTTAACTCTCTTTTGATTATTGAGTTTAAAAGGTTGGTGATATTAGAAGGTAAAGAAATAGACAAAAAATTCTCGATATCTTCGTAGTTGCCTTTTATTTTCTCGCTAACCAACTGTTCTAATATTTTAGCTGCATCTCTAAATGAACCTTCGGAATACTTGGTAATAAGCGTTAGTGCTTCATCGTCCATTTTTATCTTTTCCCCTGTCACAATCTTTTTCAGAGACCGTTCTATCTCATTAGGTGTTGCTTTATTAAAATTAATAATTGTTGTTCTTGATCTTATCGTATCTATTATTTTTTCGGGGTTGGTGGTAGCCAAAATAAACATTACATGCTGGGGTGGTTCTTCCAAAGTCTTAAGAAGGGCATTGGCTGCTTCAACCGTCAACATGTGCGCTTCGTCAATGATGTATACTTTTTTTCTTGCTTTAGCAGGAGAAAGCTTCACCGCATCCCGTATTATTCTGACGTCGTCAATTCCCCTGTGACTTGCAGCATCCATTTCAATAACGTCGATGTTTGAACCTTTGGCAATGGCTTTACACTGTTCACATTTTTCACAAGGTGTAATTCTTTTACCGATATTTTCGCAGTTTACAATTGATGCCAATATTCTGGCTGCCGATGTTTTACCTATGCCTTTTGGACCTGTAAATAAAAATGCCTGGGGAATGTTTCCCGACGAAACAATTTTTTTCAACGACTCCCGAACACTTTCACTATCCAAATCATCTAATGTTTTTGGTCTGTATTTTAAATAAAATGTCATACAAATTTTTAGTCTTCGTGATGGTGACCTAAAAGATGCTCTGTTCCGTGCAATATTAGTTCTATTACTTTTTGATCAATTAATTTTTGTTCTTTTTTTGCTTCCTCTACTGCCTTTGGATAACAAACAACGACTTCACCCAACCGAATAGAACTTTCGGGAGGATAGATAAATTTCTGTCCCACCTCACTTTCGGTAAAAGATAAAACATTATGCAACTCGTTTTCCTTTAAGTATTTTTTACAAAGTTCCAGCATCTTGGTATTACCGACCAGGGCAATCGAAATTTCGGCATCCGATGTTATACGTTTTGCTTTTAGAAAATCCCTGACAACTTTTTTTATTTTCGGAGCCTTTACCGGATAATAAGATTCTTTATTAACATATACTTTTATCATCTTATTAATGCGCAAGATTTTTTTTGACAATTTCCAGAACTTTATTTCCGTCTGCTTTTCCTTTAACCTGACTCATTACTAACCCCATTACCTTACCCATATCTGACATGCTTGTAGCTTTTGTTTTATCTAAAGCGACTTTTACTATTTTTTCTATTTCTTCATCTGAAAGTTGTTTGGGAAGAAACTTTACAAGAATTTCCATCTCTTCCTTTTCCTTATCGGCTCTGTCTTGGGCTTTCGCTTTTTCGTATGCTTCAATTGCCTCTTTCCTTTTTTTGATTTCCCTCTCAACCACAACCCATTCCTCTTCTTCAGTTAACTTGTGCTGTTTGGCTATAAACTCATAATTTAAAGCTGACGCCAAAAGTCTATAAGTTGTTACTTTTAGTTCATCTTTTCCTTTAAGAGCTTCTGCGATTTTTTGGCTGATGGTATCAGTTATCATATTTCTCTATCCTCCGAAACTTGACCCAGAAAATGAACGTGCATATGTTTGACCGATGCCGCATCTCCAGCATTATGTACTAAACGAAACCCTTGAATACTTAATTTATCTGCAATAACAATGGATAATTTGCCTATTGCTGTCCATAAATTACCTTTGTCTGATTTTATATCTTGGATGTGTCTTTTGGTAACAATTAAAAAATGAATTGGGGCTTTCGGATTTTTATCTTTAAAGACTACTAGGTCATCTGTTTCCTCTTCGAAATCTGTTTTTATCTCTCCTTTGACTATTTTACAAAATACGCAATCATTCATTTGGCTATTAGTATATTAGCTAGATGTTGCTTAAACAAGTGGTTTAAAAAAGAGGTGTTATAGCTCTAGCCAGTTTCTCGGGGTCGTGTCTGAAAAACGTAGTTTTGCTTAAAAAATCCTTTTCGATTATTTTTATACCTTTATTTTTTTTACTAAAATAAGCCAAGTCATTTTTAACGGGAATGCAGCCGTATTTTTTATACCATCTGGAAATAACACTTTTGGAATGATTAATTTCTTTATTGACGAAAATATAATTCAAATTTTTTCTGCCCTCTTTTAGATAATTAATTATTTCTTGAGTAAAATCCGAGGCCGTAAAACCGTCCGTTTCTCCTTTTTTAGTCATTAAATTAACAACATATGCTATTTTCGCTTTTGATTTAATTAAAGAAGAAACTACTCCTTCCACGAGAAGCGTGGGAATAATACTGGTATATAAGTCACCCGGTCCAAATATTACAAAATCAGCATTTTCTATTGCCAAAGATGCTTTATTAAATACTCTTGCTTTGGGATTTAAAAAGACACGTTTAATTTTTAAATTCGGTTTTATTCTCCTTCTGTCTATATTTGTTTCTCCAAAGATTCTGGTTCCGTCATCAAGAACAGCAACTAAATTTGTTTTATCTAAAGTTACGGGGTAAACATTACCGTTAGACTGTAATATTCTTGCCGCCTCTTCTATTGCCTTATCCATGCTACCCGTTATCTGGGTTAAAGCAGCAAGCAATAAATTTCCCACCGAGTGACCCTTAAGAGTTGAGCCTTTGTTAAAACGAAAATCAAATAGTTCCTCCAGAGTCTTTTGGGCAAAAGGAAGATCGGAAAGTGCAAGAATAGCCCTTCTGACATCCCCTGGAGGAAGTATCCCCAATTCTTTTCTAAGCCGTCCGGTTGACCCTCCCGAATCACACATTGAAATAATAGCTGAGATATCAAGAGAATATTTTTTAAGACCTGATAAAACCTGGTAAGTACCAGTTCCACCACCTATCACTACAACTTTTTTATTCGTTAGCGTATTCAGATCTTTAATCTAGCAAGTACTTCGTTAAATGAAAGAAGTTCTTTCTTATCAGAGGTTCTTAATTTCCATTCAATCTTTTCTCCCGTTTCTTTGGAAACAACCAGCCTGACCGGAATCCCGATTAAATCCGCTTCCGCAAATTTTTCACCGGCCGATACATCCCTATCATCCAGTAATACCTCCACACCTTCTGCTTCCAGTTTATCGTATATCTTTTTAACTAAGGATTCTTTTTTATCCTTACTCTTCAAATCAATTAAATGTACGTCAAACGGTGCCATCGCTCTATTCCAAATAATACCCTTTTCATCATGCGACACTTCGACCCACGCTCCTAAAACTCTAGTGGGTCCTATACCGTAACTACCGAACCATACAATTTTTTTCTTTCCTAATTTATCCGTATAATAAACCCTCATTCTTTCGGATAGCCATGTTCCCAAAGGAAAGATGTTTCCCACTTCAATGGATTTTGCCTCTTTAACTTTACCCTTTTTACAATTTGGACAGATATCTCCCGCCTTCCCTTCATAAATTTCTTTGTTATAACTCCAATCACACTTATCGCAATGAAATATCATATCCTCGCCGGTATCACAGAGAACTTGAAATTCATGTGTATGTTTATCGGTAAATACCCCACCCGATGCTTCCGAAATTACAAAATTAAATCCCAAGCGTTTAAATATTTTGGTGTAAGCACCTAAAACAATCTGGTAATAATTCATCAGATCTTCTTCGCTTGCATGAGCCGAATACAAATCCTTCATCATAAACTCACGACCCCTAAGAATACCGCTTCTGGGTCTTGCTTCATCCCTGAATTTAGTTGAAAAATGATAGACGGAAACCGGTAGATCCGTATAGCTTTTGATATTTTTTCGCAGCAAATCCAAAACAATTTCTTCATGGGTAAAAGCGAGTCCGTATTCGCGACCGGACATCTTAAACTGATACATAATCTCTTTGGCTTTATCCCAACGGCCTGTTTCTTCCCAAACACTTCTGGGGTGAAGTAGGGGCATCAGCATTTCCAATCCCCCAATGGCATTCATTTCTTCCCGAATTATCTGGTTAATCTTCGTTATTACCCGCCAACCCAAAGGTAAAATAGTCCAACTGCCTGCCATAAGTTGGTCTATAAAACCTGCACGCACAAGAAGCTTGTGGTTAATACTTTCAGCAGCTTTGGGGGCTTCTTTCTTGGTTTTGGGAAAAAGTTCTGATTGCAACATACAATAATTTAGTTTATCAGTTTATCAGCTTGTCGTATCTATTTCAAAAAAGATTGGATAAATCCGGAAATACTCCCTGTAACAATCAATCTTTTAATATCGTGTGCAGTGATTGCCAAAAGAAGCAAAATTAAAATTACCATTCCTACCGCATGAATCATATTTTCGGCTTTGGGAAGAACTTTCCTCCCCAATATACCTTCCAATCCTATAAAAAGAAGTCTGCCGCCATCAAGCGCAGGAAAAGGCGCAATATTTAAAATAGCCAAATTTACGGATAAAATACCTATAAAATTAATTAGAGTTAATATACCCACCTTTGCTGCTTCACTGGTTAAAGCAAATATTCCGATTGGACCCGATACTTCAGTGGGAATTTTGCCTGCAAATATTTCAGAAAATATTTGTACAAAACCGTTAATTACCGTCTTTCCCCAAAAGAATGCTTCTTTAAATCCGTAATAAATTCCCAAAAAAGGTCTTTGCCAAACGGGTGGAAAGTATATTTCGGTTGAACTTATTATTACTCCCAATGGTCCTTCATTACTGGGAGGGTTATCTCTGGGAGTAATGCTTATTTTCAATTCGCTGCCGTCCCTTTGAATAGTCAACTGAATTTTTTTACCCTTTCTTTCCTCAACGGTATTGATAAAACCCTCTGTTGTAGTTATATCTTCACTATCCACTTTTCTGACTATGTCGCCCGATATAATTTTTGCTTCCTGAGCGGGAGAACCGGGAGAAATATCCAATACTCTAACATCTTTTGTTAGTCTAGGAATTCCCGAAAACGAATAAACTATCGCAAAAGCAACAACTGCCAAGATAAAATTCATGACAACTCCTGCAATTACTACAACCGCTCTTACTTTTTTGCTTTTTGATAAAAATGCCTTTTTGGGTTTGGTTACATCTTCTTCCCTGGCTTCACCGTGAAGTCTTACAAAACCTCCGAAAGGAAGAAGGTTTATAGAATAAATAGTCTGCCCTACCTTTTTACCCCAAATTCTGGGTGGAATTCCAAATCCGAATTCTTCCACCCAAATTCCGGCTCTTTTTGCCGCAAAATAATGTCCCGCTTCGTGGGCAATTACCAGTATTGATAAAACAAGTAAAAATATCAAAATTGAACCTAACATTGCTGAAGTTAAGTATAAAGGAGGAGTATCGAAAGAGCAAGCATCCTTAAATTTGCAGAAGTTCCTGTTTTTTAGTTTCCCCAGCTTCGTTAATCTTACCTATATATTCATCCGTTATACTTTGAGTTTTTTTCTCGGCATCAAATTTTTCATCCTCCGAAATTTGTTTAGCTTCAAAACTATCTTTAATATCCCTCATTGCTTCTCCCCTAATTTGCCTGATCATAATTCTTCCGTTTTCCAATTTTGTTGAAAGAAGTTTTATATACTTTTCCCTATCCTCGGTTGTCATTGGAGGAAAATTAATTCTGATCAATTCCCCGTCTACCATTGGATTTATACCGATATTAGCCGATTGAATCCCTTGTCTTATTTCACCGATTATGGATTTATCCCAAGGGTCAATTACCAGAGTTTGGGCATCGGGAGAAGAAATTGTGGCAAGTTCTTGAATTTTTAATTTTTGCTGACCTCCATAGACATCAACCAAAAGACTGTCAACTACTGCGCTGGTTGCTCTTCCTGTCCGAAGCGCAGATATATCCGATAACACCAGGTTTACTACCTGCTGCATTTTATTTCTTATTGAAGATTCATCCATAAAGTTATCTTAAACTTTATTTCTTACCTAATTCTACACGAAAAAATCTACCTATACGAATATTCTCTCCTGTTTTGGCGATAACTTCTTTAACCAAATCCGATATTTTTTTTGAAGGATCTTTTATAGATTCCTGGTTTTCCAATTCTTGGATGTCTTTGGGATCCATTGAAGCAATTTGTAAAGCAATATTGTGAGCTAGATCTTTAAAAAGTTCATTTCGGGATACAAAATCCGTCTCGCACAATATTTCTACAATACTTGCAACTTTACCCGAATGATGCATATAGGTTTCAACCAAGCCCTGGGTAGTTTCTCTGTCTTGCCTTTTAGCGGCTTTCTCAAAACCCTCTTTTTTCAATATCTCAATTGCCTTTTTTTCATTTCCCTTCAATTCCTCCAGGACTTTTTTAACCCTAATCACCGGTGCTCCCGTTTCTTCTCTTAACTTTTTGATTAAATCTGTAGAAATTTTCATAGATATTTATTTAGACTCAGGTACTTTTTTCTGGGGTTTGGATTTCCCTTCCAGTATAGCGTCTTTTATCAAATCCAGGACATAGTCCAAGGCTTTCTTGGCATCATCGTTCATGGGAATTGCATAATCGACCAAATCGGGATCAGCATTGCTGTCTACTATTCCAACGGTGGTAATACCTGTAAAATTAGCCTCTTTGGCGGCTCCGATTTCTTTCTTGATATCTATAATTATCATTAAATCGGGTTTAACACTCATTCCGGTCAGACCTCCAAAAAATCTTTCCAGTCTGACAATTTCTCTGTCGATTAATAACCTTTCTTTTTTGGTGAAGTTTTTGTAAACTCCTTCCTCTTTATCCTTCTTCATCTTTATGAGCTTATCAAGGGATTTCTTTACCTGATCGAAATTAGTTAGGGTTCCGCCCAGCCAGCGTTCATTTACATATAAAATGTTGGTTTCTTTGGCAATTTGGGCGACCTTTTCCCTTACCTGCTTTTTGGTTCCGACAATAAGTAAACTTTTACCTTCTTTTGCAGCTTCCTTAATAATTCCCAACGCTTCTTCCAATGCTTCCTTGGTTTTCAATAAATCAAAAATATGAACACCGTCTTCACCTTGATAAATGAAGGGTTTCATTTTGGGATTCCAGCGTCTAATCTGGTGACCAAAATGTGCACCAGTATCTAGTAGTGTCTGTAATGATACTTCTGTCATTTATTAAATCTCCTTATTACTTCCATCAGCCTGGGGTTTCCAGGAGATCTGGCTGATGTGCTTTGTCGTATTCTATCAATAAAAAATTTAAGATGCAACCTAAAAACTTCCTAAATAATATTGCATAATCATAGCTCAAGAAAGTACACTGGTAATGTTGTGAGGAAAATTGGCATCAAAAAAATAATCTTATTTGTTCTTTTCTTGGGAGCACTTACCGGTGCAGGAATTACAACCTATCTCTACTCCAAACTTTCCAAAACATTAATTAAGAATAACCTGACTGAAAAATCTACCCTTTTATCGGCTCCCAATTCAAACGAAGTTACAAATGACAAACATACTAACATTCTTCTTCTGGGTTATGGTGGTGCCGGACACGACGGCGGATTATTGACCGATTCCCTGATAGTAGTAAATATCGATCGGGAAAATTCTAAAGTAAACTTAATCTCCGTTCCCAGGGATCTCTGGGTTGCCATACTCACAGATTGGGATTCAACCACTAATAACAAAATAAACGAAGCTTATTCTATCGGTGGAAACGAAATTAAATATGCAAATAAAAAACCTGAATTTAGAGGCGATATTGGCCGAGGAAATTTGGCAAAGTATGTAGTTGGTTCGGTTGTCGGAATGCCGATTAATTACTTTATTGCTGTTGATTTTAGCGGATTTTCCAAAGCAATTGATCTTTTGGGAGGTATACCGGTTGATGTACCCAAGACATTTGACGATTATTTTTATCCCGTAAAAGGATTGGAAAATGAAACCTGCGGAAAAAGCGCTCAAGAAATTGCGGACTTACACAGTAAATTCTTAGGATTTGATTTGGAAAAGCAATTTACCTGTCGTTATGAACATTTACACTTTGATAAAGGAATACAAACTATTAATGGTGAGAAAGCTCTGAAATTCGTACGTTCCAGACATTCGAATGAAAGCGGCGGAGATTTTGCCAGATCTCAAAGGCAATTTGCTTTATTAACAGGAATTAAAAATAAAATTATAAGTCTTCAGATCATCACCAAGGCAGACCCTGTTTTTGATAAATTAGTAGAAAGTGTAAAAACCGATATGGATGCAAATGGTATAAAAGCTTTGGTAAATATTTTAGTAAATTCAAATTCATACACTACCAAGGAGGTATTTCTAACCGACCAAAATGTTTTACAACAAAGTAAAAGCAATACAGGTCAATTTATTCTTGTTCCCAAAGAAGGAGTAAACAAGTGGACACAGGTACAAAATTACATTACTTCAGAAATTAAGTAAATCCGATTAAAGATTAATCTTATCAACCTCTTTTTTTATCTTGGTTTTCCAATTATTATCTTTAATTAAATTCAAATTTATCTCTACATTTTCCAAAGCTGAAGATATAGATGCTTTTGCGAAATGAAGTGCTGATTTAGCATCTGATTTGGCGTTTTTATTTCCGATATGGGTAATTTCTCTGGCTAACCTTAGTACTTCATAAGAAGAAAGAGCGGTTTCCAATGGTATCCGGGTTGCTTTTTTTAATGCTTGTTGAATTGCAATGTCTCTTTTGTTTCCTTTGGGTAATCTGAATACTTTAATTACATCTTCAAATGCTTTTGCATCCTTATCCGCAAGACTAATAAGTTTATTTTTGCTTTCCGTTGCAATCTTTTTTATTTTTTTTATATCTTTGGCTGATTTCTCATACCCTTTCTTATCAAGTGTTAAATTGGCAACCATTTCAACCAGAGACGCTCCTATTGCTCCCACCAGAGCAGCTGCAGAACCTCCCCCGGGGGTCGGTTTTGAGGATGATAAATCTTTTAAATATTTACTAATTTTTTGTTTCTTTATCATATTATTCGAAAAGTTTCTTTTCCAATATTTGATCAGATTTAAAAGTATCTGCCTTAAAAGTATATTTTATGGCTCTTACAACTGCTTCTAACGGAATCATACCGTAAATTTCCGAACTTTTTATTTTGACATTAAATCTTTTTGCCAATTTTTCGATTTCCCAATAAGCTTCATCAAAATTTGTTTTTTCGAAATCTACCAGATTCATTGATACTTGTGCATATCCTCCTACATTAAATCCTAAAGCTTTGACTGCTTTTAATCCCCCGTCTTTTTCTCTGACTTTTTCTGCAATTTTCTTGGCAATAGCTATATCTTTGGTATCCAAATTAACATTGTAGGCAACCAAATATTTCCTTGCTCCTATTACAACTGCTCCAGCGGTAGGATGAAGAGAAGAGGGTCCATAGTCGGGTTTTCTGTCGGGATTAACCTTAATTTCTTTCTTTAATCCTTCATATTCGCCTTTTCTGACATCTGCCAGGTTTATCCTTTCCTTTCTGGTTGCACTATCCTCATATAAATAAACCGGAATTTTTAATTCTTTGGCAACTCTAACAGCCAGTTTTTTGGATAAATTTACACATTCTTTCATACTTACTCCCGAAATCGGTACAAAGGGAACCACGTCTGTTGCACCAATCCTGGGGTGTTCTCCCAAATGTTTATTCATGTCAATCATTTTTGTGGCAACTTTAATTGATTCCAGGACAGAAGCCAAAACCTTTTCAGGAGATCCTACGATAGTAAAAAGGGAGCGGTTATGGGATTTGTCAAACTCCAACTCAAATACCTTTACCCCTTTTATATTTGCGGCACTAAATATTTTATCTATTACCTTTTTATTTCTTCCTTCAGAAAAATTAGGAACGCACTCAATCAGTTTTTGCATTAGAAGTATTATACATTAAAAATACAATTTACCTGGAAGTTTGGGGCTTTTTTCTATATCGCATATAATCCGATTTGTAATATCGAATATCGGTTTTTCTCCGTCGATTCTGATCATAAATTCAGGAAATTTTTTCATGATATATTCATAACCTTGATGGGCTTTAAAAAGATGCTCTAACTTTTCAAACCGATCTACACCATTATCTCTTTTTTCAATCCTTTTCATACATACATCCGGTTTGACATCAAGAAAGAACGTATAGTCGGGTAAAATAAATTTGCTCTGAATAGATAATAGCCAATCTATATCTAATCCAGCCACATTTCCAAACGCTGACGAAAACATATATCTGTCCCCAAGAACCACATTTCCGGGAGTTTTTAAAAATTTTACGATTCCCGTTCTTTCATTTAACAAATCATCTGATCTATCCGCAATAAACATCAGTTGTAAAGTTTGATCGTCAATCTTAAGACCGCGTCTTAGTGCCCAGTTAATTGATGCTCCGGTTGGTCCGTAAGTCGGTTCTTTAATAACCTGGACACAACCCTTTTGGCACTTAAAACGCTCTGTAAAGTAATTCCTTAAACATTCAACTTGTGTAGAATTACCCGAGCCGTCCAAACCCTCAACGACTATAAATAGACCCTGATAGGGATTCACTTCGAACTCTGCCGTATATGTTTGAGTTATTCTTTCGGTCATATTATAGATACTAAATGCTATACAGTACTTCCTAGTACTTCATGATGGAGTTCACAGCGAGCTTCATAAAGTTCGGAGGCACCCACTACCACTTCCGGATCATTATAATTTGCTGGTTTTCCGTTTACCAACCTCTGAGTTCTATTTGCATTATCCTTTCCGCAAACTACGCAAACTGCAGTTAATTTAAGTACTTTATTTGCACGAGCCAATAAATCTCCCATAGGACCAAAGGTTTCTCCACGAAAATTCGTATCCAGACCCGCAACAATAACTCTTATTCCAAGGTCTGTTAAATTGTGACAAATTTGAACTAACTCTCTAGAAAAAAATTGTGCCTCGTCTATCGCGACAACCTTTGTATAGTATTTTATATAATCATAAATATCTCCCGGTCGATTTTTTTCCAAAGGAATAGCAGGAAATTTTGTACCACAGTGGGAGTCTATATTATTTTCGCTATAACGAATATCAATTGACGGTTTAAATACCCTAATATACTCATCTTTTGTCCTTTGATTAATAACGTTATTTTTTAAACGAATATCTAGTGCGATTTCCTCACGCTCTAGTCTTCGTATCATCTCATCGGTTTTTCCGCTAAACATGCAGCCCGCTATTACTTCTATAGAACCCGATTCCGGTTTCTCTTTAATTTCTGGCCTTCTTTCTGCATCTGACATTTTTCTGATGCACTATAACAAGTCTTTTAAAAAAATACTAGACCTTTTTTCGTAAATAGTATATTCTTTTCCAAACTGTGCACATTAACAAAGAAAGGATGGATTATTTTGAAACAATATCTGGATTTACTTCAAGATATTTTGGATAACGGTATTAAGAAAAGCGATCGAACAGGAACAGGAACCCTTTCTGTTTTTGGCAGACAAATCAGGTTTGATTTAAAATTGAGTTTCCCTCTTGTGACAACCAAAAAGATACATTATAAATCTATAATCTATGAACTCTTGTGGTTTTTGAAAGGAGAAACAAACGCAAAGTGGTTGCAGGAAAAAGGAGTACATATTTGGGATGAATGGGCTGACGAAAACGGAAACTTAGGACCTGTCTACGGAAAACAGTGGAGGACGTGGGAGGCAAAAGACGGAAGGGTAATAGATCAGATCCAGCAAGTTATAGATCTTATTAAAAAAAACCCAAATGACAGAAGAATGATTGTAACTGCTTGGAATCCCGGCGAAATTGATAAAATGGCATTACCACCCTGTCATCTTCTATTTCAGTTTTACGTCTCACTGGGAAAACTATCTTGTCTGATGTTTCAGAGAAGTGTCGATACGTTTTTGGGTTTACCCTTTAATATCGCAGGTTATGCCCTTTTAACAATGATGATTTCTCAGGTAACGGGTTATGATTATGGAGAATTAGTTTTGACCCTTGGAGACACACATCTTTACCTAAATCATCTTGAACAGGCAAAACTGCAACTTAAACGCCAACCTCTGAACTTACCCGTAATGCTTTTAAACCCAGAAGTAAAAAATATTGATGATTTCGAATACCAAGATTTTCGGCTTGAGAACTACGTCTCGCATCCAGCAATAGAGGCTCCTATTTCAGTATAATTTTAAGTGTACAGTTCACCCCGGTAACGGTTAAATTAATTAAACTACCGGGGTTTATTTTTTCCCCGTACTTCCAAACCCCCCCGACCCTCTTTCGGACGAATCCAATTTTTTAACTGCTTTTATTTCCGCTTTTGGTGCCTTTTGAAGAATCCCTTGTGCAATTTTATCTCCTATTTCGACTGTGTAATCATTGTCTCCCAGATTTACCAAAACAACCAACCATTCACCTCTATAACCTGAATCTACAACTCCCGCCATTACATGGATACCGAACTTGGCTGCCAATCCGCTTTTATCGCGAAAGGAAACAAAAAATCCATCCGGAATCTCGGATGCAATTCCTAAAGGAATTGTTTGAATTTTTCCTTTTTTGATAATTACCTTAACTGTGGAGTATAAATCAAATCCGGCGTCATCTTCGTGGGCATAAGCAGGAATTATTCCTTCCTTCTTAATTATTTTAAATTTTAATGTTGGTTTTGTTATTTCCATTCTCTTGATTTTCTTCTTTTTTCTCTTCCTCTCCCGGTTTTCTCCAAGAAGCCCATTTGCATTCAGGGTATCTGGAACATCCGAAAAACTTCCTTCCTTTTTGACTTCTTTTAACAATTACATCACCTTTTTTACAATCTGGGCATTTCTTTCCTATTTTTTCAACGTATTTTTCGGTATATTTGCAATCCGGGAATCTTGAACAGGAAATAAACTTTCCGAATCTTCCTATCCTTATTACCAATTCTCCTTCTTTGCATTCGGGACATTTCTTACCCAATTTTTCCACGGCAATTTTAACTCTTTTGGAATTTTTACCGACGCTAATTAGTTTTTTATCAAAGGGTTTCCAAAAATCCCCAATTACTCCCGTCCATTTAACTTCTCCTTTGGCAATATTATCCAGATCGTCTTCCATTTTGGCGGTAAAGGAATATTCAAATACATCGGGAAAATTATCCATTAAAAAATCATTTACAGCAATTCCGATTGACGTTGGAGAAAATCTTCCTTCTTCCTTCACTACGTAATTTCTTATTTGAATGGTCGATATAATCGGTGCATAAGTCGAAGGTCTGCCGATTCCCAATTTCTCCAGAGTTTTAATTAGGGATGCTTCGGAATATCTGGCCGGGGCTTGAGTAAATTTCTGATCTCCCCAAACTTTTTTACCCTTAGTCTCTTCGCTTTTGGAAGAAATAAGATCCAAACCTTCTCCTTTCACCACTTCGGGTAGACGAAGTGACTCTTCTTCCCTTTTATATAATATTTTCCAACCATCGAATAACATTATTTGACCCGAAGCACGCAATAAATAATTTATCGGTTTAGTTTTTAATTTTGCCGAAACATCTATTGTGGTCTCGTCGTATAGACTGGGATTCATTTGGCAAGCAACAAATTTTTTCCATATAAGGTTGTATAAAGATTGTGCATCTTTTGCGAATTTTCTATTAGAGACTTCAAATTTGGAATCCAATTTTGTAGGACGTATTGCCTCATGTGCTTCTTGGGCTACTTTTGATTGGGTTTTATAAAAGATAGGTTTTTCGGGCAGATATTTTATTCCGTATTCGGTTTTTATATAATTTCTTACCTTTTCTATGGCTGACGTTGCAATATTGGTTGAATCTGTTCTATGATAGGTAATTAATCCCTCTTCGTATAATGCCTGGGCTATGCTCATAGTTTTTTTCGCTGACCAAAACATAATTCTCGCTGCAGCCTGGGTCATGGTAGAAGTGGTAAAAGGCGGATAGGGATTTCTTCTCACTTCCTTTTTCTGAACGTCAAATACATCGTATGTACTTTTTTCCAAATTCCCTACAATCTCTCTTGCATCTTTTTCGTTTGCAATATCGGCTTTCTTTTCTCCAATTCTTATAAGCTGAACAACAAAACTTTTATTCTCAGATTTTGATTTATTTCTTTTTATTACCTCCGCAAAAATTTCCCAATACTCCTGGGATTTAAATTTTTCTATTTCCTTTTCTTTTTCAACAATAAGCCTTACCGTAACCGACTGTACTCTTCCGGCAGATAATCCTCTTCTTACTTTTCTCCATAAAAGCGGGGATAATTTATATCCCACTAGCCTATCCAGTACTCTTCTTGCAATTTGAGCATCTACCATATTTTCGTCTATGCTCTTAGGATTTTTAATCGCTTCCTCTACTGCCTCCTTGGTAATTTCATGAAACACAATTCTCCCTAATTTTGAGTTTTTTGCTGAGTGTTTTAAATTTGTGTTAATTACCTCCTCAACATGCTTAGCGATTGCCTCACCTTCCCTGTCCGGATCTGTTGCCAAGTAAATCTTTCCTGCTTTTTTTGCGGCTTTTAATATCACGGAAACTACATCAGACTTTTTTTGGATATCGTCATATTGGGGTTTAAAATTCTTTTCAACGTCAATACCCAGAGTACTTTTGGGTAAATCTTTAATGTGTCCCATTGTGGCTTCAATGGAATAATCGCTGCCCAAAAATTTTGAAAGGGTACGCGCTTTGGTTGGTGATTCTACAATTATTAAATTCATATCAATACATCATAATAGTTGGTCTAACTAAAATAAGCGATAGTAAAATATGTGATATTTTAGCAAACGAGTCAAGATACACTTTTGTCTTTCTTTAAATTAAAAATCCAATTCCTCCAAAATATCTTTGGTGCAAGTTACCGCTTTGGCACCGTTTTGAATGAGGAAAAGCGGAGCACCGGAAGTCGGCGAGGATATCGGTCCCGGAACTGCAAATACCTGTCGTCCTTGATTTGCGGCATGAGAAGCAGTCAAGAGAGTACCGCTTCTTTTCTCACCCTCAATAACTAATACAGCCTTTGAAAGACCGGAAATAATTCTATTCCTGTTAACAAAATTGCCTCGATATGAGGGGTATCCCAAAGGATATTCCGATAATAAAACACCTCCCGAATCGACAATATTCTTGGCCAATGAACTATTTTCGGGAGGATATATATTATCCAATCCTCCGGCAAGAACTGCTATAGTTCTTCCGCCAACTTCTAAAACTGTATTATGTGCCTTGGTATCCACACCCCTTGCCAAACCCGAAATAATAGTTATGCCTAAACCCGCGAGTTCCCCGGCAAACTTCGTAGTTACTTCCTTCCCATAAGCAGTCATTTTTCTTGCACCGACTATGGCTATTGCATTTTCGTCACTTTTCTTTAACTTTCCTTTGAGATATAAAACGCAGGGAGCATCATCCAAGTTTTTTAAATTCTTAGGGTATCTTTTATCCAAATAGGTAACAAAATGAACGGAATTTGATTTAAGACGTTTGAAATAATTAATGGGGTCAATCTTGTTTCTGTAGCGGTTAAACTTCTCAACTGTATCCGGTCTTAATCCCAACTTCAGTAATTCTTGGCCGCTTGCTTTCCAAACATTCTTCGAACTCTTAAAGTAAGATGTCAGCAGATTAATTCTTACAGGTCCAAATAGTATAAATGAATACAATAAAGCCAGATATTCGCGCTCTGTCATTAAAAGTTAAATATTTATATCTTAAATTTATTTTTGTTTTCCGAACCAATAGTCAAAAATATCCTTAGCCATAGGACCTGCAACACTGGAGCCTTCTCCTCCTTTTTCTACAAGAACCGTAACTATGAAATCGGGCTTTTGTTTTTCATCGGTAATATCTATTTCGAAAGTTGCGGGGGCGAAAAAAGTAAACCAGGCATGAGTTATGTTTTCTTCACTAGTTTCCGCTGTTCCTGTTTTACAGGCTACTTGAGGGTTGGAGTCAAAAAAAGGAAATCCTGTTCCTCCAGAGCTGCAGGCGGCAATCATTCCCTCTTTTACCAGATCAAGAGTTTCTTTACTTATTCCCAAGTCTTTGCACTTTGGTTTTTCCCCAATACGGGGGCTACATAGTTTTCCGTCATTGGCAATGGTTGCCACCACAGTATTTATAAGTAAAGGCGTCAGAGCCAAGTCTCCCTGGCCTATTGATACATGGTAAGTATTTCCCAAAAACCAATTTTCGTTTTTAGTTTTTAGTTTCCATTCCGGACTGGGAACTAATCCTCCAATTTCTCCCACCAAATCAATATTAGTTTTGGCATTAAGACCGAACTTTTCAGCCCATTTGTCAATTTTTTCAATCCCCAACATCTCGCCTAATTTATAGAAAAACGTATCTGTGGAACGTCCTATTGCCCTGACTATTCCAATCGCCCCTTCTTTTCCTTTACTTTGAGTGTAAAACCAATTTGAATAGGAAAAATCGTTGATGGTTATAACTCCTGGGTCATCATAGACATAATTTTTATCTATTACTTTTTCCTCCAAACCTGCAATTGCGACAATCGTTTTAAAAACAGAACCCGGATGATATAAACCTCCTATAGCCCGATTAAAAAGCGGCAAGCCTTGATCATTTAATAAACTTTCAACTTCTTTTCTATAGTTGTCGTTTAGGAAAATGTTGGGATCATAAGAAGGAGAGGAATATAGGGCAAGAATTTCTCCCTGTCTGTCGCTGACCACTATTGCCCCGGGTTTTCCTCCCATCACAGTTGAGACTTTTTCCTGAAGTGAATAATCTACTGTAGTTTTGACATCTTTTCCCGCTACAGGTTCTCTTTTCCCCAAAGATCTAATCTTTTTCCCGGTGGTATCAACTTCAATCAACTCTTCACCGTCTTTCCCTGATAATAGGCAATCGTATTTTTCTTCCAATCCGCTTCTACCTACATAAGAATCGTTTCCCTTAACACCTTTTTCCGGACAGTTCGGATCTATCTTTCCCATTTCATCTTTCGAAACCAATCCCAAATAACCGCTGATATGCGCAAAACTCTCTTTCAATTTATAATCTCTAATCCACTCTGTAATTATTTCATCACTGGTTGCTTTACTTACATCATCCGATATTTCATAACCCTCTTGGGGATTAAAGATGATCCTTCTTTTAACCTCTTTATTTCCGACCAATACTTCACCGCCTCTGGCTAAAATTTGACCTCTGGGAGCAGAAATTACCACTCTCCTGATTCTGTTGCCCTCGGATAAATTTCGAAAGTAATTTCCTTTTATAACCTGAAGTTCAAAAAGACGGCCAAAAAGTATGATAAAACCCAAAATTAAAATTCCCCTCAAAAACCACGCAAGCCAACTTTGGGTTTTAACCGAAGACAAATTCTCCATACCCCATATCATACAATTTTGTTGCTTTTTAGGATACTTTAAATTATATTACGTCTGCGGATCAAGCTCATTAAAAGGAAGGAAAATATGGCAACGTTCCTGGTTCTACTTGTTTTGAGTATTATTACCATAATTGCTGCGTGGCTAATAAAATTGTTAAGATATAAGTTCATTCAAGTAACGTTTATCGAATTTCTTATTGCTGTAGCCTTTGGATTTTATGTATTTTCATCAAAGCAGGAAGCCTACTGGTGGATTTTACCAATCGTATGGTTTCTGGCTTCTATTGCTCCCTGGGTATTTCTATATATCCTCGTAGGTATTGATTCATTAGTCGAAAAGGAAATTTATTAATCAAATGAGCATTCTCCGTAAAGCGGGGTTTTAAAGACCAACAAACTTTATAAACCCCGCAATTTTTTTAAATTACAATCCTCTAGTAACTCTAATTTTATTAAGTAACGAATTATCTTCCAATACCTTTCCGCACCCTCTCACTACACAAGTAAATGCATCATCTGCTACCCAAACAGGCATTTTTGATTCCTCTGCCAAGACTTTATCAATTCCATGAAGTAATGATCCTCCGCCTGCCATGACAATTCCGTGTTCCATAATATCCGACACCAATTCCGGTGGAGTTTCTTCCAATACATCAATTACGGTTGTTACGATTTCCCGTATAGTCGGCGTTAAAGCTTCCTGAATCTCACGGCTGGATAGTTTGATGGATTTGGGAAGTCCTTTTTCTAAATCCCTTCCCCTGACCACAAAAAAATTTTCCTTGTCGTTCACGCATGTTCCAATATTTATTTTTACTTCCTCTGCCGTAGCTTCTCCCAACAGCAAAGAATATTTAAGTCTGACGTAATTTATTACTGCCTCGGTCATCTCGTCACCGGCTACTCTAATCGATCGCCCTACAACTATTCCTCCCAAAGATATTGCTGCTATTTCGGTTGTACCACCGCCCACATCTACAATAAATGTACCGCTTGGGCTTTCAATGGGTAATCCTGCACCTATTGCTGCCGCCATGGGTTCTTCAATTAGATGTGCCTCTCTTGCTCCTGATGATATCGCCGCATCGGAAACGGCTCTTCTTTCTACTTCCGTAACACCAGATGGAATTCCGATTACCACCCTAGGTCTGGGAATTTTGGGTATAACAGTACCCGATTCGTGTACGCTTTTAATATAAGTTGAAAGCATAATCTGGGTTGCATCAAAATCCGCTATAACTCCGTCTTTAAGTGGTCTTATTGTTTCTATTGATTGCGGAGTTCTCCCCAACATTTTTTTGGCAGCCATACCCAAAGCCAAAATTTCTTTGGTTTTCTTATTCCTGGCTACAACCGAAGGTTCTCTGATTACAATCCCTTTTCCTTTAACCCAGACCAGGGTATTTGCCGTACCCAAATCTATGCCTATATCATGGGAGAAAAATCCCATCACTCTGCCAAATATCCTGTTGGGGGTAAAAAAATTAAATTTCGGTACTCTTACTCTAATACCCGGTTTTCTAAACAAAGTCATATATCGCCTAAAGTATATCCCGAGAAGCTATTATTGCAAACCCTAAAAAAAGACCTTTTTTTATTAGTCTTTGTGGTGTAAATTCATTAATTAGTGATAAAAATAATAGATAAGCTGATTCGGACGTGTTTTTATGTTTTATTTTTTATTCTTCCAATTGTTATTTTTCCCTTAACTTCCGAAATATTCGAATTTAACAAGATCACAATAGTTTACCTAGCCACAGTTATTATTACCGGTCTTTGGCTTACCAAACTAATAATACTTAAAAAACCTACACTGCGTCGTACAATATTAGACATTCCCATTCTTATTTTTCTTGCTTCCCAAGTTATAGCAACTATTACCTCAATTGACAGATACACCTCGATTTTCGGCTACTATTCCAGATTTAACGGCGGTTTATTGTCACAGATTTCCTATACCCTGCTTTACTTTGCATTTGTTAATAACATGTCCAGAAAATCCGGCAAAAAAATTCTTTTACTTTTAATCTCCAGTTTATCTCTTGTTTCTATTTACGGAATTCTGGAACATTTTGGGGTAGATAAAAATCTCTGGGTTCAAGATGTACAAAATAGAGTTTTTTCCACCCTGGGACAACCTAACTGGCTGGCGGCTTTGATTATCGCTGTTATTCCCATTACCTGGATTTTTATTCTCCAGACAAAAATCACCAATTTTAAATCAGTATTTAAAATTAAAAATATAAAGTGGTTACTTTTATCTTCTTTATTCTTTCTTACTTTACTTTATACCAAATCCCGCTCCGGTTTAATTGGTTTTGCTTTTGCAAACATCTTTTTCTGGATATTAATTTTTAAAACAACAACTAATTTTAAAGCTAATATTTTAAAACCGTTTATTATTCTTAATTTATCGTTTGTTATTCTGACTTTATGGGTCGGCTCCCCCTGGACACCAAGTGTGTCACAAATTATTAACCGAAAATCAAGTACAGCCGTAGTTGATTCGGCAAATGCCGGTCCGGCTCTCGAAGTCGGAGGAACGGGTTCTGGAGAAATACGAAAAATCGTTTGGAAAGGGGCTTTTGCCGTTTTCAAAGCTTACCCTATTTTTGGCAGCGGTGTCGAAACTTTCGCATATTCGTATTATCGATTTAGACCTCCTGAACATAATCTCATTTCCGAATGGGACTTTTTATACAACAAGGCACATAATGAATATCTTAATTATCTGGCAACAACCGGAATAATAGGTAGTTTATCCTACCTGGTTTTAATAGCATTTATTTTTATCTTAATTACCAATTTAAAATTGCCAATATTGAAAAATAAATCAAATTCAACACTTAATGTTTATCAGGTGGCATTAATCTCCGGATTTTTAGGTATTGTTGTTACCAATTTTTTTGGTTTTTCGGTAGTTATGGTTTCTTTTCTTTTTTTTCTTTACCCCGCAATTGCTGTTTCTTTAAAATACGAAGAAACCAAAGACAGTGAATTTGCGGAAAATTATAAATTGCTTTCTACTGTTAAAAAAATCCTAAGCGTAATTCCGTCTCTTTTTGTTATCTCGATGATCTATTTTCTCTACAAATACTGGTATTCTGATATCCTCTATACCCAGGGTAAGCAATTCAATAAATCCCAAAACTATCCTCAGGGTCGGGTGGAACTTTTCAAAGCAACAAAAAATATTCCCGGGCAGTCAATTTACTGGGATGAACTTTCCCAATCTGCAGCAGGCTTAGCAATTGATTTTTATCAAACCAAAGATATGAAAAACGCCAAAACATTTTCCGAAGTGGCAATCGACGAATCAAATCATGCAGTTACTCTTTCACCCGCAAACCTTAATATCCGTAAAAACAATGCCGCTCTTTTTATCAAACTGGCTAATCTTGACCCCGACCTTTTAAAAACTGCCGAAGAACTTATTAAAAATACCATCCAACTCTCACCTACCGATGCCAAGCTTTATTACAATTTAGGTCTTGTTCAAGCCCGTATCGGGAAAACTGATGAGGCAATTGCTTCTCTTGCAAAAACAGTAGAATTAAAAAGTAACTATCGGGATGCGAGATTTGCCTTGGCACTTCTTTATACTCAAAAAGGTGAAAAAATAAAGGCTAAAAATGAACTTCTTTATATTTTGGAAAAAATAAATCCCCAGGACGAAATGGTAAAACAACAACTACAAGAAATTTAACTTTTGGCAAGTTAGCCTTATTTGCGGTATAATTTGGCCGTATGATTCAAAAAATTCTGGATGTAAAAAATCCTAAATTGCGGATTAAATCAAAAACCATCAGTGTTATTGATAAAAGGATACGGGAAATTGCTAAAGATTTGACTGATACCATAAGCGTGCAAAAAGATCCTGAAGGTGTAGGTCTGGCAGCTCCTCAAATAGGAAAAAATATCAGAATGTTTGCCATGGTTTACGGTAAGGGAATAAAAATAGTAATAAATCCCAAGATCGTATCAGCGGAAAACACCGAGATACTTAAAAAAAACAATGAACCCATTATGGAAGGCTGCCTTTCAATTCTTAACTACTACGGACCGCTGAAAAGACCCCAGAAAGTAGTATTGGAATATCAAAATTTGGACAGCGAAATAAAAAAGACAACCTTTAAGGGATTATCCGCTCAAATTGTTCAGCATGAGGTTGATCATTTGAACGGAATTCTTTTTACGGATATTTTATTTAAACAGAAAGCTTCACTTTATAAACAAAAAGGTGAAGAATGGGAAGAGGTTGAACTGATATAAATTATGAAATTTGTCTTTTTGGGAACACCAGAATATGTATTACCTATCCTTGATGCCCTAAACAAAAAGTTTAAAGTCAAAGGCGAATCCCCTATTGCAGCAGTTGTTACCCAGGAACCAAAACCTACTGGAAGAAATCAATTTCTAACCTACTCTCCAGTTGACGATTGGGCACATAAAAGAAGTATCCCCATCTATTTTGACCCCGAGGACATTATTAAAAATTCACTTGCTGCAGATATGGGAATTTTAGCTTCGTACGGCAAGATAATCCCTGAATCAGTAATAAAATATTTCAAATATGGCATTCTTAATGTTCACCCTTCCTGTTTACCTAAATATCGGGGTGCATCCCCGATTCAGGCTTCCTTAATTTCCCAGGATATAGAAACTGGGGTAAGTATTATCAAACTTGACGAAGAATTAGATCACGGTCCAATCGTCTGCCAATTCTATGAGGAGATATTTCCCCAAGATACTTTTGAATCTTTGAGAGACAGACTCTTTACAAGATCGTGTGAGGTATTGACTACTCTGATTCCACCCTATACCCAGGGTAAAATAACTTTAAAAAAACAAAATGATACCAAAGCTACATTTACCCGACAAATCAAAAAGGAAGATGCATTTATTCCTCCAAATTATCTTGATTTAGCATTAAAGGGAAAGGCTGTTAAAGACGACTGGACAATTCCCTTTATCAAGGATTTTGCTATCACACCCAAAGTTGATGTTTTGGATAGCTTTATCCGTGCAATGTCTCTCTGGCCAGTTGCCTGGACTACCATAAACACAGACACTTCAAACCAGATAAAAAGAATAAAAATTATGAAATCCCACCTGGAAAATAACAAATTAATCTTGGATGAGGTTCAAATGGAAGGCAAAAGTCCGGTTACCTGGAGACAGTTTAAAGAAGGATATCCCCAATCTTTTTTCAAATCTTAGACGTCCTATATTCAAGACCCATATCTCCACTTGTTACTATTCTTGAAGAAACTTCGGGAGAAAAACAATTTATTAATTTTCGCATTCTTGAAACGATTACCCACCAGTTAATGTTATCTTCATTGGTTAAATTTTTAATCCGCTTTAAATTCTCTAACCAATATTCTTTGGCAATGGTCTTATTCGGGTTGGTTATTAGTGTTTCCCAGATAAATGCTATGGTCGGACTAAATATCGGTCTTTTTGCTGTTTCCTTAAATAATCCCGGTTGTTTCTTCTTGAGTTCTCTAGAAGAAAAATCATAACTAAATTCCTTATCAAATTGAATTGGCGTTGGGTGGATTAATTTATCCCATGCTTTTACATTAAAGCTGAAACCTCCCTTTACATTTCTTAACTTGTGGTTAAAATCCGGAATTTTATCTAATTCTTTTACTAAACGCCCTTTTGCCGACCATATAGCTTCATTATTTATGAAATATTCTGAATACAATCTGGAGGAAATATTATTATAAGAAACGAAATTACCCGTTTCTTCCAGAAAAGATTCAAACATTATTGTTTGCACCCAAGTAAGAGGAACATTAATTGATCCGTCATTTGTTCTCAAGTTTCTTAAATTTGGATCATAGATAACACCCCCTGAAAATCTGACACTTTTTCTAACCGGTTGAGGATATTTTCCCACTTCTTTAATATCCATTCTGGAAAATATTCTCGGAATTTGATTCACCAACCAAGTCGAATCTGTAAGTATTTCTGAAGTCATTTTATTGAGGATGTATCTTTAGTTTATATTACGGCAGCAGATTTATATTTTCCTATGAAGTGATATTTTTTAATTCTTTTAATACACTTGGTACAAATTCGCATCTGTTTTTTCTCTCCGTCAACCATCAAGGTCATTTTTTGCAGATTGGGTTTAAATAGCCTTTTGGTTGCCTGTGCTCTTTTTATCCAACGTTTTCCCGCGACACCTCTTCTGTGCCTTTGACTAACCCCCGCTACCGTTTTTTTGCCGCAAATCTGACAAATATATGACATAATTAAAAAAATTAAAAACCCAAACGTTAATAACTTTTTACGTTTTGAGTTTTTGGTTAACGACTATTATACTAATAAACATACATTTTATCAAAATTTATTTGATAGGATA
>Ga0154662_135_pt1 | contig 88492 bp, 103 predicted proteins | sample Rifle2008BG13ft_FD_116091 | JGI IMG/M metagenome (GOLD analysis project Ga0154662, IMG submission 116091) | Candidatus Woesebacteria bacterium RBG_13_36_22 | reverse complement strand
GGTTTGAACCTCTTGATTTCAGAGAAGAACTTGCTCAGAAGAATCTATTTCATTTACGCCAGGTACTTAAGATCCATGAAGAATCCAAAAAGGCTTTTATTGAAAGACTTGTTACTGGCAAGGAATATTTTTATGTTGATTATCTTTTAGGTAATAAATATCCTACTTTTAAGAATATGTCAGGATTGAAAGTTTATTATCCAAGGATAGGAAATAATAAATGGGTGCAGGATGGACAATGGGTTGCCATAAGGGAACGATTAACATCGGCACAGGTAAAAGATGAGTTTGGTCATTTGCTTACCGATAAACAGATTAAACAAATTGAGAGTTCATATAGTAATGAGTTTAATAATTATCAACGTATGAATTCATATGCTGATAATAATGCTACGTTTGATGAGAATACAAATTCTTTTTATACAGGAAGTGAGAATGTAGGTGGTGTGGATGTTATCAGGTTATGGTGGAAGAACCAGAGAAAAGAAACAATGACAAAAACTCCCAATCCACACAGACCGGGTAAATATTTTACTAATTATCTCAAAGAAGAACATAGAGACAGTGTATCACTGAAAGATGGTGAACGTATTGAAACAAGATATATCAGTGATATTTACCAAGGGGTTATTATTGATGGAGATATATATGTAGGATTTAAGAAAAAACCATTTCAACTTCGTTCCATTGACAATCTTTCCCAGGTTAAACTTCCTGTTATAGGAAAGACATATAATGATATTACAGAATATCCATACAGTTTTATTTGGGCAACTAAGGATGTTCAACTTCTTTATAATATCGTAGGATATCATGAAGAACTATTATTGGCATTAAGTGGAGTAAAAGGATTCATTATGGATAGGAGTCAGAAACCTGATGAGATGAGTGATGCTGAATGGCACTATCAACGTAAGATAGGTATTGCATGGATACAGACGATCAAGGAAGGATCCAGGGTTAATCCAGTATATAATCAATTTGCCACTTATGACAATACACTTACTCAGAGTATAATGTTACTTGGTCAGATAAAAGATAAACTCATAGAAACCGTAAGAGATATTACCGGTGTTACTCGGGAGGCAGAAGGACAGACTGTTCAGACAGACCAGGTAGGAACATATAAGATGGCTACTACAGCAAGTAATCTTATAACTGAATATCTTTTCTATGACCATGATCTTATTGAAGCAGAGGCTTTGGAAATGCTTTTAAATATAGATGCATTTCTTGTTAGTAAGAATGGTGATACGAGAGATTATGTTTCTGCACAGAATGAACAACAGATCTTTAAAGTTCCTGCAGGATTACTTGATAAAAGTAATTATGATGTTATAGTTACTAATCTGAATAAGGATGATCAGAAAATGGGTGAACTTAAACAACTTGCATTGAGAGAACATGAACGTAATGCATTTCCTTTTTCTCATGTTCTGGAGATGTATGATACTAATAGTCTTACTGAATTGAAGAAGAAACTTGAATATTTTGCTGAAGAGGCAATGAAACTTGAACAACAAAGATTTGAACAGGGTTTACAGGCACAGAAAGATATGAAACTTGAAGATACCAAGTTGAGTAAGGAATATGATATGCTTATGGAGAAACAGAGAGCACAACTTGAACAGATGAAGATTCAGATTGATGCAGCCAAACAAGAGACTGATAAACAGATAAGGACTGCAACACTTGAACTTACTAAACGTGGGCAGGATCTTGAACATCAAATGAAGATGTTTGAAGTGGTAGCGGAAAATGTAACTGAATCACAGATGTTAGCACAACAAGATAAACATAGTAGTATAGATGAGTTTATTCGTATGACAGAGTTAAAATTAAATGCTATCTTGCAAGAAGCAGGAATAAATAAGGATCTTAATCTTGGTATGGAAAAGATTACTGCTGATAAACAGAAAAATAAAGGACGTTCATTAGAAAATATTAAAGACTAAATTTAAAGACAAAAGTTATGAAACAAGAAGGTATTAAAACAAAACCGGTATCACTTCTTAAAGGTGGTCCAGATGACATCCAGTATGTCGATTTTACAGAACTCCCTCTTCAACCGTTGGCTGACATTAAAACAAAACCGGTATCACTTCTTAAAGGTGGTCCAGATGACATCCAGTATGTCGATTTTACAGAACTCCCTCTTCAACCGTTGGCTGACAGGGTAATTATTGAACTTATTTATATCGATAGGAAAGAGAAGATAATACTCACTCCAAGTGAGGTTGCTGCAGAGATGAAAGGAGAACATGCACAGTTAAGGATTGATCCCAATGCTAAGAAGACTGCGGAAGTTCCTCTTAGTGATTTTCAGGATCATCCAAGACAGGGTGTAGTAAGGGCAATAGGAAAAGGTTTTATTACTCCTGAAGGTAGAGAGTTGCCCATGGAAGTAAAAGTTGGAGATATTGTTTATTATGATCCAAGACAGTTTGTTGAACAGATTGTATTCGAAGGAATTATTTATGGTGTCATTCGACAGGGTGGCATAGTATGTATAGATAAAACACAAAAATTTAATTAAAATGGCAAAGAAACAAGATGTTGGTGACAATACCCAAGGTATTACACCACAAAACGTAGGTGCTCAGTTAGGATCACCTGATGGAACTAATCTACTTAATGCTGGTGTTGCTCCTGGGACAAATGTAGGAGCAGATAAAGGAGAAGGTGAAACGACAACTCCACCAGTAGAAACTTTTACTCCATCACCAGTATGGACTTATATTAAAGCAAAAGAAGGAAACACTTTTGTTGAACCTACAGATCTTAATAAGGATAATGAACAGGAAAGGATCGATACTTATTTTGCTGGTAAGTATAAAACTGTAGAAAAACAACAGATTAATATTAATCCTCTTGCTATTGATCTTCATAATGCTGTAAGTCAACCAGATTTTGATCTTGCTAAATGGACACAAGCAAAGATTGGTGATACGGTTGTTCTTGGAAAGACCGATGAAGAAGTTATTCGTTACGATCTTGTCAAAACACATGGTTTGTTTGATGAGACGAAAAATCCTGGTGGGTTAAAAGAGGATGATATCAAAAGTTATGTTGATGGTCTTAATACTATCCAGAAAAAACAGGAAGCACGAAGGATCAGGGAAAGTATTAAACAACAACAGACTTCATCACAACAACAGTTACAGGTAGATAATAAGAAACTTGTAGACGAACAGGTGAAGAAAATATCTGATGAAAGAAATGTAATGTTAAATAAATTATTTGTTGATACGAGAAAAATTAAGGAAATTGCAGGTCTGCCTTTGAGTCAAACTCAACATGAGGCTTTCGAACCAGTTTTTCGGGAGCTTATTACTCCGCCAAGTATTGATAAAGATGCACCGATAAATGAGTTATTGTCAAACAATGAAACTTTATATCGGTTAGCTTACATGCTTTTACGTCAGGGAGAGTTTAAAGCCTATCACACTGATCTAAAAGAAAAGGTGAAACAGGAAATTTGGGATAAACTTGAACTGAATCCAGAGATCCAAGAAGGAATACCAGGACAAATTGTTAAGACTGATGTTAAAACTGCTTTAAGTAGTCCAGACAGAGGGTCCTGATATTCGATTAATAACATTTTTAAAAACTTTTAAGATGAGACTATTACCTGGTTATCCTAAAGAGTTCGCCAATGAAACACCAACAGCTAGTCACTTCTCCAAGTTTGCTATAAGCAATCCGGAGATGCTTGACTTTGCTGCAGAACTTTTCAGGAGTAAACACACTGCGTTTACAACGCTACTTGCTAATCAAGGACTCACTTCCGGTGATCTTTATTCCAATGCCAATCTTGCTAAAAAAACATACAGGGTTGTAGGAAATAGGAAGGTCATGTGGAAAGTTAAAGGACTTGAAGATCGTAAAGCCTACATGACAAGGGCAGCCACATCATCTGTTCCAGCACATACTACAGATGGTACTCTTGGTAAGGATCAGACTATATTCACAATTTTTTTGAATATAAACTGGTTTTCTCCAAAAGATGTTCTTGAACTGCAGGATAATGAAACTTACCTATACTGTGCTGACGATAATCTTCCCAATGAAATTGGATCCGGTGAATGGGCATATCATGTGAAACTTATCACAAAAGAACCTACAGAATTTGTTGATCCGTTACTACTTGCTGCCGGATGTGAAGTTGGTGTACTCTATAATATGTACGAAGAAATGTCAGAGACAGCCTATGAAAAATATACCTTCGATGAGGAAGCGTATACTTTCATGACCATCATGAGAATGAAATGGAGTATTTCAGGTACTGCACGTCAGTTAAGACCGAATGCTGTATGGATGTCTCATAATGGTGTTAAGATGTGGACCGATCATGCTCATATGAAGATGTTGGAAAGATGGTATCGTTATCGTGAGAATCAATTGATTCTTGGACAGGGAACCGTTACTGATAATGATAAAGTTGTTTTGAGGAATATGGAAGGACTTGAGATCATGGGTGGCGATGGTGTCGTCAACCAGGGTGATGGTGCTTTCAAATTACCTTATAATAAACTTACCAAACGTGTTCTTGAAAACATCATGAGTAATATGGAACTCTATCAGGATAGTGAAGGTGTTGCCAATGTTGCTTGTATCTGCGGTCAGGCTTTCAGAAATACATTTTCAAAGATTATGAAGGAAGAAGCCGGATCAGATCTTCAGAATGTTGAAGGTGCAGGGAGTGGCAAAGGTGTCAATAACAACTATTCTTATTATGAGTTTGGTGGGATCCGTATTATTCCACAATGGTATCGTTGGTTTGATTCTCCGGAAAGACCTGGATCAATAGGATCCGATGGACTTAGGAATGAATCTCATCACGCTATCTTTGTTTCACTTGGAAACGTAGATATTGGACAACCGAATATTCAGTTACTCTGTCTTGGTGACAGGAGTTTTATTGAAGGTGAAGTTCTTGGTATCAATAGGGGAGGTACAATTGCTAACTCTGTTGACGGTGAACATCATCACATCATTGCTGAGACTGGAGTTGCAGTACATGATATTAATGGTATTGCAGAACTGAGAAGGTATTCCAATGTATCATAACAAATAAATAAAAGGTCATGGCACAAGAAATAAAAGAAAAAAAGATGGTACCTCAACCGGTAGGTAAAATAGTAACTCTGGCTGTAGTACCGAACAACCGTGAAGCGAGAACATATTTAAAGAAACCATATATGACTACTCCGGTATGGGATCAGAAGAAAGGTGTATACCTTACAGGTAGAGAAGGGATGAATGCTATTGATGTGACCAAGAGGAATAAAATATTTCCTATTGATCCTTATGAGCATTATCCTGTGACTCATCTGATGAAACTAGATCTTACTGGAGAACGTGATCAATATTTTCTTGAATATCTTCTTACACAACCACGGATAGCAGCGAGTAAGGCTCAGATGGAAAGTAATCCTGGAAAGTATTACTTCTATATTGTAGATATGGAAGGTGAAGCTGAAAGTTCATTAACTCTTGCGGATAGAATTTTCGAGGCTGAAGATCTTGTGAGGTCAAACCTTGCACATAAAGATTATAAAAGTCTTGGAATATGGCTTGGCATTGATGTAGGTGTGTTGACGGATACACAATTAAAGGATTCTCTTGTAGGCACCAATGGTGTTGTCAGGAAGAGTCCTGATATGGTTATTCAGTTCTTTGATAAGAACAATAGTGATATTCTTTTTGTCAAGGAACTTGCACACTATAGGATCATATATAAAGATTCCCAGGGCAGAGGTTTTTATGTTAGTCCAAAGATGGAAGTCTTTCTTGGTATGACATTTGCCGAAGTCGTAAGTTTTATGCGTAAAGATGATAATGAACCGTATCTTATAAAATGGTCATCTGAACTAAAGGAAAAAAAAGAAACACTTTAATCAATGGCTCTATTCACATCATCGGTTGACATCTACAAGTATTTCCTTGACGGGATAAGAAAGTATGGTGTCGGGTCCGTACCACCGGAACGTTTTAATCGGCTTATTAATGAGTCGCAACTAAATTGGATGAAATCCAAATGTCCGACCATTACTGCTGGTCAAAAACGTATTGACGATCTGAGGGCAATCCTTGTGGAACTTGATGAGGCTTTTCTTCATGGTGGAACAGGTTCAACTATTATAGGAAATAAGTTTTACCTTCCCACCGGTTCTCTTTATGGCAGTGCCAAGAAATATTGGAGAGCTGCTGCATTGAGAGCAAAGACGCAGACTGCAACCGAATGGACACAGATGGTCTATGAAGATTCGTCTCAGAAAAGTATTTCACAGATTGATCCATATGAGAAACCTGACAGTGAACAAGGTAAGTATCGTATTATCGGAAGTAATGTGATTATGAATATTGGAGAAGGAGTAACTGTTTATTATGCTCAGTTTGAATACTACGGTTATCCTACTGAGATAAGTTATAATCCACCATCAAATCCAAAGGGTGATTTTGCCGATGAACAGATCCTTGAGATTGTTGATCTGACAGTACAGACACATCTTGAAAGAATAGAGTCCAGAAGATTTCCTACGTTTGCTGCAGAAGACACAAGTAAACCAAAGTAATAACATTTAATACTTACTATAATGAAAGGTGGAAATTTAATTCATGCTAAACAGGAGTTTCTGTTTAATACTCTGGATGCTACCAAGTTTGGTGGATATTTAGATAGTATTACTGCTTTGAAACATCTTGTTGTAAAGGAATTTGGTCTTGATATTCAGGGAGCTGCTGCTGCTGCTGGTGTTCTTCCTGCAGGTTATTATTGCAGGAAAGATACTACGAGTGCAGGTTTAGTACAGGCTATTGCTCTTGCCTTAACTCCGACCTATCCTGATATTGATATCAACTATGAGGCATGGGTGGCTATTGCAAATAAAGCCAAACATGACGGATCTACAGATCAGTACATTGAAGTTGAAAGAACATACAATCATGTCATCCCTCAACTTGATGCTGCTGTTTCTGGTCATCTGGATCCTGCTGATGGTGGTGATGTGGACGAGATTAATGAACGTCTTATCATTGCCATTAATAATGATCCTAATGCTATTGTTACTGCTGGTCTGGCATTCACTTTTGATATTGTTGATAATGCTACTACCAGTACGTTTGATGTTCCTTTTGTTGGTGGTACTATTACTTTTACAGGAGCAGGTGGTACTGGTGCTATTAAGAAAACTGCTCTACTGTTAAATATTAATACTACCCAGGCTGGTTATGCAGTAGCATATAGTTCAGGAACATTACAGATTACAGTCATTGAGACTGGTACGGAAAAGTTTGTAACTCCTAATAATGCTGTTCAGGGTACATTAAGTGCAGTGACAGTTCATTTACTTGGACTTGTTGCAAAGAGTGCAGATACTCAGTTCAGGGTAGGTTATGAGAATGAAGATTGGGCAACAGTGACTACTCTTGATGCAGGTGCATATCCGGTAATGGATTATACCTGGATGGTAAGAAATTTCGCTATTAAGCCAGATCAGGCTGGAACATTTGTTGATGTACCACTTAATGCCTCATATACTAAGTATCATATCAGATATCCTATTGAGCCACATCCAGGACTTACTGGTGCTAGTTCAGTGGAGACAAGATATCGTGAAGTTGATTTTTATGTATTAACTTCATTGATATCTACTAATCTCTGGGATGATACTAATTATATGTGGGAACCAACACATGCCGGTTTTACTGCGGATAAGACATTCGAACAACTTCTTCTTTATGCTTTCGAATTGACTCCGGGTTCATGGCCGACAACATGGTAGACTTTTAAATATGGGTGGTTCTTTTGGACCACCCTATTTCTTATAATTATGGAAAAGACATTACAACGGATAACTTACAGTTGCATCAGGCAGGTCAAACCACGTCTGAGTGATGATAGTCTATTGTCCGATAAATGGGTGAAAGATCAGATTGTTGCAGTACGAAATATTCTTATACGTGAAACGCATAATAGTAAGGCAACGATGGATCAATTCTATCAGGAGATTCAGTATCCTGCTATTCAAAGTGTTAATTCAGTCTCTATAGGTGGATTAACATTTCATCTTGATGATAAAAAATGGTATGTGACAATACCATCGACAGTAGCAGATATTGGGTGGTCAGATCTCAAGTTTGTTGGTGATTGGGATTATACACGCAGTTATAATCGTCTTACCTTCGATGCATTCCGTCTCATAGATTATGACAGGTACACGTCAACCGATCCATGTTATACCTATGTAGAGAGTAGTTTAAAACTAAGGAATACCTATGGTGTAGAGAATATTACTGTGATAGGGATCTTTGAAGATCCAAGAAATATAGAAGGATTTGATGATAAGACATCTATATTTCCTTTGCCAGATGTATTGATTCCAAAACTTGAACTTATTGTCACCAAGAATATCTTGGAGAAAATGGCTGTGCCTGTAGATATAGTTAATGATCGGATAGATAACACTCAGAATGTTGTGGTTCCTACTGCTCAGAAGGAACTTAAACAACAAGGGTGATGGCACAATATCTTACTTTTCAGGAATTAACTGTCGTTGATGACCAGGTGTTCTATCCTGGTTATCAGACCGAGGATTTTACAGTCGTAGGATCCGGATCAGCAAAGACTTATACTGTTACTATTGATGGTGTATCTTATATAGGTATAACTATTGACCAAGCATTTGTTACTGACAGATTATTGGATGCTGAGACAACTGCAGGGATTGAGGGAGAAGGTGGTTATCTTGGTAGGCATACTCTTAATCCTGATGGTGGAGATTATTATAAGGCAATAAAGAATGTTCTTGGTATAGATATGAAGGTAAATCATTCTGCTCAATATAGTGGAACTGATCCAGGCAGACATGGTGGTGAAAGAAATCCGGGAATAACTAAATACGCAGATAATAATGCCAACCCCGAAGAGTAACGAGAGTAAGAAGGAATTTATTGGAAGATGTATTCCTTTTGTCTTATCAGAAGGTAAGGCAAAGAATCAGTCACACGCATATGCAATGTGTAATGGGATCTTCGAACAGAGTAAAAAGAATCTATATTCAATGGGTAAGAAACAATGAGTTATTGGTACAAGTACAAAGTAAAGATCGATGATTTTGAGGATACGATATATATAAAGGTCTATAATTTAACAGATCTTTTAGATGATAAGAATGAAGAGTTTAAGGTTAATAATAGTTTCGGTTCTTGGAGAGAGTTGTTTTACCCTGTCCTGAGTCATATAAAGACCGCAGAGTGGGGATATAGGTCGAGGGGATATCTGAGTAGGTGGATTGCTAGGAACATCTGTAATGCGTTCTTTGAGTGTCTGACGGAAGATCTTATTGAACAGAAGATAACATATCGTCTGCCGTATAAATATCTTGCAAGGTTATCTGTACGGGAGATGGATATATTTGATAAGAAGAGTCTGAGGTTATATAGGACAGATCTTGTCGTTATGATGCACAAGGGAGCGAGAAGAAGAACCGGTGGTATATTATACCATGCTAAGTTCACTGACAGATGGAGAAAGATATTAGAGAAGAAAATAGAGAATAGGGAACGTTATTCTAAAATAGAAACCGATGGCAGAAAACAATGACTTTACTACACCGCAAGAGATCTATCTTAGACTTGCTGCAGTATACAAACAGAAACTTACAGGATTCAATGACCGTGATATTATACGGTGGTGTGCAGAAGTTGTTACTGAGTTCATCAGGGATCCGGTAAGATTATATCTTTATAAAGGTGATCCTGAAAAAACTGATGATCTTGATAAACTGGATATAATAGATCTTAAGACATTACTTCCAATTAATATTCATCGTTTACTTGATGTGTTTGACGAATATTATGCCAGGATAAAATATTATAAAGACGGGGTATATCTTCATTTCGATAGTGATTGTACTCTTACCAAGTGTTATATAAACTATTATGGCATTCCTTGTGATCCAAAGACAGGATATCCATATATCCGGAAAGGATATGAACAGGCATGTTATAATTTTTGTGTGATGAAAATGTATGAAGAAGATTATGCTAATCAAAAGGTAAGTGCAGAATTTTATCATAATTGGGAGTCACGGTTTGGCGTATCCTTGTCTGCCATATCATCAGGATTCAGGGACATATCACGTAACGATCTGGAAGAAATAAATAAGATTATGTGTAATATGGTTGTTCATCCGGGATGGATACCACTATATAATTTAGACTAATGAAAGTTGTAAATACATTCGAGAAAGGTATGATGCAGGATCTTGATTATTCAAGGATGCCTGGTAATGCTGCTACACTTATTCAGAATGCACGTCTTATAGAGAAGACAGGACAGGGATTAATAGTGTCAACTATTAATGGTGATACAGTTGTTTTCTCTCTTTCCACTAATTTTAAACCAATAGGATATACTGTTTTTAATGGGATTATGTATATCTTATCTATTAATGTTGATACAGGTGTATCTGAACTTGGTTGTTTTCCTTCTCCTACTGCATGGAGTTCTACTAATACATCTTTTACACTTGCTTATCTTCCTCTTAATAATTATGGTGGAGCAACAAAAGGTAATCATGGAAGTTTTTCTACTTCTCTTCTTGGTTATACTTATACTAATTGGGCAGAGATTTTTCCTAAGACATCCTGGGATAACAGTGTCGATCTTTATATATGTGACGATACTAATCCTAATAGGATAATAAATACCGGATTTAAGATCACCGGTGAACAGACAGATAGGACTTATTTCGATGATCAGATAAATACTACATGCCTTCAGTTTCTTTCTTCTACAATTATTCCGGTAATAGATGTTGCAAGTGTAAGTCTTGATAGTGGAGGTAGTTTGCCACCAGGGAATATATTTCTTCATTTAAGATATGTGACGAAAGATTTCAATGCTACTTCATTTGTAGGTATTTACGGACCATTTCTTATTCCTGAAGGTTATGGACAAAATGATGAGAATCAAGGAATGTTTGATGTTGATGGATTATCTATGACAAATAAAAGAATTATCATAGATTCTATTAGTAATGTTGATGAGTCATATGATTATTTTCAAATTGCTATAGTAAGATTTTTTGGTAACGAAGGTTGTTGTTCTACATCTGAAGAATGGCTTATTGATAATTATTATCCTATTACGGGAGATGAATATCATAATCTTGTTATTAGTGGAGATGAAAGTAGACTTGTTATAGTTGCTGCAGATATATTAAAACCACCAACTAAGGAAAATATATGCAAGTCACACACTTCTATTGATAATAGATATTATGGTGCAAACTGGAAAAGTATCAGTATAAATAATGTAGATCTTATCGAGTTTGCTTCCAGATGTATGCCAAGATATACTGTAGAAGTATTAAATTCATATTACAAAGATGAAACTTATGTATATAATAGAACCGGATTCTTCCGTGGAGAAATATATCCTATAGGATTGCAATATTTATTTACTGATGGAACATTGTCAGAAATATATCCCACTGCTGGATATGATGCTTATGACAGATCTACTCCTTCTGCTGCTGGTGCTGGTAATGATTCTGAATTAAAGGGTGCATCATTTTATAGATTTCCAATGTACACTTCTTCAAGTCACGATGTGAATAGACAAGATATTGCATTATCGTTGTCATTGCGTTTTGATTATGATTGGGGTGCTGGTGAAACTGCATATAAGTATTATGATGATAACTTATCTAAGTTTTCTAATGTTGCTGAAATAAGGTTTGTTGTCGGTGATAGATATAAGAATTTATTGTATCAAGGATTATCTAGTCTTTCATTTGCTGCTCTGAATGAGGACGCAGAAATGATAAGACTTAGTATTATTGATTGGGGTGATTGGAATCCATTTTTTGGTCTTGGTTGGTTCGAGGATTTTGATGAGCATTTTGATGAAGCTCTATATATGCCAATGATATATTCTCATCCTACTGAAGCTCCCATTCCATGTGAGATTATAAATCCTACTAATGAGAAATATTTTTTTGGGGGGCGTGTAAGAATTCCAAAACCGGCAATTCAAAGATATGGTGTATTTTCAATGGATCATATTCTTGGGAATGCAAGTTTTTATGATGGACAAACGGCTTACATAACTGTCATAGATAATTTTAATGATGGGTTATCTCCGGCTCGTAGAATGAAAGTAACAACTGGAGCAACCGATGGTCTTGATCCAGTTCTTTTTGCTGCAGAAAAAGAATCATTATCTGTTACTGAAGGAATAACTCCAGTTTACCGTGAATGTAAACTTTATGAATGTCCTTATGATACTCATCATACAGCAGGTAGGTTTAGTAGTAAGTTTGAAGATTATGATAATTGGGAAGATATGGATATTGATGATGCTCACTCTGAAAAAATTGCTTTTTATAGAGATCATATTGGTATATGTAAAAATAGGAGTATGAGAACACCAAAGTATATAGGTGTTGAAATAACGGATACTGATTATGGTGTTCAGGGATTTTTAGTTTTGGATGTTGAAGATAGTGGAGGGAAATGTAAGTTTACTACTCTTGCTGTACATAATTTTATTACTGGTGATAAAATATGGATAACGTATAATAATGCAGATACTGGTGATTCACGAATATATGAGGTAGAACATACTATTGTAAGTTATGATACAACGTGGTTTATTACTGATATTGATTATAGTTCTGATGATATTTTTAATTTGAATAAAGATGTTGTAGCATATAAGGTTGAGTTTAATTTAAGACTTGTAAATATTTACAAGGAAGATCCATCGACTACTGATTTTTATACTGGTATTCGAGATAATGTTGCATTGCTTTATAATATTGAATGGTCTCCTTCATCTAGTTGGTATCCTATGTCTTATTGTACTACAGATATAATTAGTAGTAGAGGTGGAGATTGTTTTCTTCAGAGATCATGGTTACGTGTATTACGTAATCTTGATGATAATGATAAGGATGATATTGATGTAAGTAGTCCAACTAATTTATATACGCATGGTGTAAGTATTAACTTTTATTCTGAAAATAAGAATAATATCGAGATGCGTAATAAGACAACGGAATTTAGTTATTATCCCAAGATTGATATTAGTGAGGAAGAATGGGCAGCATTAAATTATGCAGAATCTACTATGGAAGAGGCTTTTCAAATCAATTTAGGATATAGTGAAGTGTGGCCTTATGTAAGATTTAATAGTATGACATTATTAAGTAGAAGTCAGATTTTAAAACCAAATACTATACGTCATTCTGATGCACATATTGATGGTGCATATCTTGACGGATATAGATCTATCTATCCTACTTATGAGAAATCGTACAATCTTGGTAAGGGAGAAATAGTTAAATTAATGAATATTGAGAATAGATTATTCTCTGTTCATAATTCTACTATCTTACTTCACTTTACAAATGAACAACAACTTAAACAGGATATGAATGTATCAGATCTTGTTCTTGGAGTAGGTGATGCTTTGTCAGAACAGTTCTATGAGTTAAATGATAATGGTATAACTTATGGTTCACGTCATCAGTGGAGTATTCTTAGAGGATATGGAATTGATGTTGAGAAACAAACTATATGGAGAATTACAAAGAGTCAGTATGGCAGATATCTTGTCATGGATCTTTTACGAACAGGAATGATGAAGACCTGGTTGAATAATTGGTTTATTGGTGCTGGACATACAAGGACAAGTATAATAGATTATAAGGCTTTAGATGATTTATTTGTAGATGCTTTTGTTGGATCTAATTATTTTATAACAGGATATCATGGTAAGTATGATGAGATGATCTTTGCATTTAAACATCAGACTTATGGTTATGGTATACTTGTTTACAATGAATTGTTTAATGTATTTACTCAGAGATATCATGATATTCCACGATTTATTTTTTCTCTTGATTCAGATATGTATAATTTCTATGATCTTGAAGTAACTACTAATCATTCCCATATATTTCAAATGGATCTTGGATCTGTACTTGTTTTTAATGGTGTGGTTAAAGATTTTATTATTGAGTTTATTGTTAATGGTCAGAATCAAGAACAGAATACATTACTCTATTCCAAGATCTTTGAAGCACTAGAGATAGAGACTGACAAGTATGAATTTGATAAGATAATATATACTACCGAGTATCAGACTTCCACTTATAATCTAGGTGATGGTATTACAAGTTTTTGGTTACAACCAGAATATTTTGGTAATAAATGGAGATATCCTATAATGGTAACTGTTACACCTGTCACGGTATTTCCTGGTACTGGTGATGGAAGTGGTGATGAATATTTTGTAAATTCAGATATGAAAGGTGCATGGCTTAAGGTAAGATTAGAATATGCAGATATAAATGCTAAATTTTTAAAAAGTATAATAACAGATTTTACACCTATAACAGATTAATAAAATGTATACAATCGATCCGTTTCAGATTCCATTAACAGGATATAGAGTTCCTTCATCGTTATATGGAATGTCAACATGGGGGAAAAAATTTTATGGACCAGAACAATTAGGTATTAATGTATATGGAGGATTACAACCTGAGCAATATTATGATATATATACTGGTGGTATGACCGGCACTAAACCGGTACGACCAAGTTATACTGCGGAACCTATTGTTCAACAGACAGAATATGGTTCAGAAGGATATATTCCACGTGAAACTCCTGGTGCTAATCAAACTCCTGGTATTGATCAGACAACAAAAGATTTAAATACTGCTTCTACTATTACCGGTATTGGAGGTTCAGTACTATCAGCAATTCCTTATACGGCACCTATCGGTATAGCATTGAATGTTGCCTCTACGTTGCTTGGTATTGGCAATGCGGTACGTTCATCTAACTTGGCAGATAAGATGACATCTCCGCAACTTCCTGCTCCTAAAGAAGTAAAGAAACCTTACTTGGGTGTTACTGCCGGAGAATATGGAGCACAACAATCTATGTTAAAGAATCTTTACGCATCTACTATAAGGCAAGGTCAGTTATTGGGTAAGGATGTAAGTACTGGTGCTCTTGCTCAGATTCTTGACGCAGAACGTCAGATCTCTGCAAGGAATGAAGAAATAAAGAGGCAGGCTGCAATACAGGGGATTGGCGTTGAACAGTTTAATATTCAGCAACGTCAACAATGGGGGGGTGTGAAGGCAGGATATGACTGGCAGACTGAAGCAATGAAGGCAGGGATAAAGAGTGAGGCAATGCAGACTGGTGTTCAGGGTGTTCTTAATTTAGGTCAGAGTCTTGTAAGTTATGGTAATTATAAAACATCGATGCAATACAGAGTACCTGAACTTTATTCGGCAATGAATCAAGCTATAATAAATGGAGATATAGATAGTGTTAAATATTTACAGAGTATAATAAATAGTATTACTGGTGGTAATTCATAAATAAATCCTTAATGACATGGCAAAACAACCATATATTGCTCCCCGGGCATTACCATTTCAACTCATTGATCTTACGCAAGGATTAAGTATTCCATCTGGAGGATCTGCATATGGATCACGTGCAACCAGATCGTCAGGAATTACTGGTGAAGGTCAGAACGAATATACTAATCTTGATGCTATACCTGATTATACTGAGGCTATTCTTATAGGTGATCAGATAATTGCAAGTGAGAAAACTGCCGCAACTAGAAAATTATATGAGGATCTCAGTAATGAATCTATTACTCGACAGGAAGCATATAATAATTATTCAAATATTCTTATTGGTATTCAAGGGAAGGAAGTGCAACAACAATATTTTAAAACTCTTGCTAAAGGTAGTGCTACTAATGCACGTGCTTATAGTGCAAGAATTGCCCCTGCTTCGAATGATTACATTCTTGAAGAGAATCCGGAGACAGGATATGCACCTGTTAAAAAAAATATTCCTGGTATTGGTGAAGTTGATCTTACCTATGGTCTAAATGCAATGAATATTGAAAGTAATTATGGACTCTATGGTGGAGTAAGAGAAATCAAGAGAGATGGAAAAACTGCAGTTGAACCATATTTCAATGAGAGACTTGGAATGGTTGAACCAGATTATCAAGGTAAATTAAATCAGTTAATAAATGATTGGATTCCAAGTGCAGCAAGTTCGTTAGGTAGTAAAGATAAAATTTGGCTTCAGGATGTTCCTATAAGTGATACTGAGAAACGCAAAATGGTTGTTACATTGCAAACGAATCAAGAAAATATAGACGAGATAACTAATAGTGCTTGGAATAAAATTAAGTCAGATGATGATGCTTACAGGGATCTTATGAATGAATGGTTTCATGAAAAGAACAGGGCATTTACTAATCCTACTACTGATTTCTTTACTGAACTTACAGATAAAAAAGATATTGACAAGTGGAATAAGACTGCTTATTATATTTATGATAAGGAGAATGATAAACATTATAAAATGTATACTCCTGAAGAATTGGCAAAAGATAAAGTTACTGATCAGTTAGCCGGAAGAAAGATTTATCGTCCTTCTTATTCTGCTCTTCCTGGTGGATACGGTGAGACTACCGGAGTGGGTGGTGATCTATGGTGGCAACGTGCAGTGATGCTTGATGATGATCAACTTGGATGGACTTATATGAAGGAAGATATAATACCACCAAATAGATTGGCATTTATCAAAACACGTCTTGCGTCTGCTAATCCGAATATGGATGAAGTAAATAAGAATGCGTTAATGCAGAATCTTTTAGATGGAGAATTAAGTAAACTTACTCCTGAAGAACTTTATAAGAGTACATATTGGAAAGGATGGGTGACATATGTTGAACCTGGTGTTGGTTTAACATCTATGTATGGTATGTATCCCGGAATCACACAACCTCAAACAGCACCAGACACTCAGTATTATATTAATACATTTACTAATGATAAATATACTAGGGAGGAATTTTTATCAAAATGGCCTACTCTCTTAAACAAGATGGATGCTGAATCTGTTTCATGGGCACCAGAAGATATCACTTATTCAAGAACTCCTAAAGAAGCATATTATGTTAGAAAGACTGCAGTTCCATTATCAGCATTGCAGTCTGATAATGCTTCGTCATATATAATGAAGAAACTTGGAGAAGGTGGTGAGACAATAAGGATGCCTGGTGGTATAGAACTTCCTCTTCGTGGAATGGAAGGAGGTATTGTTGTCGGACCTGAATATGTTACGAGAAATTATATTAAATATGATGAAGAAGGATATCCGGTAAATAATAAAGGTGTACAAACAGAAAATCCTTTAGAGTGGGTTACTGAACCTTATTATGACTCATGGTTTATTTTTTCAGAAAGAGATATGAAGTCAGGAAAAATAAAGGCTGCTATATGGGATAAGACTCAGAATTATGCAATAACTGATCTCGGTGCTACAGGATTAAAAGCAAATAATGTTTCTGCTCTTGGTAAGAAACTTGGTATTGTTCGTGTAACAAGTTATGAACAATTTGCTTCTGTTATTCCCACTGAACTTTTAACATCTCAAACTGAAGAAAAAGTAAAAGCATTTTTAAAGACTCATGGTGATGAACTTTATCTTGTACGGGGATCCACACAGTTTAAAGATATGCCTGGTGCCTACAAGACCGGTAGTGCAATGATCCCATATTCTGCAGCACTTAATAAAGAAAAGAATAAGGCTGCAGCAGAATTCTACAAGGAAATGGAAGATACGTATAATTTTAATATTCCTACGCAACAATAATAATTATGGCAAACGGTAATGGTACTCCAAGGATTCCTGTTGATGGCAGGACTCTTGATTTTAATGCTCTGTATATAGGAAAGGGAATGAGTTTTAATGATATTTATGCTTTATCTGCACGTAGTGGTATACCTGTAGAGTGGTCAGATAGAGAAAGTTTTATAAAGAAGACTCCTGGATTGGATCAGTATATTCAGAAGAATCCTCAAGAGTTTAATAAGTTGTGGGTAAATTCAGAACAGGCTTTTATTGCATATAAATCTAATCAATTTGAACAGGATCCTTATTATGATTGGGGTGGATTACGTTATCCTCTTGTTGATAGAATAGGTAATTATCCTATTGCTGTACATATGACAACGCCTCATAAAGCTGGAGAAACAACCAATCTTGGAATGGAAGGTGTTCCCAATGTAGGATTTCTTAAAACTGTAACAGAAGATCAATCATCTGCATCAGTAGGTGCTTATCTGGATAAGAATGATATATGGAGACCGTTAACACAAAGTAAGTTTGCTGACAATTATCTGACATGGGAGAAGGGAGATCCTAATCAGGGACAACCGGAATATTTTTATCGTGAGTTAAAAGATGGGGAGTGGTCAAATCCAGAGAGAATACGTACATGGCTTGGTGAAAGAAGTATGTATTCAAAAAATTGGGTGGGATCATTTCTCAGGGGATTTCAACAGGCTCTTATAGCTAAACCTATACTTGGTGTTACAAGTCTTATAGATGCCACCAATGATCTTATCAGTGGAACCGAAAGAAATAAACGTACAGATGATATAGGAAGACGTGGATCTCTTCTTGCTGGTTATCTAACACATCAGAATGAGGATGAGAAACAGGGTATATTCAGTAGTCCATTTTCATTTTCTTTTGCCTGGGGCGATGGTATGGCACAGTTATTTACTGTTCTTGGTACTGCTTATGGTGCAGGAATGTTAGGTACTACTATGGGTATGGGTAGAGTTGCTGCAGGAAGAATGGCACAAACGTTCTCTACTGCTTTTGCTGCTTCACAGAAAGCCGGATTAAGTTGGGAAACAATGAAAAAACTTGGTGTTCCGGATGAGGTTGCAGCTAGATCATATTATCCTTTCTTTATTTCTACGATGATAAGTGAAAACATCATTGGTCCCAATATATTAACTAATCCAATGTCAGGTGCGGGAAAGAAGATGTTACAGAAACATATCAGGTCATGGTTCCCTGCAGAGGCGATGGTAGAAACAAAGGATCAGATGATTAATCGTGGTAAAGGAATGTGGTTTAATTTTTACGATAAATTAAGAGATGGTGCAGATAAATATGTATTAGCTGCTGGAACAATAGCAGGATTTGAAGAGTGGGCAGAAGAAGGTGTTGAAGGATGGATGGATGCTGGCATACAACATTCCATGAATGGGATAAGTCTTGAACTTGCATATGATACAAAAAGAAAATGGGAAGAATATGATTTTATTCCTCAAACTGACACTGATACTGGTAAGAAATTTTATCTTGCTGTTAGTCCTTCTGGTGAAAAGACAAAGTATTCGTTAGAACAATACAGAGATATTCAGAAAGATCTTGATGGTGCCAATCAGACTATAAGTAGTGGCGGTGCTTATGGTAAAATCGATGCATGGAGTGGGTTTAAAGATGAAGGTGTTATAGCATTTCTTAGTGCTGCACCGATGGGTGTGATGACACATTATATCAATAGGAATAAGAATCTGGAAAAAGATCTTACTAAAGTTGAATATGCTTTTGCTGAACTCGATAATCCTAAATTACGTAGAACAACTGAGACAATATTAAATAATCTTAGTAATGCTGGAGAAGCACCTGAGAAGTTTATTGATATAGAAGGTAAACCTATTGTTTTTGGTAGTGGTAAAGTAAGTCGTTTTGATGTATATAAAAAATCTACTCTTGATGAGATAGATGCTTATAAGGAAATTATTACCACTTTCAATCTTAAGAATCCTGCATTGATAACAAAGAATGGTGGCAATAGAAGTTTGATTAATAAAGCAGCAATAGATATTGCCAGTATAGGTAATTATAATAAAGAACTTGTCGATCTTAATAATAAACCTAATAAGACAAAGACTGATACAGATAGGATTGCTGAACTTGGTGAACTTATAACTCAGAAACAGATCCTTGTTGATGAGGTGATGAAGACTGAGCCTGGTACTGATTATTCGTATGCTTATAATGATCTTGTAAAGCGTTTGGCTGCACCATTGATTGAGACAGAGAAGATCATATCTGATCAAATGTATAAGGGACAACCTATATCTGAGAAAGAACGTAACTCTCCGGAATATCAGTTAAGAATGAATTTTTATTTTTCTCTTGCTGTCAGAGCAAATTATGATGAAGCATTAGAATTTTCACGTTCATTTGAACAACGTAAGGTAGATTATGAAAAAGAACTTACCGCAGAGACATTAAGACGACAGACTATGGCACCAGAAGTTATACGTGCATTTGAAGGGTTAAGGGAGAGAGTTACAATGCCAGGTCTTCCTGTTGATCAGGCAATACAGGATGTTATTAACATTCTTGATCCGGTAATAAAAGGTGGTCTTGATTTCAAATCTCAGGAACTTGCTGATAGTTATAAAAAGTTATGGGAAGGTATACAACCGGCAAGAAAAATTATTGGAGATCTTGCAAATGAATATCATGATCTTGATGATCAATATGGGACTAGGGATTTTAACCCTGGAGAAGAACAGAGATATTCTGATTTAAAGAAAGTTTTTGAAGGATATGAGTCACAGATAATACAATATGATAATCTTACTAGCGAAATAGAAAAAGTTTTATCTGGTGATCGTACATTAGTGCCAGAGAGAATAACAGAAAATGTATTACTTAATGATTTTTATGATAAAGATATTAAAGGACGTGTAAGTAATCTTGAAAGATCTGCATATGAAAAGGACAGGCCGGGTATTCCTCTTAGTGATCCTTTTCCTGCCAGGTCATTGACGGAGGTTAGAACAGAAGTTGATCAACTAAAAAAAGATCTTAGTAAAACTGATAGGGTAGCATTTACTAATAGTGCTGTTCTTAATAATGAAAAGGTAATAAAACATATTGTTCCAAAGAAAGACAGACCGTTGACAGAAGAAGATTATATTAATTCTGACAATGGTGTACGTACAAGATTGGCAAGGTTAAATGCAAGAGTAAATAATCTTGATGAGATTCTTAATATGATGGGTGATAATAAACAATCATATCAGGATCGTTATCGTTATGAGACACAGGAACTCACCAGGATGTGTATAAAACATTTTCTTGATCATTTTGATGGGTTTACTGAAGAGAAGGTATTACTTGAAACAGTTTCTCATGTAGATACAAAAAATAGGTTTGAGAGTAAAGTGATGACTGATCAACAGAGAACTGTATGGGAAAAAAATATGACTATAATAAATAAGATCGAATCACAGATCTTTGATAAGATAAATGAAGAACTTACTGATGAAAAACTTGAAGAGATAATAACTGCATTGGGAACAACCGATGTATTCAGATATACCGAGGTTAATGACCATACTGGTGTGGGTAGTTTCCAGAAAGGTGTAGAATTTATTAATGATCTTAATTCTATAACAGGTACACTTGCTGGTAATGAGACAGGATATTTCTATTTTATTAATTGGCTTGAAAGAGTTGGTTCAGCAAAGACAAATGATCTATTAAAAGGAAGAAATGATTTCTATACTAATTGGGTTAATAAAGCATCAACATTCGAACAGGAACAGGCAGAGAATCAGGTAGTGGCTTTTCTGGTTAATGGTGGTAGTAAATATTTATCACGTATATATGAGATCGAAGAACGTGTGAAGAAGGAAAAGGATGGAAGGGAACCTGCCGTTGATAGTTATTTTATGCCCAATGCGATATGTCTGCGAGGTGATTATGCTACCGGTAAGACTGCTCATAGTGTGCCTATGATATTAAAACAGTATGAGGTTATTACTGGAAAAAAACCTACTGTTACTGCGATTGCAATGACCAATGCCCTTCATAATTTAATCACTAGTGAATTTAACAAGTTTGATCCGGGAAATAGTAAAGATGGTTTTGATATAAAACATATAACCACGGAGGAATTTTTTAACGATAAAGTTGATATATCCGGGGATATAATCTTATGGGATGAGGCAAGTACTATTGATGATTCACAATTTAAAAAGATCTATGAAAAATTAGGTAATAAGTTAATTATATTTATGGCAGATAAGTCTCAGATGTTTTCTCTTGACAGAATGTTAAGTCATGCTGCTATAGAGATGTTGGGATTGAGAACTATTCCACTGACGAAACAGTTTCTTAAAGATATTCCTATTCTTAATGATCTTTCTGCATGGTATAAGGAATATATTCTTCCTGGTATAAGTGGTGCTACGAGTCTTCCCGAGGCGTATTTTGAAGCTAAAGATAAGAATGGTAAACCAACTACTGATTATGAACAGGCTGTCTCAGACTTCACCGGAACACGTTATTTTGCCACACAGAAAGATGTCATAGATGCCTATAAGAAATCACAGACTGTTAATAAAGCTCTCATACTTCTTGATAATGAACACTTCGAAGATCTGAGGAAACAGGATCCTGAATTTATTAAATCACAACTGGAAAACATCTGGATTCTCAGTCCTAAACTTGATGAGATTATTAAACCGGGTTATCCAAGTAATGTTATGGGATTGAGAAGAGCAGAAGTTTATATTCCTATTGATATTACTAATCTCATGTCTTTTGCACGTCTTGTAGGTAAGAGTATAACTATACCTGGAAGGGTAGGATATACTGCTATAGGTAGAGCAGAACAGTTTGTTGGTGTTGTAGAGAATACAACCAAGAATACTACTGATAGATCAAGAGTAAATTGGAGAACTGGGAAATTGGAGAATGACAGATATATTGGAGAGATTCTTGGTAAGAGGAAAAAAGAACTTGATAATATTATAATTAAGGATATTACGCCAGGATCGTATGTTGTAGATGAAGAACCTTCAGATAGTAGCATTGATCAACAGTTTATTGTAACTAGAAAAAATGATAAAGGAGAGTATAAAGTAGGTTATGAAAAAGATGGGGATATATGGTATAGATATGATCCTGAAAATTATAGACGCAAACATAAGATTGTTTCTTATTCTGAAGTAAAGAATGCATGGGAAGAAAAAAAGAAGGACAAGAAAGAAAATAAAGAAGATATTCCGAAGAAAGGAAAATGGTATCATATTGTAGATGGTCAGTTGAAAGGAAAGTATATATTACTGACTGATGATCCTAATCCGAAACAGGATAGTGTTACTGGTATGGTATATGATGATAAAGATGGAGATCCAATAAAGAAGTATCCGTATCAAGTTAAGATTGGTCATATTGCTCCTGAAGATGGAGAAACAGAATATATTGCTGATGAAGAAGTGAAACAGGAAAAAAAGAAAACTGCAGATATTAAAGAGGATATATATATTGAGGTTGATGATGAGGATGATGAGAACTTAAAACCATTCTCTAGGGCAGGACAGATATATGACACACATAGGGCATTGGGTGGATCCGTATTTACTGTAATGCAACCGGCAACTGGAATATTAAGTCTAAGTGATCTTAAATCTGTAAGGGCAGCACATACTTTATTTCTGACAAACTTTAAACAGTTTAATATAGAGACTGAATATGTTAATACTGCAACGTTAACTGATGAAAGTAATTCTACAAAAGTATTCCATGATCTTTTAATGGTTAAACTTACTCCGAAAGGATCATTAAACTGGATTAATAAATATAAAGGAAGGAATGAAGATCTTAATAAAGCTATTGATGATATCGATACGGCAACAAATAATTTATCGGATAAATATTCTTATATATCTGCTTTGGCAGAAACAGAATATGATTATGTTGTTGGCGAAAAACAATCCTTGATTAGTGATAAAGGATTAGATTATTCTAAAGATGACGATTATATTAAAATCCTTGAACTCATAAATGATCCTCATCATTTTGCAAAAGGAGATCCATTATTAAATTCGTATAACAGAGAACTTAATATCGCTAAAGCAAGTCTTAGAAGATTGGGTGCTAAGAATGCAGTCAATGGTAAGTTTTCATTAGGACAGGTATTTGTAGTAAAAGGAGAATTAACACGTAATTATCAGAATGGATTGCCAATATATGTTATAGGATCTGATTTTAAAGCATCGGACAAATTAATGGAATTTGAGGCACATGATACAAAATTCAGTAAAAGGTTTGAACAAGCCAGGACAAAAAATGGGAAGATAGGAGTATTAAAAAGATATAATCAGAATGATCCTGTTAATGAAAATAAGTTAAATGATTATCCGTATATTTTATTTCATGCACCCAGGTTAAAAAATATGGTTGACAAGTTGGATGCAGAACGATTAAGTGATAAACTTATTCTTTCAAGAGTTCCCAAGGGTGATGGTGGTAAATTTAATACTTTATTTCCTCAGACATTCATGTATAGATTATTAATGGCTAATCGTGCATTAATAACCGAAAAAAATAAGAACATTAATGCATTTTTGAGCAGATGGTTTAAATATGAGGAATTTAATGGAAAAAATGTTGTTGATGTAAATAAAGTATCACGTACTGTCAGTGATCCATTTAAGGGAAAAGCTAAGATTATGGGTGAGATGATGACTACTGCAGTCAATAATGCCTGGATGGAAATAATGAGTAATCTTGAAAAAGCTGGAACAGTTCATACTGGTTATTTTAATGCAGTTCAGAGTATGTTAAATAAACTTTATTGGCCTTTGAATATAGAGAAGACCGGTAAGGTTCCTGTCGTTGCAGAAGCAGATGAAGATCTTCTTGTCACTGATGTTAAAGAGATTCATGTTCCTTATGCAAATTTCAGTGTCAATGATATTCTTAATAATTGGAAAGATCAATTAGAAAATACTGTTGATAAAGTTGGAAGGGAACAAACCGAAGAGGATGAGTTAAATACTATAAACTTTAAATTACCAAAGACAAATAATACAGATGCAAGAGAGACTGATGCAATGATCCTTGATGGAGTTAATGAAGGTATAAGTAATAATCCAATAGAAGGATTTGATAGTTCGGGTACACTTCAAAAGTCAAGTCAATATTGGACAGATGATGAAGATCTGACAGAGAATATTAAGAATCGTCCTGTTTCCGATTATAATAATTATCAGGGATTATACAGAGAGTTTGGAAGGGCGGAAACTGTTCATGATATACGTAGACAGATAGCATATAATATTCATCGCAAGAGTCATTTTAATAATCTTGGTAAGAATCCTGTTCCTCTTAATGATGCTATCAGTGCTGTAGAGAATGCATTTAAGGCAACCAGACGCAGACAATTAGCTGTTGTTAATACAAATGTTGATAAACTTATTGGTGCAATATCTCCGGATGATCTTCCAAGTCTTGACAATGAAAGTTTAAAACAATATTATTATTATAGATTGTCAGATGAAAAAACAATAAGAACATTTATCCAGAGTGTATTCCCGGGATATAATTTTTATCGTAAGGCATTTGTTAAATGGGGGCAGGATAGTATACAGACTGATCATGACAAGGTTGATCCGGAAATGTATAAGGATGATATTGTTGATTGGCAACTTACAGTTACGGAATATAATGAATACAGACATACAGAGTCTGGTGAGATTGAGAAAGTAAAATCTTTTGATACTATAAGTCCATTTGGTGAAGGACAACGATTTGTCAATGTTAATGATTTAAGTAGATCACTTAAGGAAGTTGCTGATAAAACTAAAACTCGTTTAAAGAATGATCCTACTTTAAATTTCACTGATACATTCTTCCAGGAACTTCTTGATCTGGCATCAGGAGCAAAGAGTAATAATTATAAATCGAATAATATTCTAAGTTTTGTAGAGAAGTATTATGGTATGCCATTTATTGAAGGTGAAGGAGTGATCACTAAGACTATAGGATCATTGAAGGAAATATCTGATAGATATCTTAATGAGGAAGATGGTAATTTAAAAGATAGAGGGATAGATATTGCTAATCTTATAACTGCTACTATAAATTTTAATAAATCTCTTATTAAACGTACACAAGCAGATCTAAGGATAACCGGTTTTGATCCGGATAGATTTATTAGTTTACGTACACAGGAAGAAAATACTGAGGAAATTATAAAGAATGAATTTAAGACTCATATAGTACGCAGGGTATTTTATCCTGGTAGTCAATCTGTAGTTAAAGAGATTCATGATGCCCTTATTGGTGATAAAGAGAATAAGGGAAAGGTGTGGGATATACGTGATGATGGTATTTATTATGTAGGACGTGATAAGGAAACACAGGTAATAATAAATCGCAATGGGAAATGGATGTTTGCTGATCTTCCAGAAACAAGTCGTAAGGAGATGTTACTTCATATGAAAAGTTTTCTTGGTTTATCTCATATGCGTCAGGATGCATTCTTGAATATGATAGATAATAATGTTCCTGCAGTACGTGATAGACTTGCTGAGAAAATAACTAATCTTGATGTTAGTAGTGATACATTTATTTCAGATCTTGTCGCTGAAGGATTTGCTAATATGTTCTATAGTATTTATGCCAATATTAAACTTAGTGAGAATCTTAAAGGTATTCATGATAAGTATGCAACAGATACTTTGGATATTGACAGAAGACTTGAACTTGGAGAATTTACCGAAGAAGAAGCGGAGAAAAAATATAAGAAGATTAATAAGAATGAAGAGAAGTATAAGGAAGAAGCAAGGAAAAAGATACCGTTTCAGGATCATATGAATAGGTTTCTTAAGAAATTTAACCTACGTGAAGAAAATCTGGATGATATAAATAAGGTTGTGGACCTGGAAGATGATGAAGGAACTATCAATAAAGAGATATTACCAACTCCGGTAGATTTTTATCCTTTTTTAACTGCTCTTGGTATAAGTGAAAGTTATCACAGAGGAGAGGATTGGAATCGGTGGGGAACTGATTATGTAGGTCATATAAGATATAATTTCGAATTATCATCTGAACTTAAAGAAACATTTGCACATGGTAGTAGATGGATAAAGGATCAAGTAAAGAAAGATATTGTTGCAGATCCTTCTGTTATCAATACAAGTCAGTTTGTGCAGATGAGAGATGGTGTCAAAGAATACTATAATATTTTACTGGATCCAAAGAGTACTGCAGAGATTATACGTCTTATAGATTATACAAGTATTGATCAGATCAAGGCTACTGATGATCCCAATGAGTCTGATCTTAATACTATGCTTATCTCAGCTTTTGCTGATAGTATTCAACGTAACAGATTAGGTCAGCCGGAAAAATTATTAATTGATGTGGGCAATATATCTGATACTGGACGTATATTTCTTGCAGAATTTACATTTGATAATACTGGACATAAACATCTTATTGAAGATATCACAAGGGATGAAAATGGTAGGATAACCGGAATGACTATTAATGAAGATCTTATTCTTAATGCAGTATATAAGGAGTTTCAACATAGAGCAAGGGTTGCACAGTTGAGTCAGGCAAGAGTAACTAAGGTTCTTGGTAGGAATATACCTTTTTCAAGAGAATGGAGTACAAAGGATCCTAAATTGATTGAAAGAGCATTAAGAGAACTGGAAGACATTACTGATTATGAGGTTAAAGGTAATATATTGCAACTTGGCAGGGCACCGGTGTTTGATGATCCAGTGTTTAATAAACAGAATTGGAGCAATATTCAGAAGGAATGGAATCTTAATATGTTGAATAATATTTTTGATGAAGAGTATAAGAATTTTGCTACAAAATTATCTCATGCCAGGTATAAACCTTTATCATGGATGAAAGGATTATCTCCTTCAGAAAGTGATTGGTATTATAAAACTAATACTGGATTAAGAGAAGGTAGAATAATGGGTTATAATCCATTCTTCAGGGCATTCTTTTTTGCTTCAGAGATCTTAAAATACAATATGGATCCACTTGTCTTTGCTGATCAGAGTCATTTTAAGAGTCCTACAGATAAAAGTAAATATTCCGGTCCTGTTAATACTGGTGGTAATTTTCTTGATACTGATATTAAATATGGTCTTAGTAAGATATCGAAAGTCATTTATGTGAAGGATCTGGAAGATGTTAATCCGGAATTAAAAAAGATTTATAAGCTCAGTGATGGTGGTAATCTTGGTAATCCTTTATGGGAATATTTATTCTATCAAAGTCTCGGTGGCAAATATGGTCCGATAGATAAAACAGATGTTAAGAGTCTTTATAATGATGTTAATCTTACAAGTGGTAAGAAGATTCTTCATAAAGAAGCTGTAGATTTTATTACTGGCGATACATATAATATGGGTATCCCTATGAGGGATATGTTTAAGACCATGGTTGATCATACCAGTATGTTAATGTCTAAGGAGTTAGGAAGAAAGATAGATGTATTTGCCACATGGAAGATGTTCTATGATTATACTGGCAGGAATGATTTCGCTAAAGCCATACGTCAAACCGTAGAATATTATATTGATGATGACGAGATGAGAGATTCGTTCAAAAGTAATCTTGTTTGGAAATTAGCCAATAGATCTTCTGTTAAAGGTGCTATATCCAAAATTAATATTTATAATCCATGGAATGATATCTATGATCCTCTTAATATCAAGGAAGGGAAGAGGGGTTTAGATCTTCTTTCTGATGATATAAGAAACGATAAGATTAAAGTGGTATTAAATCCTTATCAGGATGTCTTTGATCCATCCAGGGTAACGCCAATGCTTCAGATCATGTCTTATGCAGGGGTTGGCAATGAAGTTAATCGTAGAGCAGGGAAAGAGATAAATCGTTTATTCCGTACATTATTTATTAATGCAAAAAGAGAGATAGATGATAAGATATCGGAAGAGATTGTTGAACCAGGATTGAAAGGTGAAGATCGTAGGATTGCACAATATGAGAAATATTTACGTGGTGTAGGAATGGATGCTTTAAATGAGATGGGGCAGATAGGAAACTATGCAGAACTTGTCCTTAATGAACAGATCTCTGTAGGAATTCCACCTCTTCGTCAGAAATTATTACAGGCTTACCGTAGTCTTATAACCAGAAAAGCTATTAAACCATTCTTCAGTGGTCTTAGAGCAAATCAGGTAACGGCAGATTATTTTGATGTATTTGAAAAAGATGGTATTCCTTATTCTCTTAAAGAAGTTGAGAGAGATCTTAAGATGGAAATTACCCGGGAGAATATTAGTCAGGTATTATCTAAAGGATATACACGTAGAAAACTACATGGTATGAGAAAAGGTGAGGATGGTACAACTCCTGGCGAGATGGTTATGCCATTTTCATATATGACAAGATTTGGTGTAAAACCTTCAGAGAGTGTGAATGATTTATTTACTATTATTCTTAATGATGGATTACGTATTAATATACGCAAGATGGATAGGAGTGCCAGGATGAATACTATAGCTGAGAATCTTCCGAAAACAGATTTTAATGCTACACCGATGGTACGTCAGTTTCGTGAACTTGAAGGAATATTTAAACCAGATACAGAAGTTACTGTTGATCTTAACAATATAATAAGTTGGATAGACAATGTTGAGAATACTCTTAGTGCTATATCTACACGTATACCTTCACATGGATTACAAAGTGCATTCCTAGGAGATATAACATTCTTTGTCAATGATAATGGCAATAATACATATATCCCAAGTGAACAGACAGTATATGATGATACTGACTTCGATATTGACCAAAGAAGTGTTTATTTCTATGCTTTGGATGAGAATAATCTTGTTGACAGGAGTGATAATGCTGGTGGTATACAAAATGCTATTCTTGATCAGTTAAGGACAATTTATCTTGATAAGATAAATTCAGAGAATATATTTATCACTTCTGAGATAAATAATCTTGAAGAAGAAGCTGATAAGATACCAAGAGATCCACGGTTTATGCGTTGGAATTCTTATGCTAATCATCTTGAGATGTATAATATCTCACGTAGTGGTAAAAAAGCTATAGGTATATTAGCTAGAAGTATGAGTACTATAGCTTATATGGCACAACTTGGTCCTGCCGGATTTTCACTTGCACCAGGATTCCTTAAAATGTTTCAGAATCTGGATGTTGCAGGAAAGGAATCTATATTGTCTAAAGAAGGTGACTGGCTTGTTGCTGCCTTGGATAATGTTAAAAAACTTATCCTGGGAAGATTCGGTATAAGTTTATCTGCTGTTCCATTACTTCCTGTTCTTATCACTGAAGGAAAGACAGTGGATGATATAAGAAAATTCTTTTTTCATCCGGCAATAAGAAATGTATTTTATGATGTTGAAGCTGGAGAATCTGCAAGTGAAAGTATGAGGGATCACTTACTATTAGATGTGATCGATAAAGATATTAAATTATATCAACCACTTGAAAAGAAAGAGATAGAAGAAACTATTAAAGCAATTGATGATTATAATAAAGAGATTAAGAAAATTAAAGTGGATACTCCTAAGTGGAAAGATAATCCTTTACTTGTAGATCAGATAGAAGATAAGATTTCTTTAAGAAATAAGTTAGAAGATACACTTGAGTCAAATGATAATTATAGTAAACTTAAGGAACTTAAATCTATTGCAGTTAAAGCAGAGGCATTAAGGAGACTCGGTACGTTTATTGGTCTTCGTAATGGTATTATTGCCCTGGATTTTGAGAATGAGATGTTTACATTCAATGCTCAGAGATATACTGGTATGACATATAAAGATTTCTTTGGCGATCGAAATATTCCACCTAAAGAATGGACTCTTGATTCTCACATGACTTATTATGCCTCCAATAGTGATGACTATAGTTTCTTTGATAATGATCTTACTCATCCATTAAGAAAAGATATTGATGCAGAGAAAAACCGGTTGTTCAAAAACGAATCGGATATAGCAAGTCAGATTAATATAACTGAAATATTGAGAAATCTTCCTCAGTTCAATGAATATTATCGTGAACATGCCGAGGAGTTTGAACAAAATATGAAGACATTTCTTTTGAATGATCCTGAATTTTATAAATGGGGAATGAATTTCTTACATGGACAGAATAGATCAAATTGGGGGTCAAAGAAGATATACTATGGATTTTTTACTGCCATAACTGAAGAGATACTTGATTTTCATTGGAAGAGTAAATATTCTGAAGATAGGTTTGATCTGTCTTATCCTGAATATTATGATGGTCACTGGCATAAGAAAAGTACAACTACGAATAAGTTGAATATATCCAGTGGTTATGATCGTGCTATGTACCTACTTCAGTTTCCATATTTTATGGAACATATTATTAATATATCCAAACTTGAAAAGTCAGATTATGATGTCTATTGGGAAGATATAAAAGATATTGGTGGATTTACTAAAGAAGATATAAATGCTATAAAGAATAGTGGATTTTTAAATAGGTTACAATTAATAGGAAGAACAGGACAAGAATTTTTTGGATTAAGAGATAATTTCGGACTGTCTGATAATGATATAGCAAACTTATCTAATGACTTTAAAATGTTACCAAAAAGATTACAGGAAATGTTCGGTGCAAATAATCTTATGGCAACATTTATGAGGTGGAAGAAGGGAACTATCAGTGATATTATGGGTACAATGATGTATTTTGGGAATAAAGGGTTAAGTGATAGCATGGAAGAATTTAAGAATATGCTTAAACATAAGGAGTTTTTACAGGCAGTTATGGATGATGTAGGTAAGAACTTCAAGGAATATGTTGAGACACGTCCCGGGATGGCAAGGACAATAAGAAGGAGTGATGTGATAGAGAAGAAAAAGAAAATGCCAGATGTAGTAACTTCAAGACGACAGATAGCAGGATTATATTGGGTTAGAAGTAATAAACGTTGGAGTAATGAATTGGATGCATTTCAGTTTGTTAATCCTACAATAAATCGTGGTGGTTTTGATAGTGGAATAAAGATGACAACAATATCCCAGGAACTATTACGTAATCTTACAGCTAAAGAACTTGATGAGATACGTAAGATAGCAGATAAACCAGGTAAGGTTGTAAAAGAATATTTTCGTGGTCATGGATATAAGGAAGGATCTGAATATATTACTGAGACAGGAGAGGTGGTAAAAGCTAAGGATGTTACACCAACATCTGTTACATTCGTAAAGAGCGATGATCCATTGTATAAAAAAGAACGTGAACAACAGGCGATGATGGATCTTGTTTATCGTGAAAAGATGAAGAAGAGGGGAGAGAAGGAAGGAGAAAGATATCTTGGTATTACTCAAATAAATAGTAGTGGTCAATTAGGAGAGAAAAATGCTTTATATGCTGCACGTATTCTTGGTATACCTACTGGTGGTGCAACTGCATACAGGTATAAAAATGAAAGTGGAAGTGATAAGGAATTAAAAGAGTTTGGTCTTGAACCAAATAAAACTAAAGATCTTATTCAGTCATATAAGGAAAGTATAGATCTTAATGTAAGAATGGCTGATGGTACATTCCTATGGATCGAAGATGAGAAAGAATCAAGAGTGGCATTAACACGTAATCTTATTAAGAAATATATCAAACCATCTACTACAACTACCGATTTAAAAACTTTCAGAAAATGGATAGTTGATAATAATATTAAGATTTTAAATGTCGCTGCCAATAGTGAGAGCGTTTCACCAGGTATAGGTAAAAAAATAGAAAAGTTTCTCATTGAAGTATTAGCACCATATGAAAAGGTACAGATAAAAAAAGATCCTGCAATTCTTGATAAGAAGAATGATGATATAAACGATATGGATCTTAGTATCGATATATTTAAAGCATTAGAGGCACGTCAGGTTGATGCCAGGGCAACAACTGCAGTTATTGACAGACTAGGACTTGTTGTTCCAGGATTGGATATTATAAAAGAAACTGATCTTACCTCTGAACAACAGGGATATAAAAATCATAATGCTTGGATAGATAACAAGGGAATACATATCAACACTGACAGGATGGCTTATGATACGGGATTACATGAACTTCAACATATCTGGAATAGGATTATTAAGATTCGCAATCCTGAATTATATGTAAGAATGCATGATGCTATAGGTAGATATATGGAATTAAATAAAGATTTTTCCAATGCCATACGCAGAATCTATCTTGAACATGGAAGAGTATTGAATGAAGAGAAGTTAAGGAATGAGATGTTATCAATAGTTGGTGGATTTTATACATTCCAGAAAGTAAAATCATGGGTTATAAATAATAATGTTGGTGGTTATAATGTAGCATTACAATTATGGAATTATTTCAAAGGATTGATACGTGAGATTGTTGAAACTGTAAAAGGATTTTTTCAGAATATATTTGGTATTGTTACACCTATTGTGAAAAAGCCTGCAAGTAATATAGATCAACTTGACTTTGCAAATGCTACTCTTGGGGATTTATTTACTGCTTTGGCTGATGATTTTGTTGCAGGTAATAAAATTCTGGATTTCAATGATGATGTAAATAGATCTATCTATCTTGCTGCCTATGGTCAGAATGGGAAGGCATCTGATGCTAATATACCTGTTCATAATCCTGTTAATGATATAAAAGATTTTGCTTCTTATCTTAATAATAATACCACCGATCAGGTATCTATGGATCAATTGTCTGAAGAACATCTTATCAATGGTATATCAAATACTATGCGTGGTAGAACAAGTGGTGGTAAATTAATTTACCAGGTGGGATCACAAACATTTTCTTATGATGATACGATAAGTGATGAATCATTAAAGGCTTTTATAAGGAATTCTATTGTTCCCGCCATGAATAAAGAAGAAGAGAACTTACCAACACAATTGGAAAGATTCATTACTTTATTCAAGGAAGGTCATAGTGTTGTCAGTGCAGGAAAGGAAGCGTTTCAGGGTAAATATAATTATAAAGTATTAAAGGATCTTATTCATTATATAGGTGGTTATGATACTGTTGTTGAGATAATAAAGTATTCAAAACTTAAGAATCATAAGAACAAGTATCTGGCTGGTTTATATAATCCCGCATTCACTGGTTATGATCCATATATTATTGTTCATGATATTGAAAGTGATGGAACTGCAGACGTAAGTATTCTTGATATAACAACTAAATCTCTTTCTAGGAGAAGATTATTTCTGGAAGGTAGTCATCTTACCAGTACTATCCAGGGTGCTGCAGATTTTACAAATATGGGTGGAGATATGGGGAATAGTGATGCTGATATACACAATATTTTTATAGGTATGTCGGCAATGAGTATGAGAAAAAGTACTGATAATAAAGTAAGATTTCGTAATCTTGGTAGTATAAGAGTAACATATGGAGGTGTAGAATCTCATCTGGTTGTCGATTTGAATAAACTTATTCGGAATATAGAAGTTCTTAAGAAAGTTCCTTCGTTTATGAATGTGATAGAAAATCCGGTTATCAAAGAAGTGTTGACTGATGATACACTTTATGATATGAATTATATTCAATCATGGGTAACTAGGGTTATTACTTATCTCAGAGATATAAAAGATGAAGAGGGTGGAGTATTATCTGGCAATGCAAAGATCCAGTATGAAGCGTTTATTGATCCAAGTACAAGTAATGCAGATCAGATTCGTATGCTTAAAAAGATGCAATCTGATGTTGAACAACATTTTGGTAAAGGTTGGGATAAGGCAGCGAATCGATATGAAGCACAGATGATAGCATTTGCTATACGTGAATTGGAAACTGGTCGTCTAGGATTTGTCAATGAGATTCGTGATATGAAGAATCTTGAAAAATGGATTGTTAATCCTTTTGATGTTCATAATGAAGTTTTACAATACAGTAATCAGAATGGGGAACTTGCTAAGAATATAACTCTTGAGAAAATACGTCAGTTTGATCATATATTCTTTCCTATTACTGAAAAGATTATAGAACAATATTTTCAGAGTTTTCCTGCTGATAGAATTACATCAAGAGTACGTGATATGGGATCGAAGTATTTTGAACATTTGTATAAGAGAGAGAAATTAACTAATCAGAAAGGTGAAGAAATAGAAGTTAAACTTCCTAAGATACATTGGAGTCTTAAAGATAAAGAGACACAAGCTTTATATAACATAGCAGATCCAATAAGAAGGATTACTGATACTGATATTGAGTTTGCCAATCTATTACTTGATAAACTTGAAGAAAGATGGATAGATAATATCTTTCATCAGATGAAGCAAAGTTCATTTAATATAGGAGCAAAGGGAGAATATAAAGTAGAAAGGAAAGATGCTGAGAAACAATTCTATGCTCAATATACGAGAGGAGATATTCCGGTAATAACAAAAAGTATTAATGAACTTATGCTCAGTCTGAAGAAAAAGAATATCAGTGAGGCATGGAAGAAATTGGGACTTCATATGGCTAATTACGAGAATCTATTTACTGATGAGTTAGGAAGGAATGATAATCTTGATCAGCTTGGTAATTCTCTTCATAATCAGTTAAGAGAAGAAAATAGACTTGGTTCTGCAGGGTTATATCGTGATATCAATGGTAAGGTTAAAGTCAAGAGTGAATATGATAATGATATTATGAGTACCAATCTTGTTGATACAATGATATATTTTATGTTAGCTGGTATACGTAAAGAAGTTTATGAGACACAATTTCTTCCTGCTTATAACAATGCCCAGGCAATGCTTAGTTATATGGAATGGATTATTGGCAGAGATGATTCATTAAAGAATACTAAGAAGTTTTTAGATTTATATACTCAACGTTTAGCTTTTCGTAAGACTGCAGACGAACCTGCACAGATAGAGTTATTTGGTCATAAGTTTGATGTTACCTCTGTAATGAGATCTGTTAATCGTGGATTTACATTGGGAATGCTTGGATTTCGTCCTGTCATTGCATTAAAAAGTGAAATATTTAATACGCTTCAGAGTGTTATGACAGCATTGGGCACCGGCCTTGTGAATATAACATCTGAAGAAGAAAAAAGATATCTGCCAAGTCCTGCTGATAATTTTAAAGCTCATCTGATTTTTATGAAAGATTTACAGAAAGTACGCAGACTTGCCCTTGATCTCCAATTAATAGAAAGTACAGAGAGAGATTTCATAGATAATATTACTGTCAATCCCACAGCTAAAAATTTAGTGACAGAACAAATGGGACATTTTGGTAATAGAATGACAGATTATAAGGCACGCATGATAGGCATGGTGTCGTGGATGTTGATGGAAGGAAGTTACGATGCTTATAGTTATGATAATAAGTCTGGCAAGATAACTTACAATGAGATCAAGGATCTTAGATTCTATACCAAAGATGGTATTAAGAAAACCGAACATGGAGAATATGCTATACTTCAACATATAAAAAATAATCTTGTCAAAGAAGGTGTTAATAAACCTATGGGACATGATTTTACGTTATCTAATAAAACACTTAAGTGGTATGCAGATAAATATATTGTTGGTGGTTTTACTGAAATAGATAAACCGTTAGCATCTATGACATGGTTAGGATCAATGATAAGTGTATTTAGAATGTTCTCATTTCCCAGGTTATTTAATATGGGATTGTTTGCTAAAACACGTCAGGTAGAATATGGAGTAGGTTATAAGGCAATACAGGATGATACAGGAGAATGGATTGCACAGAAAGATATGTTAACATTAGAAGGAGCATGGCAGAGTATTCATGCCACAATGAAAGCACTTACTAATCTTAAAAAACAGAATTTCCCGGAATGGTGGAATCAACAATCGTTCTCCAGAAAACTTAATCTTATGAAGTCTGCTGTTACTCTTGCAATATTTAGTATGATAGTAGGGTTATTTAAATCATGGGATAATGATAAACTGGAACAACAATTTGCCTGGATAAAGAGAGACATTATCATTGCTTTTACTGCGGAAGATTTTCTTCAGAATCCTATTCCTATTGTTGGTGCTATAATAAGGTTAGCTAATTTGACTAATGTTTCCGATATAGGTAATATAGGACCGGTAAGAGACGTAAGGTTTATACAACGTATAAGAGATTCCATTGATTAGAATGAATAATCTAAATGGTAAAAGGGGGATGCTCATGGCACTTTCCCCCTTTGTCATCACGGCAATCAAACAAACACAAATAACCTTCCTTCTTTAATCCAGGGATCTAGATTATCTGAGGTGGTTACTTCTGTAATTTCTTGTTCATACCATCTGTCTTCTTTTGTTCCGTCAGGACGTTCTGGTGAGAATAGAATATATTTCATTCCTATTTTTACTTTGTAGTAGTTAGGATAGTCCGGACCTATTTCTATGAAGTCTGAGATCTTTCCAAGGCGTGTATTAGGTGGTAATGAAGAATAGAATGTCATTTTATTGGTATAATAGACATCATCACTTTGGGTTCTGTTCCTTCTTTCCTTCTTTGTTCGAGTATAGGACATTCCCATGGAGTTTCTATAATCTCTATTTCTGTATTGATACATCCATGTACTCTCTTTTGTTTAAATGGTAGAATTATATTCAATGCCAGACAGGTAATAACCTTTATTCTCTCTGTCATTGTTTGGGATCCTATATTAAGATAAGGACAACCGGATGTTACTATTCTGCAGTCTATATCCTTATGATTATTTATTATTCGTATCATTATTTATTTTGTTTTAAATTAAAATACAGGGAAGTCCCTGATATCCCTGTATACATTATTAACTAACCATTGTGAAACGAAAAAGAACGTCAGGGACATTTTATTTTCCTTTCATTTCGATTATTATTCCAGGACGTATACCATATCTTTTAAGTACACCATTTTCAGATACTACGATATTATCATCAACGAATACAAGTCCATTCATAGCATCAAATGGTATCTTCTTAAGATTATCCGGAAGATCCGGTTTAGTATTCTTATAGAATATTGCAGTTCTATTTTCTAATTGATGGATCTTATGTTTTGGAAAGTTTTTAGGCATCTTGAAAATACATTCAAATTTAGTGATATGAACTTCTTCTGAGAATGGTATCCACCCGGGATAATTGGTTATTAGTTGTTGTTCGATCTGTGATCTCCATTCCTTCTGTTTCTTGCTTACATCACTATCAGTATAAGTATCTACTATGACTTGTGTTCTTCCGGCAGGATCCTTGTAAGTAAATACGTTTCCCTGTTTATCTCTTTTGACGAAGAACCTGGTAGATTGTTTTGCAAGTGGTTCTCCACGGAGCACGATTCTTATATCCCTAAATGTACCAGAGAAGGCAGGAGAAGCGATATTGTTTATCTTAAGTAGATATTCATCTATGCCAGACAATTCGTCTGGTGGCTTTATTTCGCTTTCTTTGAATAAGGTTTGTTCTATAGGAATATTCTGTTTGCCTATGTAGTCAAGATCATCTTTAAGAAGATAATTCTCCAATGCAACGATAGGAACGATATTTAATCCTATAGGTGTACCTTTTACTGTGGCTCTTTCAAATGTACGTACAATAGCAACGGGAATACGGAATGTACCAGGATAAAGAAGTTTTTCTTCTTTGTTTCTATAGGATATAGTTACGTCAATGGAATCCTTGTCATCCATTGCCAGGGTATTTAACCCTACACTTCTATTATACCATATTGGTTCTTTGATCTCAATCTCATGTATCATCGTTTATTTTGTCTTTTATTCTGAGCCAATAAGCATGACTCATTTCTTTATATCTTGGTATGCCACCATTCCATAGATAACATGCAATACGTGGATCATACTTGGGATTATCCCATTTTTGTACAATATACCACATTTTGACACTTTTTGTTGAATCGAGTCTATCATTTAATGTAAATTGTAAACTATCTCCTTGTTGTTTTAATATCCAGTTTACATGATCCAGCATGATAGGTCTTATCTGTAATATTCCTACCGCATCTTCCTTTCGGTTTATTATAGTATCACTAAATCCACTTTCTTCATTCATTACAGCAGTCAGTAATTTGTCTTCCTTGAAAAAATGTTTCATAGGAGTTTTACAATACCTTCTATCTGCATCGAATGACACTGTGGGATAAATAACTGAAAGAAGTAGGAATATAGATAAAGTAAGTAACATTAGCTTCTTCATCTATATCAGTTTAGTTAGACATTACGATCCTGGTATTTCCAGGAAAGTTTAAACAAAGGTAAACGAATGCTTGTTTAAATACAGATTATTTTACTAACAGCAGTAAGTTGCGTTGATTAAGTTTCAAAATCATTATATACACAAGTATAAATCGAATGATCGAATGTTGCTCCAGTAAGTATGAATGACATTATTCTATTATCTTCATCTCTTAAAATAAGAAGATTTTCTCCTATTATGAAGTTTCCGTAATTCTCTATCTCACATTCATTCTCTTGTGCAAATTGAGCAATAATTGTATACTTATAATCCTGGTTCTTTTTTAATTGTTCCATATTACTATAGAATTAAATCATCATCGGTGAATGAAAAGTATTGGTTTTTTTCCGGAGTAATAATGAGATGATCGAGAAGATGTATATCTATTAATGATAATGATTCTTTTATCCTGGCAGTTAAATTTATGTCCGCTTCGCTTGGTTTTAAGCTTCCACTTGGATGATTGTGTGCCAGGATAACACCTGATGCTCCGGAAAGTAATGCAACAACACAGATTAATCGTGTATCAGTAATCGTACCCGATATGCCACCCCTACTTAGTTCAAATATTCCTATTTCATTATTAACTCTGTTTAATAACATTACGGCAAATGATTCGGTAATGTTGATTGTATTACTCCACCAGTCGAATAATCTTTCATATACTGTTTTACTGGTAATCATTTTGATCTTTGATCCTTTAGATATATAGTGAATACCTATCTCAGAAACATTTTGAAATCTGAGTTGTTGTTGAATATAAATTACTTCTTTTTTTCTCATTATTTATTAAAGATTGATTTATCTCCTTTTAATGCTCTCCTTATGATAGTAGTATTAGGTAGTCTATGAAGTTTTATCAGTTCTCTTATCGTTGTCTTTTTGAGACAATATGCCAATTTTCTATCTTCTCTTACTTCATAGAATCGTATCTGAGTACCTATATTGACAATTTCAAGATGACGATTCTTGTATAGTCCACATGAATCATTCTTAAACTCTATGATAATAGATCCTGAGAACCTGGATATGATTGGTTGCTTCTTCATTTTAGTCGTCATGTTCATTATTAAAGATTTTGTCAACAAGATCGATTATGTATGCCGAGTTGATTATTTCAACTTTTGAATCCTCTATAGCCTTTTTCATCTCATCTATAAGCATTAGGAAATAAGAAATATCTACACCTATGAGTTGATCTTCCAAAACGGAAGGATTAAATAAATCTATTTCCTGGAGTTGTGCTGCCATCTTAAGATATTCTCCTGCAGTTATCTTCCATCCTCTCCTGATGAATTTCCTGGTACGTATAATTGATGTCAAGGGATATCTGCTTCCCTGATATTTTAATTCTCTCGTCAATAGACATATTGCTGTATCAACCGGAATGACAAGTTCCCTTGGTGTCCAGTAAGACATGCAATGAACAAAATCATAATTCTTGTGTATATCAGCCGGAGATCCCCAAAATCTGAGAACAACCTGGATCTTACCTTTTAACATGATAGCATTCGAAGAAATAAATATTGGTTCGTATAATTTTCTTTTTTTACCATCAAATGAAATATATCCTCTACCTTCAATGAAGATTTTTAATCTCCCTTGTTTGCTATTGATGAAATCATCCATATTGCATAATACTTTTTCGTCATTGAAATAATGGATTCTGGCAGTTTCCAGACTTTTATCTATCTCTTGTGCTTTCTTAAGATAGTACTCAGATACTTTTGCAACTGTTTCTGCTGTTGCAAAATAAATATCGTAGTCATTAACTTCTTCACCGAGTAACATTGAGGCAATACATCCACCGGTGATAATAATATTTTTTTTGATAAGATCAACAAGATCTTTATTATCTATTGATGTTATCCATTTTGAATAGACATTATTCAATTCTTTTTTAATCGTTTTCGTTTTCATAATTTTCTGGAGTTATTAATAATTTACATACAGGACATTTTACAAAACTAGTTAGTACATAATACAATGGTTTAGATATAATGTCTGCATTTATAAGTGCTTCAAGCATTCCTTCATTCTCAGAGTAGTCCTTGATAATTACTTCATCTTTGTTGAGAAAATCAAGATCAGGAATATTAACTGTCGCTGTGGCAACAGGAGATCCGTCTTCTAAATCGTACAATTGTATAGCGATACGGTTATTAAGATACCTGTCAAAAGATATTCTGCAGTTCCATTCACGGAATTTTACTGTTTTAAAGTTTTTCATGGTGTCCATATTTCTGATTGTTTTTAAATGTATCGAGTTCGTCATTGCTCATTGGTCTTTTACCTGTGCCACAACAAGTATAGCAAGGTTCGAGTTCACCTACATAACCTGTTCCTTCACATTCAGTATATTCAATTTCTGGAACATCATGTTCATTTGTTGGATCATTCATTGGGATTATTTTTTATTTAATTCTTCAATGGTTCTTCCTTTACAATTATCTCCTCTTGCAGTAATTGTTTTATTCTCGACTCTTGAATCAAGTAGCACGGAAAGAGAAGTATTTTTTGCACATTCAAAACCATTGGGACCTACTATAAGATATCGGCAACAATCATATCCTTGTCCTATCTTACAAATATTTTTTATATGATCATTCATTTTGTTCTGGTGTTAAATGTTTTTCTACCCATTCTTTAAATCTTTCATTGATATCATCCATATTTTCAAGATCCTCTGGAGTCAGATTTTCTTCCTCCATCCATTGCAACATTGCTGTTTTTATTTTTCCCATTATCTTTTAAAGAATTGTTGATATTTACTAATAAGCCATAGAGGTATATTTAATATGACCATTCCATTATGATAGTGTTCTATGTTACATTCAGATTTTGGAAGGTAGATTGTTGATACTCCGTTTGGTTGTTTTGAATCGAATCTCTGAATTTTATAAGAGGATGGACTATAATCAATAATTTTATAAACATCATCGAAATGATATTTATTCATCCGGATAGTTTCAGTAGGTTGATCAAGACTCATAGATTATATCATTTTAGATTCATCATATACAGGATAGATAATTTCAGCATCTGTTCTATAGTATTTACCATTTTTGAACCAGGCAGTCCATAGATCATCATTATTCTCTCCTGCTCCATTAACTTCCATTAATATATTTGGATGTTTTTTTGACACTGCTATCATGTTTTCTTCATAATCATACCATGATGTATATAATGATATGAAACTTGCTGGTGGAGTAGGTGGTCTGGAATCAAATGTTCCTTCAGAATATCCTGATAGTTCTGTAAGATCTTTTAATATCTGATTAAATTCTTCTATAGTTGGTTCAGGATTAAAACTTATATTATAACCTGTGTAGTAACTCATATGATTTAATTTTTAAGATATTCAATTGGTTTTATTGCAGTACTTACACGTGTACCATCTTTATAATTTACATAATATTCAGTACCTTTTGGAATAATACATTTGATTCTTTGTTCTATAATAGGATTTGGTTTATGTATATAAGAATGAAATCCTCTATCTATTCTTCCATGATTTTGATCCCAAGTATTGAAAATTATTCAAAGAGGTGTGCGTTTGGATGCTTTTCTTCCAATAGTATAGTTATAATAATAATAGAAAGATTGGAAAGTTCTTGAATCACAAAGGTGTCGATTTGCAACCTTATAACAAACTATATCCTTTTTGGCAGTTTGAAGTTTCATGGTTGAGTTATAATAAAAACACATATTAAAATAGTGTTAATTGTTTTGTTGTTTCGATCTTTTTTTCGTCAGAAATAAGAATTAATAATTCTGTCAATATATATTGTTCTTTCCCTTTCTTAACTATCATCCCCTCATAACTAAATCTACTTACATGATTATCATCAAGATTGTGAGATTCTTCATAAGTAAATTTCTCACCTTCGTAAGTGTTAAAAGGAACTAGACGATATGTTTTGACAGATTCTATTTTGAGTCCTATGGATACACTACCAACAGATATTCTCCAACCATCCTTCCATTTAAATGGTTTACGAAAAGCACTATCTGAAGCAATAACGTCAGCACTGTATGATCGACCAATATCTCCTTCATCAATTTGTTTGTTAGTATTATGATCCCAATGACCCGTACTCAATCTTGCCGGATCTACAGTATCAGTTTTCATTTTTTATCTTTTAAACAGTCTTCATCAAGATAAATATCAACAGTATCCCAGGTAATACCTATAGTTGCATCATGATGACGCATCATGTCATAAAGAGCATCTTCGAATTTATCAGGATCATATTTTTTAAGATATAACTTTGCATCTTCAAGATTTGTATCATCAAAATCTTCTTCGGGTTCTTCCCAATTCTCACTATCCCTTTTCAATTCAAATGCACGAAATACGAAATCTTCTACACTCCATCTAATAGATGTATCTTCTCGGTCTTTAAGTTTTCTTAATGTCTCATCATACTTCTTTTTGCATTCATCGTGTGCCTTACATTCTGATATGTATTCCATTTCAAGTTCTTCTACATTTTTATCCAGGCAGACTATTGCTTGATCTTCTGACTCACCGTCAATATCGAATAATCCTTCGATATTATGTCTTTCAAGTGGTATTTTCATAGTTATGTTTTTTTGATTTTAAAACTTCTTGACGTTTTATATATAGTAAATAACATATCATCAATCCAGATAAACCCAAACCAAGGAGAACCACCTTCTAAGGTAACAGTGATAAATTTTCTATTACCATTAGAACTTATTACAGAAATTTTTACTTTTCGTGTCATATAAATTATATTATTTAATATAAGTTATTGGTATAGTTCCTTTACGATAGAATTGATATACTTTTTCTTCTACCGAGGAATTTATCATTCTGAAGATCCACGTTTCACCATTGGATAATTGTAATGTCATCGTTTTGATACCATTCAATATAGCAAATCTTAATAGTTCTTCTTTCATGATTTTTAAAATGAAGTATTGCGTAAGTTTATTGAATCAGGATTATCACATGATACTTTTGACTTGTCTTTTGCAAGGCAAATATATGTTGAGGATCCTATAGTCTCACTCTGATGTACAAGTGCTGCAAACTGACATCCTATACATCCTTGTGATTCCGGCCATGGTATAAGTTCTACTTTTCTGGCAACCACCATGTTTTCTTTTTCTTCTGATAAATTCATAATATTTAAATAAAAGTGCCCCAAGTCTCCCTGGGGCACAGTACCAACTTTCTCATCCTAAACTATTTTTTATATGGGATCGTCTTCCTCTTTGATAGCTGCTGCTTTACCCTTAGATTTCTTATCTTTTGGTTTATCAGCAGGATCAAATAATTTCCCTTGTTTGTCGCCTGTCTTTTCATCAAAGAGAAAAGCGTAAGTTTCCAGGATTATGTTATCAGTAACTTCAAACAATTTATCTTCAAAATCATAATATCCTGATGCCTGAAATCCTTCACTGCTAATACCTTTTTTCTTACCAGAGGCAAACGTTATTACACCGGTGATAGTTACAAGTCTGTCTTCATTCAACTTCTTTACAGAGATCCCTGTAGCCTTCATGCGGTTATTCTCAAACACCTTGTTTAAGATAGGAGTTAGTTTACCAACTTCTTTAATAAGATCCGGATGAGGAAGAATATCCACATCTTCTTTGTGAAGTTTGTTGGGAGATGTATATTCTACATATACTGAGTTCTCCTTGATTTTTACTACTTGTAAATCAAATTCATTAAGATTCATAGGCTAATTAATTTAGGTTAAACTTATCGATTAAATATTGTCCTAACCGGGAATTACATACCAATACGTTAGGAAAGTCTGTCTCTCCAGGTTTATACATATTGGTAGCATAGTTATATAAATCATATAACTGAATTGGTTGAGTAGATTTCTTCTTATATTCTTCTACCAGGTATTTTTCTGCCAGGGCACCTATCTGACTCTGGTTTAATGGATATTTAGGCTGATCTTTCATCTCATTATTATCATGAGATATTCTTAAGAATGTAAGATCACCAACAAGTTCTGCCACGTGTTCCCTTGGTAATGCAATACTTTTTAATCCATCTATAAATTTCTTTTGCATTGCCATGGTCTCTTCATATTTAGCCAGGTAATCATCAAGAACTTCATATAATCTATTTACATTAGGAAGTTTATCATCACCATAAGTGGAGAAGAAAAATTGCTTACCATAGATACTCATATTGCTGCATACTCTGATGTTTGCTCCAATAGCTATCTCCAATCCTAATTGATGATAACTGAATGCCACGGCTCCTACATATTCTTCGGTAGCCAAATTACTGATAAGTATTTTACCTATCACTCTGCGAAGGATATAATTTTTCAACACACGTTTGCTTCCTTCACTACTAACATCACCGATGAATGATACTCCCGGGACTGTTCTGGATCCTCCCCTTCCTGCATATATAGTTTCAAGTTTGCCATCCAAACCATTTTGGCTTATCTTATTCAGGATAGCATCGATGAAATCATAATGCAATATTCCATTTACAGGTTGATATCCATAGTCAGTTTCGTTCCTTGTTCCTTTCAATGTGTCCAGTGTTATCACTTCTACATTGTTCTTTTCGAAATCGAATGTTGCGTTTTCCATAATATTTAATAAAGTTTGACTCTTTTTCAAAATCTTCAAGATCCATGGGTTCCTCATCCCTAATATTGATCTTTATTTTATCAGATGGTTTCATATTCATAACGGTCTTTACAATCTGTTACTGGACATAATTCGCATGTTTCCTTCATAGGATTAGTTTTATATCCTTTCATCACTTCATCAACTTCGGCTACTGTTTTCCTGACACATTCATACAATTCCCTTCTTTTATTAATATCCCATTCTATCTCAATGAATTTATCATCAAGTTTCTCTTTCTTGTAGTCGAATACCCATATATAGAAAAGATACAGATCAGCAGATATCACTTCCTGAACAAACTCAGTAAATAGATGTTTGAGTAAATTGCCTGGATTATACTTTTCATTAAGCTCAAGATCCAGATCTCTTACCAGTTCATGATACATTTTGCCTTGAGTATCGTCTAGTTGATCAGGAGATCCATAACAGAACTTACCAAATGTATTATCTATATGTCCCGTTAACTTAAGATCTATTGTTGTTAGATTCATCTTATGTTTGGTTTTTGGATGAGGTTTTCTGAACAATATGGTAGTAGGACATAGATCAAGATCGCCAACAAGAATTACTCTCTCATTTTCTTTGAATTGTTTAAATAACTTAACTTGAGTATTTATTCCCTTAATGACACTTATTTGATGTGTGGCACATTTTATCTCAAATCTTCTATACTGACTCAGAATCCTGTGTTGGCTTGTTAGCATTTTGCCTTTTGGTTCTATCCGTCCTTCAGAACGTGCTATTATGATCTCACGTTCTTCTTCCTTGGTTAGTCTACCCCTGGGAAGATCCGTTAGTTGTTGACCATCTCTGCCTGATCCAAGACATAATGTTTCAAAGTACAATCCTTCGTCCATTGGCATTGTCGTCTTCTTTTTATACTTTTTTTCAAGAATTACCTCACGCACATATCTCTGACAATATTCCTTTGAATTACCTTTATAAAGAAATTCTTGGATCAGACTAGAGGATACAAATATTTTTTCTTCCATAGTTAGAATGGTAAATCGTCTTCAGTACCTGAAGTGCCTTGATTATATACTGTTTCTGTCAAATCACCTTCCGGTGCTTCCTGAGTAGTTTCAGGTTCTTCTTCTGTCACTGTCCCTGGTGGCACTTCTTCTGTCTCAACAGTGACAACCTGGGCTTTCTTATACTCACGCAGATAATCCTGAAGATCCTTATCAAATTTCAATGCAAGTTCTTCAGTTTCTTTCTTTACCGCCAGTTGTTCGAACTTGGGATATCTGTATGTTATAGATCCGGTCTTTGCTTCCAGATAAGCCTTGATGATGATAGCACATTTCAATGGATCAAAGTCTTTCTTTATCCATGCATTAAGAGTACTACCATGAAAATGAAAGTTGACAAGTTCAAATTCTTTTTTATCATTCTTCATGATAGCATATACACTTTTAGTATATCTTACATCTCTTGCCTGGGACAAAAGAGATGCTTTAATGTCAGAATAGAATCCTTTTGAAAGGACATATCCTTTACCACCCTTACCACCAAAACATCTGACATTTAGAGGTTCATCATTAGTATTATGTACCTCATTAGAGTAAATATTACTCTTGGTTCTTTGATTAAATCCGGTTACTGTTGCCAGTTCATCAAGAACAAGGAAACTGATAGGAAGAGGAACGATCACATCCTTTTTATTCTCCTTATCATAGTAACTGAATTCACCTTTTTCTCCATTCCATTTGATAAATCTCTTGGCTGGATTAGGCATAGACGATCTTGGATTTGTTCTACTCATAATTGTTTGATTTAAGTGCTTATGTGTTTACAATTTGTACATTTGAAATATATTACACCACCAAATCGTGCATGTGTGAATTTCTTACATCCACACTTTTTACATTCATAGTGGTTCATCTTCCACTGGTTTATTTGGTCCTGGGTCTGTCTTTGGTTTTGTTTCTGGTTCTGTTTTTTGCTTTTTCCCATTTTTCTTATTATTAGGTTCTTTGGTTTTACTTGATTCTTTTATATCAGTTACATCAACAATACCCACTAACCGGACTTCATCGAGATCATCGACAACTCTTTCCAGGAATACTTTCTTATTATATTTCTTTGCTATTTCACAGATCTGTTCCATTCTCTCTTTACCAAATATTGCTGCATTACCGAGTACTATTAATCCTGCTGTATCTATTTGACACATTAATTCTGCGATAGCAAGTTTGGCTTCACTTTCACTAACTTGTTCTTTAGAGAAGTCATATCCATGAAACGAAAACCCGTCATCTTCAATAGTTATTCCTGCCGGTAATTTACTATTAACATAGATTTCTTTGATTCTTGCACGCTTAGTGTTAATAATTTCTTCAGCTTCATTATATCTTTCTTTAAAATGATCATATTTCTCTTTATTAACAAGATACTGGCTTTGCCTGGCATGAAATACACTACCTTCTTCAATGATCTTTTCTGCTCTGAGAATCATATTGGTTAAATCTTCTTCAGATGGGAGATCAGTCTCTTTCTTTTCTTTATAATTCTTAGAGAAAATGATGAACGTATTTTCAGTATCAGTTAATATTTTATCCCATTTCTGATATGTATCATCCGGAAACCATGTTTTACCTATTTCTTTTATTAGTAAAATATTATGTTTCAGGTCCTCTATATCATGATTAATACTTTCAAAATCTCTTTTTAGTTCTCTTCGTTGATTAAGTTGTTCTCTTCTTAACTTGACTTTTTCTCTTGCTTCAGGTAGTCGATCAACAGTTTTTAATTGTTCATCAGTTAATTCAATGAGCATAGGTTCAATGATCTTCATAGTTCTACCATATTCCGTTCTTTCATCATAGGCTTTTTCTGCGTATGCTTTGCATGTCTGAATTTCAGTCCTTTCTTCATTTGTAAGAATCTTATTAAAAAAGTTATTTATAAGTTCTCTTCTCCCAGGTGCAGTATTTGCTTTTTCAAAGAACTGATCCACGGTTATTCGACTATATGTACCTAATAATTCCCTGATTTTAGTGACAGATGTTATCTGTTCTGCCTTGTCATTATAAGCAACGAACTTACCCTTACCATTCTTCACATCAAAAGTATGTTCGATAGTGTATAGTTTACCATCCACACCTTCCCATATCACTTTCTTCCATCCTTCCTTTTCTCCACCAGTAACTGGCTGGACAGTAAATGCCATAGCACTTATCAGTTCTTCAAGACCCGTAATAGCACTGGATTTTCCTATACCATTACGACCTTCAAAGCAATATACCATGTAATTGCTAAGATCAAACTTCTCATTTTTAAGAAGTTTATAATTTTTAAACTCCAGGATAATTTCTTTCATCGTTGGTTATTCCTTTAAGTTGTTTAAACAATTCTTTTAGTTCCATATATGGGATATTGATGGTATACGGATGACCACTTAGAAAGACAATAGACTTTTCAGGATAACCTTTTACTGAACTATACGATGTTTTACTCGTTAATTCAAAACTAAGATCACTGATAATTTCTTTCATCTTCTTATCCCAACTGAAAACTTTACAGTTGATACGCATTATGATATAAAATTAATGTTCATATTCTGGTAAATCTGGTAATTTTGCCTTATGTTTCTCTTGCCATTCGGTCATTTTTTTAGACCATTTCATTACCATTTCTGCCATAATTCCACTACCTCCTTTGGCAAGTAATTGGATTGCCCATGTTCTTAATAGATCAGGAGCCAAGATATCTTGTCCTCTTAAAAGAAATACAGGTTCATCATCAGGAATTAATCCTGCGGGATCCTGAATACGATTGTAATCTTCTCTTGCATGTTTCATTTTATTTTAGATTTATTATTTGATTTCTCAATTTTCTCTATATATTCTTTTAACATCTTAATACGATGTTCAATCTTAAATAACCAGAAATCCATTGTTATTCTATCAGGTTCTTTCTCTTTAATCTCAATCCTTAATTCATCAATACATCTCTGTAGATCATTCCAAAATCTATTATCCTTTGGCATTTTTTTTAAGCATTAAATATTTCTGATATATTCTTTCTTCGTCAGGTATTAATTTATTACTTAATTGTAAATAATTAAGATTTTTACCAAACTCCTGATTATCTATACTGGCATATTCGGTGATCTGAGGTTCATAGGTAATCATAGGCAGATTATCTGATCGTCCCAGGACCAACTTGTTCTCTTTATAGTAGAGTTTCGGAAAATGACTTATAATGGCTTTAAATGGCTTTTTCTTTAATTTTCTTATTTGCTTCACAATCCATGATAATTGATCATTGCTATAATGAATAAGTTTATATCCAAATGCTCTATCAAGAAACATCTCTAGTCCTAATATTCCATATGGTATTCCGTTGATATTGCATTTATCTTTATTATCATAATCTCCCCAATAAAATATACGTATAGATCTATATGACTGTTCTGATTGTTTGATAATATCTATCATAAGATATGGTGTACCGGTCTTTGCTTTTTTAATAACACATTTATCAATTATCAGTATATTTAATCCTATAGGAATGATGTGTGTATTCCCTATCATTCGTTTTTTGAATAGTCCATTAAGATAATCCTGATATTTTTTGCTAAGAAATGTCATTTTATCGTCGATATAAAGCCAGTATAGTTACAGTTTGTACAAATATATTCCGTCATACTTACAGGTTGTAAAGAATATAAATGCTGACACTTAGGACATTGCTTTTTGCTTAATTCTCTTTCAAAAGATTGCATATCTCTGCACCATCTTTCAAATCTGTCATTTGTTTCAATGAATTTCTCATTATTGAATCTGTGTCTCAGTTCATCTATGTGTCTATCGCTTCTTGACATTTTGTTTAGTTATTTAGATTGAGGGTTAATTAATAATAATACTTACAAATTTCACATTTATAGAGATCATCATGCTCTCCATATGAACAATCACCATTTATATGACATTTTTTAGTTTTGATTTCTTCTTCTTTTGGATTTTTTCTTTTTTTCATATCTTTACTATTTTACATTTACCTGTCTCTGTTGGTTCAATGAAGACGATTTGATTGAGATGTAGTTCTGTATATGTTTTAACTACCCCATCACCTTTACCTAATATTGACCATAAATCATACCCTTTTATATGAGTCACATTCTCCACTTCGGCAATGGTTCTGAATTTTTTCCATTTATGAAGTCTTTGTAAAAAATGTTTCGATGGTTCATGTTGTAATGGTTCTGGTTCTGGCGGCCATTCCACCATCACCTTAGGTACTATTTCAATTATTCGAGCTGGGATCATTTTATTTCTCTTTTACTAAAATTACAATGGACATCCAGGTTTGGCCTGCCATATTTTCATCAATTTCAGGTTTCCAAACCTTAATTGCTCTATATTTGGTATTTGCTGTAATTGCTTTTCTAATGTCTGATTTTAATTTATTCATTTTCTTTATCTTTTAAGGGTGTGTATAAATTGTACTTATCCTTCCAAATATTCACTTAATTTTATAGCATTTGAATTATATCTACATATCGGAAAACCCGTATCCGCATTTACAAATTCTTCTGAATCTGTACACTTCACACTATCATAATATTTACAATTTTTGCATTCCATTTTCTTTATCTATTAATTGTTTAACTGCTGAAATAAGGGCAATACTTTTTGATATTTCTGATTCTCCTTTAAAATATTTATGAATGTTGGTTTCATCAACCTCTTTTGGCACAATATTGTAAAAATGTTTTTTCCACATTTGAGAATAAGTATAATTTATTCCATACCCCAATTCAATTAATTTATCCTCAATCCATTTCTGCTGGTTGCGGTCATGGAGAAAATCAAGATATTCTACTTCTCTGTTTTCATGAGATTCTTTATCAATATTCTCATTTATGTAACAATAAGTTTCTCCAAGATAACCTACAAACCTATGTTTTCTAACACCGACCCACTTGGCTATTTTTTCATTTGTGTTCATAATTGTTTGAGTATATAATAATAATCATCAGTATGCTTATTATGACCTCTCCATTGTGTATCAGAAGACTTTAATTCCATGAAAATCTTATATCCATGCTTTTCCATTACTCTATTAGCTTCTATTATCCAATTTGTTCCTTTTGGTATCTTTAGTCTGTATGCTATATCAACAATTAACTTGAAATCTCTTCTTTTATGTAAATTTTCCAGAATAAATTTCTTCATTTCTGGTAATACCATTCTATTATCTGCATTCTTCTGAATGGCCTCTTTTTGATAATGATAAGCATCATCAAAATGTTCATCTTGATAATACTTTTGTTTCATAACAAATGTATTCATCATCTTTTCTTTAAGTCTTCCCACGGCTTTTTATGAATTTTAATATTTTACGTAATGCATTCTTTTTATTTATAGCTACAGTATAATAATATTTATCGCTCCATTGTGCCCTTTTTCTTAAGAATGCTTCTCCATCGAATCCTATCGTTGCTGTATCCATTGTTTTAACAACATCACATTCCTCTATATCAGGATCATAATAATATAAAGATGTTCCCTTTTTCATTTTAAGAGATCCTACATATCTATATTCTTGTTGATCTTCTATTACCCTCTGATCTTTTATTGGAGGTTCAAGAAGTTTATCAAAATCTGCCATGATATATTATTTTTCTTTTGTGAATCCACCATATTTGGTTAAGTAACTAATGACTGTATCAAGATCAACCTTTGCTATATCTTGCATGTATTGTAACATAAATTCTGTTGATTTATCATTTTCATCACAATATTCTTGTGCTTCTTTAAGTAATGCTTTCGTTGTTGCTTTCATAACTAGTCTTTGATATTAATTAATATCTCTTAAATATTTGTTTATTGCAGATTGTTCCCAATTTAATCTGGCTTTTTGAATAATAGTTTCAATGTCTTTATCACGTTCTTTAATAAGAGAATTATATTTTTTACCCGTAGTAGCAGATCTTAATTCCAGATTGCATTTTAATATTCTTGCAAGTATTTTTTTTCTTAATTGCTTTGATGTCATTTTATTGTGATTTAGTCTTTGATATTATATAAATAATAATCTCTGCTTATTTCCCTGCTGGTTGTACCCTTTTTAAATCTCTGATTATACATTGATTCTCTTATCCATGTTAATATTGGTCTTATCCTGTTATCTTTGGCTGTATATTGAGGATCATTAGCTTGGAGTTTAAGTTTGTAATTGTAATATTCTCTGTATCTCTGAATAAGGAAATCAAAGGATATCTTCCTTCCTATCACATCTTCTTTGCCCAGGATATAATTTACTTCTGCACACGTTTGTTGAGGATGACCTTCCGAATTAATAACAAACATCTCATCCATGAATTGTTTCTGAGTAATATGATATATTCCTCTTTCTTGAAATTCCTGGATGTTCTTTGCCTTATCAACATCAGCATTATACCATTCTCTTATATCCATGATACCATAATCTGCCAGGAATCGAACTATCGCATACCTTTCATCTATAGTACCATTTCTGTTTCTTGCCATTTGACCTACTAATAATTCTCTTAATACATCCTCTCTCTTCCATACTTCATTATTGATAGTTATATTTGGTTTTGTCCTCTCTTCATCCATCAGATCGTCAAACATATTTGGTCTATTTAATAAGAACAATTGAGTTACTATCTGATTCTTTCTGCTGGTTCCTAATACGAATTTTGCTTTTGGTCTGTATCCATCTTTCAATGCATCTACAGGAAATTGTTTAGGGCTTAGATGATCCAGTACTAAGGTAAATGATATTCTATTATCGAGATTGTTCTCTCTATTGATCTGCTGCAGTCTGCCACATATATAATTCTCCCGGGATAAATCATCTTTAAGATCTTTTTCCATATCTCTGCAGATATTAAAATTATCTATTGCCAGGATATTAACCTTATTATATCTTTTGAGACAAAATCTGTCGAAATGACTTGCTATTTTATCTATTGTAGTAGGACGATCAATAATTTCAATATCGAAGTTCTTAAATGCTTCTGTTGCTTTGATTATATTGTTGAGATCTTCATCGGATATTTTCTTGTGTTTGCTTTGCTGATCTTCATCCTGAATTCCGGTAAGAATAGCAATCATGTTTCTGATGACCTTCATTTTATCATCTTCCATGGAATACCAGCATATACCTATATCCTTATTATTAAGAAATAACTGTACAATAATATTAATGAGAAACTTGGTCTTTCCGGCTTTTTCTATAGCAGATATAAATATTATATTATTAGAACAAAAATCGAAGATCTTATCTATACCATTATATCCAGTTTTTAATCCTATTCTTATCGTTCCTTCTTGTTTTCCCTTTATATCAGCTAATGTCTCACCTATGATATCTTTAAAATTTTCCCCAAATATATCAGATACATCTGTTAATGCTGTTAACCTTGTAGATATATTAGCTAGGATAACATCTATGTTAAGATCTTCTTCAAATCCTATTTTTTGTAGATCATGACCTATCCTTATCGCTTCTCTGAAGATATATTTATCTTTGAGTATAAGTATATGGTCTAATAGATGTGCTGCAGTAGCAACTTTGCTAGTGAGCGTAGTGAGGTAATATGGACCACCTATCTCTTCTAATTTTCCTATTCTTTTGAGATGCTCTGTTAATGTAAGAAGATCTATAGCAGTATTCTTTTCTTTCATTTCTTTTAATGCCTGGTATATAATCTGGTGAGAACTTTTATAGAAATGTTCAGGATCTAAAAGGCTAAATACTATGCCTTGTGCATCTTTCTCAATCAGGATGGCTCCCAGAACGGCTTCTTCTATCTCTATTGCTTGTGGTGGTATTCTTCCGTAACTCAGATCTGTCTGATCTTGAATAGAATTCTTGCCATTCTTCATATGATTTGAATTTTGAATAATATCTTGTTCCTTCTATTTCTAAGTACCATTCATTCCATGTTCCCATTTTCTCAGGAAAGAAATGATCTTGAAATGTTATCCACCAGGCATCATTAAGATTAAGATTTGCTTTATATAATACAGTATCCCCCCAATTATTTATCAGAATATACTGTTCTTTTGTTATTAATCCCTGCTGATATAATATTGTCAACCTTCCACCGTGGATATAATTATGACATTTAGGACATAATGCTACTATCTCCTGCAGTCTATATCTTTTGAGTGTAATATTGATATTGTAAGATTCATGTGCTTCCAAACGTTGTTTAACATCTTTTATAAGATTCTTATGTGTACCACATGCCCAACAACAATAATTATTTTCCTTATATGCTATCACTCGTTTCTCATCCCACCATGACTGTCCTAATATAGTACGTGGATTGAGACCATGCAATGGTTTTATTATCTGTGGCTCAAGAAGTAATTCTGGTCTTATGAATACTGGTTTAATACTCTCCAGATAGGCAATCTGTGATCGGCTCATCAGGATTGATATTTAGTTTTATACACCAATCAGTATATTTTTGTATAGATACAGATTTAATCTTCTCCATAAGTTCTCTGAAGTATCGCTGTTGTTGTATCTCTTGAAGAGATAATGAATGGTATCCATTTTGCTCTGGTCTATGACAGCTAGGGTGACACGGTACAATCCCTTGTGGGTCCAAGTATAGATTAATTCCGTTATCACTAATTCCCTGTTTCCCGGCAACATGGTGATGATCGACCACTCCCAGGATTGGCTGTGGACAGAAAAAACATTGTACGAATCCTCTATTCCTAATAGATGCAGCATCGACTTGTTTACAGACTCGTTTATAGGTTTTTTCATCTTCTTTGCGTCTATCACTGGTCTTGTTTAACTTTTTTTGATATGATGGAAGTTTATACAGATGATATTTACATTTACCCTGACTAAATATACGATTATTACATCCTGGTACATTACATTTCTTCATACTTAAAATGAAATGTCAGTTGACTATTTACTTCTTCTGTTGTTACTATACCATCAGCAAGGAATTGACTCAATAGATTTAGAGATTTAGATATCCCATATTTGATGACAAGTTCTTTAAGAATAACTCTGAAATTTATGTATTTCTTTTCTTGTGTCCTATGAGAATATATGAACATACCTTCCGAATCCTTCTGAACAAGATAAGGAAAATCCTGTTCGTAATCGATAAGTAGTGCTTTCCTTTTATTGTTAATATCTGCCGGTTTAATGATAACTTTGCATGGTGTCACTTTACAAAATGCCTGGATAACCATAATATCATAATTGTTCAAATCAGGAAATTGTGGAATATACTTTTCTTTTGTATATTCGACTTTTGAATAAATTTGTTCATTCATGTTGTTTGATTTAAAGTGTAATAATGATTATGTACGAGCCGTGAAGAAACAATTAGTGAAGAAAAATCCTATATTTAAATTATTGACAAATCGAATGATAGGATCTACAATATCTTTTGTTACACGCAATATATGCATTGCAATGTTCAAAAATTATAATATCTATATTGATAAACACTTCTCTCTTTATATGCCTCCAGATTCATTATATAAGCGTAAAAAGAAACGATCAGCGTCCACGATTCATTCTCCGAGATAATTTTTTTATTCTTTCTTTTCTCCTTCTTTCTTTCTTATGCAGTAGATTAAGCATATCATTACTTTTAGTACTTTTAATTCCTTTCTGAGATCTGCCAAAATACATCCTAGCACTTGCCCATGCCATTAATAATTCATCTACAGGTTTTCTTACCATCTCAGGTGGATTGAATTCTTGTTTTCCTGCATTACGTTGTGTTGTTCCCATAACTATATATTAAAATGGTTTCTCATTTTTAATAGCATCAAGATGTTCATCTGATACACAAAATGGTTCCAATTCCTTAACCAGCGTACATGGTCCTATGATAGATGTTGTATTATATGGTCTTGTAGATCGCATATCTACTATTCTTCCATTTATGAGTATTCTCCAAGCTTCTTTTCTTATTGGATCCCATCCATATATCATGGTCTTTTGGATCTTTTGTTCTTGATGCTCTGCAATGTATATAGTAGCATCTTTATTTCTTTTCGATAAATTCATAAGATATTATTTTTTTCTCTTTTAACTATAGATGTAGCTAATACTTTACAATTTTTCTTTGGTATTGTCTTTTCTATATTATCTTCATTAATTGTAATATAATGATTAGGCAATACAGATAATCTTTCGAATCCAATAAACTGTTTACCTTTTTTGAATCCTTTTGTTGCCTTTATGATTTTTAATAGATATTCTTGCATCTTCTGTTATTATTAATCCATGTATAATATTCAGCAACGTTTCTAATTTTAATGAAAACCTACTTTCCACATAATATTTGTCACCTATTTTTCTTAATATATGCATTTTGCACCGTTTTGCTATTCTGTAATCTTTTGTGAGAATACGTTTGGTAATAATGATAATATTATTATTAACACAGTCATCATAGTTAGTAATTATTATTTTGGCAGGATCGCCACCTGCTGTTGTTGTCTTAAAGCAAAATGATTTCATTATTCTTATTTATCAATAAATTCAAAAACATGAAAAACTAAGCCATAATCATGAAATTGAAATGTTCCTATATAAACATGTTGATCGAACTGGTCTATTTTATGACCTGTTCCATATATTCTTATATGTCTTTCAACAATCTTATTAGTATCTTCTACTAAAGCCCAAAGGCAAGGAATACCTCTTTGTTCTTGAACATCAAGAATTACTGATCTAATAGGTATTCTAATATTTTGAGAAGCATAAGGAACACTAATATCATTAGAATTATCAAGAGATAATTTATATTTCCAAATTGTTTTCATTATTCTAATTGTTTAAAAAAGATTATGCTAAGAATATATCCTGCTTCTGCACATAGACCTATACCTATGATAGCATATAACATCCTCAACCATCTAGGATCTTTTTTTCTATTTAATGATAAACTGATGCCTACTCCTCCCAATAACCATAAACAAAATGTTGATATTATTAGTATCATATTGACTAGTATTAAAAAATAACTTTGTCTTTTACTTTGAGCAGGGAAAAGGATTCGAACCTTTTTATACAATCCTAAACTAACCAGAAAAGAATTGTATTATGCCATTACCCCGCCTTAAAGAGATCGTTGATATTAAAAAAAAGAAAGCGGTCCTCATAGGCCATATCCTGCATCTGAGGATTATCAGCCTCCGTGTATCTGACAGATAATCGCCATGTTTCTCTCTTTCTCTGTCAGTCCAGTCGGTCTTATGACATGGTAACTGTTACGGCTGTTTAAGACTTCGGCCTCACCGCTTTCTTATATAATACCATGGTACAGATCTTGGCAATGGTGGTGGTGCTGGCAAGGGCATTAATAAGCCCGGATTTGCATTATAATACCTATTCTCATATCTTCCATGAGTAGGATCATAACCATTATTAGAATAACCAGGAGACTGTCTATTGTCATTACTTGGAATATATATATAGACAGTTTGTCTGATAGTCATGGAATAATCTGGAATATATAAACCAGGTTGATCTGTGAGAATATACATAGTGTCCATACCTGTTAATTTCATGACTTTTTCTAATACTTCTTCAAATGTACCTAATATGGCATTCTCTGGTGGTCCTATAACAGTTCCTGTTGTTTCCCATTCAGGTAATTTGATTTGTGGTTTCTGTGCATTAACGATCCCTGCCAGAATCATTAGAATGCATACGACGATGTTTTTCTTCATAGGTTATATAATTTTCTTTATCTAATATAAATTCATCCATAATTTGGTTTTGAATATCTTTTGTATTTTCCCCTTTTCTTTTTAATTCTTTTGCCTGTCGTAATAACTGTTGTAGTCTGTTCATAATCTGTTAATAACTCCTTTATCCTTTGTTTCCAATATGGACATTCATATACTGGTTGTATTGGTTCTCTGGTTGTTCTGTTCTTTACAATATTATTAAAATGATTTGAACAATCAATATTAAGACACATGCAATCTCTGTTCCAATACCAATCTTCTTCTTGTTTCTTTTCTCCTCCTTCATTAAATCTGACGTATATTTCATAATTACATGTACTGCACGAAGACAAAGCTGCTCTGATTTCTTTAACCGCTTCGATTCCTTTATATATAATCTCATCTGGTTTATTTCTGTGTTTTATGAATATTCGTGTGCCTTCTTCTATAAATTCTATATCTTCACTTATTGTTTTTATACTTAAAAATTGTTCTACTGTTATTGTGGCATCGAGATAATCTTTTTTATTCTGTTTGGTTTTCCACCATTCATATATAACATGAGCAATATCAAGCCTATCTTTTTTCATAAAAGATATTGATCTATGGTAATATCCCGTTCAAAATCTGTCTGTGGTAATGTAGCAATATGTCTCCATTTAAGCACTTGATATACTTTCAATGCTTTCTTTCTATCAAACAATTCAAGGCATATAGCTAATGCTAATTGTGCTGGTCCTGATCCACCATACCCCCAATTAAAACCATCTGGCGAATGATTTATTAATCTTTGACTTTCTCCAGGATACAATTCTTTATATCTTAACCAGACTCTACCAGTTTTTATTTCCCCCTTAAGATGAAATGTCATAATGTTTAATTTAATAGTTTATTGTCAAACGAATAAATTCATTTTAACAATTTAAAAAGTACGAATAGCTCTTACACCAGCTCCACTACCATTTTTTGTTGCATAGGCTTCGCCATTCATATCTGGATTATCCCTACTAAAATCCCACATATTAGCTAAAGTTAAACCTTTTTCTGTCGAACTCCAATACCACCAACGATATGATGACATTTCAAAACCTCCAATAATTGCCCTATTAAGAAACATCTGTTTAAGTTCATCATATGAAGGCATAAACCAATCATTAAAGCCATTTAATTCTAATTGATCACAAAGACTTGCAGCATAAATTCCAGGTCCTTGAATAGCAATTATTTTTGCTGTATTTTGCTGTCCAGTTCCAATTAATTTATCAGTAGCATCTGTTAAAATATCGGCTCCATTATACCATTGTATTCCTTGACTTTGATTAGTTGAAGCACAAACTAATCCGTGTTGTCCAGTTTCATCAATATAGAATATTACACCACCAGCATAGAATTGTCCAATAGCAATTGATTCTAAAGAATAATAAGGTGTGAAATACATATCTTCTCCATACGAAGTACCAAATGTATTTATGGCTTTTACTCTGAAATGATAAGTGGTACCTACCGCTAAATTTCCTATATCAGCACTTAAAGCAATAATTGAATTTCCAATGATAGTATTCTGAGTAGGCAATATTACTTTACCATAACCAGTGTCAATACCATATTCAAATATTACTGAAGTTAAAAGTCCATTTGGGTTGACATTGCAATTAAATGTTGTTAATCCACCATTTATATTTGACACTGGCAGAGTTGTTGCATCTGGCTTTCCAGAAAGAGTAACCCATAATGGTTTACCAAATTGATCTATGGTTAATATCTGTCCTGCTTTTCCTAGTGGTAATGATCCCCAGGCACTATCGGATAAGAGTGGTTTATTAGCAAGATCATTATAATCTCCTGTTATTGCAATATTGGCAAAAGTTGGTATATTGGAAAGACTGCTATATTTACCATCAAAATCATCTAATATATTTTTATCCCATTCGATGAAAGCATTTTCATTTCCTGTTAAAGCATTTTCCGATAGAGTCTCTGCTTTGTTTGCATATAATGCATAAGGGACACTTAATAACTGACTGGTGCCCATCTCTGTACTATTAAACCAGACTTTAATAAAATAAGTATCAATTCCCCAATCAATAGTTTCAAAATTACCTAAGATCATTATTCCTGAACCTATATTCAGGTTCACCAAACCAAAATCATTTGTTGTCGGACTGAAGGTTTCAATATAAACCGGATCACCACTGATACTACCTCTAAGTATTGCTATTTGAATAGTAACCTGGGTATTTGTAATCAACTGTCCAGAAGAGTTTCTAACAACTGTCTGGTATTTAAAACTTGATGGTGCCTGTGCAAATAATGTTACAGACAGTATTAATGCGACCAAAATTGAGTATAACTTTCTCATGGCTTTGTTTTTTTATTGTTTAACTATCATGAAGGTTTTAAGTTCTTTATTCATTTCAATTACTTTGATAAGATATGTTGATGGGACAAGATCTTTAAAAGAAATTTCTGTTTCACTTTCTTCAATCAACTTATGATGCAATAATTTCCCTTGCATATCGTAAAGTTTGTACTGCATTCCATTAAGTTTATCTTTTGATATTTTAAGGATCAGATAATCCTGAGTAGGATTCGGATAGGCTTTAATTTCAAAACCAAGATCAAGTATTTCATTGATAGCAGTTGCTATTAAGTTAGTCTGGTGAAATCCCTGAGTAAGAATATTACTGGTGCCTGATAGAGTTTCAATGGTTACCTCTCCGACGGTCCAGCTTAACTGAGCTGTATTATTTTTAAAGTGATCTCCAGCGGTAGAAACTATGTTTTGTGCTTTTAATATTTCTGTAAAAGAAGATGTTATGAAAAATGAACATATAAAATAAAGAATACTTGATGAATATTTCATTGATTTAAAAGTTTAGATATGTCATTCTTTATATCGATTATTTGACGTTGCATATCCATTAATTCAAACACTGCTGTTGGTTTAAATATGATTCTGCTCATACAATCTTCTATATCTACCAACATGTCATAACTCTTATTAAGATCATCTTTAGTCATATTATTCTGATCTTTAAACGAATTAGTAAATATCACTAGTTCTTCAATCTTATTAGTTAGTTCAATAGATATCATATACAGAATTTATTAATTGATATTATCTTCTTTATCCTATCCACAATATATATTGTCCTGAATGGAAGACTCAATATTGATGATTTCCATCCTTTATCTGATTGCATTGCTTGTAATACTGGTAATGGAACTATCACTATATCTACTTTGTCATCTAAAAATACATTTATCCATTGATCCAATTCAAACTCAATCATATTATTTAACTTAAATACAGGATGTATAGTCGAATATATCTTACCAATTTGAACTATTTCATCATCTCTATCTAATGTGCCTAATTTCGCTGTTATATCATCTATAGCAGGCAATATTGTTCCATCTTCAAATTCAAATGCATAAGGTGAACTGAAATTACCGACTCTTAATCCACTACTTAGTGTGATTATTAATTTCATATATTTAATAAAGATAAATAGGATCTACATCTTGATTATCACCAAATGATGCATATATTATATACATTACTTTATCCAAGATTATTCTTTGTCTCACAATTATTATCTTACCAAATACTTTGACAGAATAGTTCAATTCTCCCCATTGAATCCAGGATTTAATGATAGGCTTGGAGAATACCAGGAATAAAAATCTAATCTTTTTCATATGGTTAGTTATTAATAATCAAAGATACAAAGATTAATAAGGAGTTTTGCCTTTCATTGGCTTGTAAGGACTTATTTAAGTCATTTATAGTCAATTCATATGCATTACTACAAGATGACTACCTGATTTTATACTCTGCACTAATACTCACTTGCCGCCTTAAATCGGATGAGATATAAGCCCCACAGGTTTGTCACTGATTCTCACAGTTAAGCAAGACTGCTCCCTGGTCCTTCCAGATCATCGTAGCCTTATTCCATATCACAGTATGGTTGCTAAATTATCGAAGATTATATTACCTCACATCATATATATCCTTCCTTTCTTTAGTTACTTATTAATGTTCATCGAAACGAAGATATACATATTCTTATCTCCTTACTCTTTCTATATATCTTATAATACTCCACCATCTGTATTATCCTCACATTCCAATCAGAAGGAATGCATGATCTATCCTGCTCTGTAAGCCAATCCAAGCCTGATATTATATCATTATATTGGATATATATATTGCAGGAAGGGTTTTAAAAAAAGGGGGTTTCCCCCCTTCCTTTAAGCTGACTGAAGATAGATCTCTCCTGCTTTCCTGCCAATCATGACTTTGCTGTTGACAAGATATTCAACGTCTTCCTTTGCTGTTCCTTTCGGTACAGCTTTACCGCTCGTTGTGAGCAGGACGCTACCGAACTTGTTGTGAGCTACCATGAGTAACCCAACACCAATGTTCTCAGTCTTGTTTGCACCATCAGTTTGCACTGTATGGTATTCCCAGTTTTTAGTAGAGATCTGATTTGCTTTGCTCACATTTATGATGTGGCAAGCATCGAAGTCCCTGCGTGGGTCTGCACCCTGCGGACTCTTTTCTCTCAGTGAATTCATAAATTAAAATTTAAAGTTTGATTACCGTAAAACATGGGGGTGATTATCCGGGGGTATATAGGGGGGCACACTATATATACGGGGGGGGTATATACAGGAGGGGATGTTTATGGATAGGGAAGGGATAATAATATAGTCTTTGGTTGGTTTGGGTATAATGAGATACGATAGAGTGTCATTTTGTTGTAATAATTATTTTACAATGGAGTGACATTCTAGTGTCGAAAAAGACGGGTTTAGACAAAAAAAAATACATTCTATCGCAATTAACTAATTCATGATAGAATGTCATTTTGTTAATAAGTATATTTTGACAGAATGTATATTATATACAACTTTACTGTGATAGATTTTAAGATATGGGACGATTTAAGTACAGAATTGGTGCAAGGGTGAAGATATTGGTAGGACATCCGATATGGAAGATAGATAGTTATCCTGGTGCAAAGATGGAGGTAAATGATATTCGTGTGGATCTTGTAGGCAAATATGCCACTATAAAAACGAGGACGATAACTCAGGGGATGCAGAAGTATGGTTTAGAGATTGATGATGCAGGTTATATGGCATGGTTTGGATTAAAACAAATTGAAAGATTATGAACAGAGACAGGGAATATTTTTATGTAGTGTTGAATATCGACACATGGAACCTGGAATCGTTCACCGACCTGAAAAGTGTAAGCGAGAGAGTTCCTGACATCTCCTATAGGGCATTATTGGAAGAGGATAAGAAAGATACTTTCAGGTATGTGAAATATCCTTACAGGGTATGGAAGGCAAAACATCACAAAAGTAAACGTGGAGGAAAGGGATTTGCATGAGATTTAAAAAGATAAGAAATAAGAAGAAGTTTGTTGAAGTTCATTGGGTAGATTCGGTAAGTTCCGGTCAATGGAAAAGTATTGATGGTATAAAGAAATTCTCTTCTAAAGAATTCAGGATTGTAACAAAAGGATTTTTGATCATGAAAAATAAAAAAGTTGTGACTATAGCATCTTCAATAGGAGAAGATAATACATATATATCAATGATTGGCATTCCAAGAGGATGTATAAAGAAGATCAAGTTTCTAAACTAAATAATTAAATACTATGGGATCAAATGCAGACAAATCTTTAAGTGATATTAAAGAAGGAACATTTATAGAGAGTATGATTAAAATTCAGGAATTATTGAAGTATTCTGAAGATCTCTATAATAAAGTTTATCTTATTCAGAAACAGATAAGATCTGATGTTCTAAATAAGAATGGTCTTATTGTATCAGGAATAGCAGGAATACATTCGAGTCTTGATAATACTAGTGATGTTTCTAATTTCAATATTAAAGAGATGAAGAATATTTTTCAACGTCTGACAGATTATATTGATAACGTGCATAAGAATCTTGAATTGATGGAAGAAGGTCTTATATTCATCTATGATGTTATTGGTATTAGACATGATATGGAACCTAATGAGGCAAGGAAATGAACTGGTTAATTAAAATATTCTTATATCTCAGGGTGAGGTATAAATGGTTTAAGGAAGTAAAAGACATACCAAATTATAAACTGACATTTTCATCCATAATTCAACCTGATTTTATCAAGGATTATTTTCCATGGGGATCTAATCCTAATGCAAAAACGAATTATGATCAACTAAGACAGAGATATGGCAGATTTCATTGCAGGATGAGGTTACTTGATAAAGGATGTTTCTGGCTTCTTAATATAAGTCATCAACCTTATGATGAAATCGATCATATTGAAATTGAAGATAAATTTTTATATGTGACTACCTGGCATAATAGACATGGAGGACAGAAGCAAGTTGAACCAGAAGAAAATGTTAATCCTCTTTATACTGGACATAATCATACTGACGCTCCACATAGATGTGTTAAATATTATGATCCGCTTATAAGACAATGGATACTTAATGATTCGCATTTGTTTACTGTTATCTGGAGAAAGTGGTTTGTAGCATGGAGGATAGATAATATACTTATTGGAGTAAAGTTATTTTATCCGATACCACGACAACAGATGTATATGATAGCGACTAATTGTGAATGGACTTATTTTGAATCAACACTATAAATAAATTTGAATTATGAGTAAAAATGAAGTAGTAAACATTTACCTGGATGTACATTATTTGGAAATGGAAGATACCAATGAAGGATTTAAGTTGGTATTATATGGTCGTACTAACAAAGGAGAAGGTAAATCTCATAAGATCTATCTTAACTTTTCTTCATTCTGGATAAGATTTTTTCTTAAAGATTTCAGAAAATTACTTACTCGTAAAAGAGAAGTTCTTGATGAATTAGAATCAGGATTTAACAAATGAATAAGACAAAAATAGATTGGGAAAATCCAGAAGAAGGGTGGAAACTTGATTATACCTGGAATCCTGTTGTGGGATGTAGACATGGATGTGATTATTGTTATGCCAGGAGAATGAATGATAGGTTTGGTTGGATAACAAGTTGGAATGAACCAGAATTTTTTCCTGATAGATTAAAGAAACCAATGGGATTATCAAAATGGTCTACAATATATGTAGGAAGTATGTGTGATCTCTTTGGAAAGTGGGTTAATAAAGAATGGTTAGATAGGATCCTTGAAGTTATTTGGCTTACGCCAGGACATAGATATATGTTTCTTACTAAGAATCCCGGAAGATATCATGAGATTATTTTTCCAGAGAATGTATGGTTAGGGACGACTGTAGAATCGTTATTAGGACTTGGTAGATTAGATGAACTTAAAAGTTATAATAATGCTCATGTTCATAAATTCATTTCAATAGAACCATTATTATCGACCTTTAAGTTCATAGATTTTAGTAGTATGGATCTTGTCATTGTAGGAGGTATGACGGGTCCTAGTGCGGTAGTTCAACGGAAAGATTGGATAAAGTCTATTGATCATTCAAATATTTATTATAAAAACAATTTAAAATGGAAAAATTGATTGAATTCAGTTACTATATTTAATTATTAACTTAAAATTTATTTATTATGACAAACTTAAAATTGTATCAGTATGCTATTCTCTGGCATCCAAAGAAAAATGAGAAAGGTGAAGATAAGAAAGAAGAAAAAACAAAACTTCTTGTTGAACCGACAACTATTCTTGCTATCAATGATCAGGTGGCTCAGATGATGGCAGTTAAAGCCATTCCCGAGGAATATTCTGATCAACTTGATCAGATTGATATTGCAATACGCCCTTTTTAGGTGTCGTCCAGTTCCAGGAAAATAAAAAAGAGAAAATCAGGAATGAGGACGTAAAACTAACTGGAAGTATATTATCGGGTATAAATAATTATTATGATAGTATTCAGGGGACCGCAGGAAATGTATTAACAACGGGAACGTCAGTTAACTGGAATACTGCAAATGCAGCAACTTATCATAATGCTGCATATTTGGTATCTAATGCAAATGAGAACTGATGAGGATGCCTGAGAGTTTTATAGAAGATGTACAGAGGATGCGGAAGTTACAGAATGAATATTCCCTTACTGCGAAACCAAATGTCTTAAAACAGATGAGAGAGGCAGAGACAAAGGTTGACTTTATGTTAAAGACTTATTTGGATAAGAAGAAACAGTACGGTTAAAATATTTTGAATGTAACATAAAGAAAATTTAAGAACTTTGTACCAGGATTAATCAAGACCAAAGCGATAGTATCAATTTAATCGTTACGGTCATGGCAAAGAAGAGATGGATTCAAAAAGTAAATCGTTCTATCAAACGCAGAGGCACAAAGGGAGTATGTACTGGTAAGAAGTTTGGTAGTCCATCTTGTCCGAAAGGATCAAGACGTTATAATTTAGCTGTTACATTCAGGAAGATGGGAAGACGAAGGAAAAAAAGAAGGTAATGGCAAGAAGAAAAGGTAAGGTTAGAAGCCGAAGTAAATCTAAGAGTCATGGATCATACAGGCGTATAGTACAGAGAAGGACTGTACGAAGACGTAAGAGGTCCATGCCTTGTTGTAAATAATCTTTAATGAAAATTATAGGACATATGATTAACAGTGTTCCACCGAATGATTGTAAAGAACATATTCATTCTATTTTCTGTGGATGTAAACCTATTGTTTCCGTTGGTGAATATGGTAAGATTATTGTTACTCATAGACCATTCGATGGAAGGATATCTTTTTTTCCAGAATTCGAAAACTATAATCTCAATTAAAAGTTATCAACAGGTGTTAATTTCTTTGTAACCAATAAAAATTATACATATGTTTGAACTTGAAGTAAATGATAGATCATGGAAAGAACGTGGAACTATCGAAAATGAAAGAGTAGAAGTTGAAAGAAGATTATTCTTTGGTTATAAACCTATCAGACTTAGAATTTATAAAAAGATTTATAACCAGGAAACGATTATTAAAGAACGTGATAAGGTAATCGGACTTCGACAGATATAATATTTTTGGTTCTCTCTATTGCCGCTTTGCAATTACCCTGGGGAAACTCAGGGTTTTTTATTTTAATGTTTAAAATAGTTATACAATATATATTATATATTATAGTACATTTGTGTAACTAATAAATGTCAAACATTTATATGTTGAAGGTCAAACCTAATATCAGGGAAATATGTGTTTATATTTCCTACATATAAGTTGGAATTTATCTTACCAGGTTTTATAATTCAGGGTGGGGGTTTTTATCTTCACCCTTTTTTTATGGAAGAACAAAAGACAACAAAAGATAAGTACTGGATTAAACCTGGTATGGCAGTAGCACACAGGACAAATCTAGGTTTCATGTATACAGTTAAGACAATTCTCAAAGAATCGAGAGAGATTAAGTGTGATAAAGAAGAAGAAGGATCTTACTATAATGAAAAAGAAAAGTGTTACATGAAACGGAAGACATTTATGAAAGGTATAGAAGTTCAGTTCATCAATCGATATCAGGAAATAGATACGGAGATTTTCCATTCACGTGAACTTATACCCTGGGAGATAGCACAACAGGGAGCAAAGATTGTTAATGATTGGATAAAGAAACAGATAAATTAATTATGAGATTTGCATTTTGGATACCGATTATTTATTGGTTCTTAATGAACTTAGCAAATATTTTTGATGCTGCTGGTGATGCTGTTGCCAAAAGGAATAAATGGATATTATCGAAGACATATCAGACATTAATGATATTATCTTACTGTGCAATGATACCCCTTGCTATATTTCTGCCTCCTGAGTTCATTACACTACGATGTTGGCTTTATTTCATTCTGATGGATGTTCTGATACGAATAGGGGTATTTAATGTAACATGGGGTTTATTCCGTTTCTGTTATGGTTATTGGTGGTATCTTGGAGACACATCACTATGGGATAAGTTTCTTGTATGGTTAATAAATGATTCATGGGTAGCAAGAAAGTTAAAACCGCCTGAGAAATTTGCTCTTGGATGGTTTTATGTTATTTCATGGGTTCTGAGTATAGGTGTTCTTGCTGGTGTTTTTTACTTAATACCTGAATAATATGCCAGTATATTCTAGTACATCTAAAGCCAAGTTAAGTTCTTGTCATGAGGACCTGCAGATACTTTTTACTCATGTTATCCTTGAATATGATAATACCATTGTATGTGGATATAGAGGAAAGAAAGAACAGGATGAGGCTTTTGATGCAGGAAATTCACAAGTTAAATATCCATATTCAAAACACAATATTATTCCGTCTGAAGCAATAGATGCTGCACCTTATGAATCTACTCATATTGATTGGGGTAAATTACAGTCTGCTCATTTTGCAGGATATGTGATGGGGATTGCTGATAGGTTATATGCGGAAGGAATAATGAAACATAAGATACGACCTGGATCTGATTGGGATATGGATGATGATGTTGATGATACTACATTTTGGGATGCATGTCATTTTGAAATAATTAAAACCTAAAATTATGAAAGAATTATTTAAGAATTTTGTAAACTTATTGTTTAAGAATGGATGGATTGTTATAGCAATGATGTTTCTTGTTGCTATTACTGATCTTATCGCTTTGACATCAAGGATACATTTTGGTGCAGGATTTGTTCTTGCATTTATTTATTTTGTAATATTTACTGTTTTCTTTGCAACTAAACCTAAAGATAATGCAACTAATAAATGACAAGTTTAGTTTGGAGTTTAATAATTATAATAAAAAAACTCCGGTTATTCTTAAACAGGTAGCAGATCTGTTATTAGTGTTGATCCCTGTTGTTGAAACAGTAAATCTTACTTGTCCTGAATTTCCAGGAAAGAAGTGGGTATTTTGGGGGACCATAACATTATTTTCTCTGTTTAAGGTTATTTCAAAGTTTGTTGCAGATAGTTCGCCAAAAGTGGATTGATAAAATAATTATTGTATATGAATCTTAATTTTTCGGAAACGGAAAAGAAAAGTCTTTTATGTGCTAATGGATTTAAAGTTATTTATTCCAGGGGGAAACAATTATTTAAAAAGAATAATACATCATATACACTGGAAGATGCTTTTTGGTTTACAGTAAAGAATGTCATATTAGGTGGATTAACCAGGGAAACGGTAAGTACATCAACAGTCAGTACTCAACTTATTACAGTCAGTGCTGGTGGAGTAGCACCACCTTATATTCCGACAGATCTTACAATATATTATAATGGTCGTGATGCGGTGACAGATGAAAATACTCAGAAAATAGATGGTGGTAATGCATGTCATAGGGATTAATGAAAGGAAATTAAAATGCCTGAAGGTGTATTAGATTATCATATTAGGATGCAACAACGCAGAGATGCGTCTACAAATTGGACATCTATTAATCCTGTTTTATTAAATGGTGAAATTGGTATTGAGACTGATAATACTAGTGATTATAAATGGAAAATAGGGGATGGCAGTCATTGTTGGACTGATCTACCATATATGTGTACTGCCACTGGTGGTGGAGGAACCGGTCAGGTATTTATAAAAGGTTCAGGATCATCTGTATTTACAAGTGGTACCATAGAATTTGCTACGGGTAATAATGTGACTTTTGGTTTGACAGGATCAACAATGACAGCATCAGCAAGTTTTGATGGTATTGCCGATTCAATATCTACACAATGGCCGAATAGGGCATATCTTGTTGGTGTTAATACTCTAGGAACAACTTCATTTACAAGTATTCAGAGTCTTTATCTTTCCGGTGATCAGAATATAACTCTTTCTGGTGGTGGTAATACCATTAAGTTTATTGCTGCTACTGCTTTTTCTAATTCAAGTCAATTAACTGCTACTTTTCTTACAACTGCTGCACAGGTATCACACAGTCATGGAGCAATGTCCATGTCATTAGAAAGTATTGCAGGAACTTTTTCTACTGCTAGCAATGGATTTACGATATCATTAACAGGATCTACACATCCTCATGATTATATACCATTGGCAAATAGTACTGATTATGCTACATCTATATTGGATAATACATTTGCTATTATAAGTCATAGTCATGGTGCAATCTCTTTGTCTTTAGATGGAATATCAGGTACTTATTCTTCTGCAAGTAACGGATTAACCATGTCCCTTACAAATTCTACACATGCTCACTCTTTCGTCAATCAAATAAACGGAAGTTCCGGAAGTATATCATTCAATACTGCCTCGAGTTTATCTTCTTCAGCAAACGCTTCTGGTATTACTTTTGGATTGGCTTCTAATATTTCAACAGCATGGTCAGGTCAAACAACGGCAAACCAAAGTAGAGTTTTAGACTTTAACGGATCCAGTGGTCAGATTAGTTTCGTTACTGGATCGGGAATGAGTACAACAACCAATGCTTCAACACTTACATTTGGGTTAAGATCAGATATTAGTACTGCATGGAGTGGTCAGACTACTGCGAACCAGAGTAGGGTAATAGCTTTTAATGGATCATCCGGACAGATCAGTTTAGTTACCGGTTCTGGTATGAGTACTACAACAAATGCATCTACACTAACTTTTGGTTTAAGATCAGATATTAGTACTGCTTGGAGTGGACAGACGACAGCCAATCAAAGTAGAGTAATTCAAATAAATGGATCATCTGGAAGTATATCACTTAATACTGGAAGTAGTTTATCCTCAAGTGCGAATGCATCAGGCATTACATTTGGATTAGCCTCTAATATATCAACAGCATTAATGCCTATTGGTTATTCTTCCGGATTTCAGACTGCTACATTATCAAATACATTTGCTCAAACAGGTCATACTCATAGTGATCTTTACATTGCACTTGCAAGCAGTACAAGATCTGCTGGAATAAATACATCTGTTTCATCAGGATATGCTGGATCCACATTAGCATTTTCTGCTAATTCATCTGGTATTACTATGAGTATTCCTGCATGGATAACTACTGCTGGAGCAGGTGGTGGTATTCAGGTTACTTTATCTGGCAATACTAGTGGTACACTTGCTGCAATATCATCTGGTACATTAACTTTGGCAGGTGGTAATAATATAACATTATCTCAGGTAGGTAATGCAGTTACAATATCAGGAGCCAATGTTGGTGGTGTTCAAACAGGAATAAGTGGATTAGGTAATTCACAGACTACTTATTCAAGTGGTACAGTGTTATTTTCTGAACAGAGTAATATAACTATTAATTCTTCTGTTAATGGTGCAAGTCAATATATAAGATTAAGTGTAGCTGATGCAATAGGATTAGGTTCTTCTACAAGATTTGCTGGTATTAATACTTCTTCGTCAAGTACTGGTGGATCAGATCTTAAATTTTCATTGAACAGTTCTGGAGCAACTTTTAGTGTTCCTGCATGGTTAACCACAGCATATAGATCAACAAGTGAATTCTCTGCATCATTTCTTAATACTGGTGAAGCTCATATAAGGCAAATAGAAGCTCAAAATTTTATACGTTCTTCAGGATCTATTTTTATATCTGGAAGTAGAAATATAACAGTAAGTGGCGATGGTACTTCAATATTATCAGTAGTTGGTCCAGAAAATATATTAAGTTCATTTTATATAGCTGGTAATTCTGGTACTACAAATTCATCTAAGATTAGTGGAGGAGGATTTGTTTTAGCTGGTGGTAGTAATATTACATTAAGTCAAAGTAATAATATTATCTCTATTCATGGTGGTGTTGGTGGAGCAATATCGGCATCCAATGGTTCAAGTAGTCTTGGTACTGTAGCTTTTGGCAGTAGTAATAATATGCATTTCTATTATACAATGAACTCAGTTGTTGCTTCTTTTGTTGAATCTACTCATGCACACTCATTTGTTAATCAACTAAATGGTTCTTCAGGTTCACTTACTATATCTGCCAGTGATAATATTACAATATCAAATGATAATGGTACAATATTTATAAAAGCTGGAGGAGGTGGTGGATCCTGGGAACTTGAAGGAACAAAAACTGCAGGAACTACTGGTAGTGCATTTAGTACATTATATCTGCAAGGAGGAAATAATGTAACATTATCAGGTAATAGTAATACAATAATATTTAGTGTAGCTGATGCTGCAGGACAATCACAACAACCAATGTATTTTAGTGGATCCAATGTGAGTACTTCTGCAAATACAATGATATTTGGTAATTCAAATAATATAAGTCATTATATTACCAATGGTTCATTAGTGGCTTCAATGAGTGAATCTACACATGCACATTCATTTGTAAATCAAATTAATGGATCTTCAGGAAGTATCTCATTTAACACTGCATCTAGTCTCTCATCTTCTGCAAATGCATCAGGAATAACTTTCGGTCTTGCTTCTAATATTTCAACTGCTTGGAGTGGTCAGACTACTGCCAATCAAAGTAGGGTAGTACAAATAAATGGAAGTTCAGGAACTATATCATTTGGTACAGCATCAAGTCTTTCATCTTCTACGAATGCTTCTGGCATAACCTTTGGATTAGCAAGTAATATAACTTCAGCATTACAATCATACAATGCAAATTATCTTACTTCTCAAAGTAATCAGGCATTTTCTGCTGATGTTTCTTCAACTTTTCAGACTCTTACTTTCCAGAATTCAAATGGTGTATCATTTTCAAATAATGCCGGAGCCTTAAGGATAACACATGACTTGCAGTATTCTTCAAATACTTCGAATATTACTGCAAATGCTATGAATACTAATGAAAGAGCAAGTTTTGTTTATAAGTCAAATTTGGCTGCAAGTAACTCTGCTGGTAGTTTTACTTTCCAGACTCTTAATTTCAGTAATGCTAATAATGTAACATGGGGAACTTCGGCTGGTAGTATCGTAACTGCTTCTGTTGCTGCTCCTGGTGCTGCTGCAGAAAGTAACTGGATGAGTTTATCTGGTAACATTGCAGGAAATTCATCTGCTTCCGGTTCTACAATAATGTGGATAGCTGGTAATAATATTACATTATCTGGAACAAATGGAAGTCAAATAAGAATTGATGGTGCTGCGGGAGCAGGTTTTGCATTAAAAGGTAGTGGAACATATACACAGAATTCAGGGACAATAGAATTTTCTAATTCTAACAGCGTAACATTTGGACTTACTAATAATGTGATGACGGCCAGTGTTGGAAGAGGAAGTGTATATTTCACAAATGGAAGTAATATCACCTGGGATTTATCAGTTGATGGTATATCTACAAGTATATACCTTACTGCTGGAGGTGGTACTGGTGGTGCTGATGGTGGTAATATTATTGCTGTATCTGGTGCTACTGCTAATTCTACTGGTTCTGTAGTATTCTTAAATAGTAATAGTATAACTTTTGGTATGAGTGATAGTACACAAATTACTGCATCATTTTCTCATCCACATCCTTATATCAATACTTCTGAATCTGGTAATCTTTACTTCTCAAATGGCAGTGGTATATCATGGGGAACTAGTGTGAGTTGTTTATCTACTACCTTAACAGGAAGTATTGCTACCACATATGCTGGTACTGGGTTTACAACTGGCACTACCGGAGGTAGTGTAATAGAAGGCACCCTTAACACTTCTGGACTCAGTATGAAAGTACCTGCGTTTGGTGGTAGTGGTGGTATTCAGGCTACAATGTCTGGAAATACAAGTGGCACATTGGCTGCAATATCTTCTGGTACATGGACACTTGCCGGTGGTAATAATATTACACTTTCTCAGGTAGGTAATGCAGTAACTATATCAGGTGCCAATGTTGGTGGTGCTCAAACAGGAATCTCAGGGTTAGGAAATAGTGAAACAACTTATTCAAGTGGTACTGTATTATTGTCAGCATATTCCAATTTAACAATTAGTTCTTCTGTTAATGGTGCGTCTCAATATATGAGATTTAGTATTGCTGATGCAATAGGATTAGGATCTTCTACAAGATTTGCAGGGATAAATACTTCTTCGTCAAGTACTGGTGGATCAGATCTTAAATTTTCTTTAAATAGTTCAGGAGCAACATTCAGTGTTCCAGTCTGGCTTATTACTGCTGCTCAATCAAATCAGGTGGTTAATAGTTTCAATGGTTCTACTGGTCAGATCAACTTAGTTACCGGTTCCGGGATGAGTACTACGACTAATGCGTCTACATTAACTTTTGGGTTAAGGTCAGATATATCTACTGCCTGGTCTGGACAGACAACAGCGAACTCGGCAAGAGTAATTTCTATTAATGGTACATCTGGAGTTTTATCTATTTCAGGTGCTTCAAATATTACAGTATCGGTATTAAATGGATCAACAATAACAATATATGGTCCTTCTAATATTCTCAATTCATTCAGTATAGGTGGCAATACTGGAACAACTAATTCTTCTAATATTACTGGTGGAGGATTTGTTTTAGCAGGAGGCAATAATATTTCTCTTAGTCAATCAAATAATACTATCTCTATTATAGGTGGTGCAGGTGGTGGTGCAGCTATCTCTGCTGTTGGCAGTTCTCAGAATACCGGAACAGTAGTTTTTTCAAATAGTAATAGTGTATCATTTGGAATGAATGGTAGTACTATTACAGCAGATGTCGGTGGTAGAGGGAATGTGTACTTTCAGGATGCCAGTGGTATATCATGGAGTTCATCTGTTAACAGTGTAAGTACATCCATATCTGGTATATTCAATGCTACAGGAACATCTGTATCTTCTGGCTATGCCGGTTCAACTATGGCATTTTCTATCAATACAGGTGGTATTACAATGTCTGTTCCTGCTTGGAGAACTGATGCTGGTGGTGGGGGAGTAGCAATATCTGCTGCAGGTTCATCTGTAAGTAATGGAACGGTAGTATTCTCCAATAGTAATGGAATATCATTCGGAATGAATGGTAACACTGTTACTGGTAGTCATAATGCAATAAGTAAATATAATCTTGTTGGTGACAATACTTTAGGTATTACTTCTGGAACATTCTCTGGTGATATAGTATATTTTTCTGGAATGAATAATATTACTATAAATGGTGCTGGTGGAGGATCAATAGGAATACAGGGTGCTATGGGATTTACTTCTACATCTGAATTTTCCGCATCATTCCTTAATACTGGTGAAGCTCATATAAGAAGAATACAGGCATCTAACACATCTTATACTTCCGGTACTATTGAATTTTCAGCAAGTAGGAATCTTTCAGTTTCTTATAATGCAAGTACAATATCATTTTATGGTCCTGCAAATATTCTTAATTCATTTTCGATAGGAGGTAATACTGGAACTACAAATAGTTCTGCAATATCAGGTGGCGGTTTTGTTATTGCCGGAGGTAGTAATATTACACTTTCTCAGAGCAATGCAACAATATCTATTCATGCAGGAGCAGGCGGTGGTGGTGTAGCATTAGGTAATACTGCAAGTAGTAATGCATTTACCTCTGGATCTGTAATGTTGTCTGGTGTAAACCTTACTGTTAATACATCAGCAAATGGTGCAAGTCAATATCTTCAGATATCTGCTCCATCAATAGGTTATCTATTTTTTAGTAATACTAATGGTCATAGTTGGAGTTCATCGGTTAGTTCAGTATCAACATCAATATATGTAGTAACAGCATAAAAAATGGCATTTCCAACAATCATAAGTCGAAGTCAGAATACGGATGCAGCAAATACGCTTACTCATCCCATTACTATGCCATCAAGTATATTAGCAGGAGATCTTGTTATTATATGTTTTTCTGTTGATGCATCTGAAACACCAACAGTCACTACTGGAACAAACTGGCAGACAATGGTTACTGTAGATAATAGTACAGATACTCTTGCAGTATTTTATAAGTTTTATTATGTTGACGGACCGGAGACTGTTGTTGTCACAACAACAAATGAGATGGCATCGCATATATGTTTTCAGATAAGAAATTATCATCGTTCAGGTCTGAGTTTTCCTTTATCTGTTTGTTCATCGACAAGTGGAAGTAGTACTAATGCTGATCCACCAAGTCATACACCGTTATATGGTACAGCAGATTATTTATGGATTATAGTATGTGGTCATGATAGTACAGTAGTGGCATCTGCTTGTGATAGTAACTTTAGTAATCTTACTACTCAAGCAGGAGTAAGTACTTTATCAGCATCTATATCAGTAGCAAACAGATCGTATAATACAGGGATAGCGTATAATCCTGCAGCGTTTACAACAACAACAGAACAATGGTGTGCGGTAACGATAGCTATACCACCAGTTATGGGAATAGGAATGAATATAAGAGGTACAATAGCAATGTCATAAAAATATGGCAAATTATCCAACTATAGAAGGTTCAATAGTAACGGGTAAGCATGAAACTAATGCCTATTATCATGAAATTACTATGCCTTCATCTATAGTTGTAACTGATCATATTCTTGTGATATTTGTTATTGATACAAGTGCGAATTGGGAATCTTATTATTCAACAATATATTCAAGTACTGGAACCTGGGATTTCCATAATTCTTATAAATCTTCATCGTTTGAGATTGATATTTTAGTTGGTCATCCAACGACAGGTGGGAGTATTGCTTTAACAATTGAATATCCGGAACTGCAAATGTCTACTTATATTGCTATGAGGATAAGTGCTCTTAACACATGTGACCTTACAGGTATGCATAGTGAAAATAATGATCATTATACCTTAGATTATGCTGGTAGTACGTCAACTAATGCTGATCCACCTGAAATAGTTACTTCCGATGGTGGATCACAATATTATTTGGATATTGCATTTGCAGCATTTGCTGGTATTCTTACTGCTTCTGCTGCACCTACAACTTATAGTGGATTTACAACAGAGACAGCTACATCAACTGAAAATAATTCAATAGCATTTGCTTATAAACAAACACAATGTCTTGGTATAAATCCCGGTTATTTTACATCGGATAATGCAACTTGGACTGCACTTAATATGATGATGTATCCACAGATTGCATGTGAAGTCACTAATTTGCTTATTAATATTTAAAGAATTATGGGAGCAACATTAACAGGAGTTTTAGATAGTTATAGTGTTAGTTCTAATTCATTACTTACTGGACTTCTTGGTGTCTGGGAACTTAATGAAACATCTGGACTGGCACAGGATGAACTAGAAACTTATGATGCTGTTTCTACTGATGTAACCTATGATGCCAGTGGTAAGATAGGTAGATGTTTTACATATGATGGATCAGATAGTGTTAGTTGTGGAAGCGTTCTTCATCTTACATCTTATCTTACAGTAAGTTGTTGGATGAAAACTACAAACACAGGTGCTGATTGGTATGCACTTGTTGGAAATTATGGTAGTGTTAATGGTTTTGGTTATGATATTACTTATTATGCAGCATCCACAAGAATTGAATGGGGGGTTAGGTCAACTGGTCATACTACAGTATATACCGCAGTAGATGCAGACCTTAGTAATGGCAATTGGCATCATATTGTTTGCAAGTGGGACGGAATCGCAAGAAAGATATATATTGATGGAGTTGATGCTGGCTCAGCAGATAGTTGGACCTATGCTCCTGAATCTTCTGGTGACAATCTTTATATCGGAGATCGTGGAACTTGTAATGCTTGGATTGGAAGTATTGATGCTGTAAGGATATGGGAAAGAGCATTAACTGAGGATGAAATTGAAGAATTATATGCAAAAGAAAATGCAGGAACGGGATATCCCTGGTAATATAATTGATTAATTATGGCAACATATTATGTATCAACATCGGGAGATAATGGCAATACGGGATTAGATCAAGATCATCCGTGGGAGACTCTTTATTATGCAGAATCTCATGTTACAACACCGGGAGATGTAATTGCATTGAAAAAGGGTGATACGTGGACAATAGGTCTTGTATTAGATATTAGTCACGGTGGTTCTGCTGGAACTTATATAACATGGGATGGTTCGCTTTGGGGAACCGGAGAAAATGCAACAATTCAAGATACTACTGGAGGAGGTGGTGGTAATTATTATTCAGGTGTTCATATTGCTGGTTGTGATTATGTAATCTTCAAGAATATAATAGTAGATATCAATTATTATAATAGACATGGAATTGCCATTGGTGGTACATCGGGCGACGAAGGTCCAACTGCTCAAAATGATGAAAGATACATTACTGTACAGGGATGTACTGTAAAGAACGTAGGTGCTGATACACAATGGGAGTGTGGAATACTTGTAAGACCAAATGTTAATGATATGTATAATATCTCTCTTATAGGCAATACTATAAATAATATTTCTTCACACGGCATTGCTCTTTATAAGTACCCCACTGAAGAACCTGAATATCAAGTACATGATGCATATATAGGATATAATTATATTACTGAAGTTCACCATTATACAGTAAACCCGGCAGGAAGCCATATATTTTTAAATAAAAACATTGATGGTTGTATTATTGAACATAACGAAATAATTCAAGGTTCTACTCCGGCTCCCGGAATCGGCTGCTATTCATTGACTCAAAACGATGTAATAATTCGCTACAATAAAGTCATAATGACTTCAAGTCCTGTTTATGCCGAATTAAATATGGAAAGTTCTCCAATTACAAATAAAGAGATATATTATAATATTTTTTATGCCAGTGCAATTACTGAGGCTTATATGGGTGTAATTTATTTTTATGATATTGCCTATACGGATACAGTAATTAATTTTTATAATAATGTCATAATTGATGACGATCCGGGCGGTGAGTGTTGTTTAAAAGCAGATGGAGTAAGTGGAATAACCTTTACACTTAAAAATAATATTTTTTATGGATCAAAAGATGCTGATGCAGATTATTTAGTTGATATAAGTTCAGACAATGTAATTGTACATAGTAATAATTTATATTATAGTACAAAGACGGGTACTGATACGGTACTTGTATGGATTGGAGCTTCATATTATACACGATCCACAATATTAGGATGGGAGGCGACAGCACAAATTACTGATCCTCTCTTCACAACTGAATTCACAGATCTTGAATTACAGGCTGAATCGGATGGAATTGGTAATGGAGTGCACATAGATGGAATACCTCAGACTGATATTGATGGACAATCGGTAGGTGATCCACCGGAAATTGGAGTTTGTGAATTTGGGGAAGAGACATTAGTTACTATTTCTAATCCATTTTTAGCAGAGGTAAGTGTATTAACATAAATATTATGGACAGTAAACAAATAAAATGGAAACTTTACAAATATCAGTATCGCCAGCAATAATTGCAGTATTAAGTACTTTACTTGCATCGGCAATTATCATTATCCTATGGTTTGCGTCAAGGAATAGAAAACTTCTGGACAACCATGAGAATAAATTATCCAATGTATCCTTAAGACTTGAAGGATCTGTTATCAGACTTGAGAGTTCGATTGTCAGGATCGAAGCAAATGTCAATGCCAATATAGCAATTTGTAAAGAAAGACATATTTTACTTAATGAAGATATGAGATGTGACGAGGGGAAAATAGATGAATGTATAAAAAGAATACATGAGATTGATCTTGAACTTGTTAAAATAAATGGTAAGAAATAATTAAATATATAATTTATGAAACCACAAATTGTAGTACCAGATACAGGAGTTCATAACAGAGACTTAGATGAGTCGGCAAGAAGACTTGAAGATTCTAAGACATATCAGGATCTATCAACGGTTATTATCTGTCCTACCAGGGGTGTGATACCAGCAAAGGTTGTACAATCATGGATGGGATTAATACGTCCTATGAATCAAAAGGTTTTAGGACCTCTCTTCGCTATTGGGATGGAGGTAGGTGATGCATATAATTCAATGTTCGAAATGGTAGTTAATCATCCAGAGTTCAGTAAATGGAAATATATTCTTACTATCGAGGAAGATAATATGCCACCTCCGGATGGACTGATGAAGTTATATGAGAATATGGATAAGTATGATGTTATCCAGGGATTGTATTGGACAAAAGGACAGGCAGGACAACCAATGATCTATGGTAATCCTGATGTTATGCCAAAGAATTTTATACCTCAGAAACCTATTCCTGGAGTATTACAGCACTGCAATGGTTTGGGTATGGGATTTAACCTGTTTAAGATTTCGATGTTCCAGAAGGTTCCTAGACCGTGGTTTAGGACCGTTCAACAATATACTCCAGGTCAGGGTACCGCAATGTATACCCAGGATCTCTATTTTTATGAAAGAGCAGGGAAGGAAGGATTTAAATTTGCATGTGATAATAGAGTGTTAGTAGCTCATTATGACTTGGAAAATGATATTTGCTGGTAGATCATTATGATACTTTGAAATTATGATGTAATGTGTTACAAATGATATGGTTTGGTAATTTAAATAATTAAACAGTTAACTTATGAAAACAAAAGTAAAAAAGTCCAATGTTGGAAAGATAAAAGTTTCAAGATTTCCAATCAATCAACCAAAACTTAATCTTGCATGTGGTAAAAATAAGGTAGAAGGTTTTTTTGGTGTTGACAAAGTTATAGTCCCGGGATTAGTGGATGAGGTTGTAGATCTAACATTATTCCCCTGGCCGATTAAGAGTGAGTCAACAGATGAGATCATATGTTCACATTATGTGGAACATATACCTCATGATAGTTTTACTTCATCCTTTGAGAATATATTGAGAAAGAAAGTTAATTATGCAGATTTTCGTAAGGAAATGATTAAGTTCTTTAATATTGTTCCAAGTGAGGGGTTTGTTGCATTCATGGAAGAACTTCATAGAATAATGAAGAAAGGATCTTTAGCAAAGATTATATGTCCTTATTGGAGTAGTATACGTTGTTGGCAGGATCCTACACATCGTAGAGGAATGAATGAAGCATCTTTTCTGTATTTTAATAAGGCATGGAGAGATGTGAATGTAGGACAATATCCTATAACTACTGATTTTGATTACAGTTATGGATATGATATATCTCCTGATCTTCTTACAAAGGCACAAGAAGTAAAAGATTTTGCAATTAAGAATTATACTAATGCAGTAATGGATATACAATATTTATTAACTAAGAGATGAGAAAAAGAAACAAAGATATAAATTGGTTTCCTGATTATGATATGCGGTCCATGTCTATAACTAAGCAAGGACACGGGTTTGATAAAAGTTCATCTACTGAAACTGAGGGGGTAGGTCCATACGAATATAATATAACATGAAAAATTTATTAAGGTCAGGAGTACTTGTTTTGATAGTAGTAATAATAGTGTACATTCTTTTTCTGCAGCAGTGTAGAGGTAAGAATTATTGGATCCCAAAAGGAAAAGTTCTTATAAGTGAGAGTCTGTATGATTCCTTGAAGAATTTTAAACCTGATACTATTATTAATATTACAGATACTTTCAAGATTAAAGACACTGTTTATTTGACACATGATTCACTTATCTATGTAGAAGATAGTACTGGAATTAAACATTATTCGGATAGTATCGTAAATAAAGATATAAGAATATGGGATAATATTTCTGTTCAAGGTTTTATAACTAAATGGGATCGAAGATATGAACCAGTTATTCATACGATTACGGAAAAGATTACGGTCACTGTCCCTCAAATCATTGAGCATACCGTATATAATTCTGATAATGGTCTTTATTCCTCTATTATTGTGGGCGGTAATAGTAACACTTTTGCATTTGGCGGGGGAGTAGATCTCATTACTAAAAAGGATTATCTCTATGGATTACAGTATCAAAGAATCTTTAATGAAAATGTATATTTATTCAAGTTAGGATTTAAGATAAAAGTTAGGCGTAATAAATAATTTAAAACTTAAACACAATGAGTATTTTAAGTATGAAGAGGTTCGATAGGATCCAGGGAAGATTAAATAAGATCGATTATTCCCTTACAATGGATTCTACTAAAGTTTCTACTCTGCGGACTGCAGAAGTTACTTTAACAGCAACGGAAATTGTTGGTACTGATGCTGGTGATCTTGGACATGCCAGTGGTGCAACTATTGTTCCTGCTCCCGGTGCCGGATATGTTCTTCAGTTTCTTGGTGCTACTCTGATCTATGATTATGCTACTGCTGCTTATACTGGTGGTGGTAATGATACATTTGCTCAGAATGGTGCCAGTGCTGTTGCCTTGTCAACTGTTATTGCATCTGCTGATCTATTAGGTGCTGCTGGAGATAAGATTGTTCAACTTGTTCCATTATCAGCCAGTGACCAGGCATTAACAGCAAATACACCATTAACTCTTAAGTCTACTACAGCATGGACACAACCGGGAACTGCTGCAGGAGTTTTGAGAGTTAAGTATTATTATAGGATTATTGTTACAGAGTTATAATAGACTCTGAGATATAAAATATTTAATCATGTCTGGATTGAACCGATATGATTATAGTTGTTATTGTTTTAAACATAATAAGGATAACTATGTCACTAATTTTAAATCTTTCATACGAAGAATCTGCTGATAAGACACAGATTGTTCTAAGAGATACATCTACAGGATGGGGAACTGATGGTGATCCTGGGATTGCTGCAATAGATGTGGCAACGATAACATTTACTCTTGATACTGAAGTGTACATAGTAGATGTTATGTCAGTGTTCACTGCTTCTGGTGGAGATCAGGATCTACTTGTATTTACTTTGGATGCAGGTGATCTTGGTGGAACATCCGGAGAGGAGATTGTTGATGCAGTATATCTTCTGGATTATTCTGTTGATACTGCACCGTCAACAGGACCATGGGATATGACAAGTAAGATTGCACCGATTATTGGATTTGTAATGGTGATAGTTTACGAAGGACTTATTAATGCTCCTGATGCTATTGCATCAATGACACTACTCAATGAATATAAAGATCAGGATTGGGAAGATATAGTTCGTCCTTTAGTTGACTATGCTCATTATGAAGCGATATTTGCCACAGATGATGAGGCAAGGATCCTTTATGTTACTAATATATTTGTTGCTCTTCAAAATCGTTTAAATAGTTTATCATGACACCAGAAGTTGCTGCATATATTGTTACTGTAAAAAATGCCTATCAATTATGGATGAGTAATCTTGCTATAAAAGAAAGAGTAGGTATAGGGAGAAATCGATTGATGTTATATATTCAGGCATGTTTTCTTACTGGATATATGAAGATTATTGATCGGTATTATTCAAAGACAAATCCCGATGTGGACAATTTCATCACTAAAGCATTAATGGATATTCTAAGGGATAGGATTGATAGAATATTGAGAGTTCCTGCAGTGCCTGCAGTAACTTATTATGGACCACTTATATTTGTTTATGGTGCAACTCAATGTATATTTAATTTTAAAATAAATTCAGGTAAACCTTTTATTATTGATTGGGGGAATGGCACTAATGAAACTATTGAAGGTCTTGGATCTTCACTTATTGTTGTTACAAGTAAGTATACTTCTCCAGGAACATACGATATAAAATTCAATTGTGATATTAATGCAGTAACTTATTTTGATATTAATAATCAAAATATAAGTGGGGATATATCATGGATATTAAAATGGACATCACTATCATATATTGATTTAAGTTATAATCCAATATTAACTGGTATAATGACTAACTTAAAGAATCTAACTGGCCTTACACACATTAATCTTCAAAGAAGTTATGCTCTTACCGGTTCATATACAGATTGGGGATCACTTATTAATCTGGAATATCTTAATCTTGGCAGAACAGATGGTATGACAGGTGTTGTTACTACATGGAATACTATGTCGTCTATCGAAGAGATTCATATGGAACCAAATGTTATATCTTCAGGTGTAATAACTGGATGGACAGCATTATGGAATCTTAAAATTATTGATATGCCTGGATGTAATCTTACTGGAAGTTGTGCATGGTTTTTAACGTATAATGATATTGAGGAAGTTATACTTTATAGTAATACTATTACAGGGGATCTTGGGTATGGTGTATCTTCACATGCACATAATTTAAGATATGTTGATCTTTCTGCAACATCAGTAACAGGTAGTTTGACATATTGGATGAATATGACAAATCTAGAATATGTTAACTTTTATAATGTTACTGGACTTGTTGGAGGATTACAGGGTTGGTACAATCTTTCTAATTTACAACATCTTATTATCAATGCTTCAACGGCAGTTAGTGGGACTATAACAAATTTTGTTAATCTTAATAATCTTGAATATTTGGATTTACAAACTACGGCAGTTATAGGTTCGATATCAAATTGGTATACTGGTCTTGAAAAACTTGAATATCTTGATCTTAATACTACAGCAATAACTGGAGATGCTTCAAGATTATATCAGTTAGATTTTTTAGAGACCATTATTCTCGATGATACAGATGTTACCTGGGACACTGTTGAGGGATGGGGTAATTATAATGATGGATGGGCAGCGAAAAATGGAATAATAGTTCATTGTAATAATTGTACATGGTTAACGGAAATGGTTGATGATTGTCTAATAGGTCTTTCGGGTGGTGGAGGAATAGATGATGTAGGCATAACAAATTCTTCTATTGATATAGCAGGAGATAATGAAGCAAGATCAATTGCTTCAGATGCGGCTATGCTTATACATATTGATAACAATAATGATGTAATTGTTAATACATGAAAAAGATATTACGATATATATGGATGGATAAACCAAGTATGATATTCTTATTATTTACAATAGGGTTAATTATCTGTTCTTATGTATTTAATTTCAATGTACGGTTTTATTTAGTTATTGTAGTAATTTTTGTTTTTAGAGGTATGATGTGGCAAGGACAGTATAAAGATAAGATTGATTCACTTGAGAAATTTATACAAAATTATTTATGAGTATAGTAATATTATATATTGATTCTGTAGATGGTCAGGTGAAGATTACTAAGGAAGGTAAACAGATACCTGCATTTCTACGATTGTACGAAGATGATAGTTCTTCCGGCAAGAAATTCTTTCGTTCAACCATAGCCTTTATTTTCTATGTATATGCCATTGGTGAACATGGTAGTCCATTTCAGAACATATTTTTCAAGAACAGATGTACCATTGCTGCCCGAGATAAGTGGGTGGATAAAGAGAGAGATCCTGAAGAATATTTGGAGAATAAACTTATTGTAAAAGCTATTGAAGAATTTAATGAATACTCCAAGAGTAAACTGGAACGGTTTCAAGAGAAGTTATTTGATGATATGGAGAAGACTATTGAGGAACTTAATAAGATTTCGATGAAGAAAAAGATCTTCGTCGAACTTGATATCAACTTTGGTACAGATGAATCTCCGGATATAAGGAAAGTAAAGAAACAAATTGAAGTTGATAATTCAATAGAAAAGATGAAGATCTATAAAAGTATTGGCGAGATATATGATTTGCAGAAGAAATATGAACAGATGATTGCTTCAGAAAAGATTATAGAAGGTAAGAAAGGTTATCTTTTTGATACAAAAGAAACAGGATTAAGATGAAATTCATAGGCACAAAAAGATTTTCACCAGTTATTTTTTTAGGTGATGTACCAGCATCTTCAGATCTATTTCATATAGATCCAAAACAGATACCTATTACTAAAAAGGAATTTGATAAGTTCTTTATCAGAAAGAATATTGTTATTGATGAGAATTGGTGGTATATGCAGAGGGATCGTTGTATCAATGGTTATAGTGTTGATGATGCAATAGAGAGTGGTGGGGATGCATTGGTAGAAGGATGGAATATCAAATTACTTGATAATGGTGATAGGTATATTCCAGATCTTGATATTACGATAAAAGGATCTACTGTGAGAATTACAGGAAGACATTATTTCTATCTTAATTTCTGGTGGATAAAAGGTTATAATCCAAAGGTACAACGTAAGACTTTAATACATCCACGGTTTACTGACCTTAGTTGGATGAACTGGTGGATAAGAGATAGGATGTATAGAGAAGGAAAGGATAATCTCTGGGCAAAGGCAAGACAACGTGGATTGAGTGAAGAGGAAGCATGTGATATGGCATATGAGTTTATGTTCTATCCGGATAGTCAGACAGTGGTTCTTGGTGGTGAAGATTTCTATAATGAACAGACCATGGGATTTTTTCATAGAGGGATAGAAAATATTCGTAACACTCAGTTTTATAAACCTAAGTTTCCAGATAGATCTGATTATGTTAAGGCAGAAAATTTTGGTAGTGAGGTTTATTCCAGGTCATGTAAGAATAACGAACAGGCTGCATCATCACTTACTCCTTCAAAGGTAAAAATGGAAGAGATAGGGATATTCAAGCGTGGACTTGTTAAACTTGTTAAGTCATTTATTGAAGTTTCCCTGGAAGCAGAAGGACATAAAACAGGTTGGTTTACTTACACAGGAACCGGGGGAGATATAGAGGAAGGTGTAGATGATATGCAAGAAATGTTTTATGATCCTAAAGCATTTAATTTACTTGAATTTAATAATTATTATGAGGAAGGTGCAGAATCTAAGATAGCAAGATTTATCCCTGCTTATCTATTTGAGAAAATTGATGATGAAGGAAATAGTCTTGTAAAGGAATCTATTGAAAAAATAGAACAAGAAACTGCAAATAAAAAACCAAGTGAGAGAATAACTTTTATGACCCTCAAACCAATTAAACCTTCTCAAATATTCATGGTAGGCAAAGGTGGATATTTTGGTGAAGAGATTAGGCAGTGGTGTAATGAACGGTTGGCATATATAAATACTCATAGGGATAATCAGTTTTGTACACTTTATCGTCTTGAATGGAAAGATCCTACTAATCCATGGGCAGGTGTACGTGCAGAAGTGGATCCGGATAGTGGATGGATATGGATTGCTGAACATCCGGAGACATATTCTTATAAAGACGATACAGGATATTCTTATAAGGCTGTCTATGATAATCTTTATAAGACTGCTACTGACTCTTACGATCAGGATGAGGCTTTCAGTACAACGTCTATGGGTGCATGTACAGTAAAGAAAGGATTTCTTAATGCTAATACCACGTATAATAAATATGTTGCATTGATTCTTGAACGTCCTACCACAGCACAAGGTGGTGCAGAAGTGTTCTTTGAACATACTGCGATGGCTACAATGTATTGGAATTCTATTAATCTTGTTGAATATAGTAAGATAAGAATAATCGATTGGTATAAACGTAATAGATTGGCAGGACTATTAAAAGAACGTCCACGGTTTGTTATTGCAAAGTTTGTTGATGATTCCAGAACTCAGAATATATATGGTATAGATCCGGCAACTAAACCAGAATGGCTTAAGATGCAGAAAGAATATTTGTCCAACAGAGAGAATGTAGAAAATTGCGATATACCTCAACTATTAAGAGCATGGGCAAAATTCATTTATGATCCTACTGGTAAGAAGTATAATTGTGATATAACTATTGCTTCATCTCTATGTACTGTACTTCAGGATGATGAGATGAGTCTTGAGATAGTTGCACGTAAAAAGAAAACAGAGAAGACACCAGGTATGTATTATACAATAGGATCAGATGGTAGGATAGTTGCAAAATATTAAAAATAAAGACATGCCACTTCATAATCAAATAGTAAAGAAACAAACCAAAACTTCGGAATGGGTTATTAATCAGGGAGAGGAAATTAAAAAGATTCTTTTATCTGAAGATGCTTCAAAGAAACAGGATTTGGTATGCTGGAACCTATATAATGAGAAATATAATGAGAAAGATTTTGATTACCTGAATAAGTTTGAAGACGCTGAGAATAAGAATACTTATTTACTTCCTGCCAAAGTACGGTTTATAGGTATTGTAAGACCACGGTTAAATAGGTTAATATCTCAACAGGCACGTAGGTTCTTTACTTTTAATGTTCTTGCTGTAGATAAGGAGAGTCTGGACAGAAAATATAAGAAGAAAATTCAGAGGATGGCTTCAGAACTTGAGTTTAGAGTTCAATCGGTATACCAGGGGATTATGACGGCAATAACTGAGATCGTAGGTAAACGTACAGAACTTCAACAGATACTTCAGCAACAACCACAGGATCCTGAAGCAATGAAACAATTTCAGATGCTTAAGATGGCAGAGGGCAGGATCAACCAGATGATGAATCTTGCAGAATTACAACTTAGAAGACAGACATTTTTTCTTGACAAAGATCTTAAACAGATTGAATATAAGATGCGGTTTGAACCTCTTGATTTCAGAGAAGAACTTGCTCAGAAGAATCTATTTCATTTACGCCAGG
>Ga0154662_124_pt1 | contig 114307 bp, 211 predicted proteins | sample Rifle2008BG13ft_FD_116091 | JGI IMG/M metagenome (GOLD analysis project Ga0154662, IMG submission 116091) | Candidatus Woesebacteria bacterium RBG_13_36_22 | reverse complement strand
TTGTTGATTTTCTCTATAAGAGCATTAAAGAGGAACTAGTGGTAGAAATGAGAGCGGAGTTGAAGAGAGAAGAAGCGGCTAACAAACGTCTCGATCAGGCAAAAGAACTTGGAAAAGCAATCTCCGCCAATGTTACGGCGAATGTTAATTATGGTAATATGACTTTTAATTTCAAAACAATGGACGGAACTGAAATAAGTATGTCTCTTCGTATGGACCCCAACGATTGTGTTTCAGGTTTTAGAGTAGATGGAACTATCAAAAAGCATCATTTTTATGCTATTGTGGACGGGTTGAAGAAATCTGTTCCAGAGGAAAGTTTAGGGGGTATTAAGAAGTTTAGGAAGTTTGATTTTTCTTCCGACTCCATTATCAGAATTGCAAAGAATGAATTTACCAAAACCCCCTTTTCTAAAGTGAGGGCTTGGAAAAGGAATATTTTTCCTCAAACTCAAGAATAAAAGATTCGATGGAGAGGTAAAGATGAAAAAGATGAAAAATAAAGAAATTTTATTACTAATGAAGAGGATTGAAGGAAGCAAAAAAATAATCGTAGCTGAACGGGATAAGTTGAGGAAAATTTATTCTGAGTTATCAATGTTTCGAGAAGACATCGTTGACAGTTGTGATACTGGTATTCAAAATATTGACAAGGGATTATCTTGGTTTCAATCGGGGATAGAAGATTTATCACAGTTCCTACCCGATGCAGAATAATACGGGGTGTAAGCCAGTGGTAGACTTCACGGCTTGGGACCGTGACGACGTGGGTTCAAATCCCTCCGCCCCGACCAAATGAGTAAATTATGTTAGGAAAAGGAGGATATATGATAACTTCTAAGGAAATAATGGAAGAGATTGACCAAGCATTGAAGCAGTTTGGAGAATATACTTATGGTGATAAAGGGGCTTGGGAAGTGATGGATGTTGAAAAGATTGCTGAGAGATTAAAGGATATGAGCGCTGAAGAAATTCTTTCGACCCTTGGAGAGGTTGAAAAGAATCATCGGTGGCCCCAACCTTTTTTGAGTGATTTGATCGTATCTCTGCAAGATTGGATGGACCCTAAAGCAGAAGAGCTTTTTAATTCTGAATTTTTTGGAAAATACTAAGAGGCCAACTATGGTTGATTCTTTAGGGCAAAAGTATAAAGCATCTCAAATATTGGGGATAGAAGAGAGTCGTCTTTCTCATTTCAAGGAACAGGACCCCTTTAATCCCGAATGGACTTTGGAAGGTTATATATCCAATAGCGAAAGATTGTATGGTTCTATGCTTTTACTCCGTATAAACGATTTCTTAACAGAGCAAGTAATTATTAGTACTCCTAAACAGAAGTATCCTTTTGATAAGTTAGGAAGGTTCAAGTTTCCATCTACTAAACATATCAATGTATACGAGAAATTAGATGGTACAAATATTTTGGCATATTCATATACAATAAAGAAAAAGCGGTGGATAACTTACAAGACTCGTCTTACTCCAGTTTTGAATAAGAGCAGGTGGGGGGATTGGGAAAAAATGTGGCGGGAGATGCTTGATAGGTATGGGATGCTTTATTACGAAATAGAGAAGTGGGCAGAATGCGGAATAAATCTTTCATTCGAGCTCTTCGGAAGTCGAAATAAACATTTAATAGAATATACTGTTCCTCTTGATACAGCACTTCTTTTTGGGATAAGAAATGATATAGCAAATCCGAAGATTATTGATCCTGAAAAGTTGAGAGTTCCAATAGCAATTCCAGTGGCAAAACTTCACGTATCTATTAGGTCTGGGGAAGATTTATACTCTTGGTATCAGAAATTGCGAAAAGAAAGAGAGGCTCTCAACAGATTTACAGAAGATGGATTTATAATAGGGGAGGAAGGAGCTGTTTGGTATTTGACCGACATAAATGATAGGCTACACCAATACAAGATGAAACCTGAGTCTATAGAAGCAATTCATTGGGCAAACTCAGGTATGGCGAAAAATGCAATTACTACTACGGTTATTAATGCTTACGAAATGTCTGATGAAGTTACTTACGAGAAAGTGAAAGAACTTTTACTGGAAGAATTTGATGAGAGGAATATTGAAATTAGGAAGGATCTCATACTAAAGGTGATGGGTGAAGTTAAGAATAGGATAGAATTTAGGGAGAGAGTTTTTCAATTATATGGGGAGTTAAAGCTTGATTTACAGGGAGATAAAGCTGGAACAATGAGAGCTTTGTCTTCGTATTTTGATAGGAAGGATATGAGGAAGGTTTTCAATCTTCTTAACGACTGCCTATTTTAACGGATAATTTGCGAAGATATTTTGCGAGGGTGTTAATTAAATTATGGAAAGAGAAATAGAACTGTCAAAATTAGGGGAGAAAGATATTCAGAATTTCGTAAGTTTTATAAAGAAGAAGGCGGGTAACTATTCGTGGAAGTTGCAAAATAGTGATTTTGATTATAATTATTTTGTGGGAGAGGGTTTTAAATGTCTAGCAATTTGTTTGAAAAAGTTTTTTGAAAAAGCTGACGATGATCCAAATTGTTATTTCGCTTATCGTAGAGCTAAGAAAATAGAAATAAGGATGGCTAAAAATTTGGACACATCAAAAAGATGTAAGATGATGAGCACTCATCCCCTGCTACGTTCTATTGCTTTTTCTAAATATTTTAGGACATCCCTTTTCAGACAATTTAACAACATAATCAGAATGGCAAATTCAGCTAAACGTCGTAGATGGTGGGTTAGTAGAATAGAAAATGAATTTCTGCCATCAGACGGCGGATTTAAGGAGATTGAGTATCAGGAGTTGATAGAGTATGTTGCTGAAAATATAGAGAATGTGGTTGAACGTCAGATTTTTATTCTAACTGTCAATCCCCCTGAGGAGTTATGCGACTTAGCTATTTTGGACAATAGACGCAGGATGAAAATTGGGATGATTAGGAAGTTGGATGGAAGTTCTTCAGGTAGTAAATGGGGACGGGATAAGGTTCGTATAAGCGAAAGAAATATGATAGATTTTATGGGGATGCAGGGAGTTAATATTTCGAGAGATGCTTATGATCAAAAGCTTAATAATGTAAAAAAGAGAGTTGTCGAACTTTTACAGAATAAGGCGGGTGAAATATAGGGGAAAAAGAAATGAGGATAGAGGCTTTTAAAAGTCTTGAATCCAATTCACCCGCCTATTAAATTTGGAGGATGAAATGAACTTTACAAAAGAACAAAAAAGGTATATTAAACGCAGGCTAAGAGAATTGAAGCCCAAAAAGTTGAATAAATGGATAGGAGTTTGGTTTGCCGGTTGTTTGCTAATAGGTTGTGCTTCTGTTTTTCCAATAGATGCGGGTATTAATATTTATCCTATAAAGAAAGTGGAATCGGTAATACAAGAACAAATTATAGATATTGCTACATTGACTACCAAAACTACGTCTAAAGTAGTGCAATCGGCGGAGGTTCTAAAACCTTGGAACTTGCCAACTAAACCCTCCAATAACCCATCAGCTCGTGAAATAATTTTTGCTAAATTTGGTTGTGTTCCAGATAAACCTGAAGAACCTAAAATGACGGATGTAAAGCCTAAGCTCGAAGAGCCTAAGCAACTTATCAAACCAGTAAAAGCAAAAGCGAAAGCTAAAGCTGTTATTTATGGTGTTAAGAAGCAGGGAAATACTTTTGTTGTGAAAGTTAATAAAAGTGCGATGAAGGATAAAAATACGAGAGTTAGAGTATTTATCGGATATTGTTATTATGAAGGTGGAGAGATTGATAAAGATGGGAATGTCAAAGTGCTAGTAGAATGGTATCCTCCCAATCAAACTAAAATTGGTGTGAGTGTCTTTCAATTAACCAACCATCCAGAAATAGGTTCGGGACATACTCTTGGTTCCGTTGTAGTTCCATTTCCTTAGGAGGAGAAAATGAAAATTTTGAAAACTACTAAATGTATGAAAGCAAATACTATACGGTTGCTAGAGCTTATAACTAAATTGGAATATGCTAAGATGGACATAGATATGGACAGGAAAACAGCTGATTTATTGATCAAGTATGCTAATGATAATATGGATAAAAAGGCTAAGGAGGATTACCTGATAGAGTGGGCGTTTGTTGATATTATTAAGAAACGTCTAAAATACGGGGTTGACAAATAGTTTTTGGTATGTTATAATAGATGTATTAAATGAATGAGGAGGTATGTTATGATGATCGATCTATCAGGAAAAGAAAAATGCACTTTGATAGAAACAATGACTGGAGAAAGTGTAGTCGTAAAGCCAGGGTTCAAGCAGGAGTTTGAGAGTTTAGCTGATGCTCTGAGATTTATCAGCGGAAAAGGATGGGAAGTAAACATTAACTTTATAAAGGGTTCCCCTGTTATGCGGGAAATCCAAAAGGGTAGCGGTAATGGGATTTGCAAGATGCAAGAAAAGGCAGGAACGTAAAGTGGACCAGAGGATATGTATGGTTTGTTACGAGAAATGTGAAGAGAAGGAAACTCTTGGAGAGACTCGCATAGCCAAAAACGAAAAGCTTTTGGCATTTATGAAGTTAGCTGGAGGAAAGAAGCATGGAAAAGGATTTAATCGCAGTTAAAGAATCTATTATGCTAGTTAGTGCAGATAAGGAAGTAAACGACATGCTTACGGAACAGATAAATCAAAAGCATGATTGTTTTGCTCGAGCATATCTTGAAGGGCATCCAGAGTGCCGTCAATGTGTGGTTATTGCGGAGTTTAAAGATTTTGATACAGGTGAGTTTAGGCGAGAACCTTTATGGGTAGTTTGTAGTGAAGCATGCCGCTTTTTGTCGGATGCTACTGCTGGGGTAAAAAGTAATGAAAAAATTGAAGTTCACGAGGAGGTGACAGAAGAGATGCAAGAAATTACAGAACAAATTGCCACAGAAACAGAAACAGAAACAAAAGAGACTTCTTTAGAGACTGCTACAGAACCAAAAGAGACTGTTGTAGAAACAAAACCAGAAGTTCAGGAGAAAAGACCTCGGAGAAAGTCGGTTATCGAAGGGCATAGTAAGACACTATATTGCTCCTGTAGCAAATGCGGGAGAAAGGTGAGCGCTTATGAGTCAACCTTTAATAATCGTCTGAGATATTATGGAAGTTTGGAAGAATTGAATAAGAGATATCTTTGCAGAAAGTGTAGAAAAGAAGCGAGTGGTGTAGCTAAGCAAATAGACTAACTATGACAACAGTAATCATAGTAATTCTAATCGTAGTTTTAGTTTTGGTAGCGAACATACTGCTGGAAATGAGGCGACAGTTGGATTAAATGATTCAAGAAAATCTTTTTAAAAATGATATAAAAATTATGATTATTGACGGGACGAATTTTGCTTATCGTGCTGGGCTAGTAAGCGGGTTTTCGTTGTCCTCCATCGAGGGGAATGATACCACCGTTTTGTTTGCTATGCTGAATATGATACGACACCAGTTAGATAAGCATAAGCCGTCGGACATTTGTGTGTGTTGGGATTGGGAAGGCTCAAAAATAAAAGAAGCAGTCTTTCCAGAATACAAATCATTGCGAGAAATAGCTCGAAAAAAGAACCCTCTTGAAAAGAGTCTATTTGCGGATATTGGTAGCCAGATAATAGAGTTGCAGGACGTTCTCCCTTATTTTGGTGTCAAGCAAGCGAAGATGCGGGGAGTGGAAGCGGATGACATAATTGGTTTGTTATGCGAAGAGCTACAAGATGTGTTAGTAGTGTCCTCTGATAGGGACTTGTTACAGTTAGTGGATATTGGAGCATTGGTTTATTATCCGCCGAAGGATATTTTGGTCACTAAGGATAATTTTCAAGAGTTATTTGGGGTGCCCCCAAATTTATTTCTTTCCTTTAAGTCTGTTTTGGGAGATACAAGTGATAATATTCCAGGTTTGCGGGGATTTGGACCTAAGACGAGTGCTAAGTTGGTTTTGAAATATGGAGACTTTGAGAGATGGTTTGCCCCCGGTGACGGACATAATTTGATGCCAGAGATTTTAGAAGATTTAAATAAATCCCAAAGGGAAGAAATTTCCAAAAGAGAAACCTGGGGTATTCTTACTCGTAATTACGCCTTGATGAAAGCAGGATATTTTGTTCAAGATTTGAAGGATGAAATTTTGAGAGAATTTACAGAACAAAATGTAACATTTGATCAGGATGAAATTGAGAAATACTTTAACAAGAGGCAGTTTAATTCTTTTTTAGCCAGATTATCCGGTTGGATTACTCCATTTGCGTTGATGGCCTATCAGCGTAGTAAAATAATATGAGCTATTGTGTAACTGAATGGTGGAGTAAGGCGGTTTATCCAATATGAAAGAGATAATACAATTAAGTGCTAGCGAACTATTGCACGCTGTTTCTTTATGGTTACAGCGGACTAGGCCAGAATTATGTAATAGATATGAACGTATTAGTGGCAATCCTCCAGTGAATTTAACATTTGAATTGTCTGATGAAAGAAGAAGCGTGGAAGAAACCAAGCCTGTAGAAACCAAGCCTGTAGAAACCAAGCCTGTAGAAACCAAGCCTGTAGAATATGTTAATAAAGAATATAAACGCAGGATAAGTTGCTACAAGGAGGATTTGGAACATGAAGTCTGATATAGAAAGTCCTTTAAATGCAAGAAAACCTTGTTCTAAGTGCGAAGGCGGGATGCAGTATCTTTTTGGGTGGATTGAACACGATGGATTTGGTCATACAGGTCCTCCTATAGCATGGATTTGTATGAATTGCGGATACAGAGAAGAGTTTGAAATTTCTTCTTGACAAACTCTTTAATTTGTGATATAATGTATTTACAAAATGAGAAATATCAGGGATACTGTCAGTGATGTAGTTTGGGGGATAATCATAGCTGTTTTGCCAACTGCTTTTATCCTAATTGTTTTGTCCTGGATATTGTAAAAGGAGAGTAGATTATGTGGCTATTTACGAGGGATGGATTTTTGAGCATAGTGGAGCACAATGATAAGCCTGATATGCTTATTGTCAGGAGCAGGTTTAATGGGCATATTGAAAGGATTTTCGGGGACTTAGCTGGGAAAGTAGAGAAGGATGCTGGAACGGATTACGAATATAGGGCTGAGATTCGGAAAGCTAAAGTGGCAGAAGTTATAGCCCAAATGGTTTTGGATATTGACTATGGAAATTTCAAGAATGAGCTAGGGAAACTGAATAAGGTGGATAGCTTGTATATTGCAAGAAGCTGGGCTACTTACGAAGTAGTAAACGGGAATTATGAGGCTTAAACTTATTGGATGATCCGTGCAATAATACCGCACCCCGGTATAAATATTATCATGCTCAGAATAAACCGTTTAAAAGATAGAAATAGAAAAAGATTGTGGGTAGTGGAAGCCAGATTTCACGACGGAACTTGGGATGTATGTGATTTTCTTCACGGATATTCTTATGTCGATACAAATTATTTTAAAGCTCATCTCTTGAAGAGAAAAATAGCCACTTATTTAAATCCCCAAAATTCAAATGGGTTATATAATTGGAAAAAGGCCGATTTTAGAGTTAGAGAATACAGAATATTGAAGCGAGATAAACCGTTGCTTTATGAAGGTAAATATTTTCATCATAGGAGGCTAATTAGGATTGAAAATTCCATGTAAGTATCCTCTTTGCGCCAACTACAAAGAGGGAGCCAAGAAGTTTTGTTCTATGGGGTGCAATCTGGACTACTTCGACTGGATGAAACTTAGTAAGGAGGAACGGGCTAGGAGTATGTTAGGGATAGGAGGACGTGATGAAAGATACACCCTTAAATAATTTAATTGTAACCATACTTATTGCTCTAGCAGGATTTTTAATGTTATTGTGGGCCGGAGGTGTGAGATGAAAGGTGAGAAGAAGAGGGCAAAGCGTAAAATGATGTCGGATAGTGATTTAAAACAAATTGCGAAAGATTTGTTTTGTAATAAAATCTTTTGTGATAGGCACTTGTCTAATCCCAAAGATATTACTTTATCTTTTCCAGTTCTTTTATTAATGGAAAAAAAAGACCTTGCGAAAATGGAAAAAGAAATCAATTTTATATATGAATATTATGATAAAGCAGGACCGATGGCCGTGAACGGAAAACCTATCTTTTTTTCTTGTCGCACATTAAGAGCGCCAGAAACCGAGAAGATGTTTGATTTTTATAATAAGTTCCAACAAGCTTACGATTCTTTATGATATGAGATGACTCCTGATGAAAATGCTAATTGAGCGAGATTATTCAGGATGCGTCTATCTGCGATTGAAATAACCCAACCTATAATCCAATCTAGTCGACCTGACTTTCCAAGGCCCACTAATGATCAACCAACTAAAATAAAAAGGAGGATACAAAATGATTGAGTTTAAGGCTTCAGAATTGAAAGATGTAATTGGCAAATGCGCACGTTTTTCATCTACAACCGGAATAATTCCTGAGTTCGGCTATCTTGCCATTCGTGACGGTTTTATTACGGCATTTAACGGTTATATCGGAATCAAGTATCGTAACCCTATATCAATTTCAGAAGAGTTTATTCTTCCGGCTGAAACTTTTTCAAGATCGTTGTATAAAGTTGAGGACTCTACGGTAAACTTAATTAAAAAGAAGGATGAAGTTCTTTTTAAATCCAGAAGATTTAAAGCTAAACTTCCTAATCCGCCTAACGAGTATACAATTATTATTGATGTGCCTGAGGACGATATGAAAAAGCCTATTCCAGAAGGATTCTCTGATTCTTTGAATCAGCTACTTTTTAGTGTGCCTAAAGACGACAAAGCTAAGGAATCGTTGAAGGGAATTTATTACGATGGGGAGAAATTCTATGCATCGGATAATATTAAATTAAGCCGATTTACTCCCAATTTCAAATTAGAAAAAGATTTATTTATACCTGCTAAATTACTCGAACATTTAATCGAGGATAAACCTTTGGCTTATTATTTGTCGGATAACAAATTGTGGTTTTGGTTTGAGAATTATGTGATATTCGGAGTGGCTAATAAAATTACTTTTCCTATGGGAAAAAATTTCTTTGATGATAAGTTATCAAAGAAAGATGAGTCGGTTATTGTTTCCGTAGATCGAGAGTTATTAAATGCTGCTACGGAACGTATTGCTATTTATGCAGAGTTGTATATGAATAGAATGAATGTTGTAGCTCTTCTGGATGAAATTGTTCTTTACGCATATGCTCCAAGTGGTGTGGAAGCTATTGAGGTATTAAAAGCTACTTCTAATATTACACCTGGAGACCAAGCAGGATTTGTGTCTGTTGATCTTAATTTCTTTAAAGAGGAAGTAGAGCGGGCAAGCGATTTCTTTTTTACTAGCAATACTAGCGACTTTGTTTATTTCAGCAACAATACCGGTTTAGAAAGTATTTTGAAGCCTCTTGCTGTGGAAGATGGCGCTGAAATAATAGAAAGAATTGCAAATCATTTAGCAACTATTAGGAGTGATAGTGATTCAACAGGAGTGGATAGTAACTCAGGAAGAACTGAGAGTCAGCAAGCCTAAAAGAAAAATTCGTTTACGGGAAAACGACCAGCTTCTTACTGAAATTCCTTGCGAAAAGTGCCGTATTATAGGTAGGGATAAGATAGTCCCAGGAGAAGGATTTCCTGGTAGGGCTATGTTTATTGGGATGTGTCCTGGGGAGGAGGAAGCTATTGAAGGACGTCCCTTTGTGGGGAAGAGTGGTAGGTTTTTGCGTAAGATTTTATCCGAATGCGGTTTTGGAGAGAGTGATTGTTACTTCAGCAACGTTGTTCATTGTAGATTGGTAGATGATAAAGGAAAGAATAGGGCTCCTACTAATGAGGAGATGAAAATTTGCGGTAGTTTTATTCAAAGAGAAATTGCAGAGAAAAATCCATCCTTAATAATTCTTCTTGGGGAACAGCCTCTAAAATATTTTCTCAACAAATCTATGATATCCAAGTATAGAGGTATGCTCTTTAAGAAGATGGGTCGAACTTTTTTTGTTGCTCACCATCCAGCTTATGTAATTCGATTGAAACAGGATCACAAAGAGTATAAGTTATTTAGGCAAGATATGAATCGTGCCTATAAAATTCTTTACGGAATAAAGGATGAAAAAGTTGGAGTAGAGAAAGTTCTTTGCAATACCAAAGAAAAAGTATTAGATGCTTTGGATACGATAGCTGAGAGGAAGTTTGTATTAGACATAGAAACCGATGCTCCAGGTAAGATTAAGGAACGAAAAGCTTTAGACCCTTGGGCTACGGATTTTAAAATTACTTTAATTGGATTTGCTACAAGATTAGAAGATGGAGCTATAAAAGCTTTTTCTATTCCATTGGAGCATAAAGAAAGTTCTTTGAATTTTGAAGAAACTTTTTCTGTTCTTCATGAGTTTTTTGAGAAAGAGGATTTATCACCTAGAGGACAGAATCTTAAATGGGATTTGAAATGTTTGAAAGTTCATTTTGGATTTAATATTGATTCGGTAGATTTTGATACTCTTCCGGCCCATCCTTTACTCGAGGGAAAAACATCGCATTCTTTGGAAAGAATGAGCATTGATTATCTAAACTCAGATTCTTACAAAGTTATTTTGCGAGATGGCCGACAATTTGGAGATATTCCGCTTAAAGAATTAGCGGATATGAATATGGATGATTGTATTAATAACCTAGAGTTAGCAGAGATTTTTGAAGAGGAATTAGCAAAGAGTAACCAATTAGATTATTATCGTAAAAATGTTTTGGCACCTATTCCTGTTTTTAAAAATATGGAAGTTCAGGGTGTTAAAGTAGATATGGATTATTTAGAGGATTTGAAGAAAAATTTAGAATCCGGGATTGCTAATGTATTTGAGCGGTTGCGAGGATATAAAGAAGTTGACGAAAACTGGGGCAAAACGTTTGATAAAGTTTTAGCATCTAATAAAGATTTAAATACCATTCTTTTTAGTAAATTCAATTTTACCAAACCTGAAAGAAAAACTACTTTAGGGTACGCAGTTGATAAAAAGGTTCTTAAAGAATTAGAGATGAAGCACCAGCATCCTTTTATTAAAGATTTGCTGGAATGGAAGGGATTGATTAAGAAACTCAATACATATATCTCTCCTTATTACGATAAAGGCCATATAAAATATGATGGTAAGATTCACGGAAATATTCGGCAGGATATTACGTTGACAGGTAGATTGTCTATGGAGAATCCCAATCTTCAAAATATTCCTGTTAGAGAAGGTTCAGAAATTTTGAGACTTTTTATTAGTTCTTACGAGGGCGGAAAAATAATACTTGGGGATTATTCGCAAATTGAATTACGCGTATTGGCGGCCGCGAGTAGAGATAGAAAAATGATTGAGGCATTTATGCAAAATAGGGATATCCATTTAGCTACTGCAGCTACTATAAATGGTCTTTCTTATGAGACGGCTCTTAGTCGTTACGAAGCTAAGGATCCTCAAGTAAAAAGAATGAGAGATGAATCTAAGAGTGTTAATTTCGGAATTGTTTACGGAATGACGGAGATAGGACTGGCTGAACAATTAGGATGGTATACTGGAAGTGGTATTCATCGTGAATTGGATACTAGAAGAGCTAGTACTTTTATAGACGAGTACTTAAATATATTCGATGGTGTTAAAGAATATATGAATAAGACGATACAAGATTGGAGGACAAAAGGATATGTTGAAACTTTATTTGGTAGGAGAATTATTATTAAGGGTGGCCCTGACAGAAATAAGAACGAACGTAGAGCGATAAATAGTCCAATTCAAGGAACTGCATCAGATATTTGTGTGATGGCTTTGGTTGAGATGGAAAAAAGATTGGTAAAAGAGGAATTGATAATGCATCCTATTTTAACAATACATGATGCTCTTGCATTTGATACTCCCCCCGAAGAAGTGGAAATTGGAATGATACTGACTAAAAATATTATGGAAAGTTTTCAATACCCCTGGATGATTGGTATTCCGTTGAAAGTAGACGTTCATGCAGGAAATAATCTCGCTGAAGCGAAAGGATAGAATTTTAGAAATAGTGTTATTATATAAGTATGAAAATAAAAAGGAGGGTATATGGAATTTGAACGAGCTCCAGAAGTAGCGGATATTGCAAGAAATTTACTTCCTAGATTTCACCGTCATTTAGTGGATGGCAATGCGAGACTTGCTTATCTTTTCAGAGATAGAGCTTGGAAGACTACTTCGCAGAGAGTAATTTTAGGAAAGGCGTCCAAGAGGTCGGAGATAGATAAATTTCTTTCGGCAGAGCGAGAGGACTTTATTATTATTATTGCTAAACCTGAGTGGGATAGATTATCTTCTCCCCAGAAAGAAATTTTGGTAGATCACGAATTATGCCACTGCGGGGTACTTATAACAAATACAGGTGCTCAGAAATGGATTATTCTTGATCATCCTATTGAAGAATTTCCAGAAATTTTACAGCGTCACGAAAGCAAGCGAATAGAGTTGGGAGCTCTTATCGAACACCCACCGGATAAACTTATTGTATCCCAGACTCCAGTACGGCGACGAAGGATTAGACCTCGTAGTGGAGAGGAAGCAACTACTGAAGAAAATTAACATTAAACTAAAAAGGAGGATTTTTTATGGATGCAGAAAGAGCTAACAGGATTTTATCAGAAATTCGCAGTAAGAAAGGAAGAAAGGATTTTTGGAATCCAAAGCCAGGGCCAAATACTATTCGTATTCTCCCGAGTTGGACTTTGGATTTGTCAGTCGATTTCTTTCGCAAGACAGCCCAGCATTGGAAGCTTGGGAAGAATCAAGAGCTGTGGGTCACTTGTTTGGAAGAAGAAGGATATAGTAGGTGTCCTGTATGCGAGAAAATCAATTTTCTTTACAGAACCAAAGTTAAAGAGGACACAGAGTTTGCTAAACTGATAAGAAAGCAAACCAAAGTTTTGTATAATATTGTGGATATGAACGAGGTATCCAAGGGGGTTCAGGTTTGGCAGTCTGGCATTACTGTACTGGGAGATCTGATGAGGTTTATTGGTAATGCGGATAAATGGGGGGACATAAGCCATCCAGAAACCGGCAGAAACCTGGATATTATTTTTACCGAAGCTAAAGAATCTAAGAAAGGCTGGAATGAATATTCCGTCCAACCAGATCCAGACCGTTCGCAAATTGCAGATATTGAATGGCTTGAGCAATTAGTTGATTTAGATACATTAGTAAAAACTAAGTCGGTTGAGGAAATTGAGTATATTCTTGAGTATGGAGAACTTCCATCAGAAGAAGACCTTGGAAAGCTTCAGCAAGGGAAACCTAAACCAGAACCTAAACCAGAACCTAAACCAGAAACTAAACCTAAAGCAGAACCTAAAGCAATAGGTCAAGAAAAGGATGTAAACGCTCTATTAAATAAACTAAGAGCAGACAGAGCTAAGAAATGATAGACTGCTTCGATGAGGTTTTTGATGAAGTAAATAAGCAACTCGAGCTTATAACAGTTACGTCTGAAGGGTTAGCAGAATCGAAGGAAAGAGCTGCTAATTTTTTGGTAGTTGAGGCTGTGTTGATCGAGTATCTCAGACAGATCGACGGAGAATTAGCGAAGCGTTCTTCTTTAAAGGATGCCACATTCGCAAATAAGATTAATCGAGTTGCCGGAAAAAATATTACGGAGAGGAAGATTAATATTGCTACCGATGAGGAGTACGCTTCTATTAGAGAATCGTTTGAAGAATTAGATGCTTTGCGAGAGTGGGTAAAAGGACATATTAAGATATTTGAGAATGCACATATAATGTACCGTGGATTCTCTAGGGAGGACAGATAATGGTAAAAAAACAAATTGACTCTTCCGCATCTACGTCAACTGGTATGGCTAGTGTGGATATGGAACCTAAAAATAGTAAATTTGATTTTTCTTCTACTATAGACAAGATAAAAAAATCTATGGAGAAAGACGATAAAGACGGAAGAGCTAAACAATTTGGATTAGGTTCTACTTTATCACCAGCTAGTAAAGATTTAAGAGATTTTATAGTAATGCCGGACTGGTGGAAAGAATATTTTGGGGTTCCAGGGATTGAGTTCGGAAAAATAGTGCAGATTGCTGGCGATGCTGATACAGGCAAGACCTCGTTAGCTTTGGAAGCTATGTTGCGAGCACAGCAACAGGGATTTGGTATTATCTATGTGGAAACCGAAAAGAAAACAGGAAGGACGGATCTTATAACTAAAGGGATTGACCCAGATGGAGTTATGTCAATAGCAACAAGTGTTGCAGAAGAAGCCTATGATGGAGCTTTTAAATGTTGGGATCAATTCTTTAAAGATTATCCTAACGAGAAACTTCTATTAGTATTTGATTCTTATGGAAATACTATTTCTCAGCGTGACTCAGCTATTGATATGACTAAGGATTCGCAGAAACCAGGTGGAAGTGCAAAGACAAATCGAATGGGAATCAATAAAATGATTGCCAAACTCCAGAAGAATGTGGCTATTCTGATAGTCAATTATACTTATGCAAATATTGGGTCTGTGGGACAGACTAACGCAGGCGGAAAAGCTTTGAATTTCTTTTCTACCTTAATACTCCAATCCAGAAGACTTGGGTGGGTTGATGTTACGCGGAATAAAATAAAAGTAAGGGCTGGGGCTAAAGTCCGTTGGTTTACGAATAAGAATCATTACGCAAAGACATTATTCGACGACGACGGAAATCAAATTCTTTTGCCTACGTATATTGATTTAAGTATTACTTCCGAAGGATTCAAAATTTTGGAGAAGAAGAAAGACGAAGAAGATCAAGAGGTAGCGGAGTGAACTTTTTAATTTGGAGCGATCATCAATATAATGACTGGAGGGAGTTTTCAGAGATATTGCCCAACGGTTTGAATAGCAGGTTCGCAGACCAATTAAACGTGATGGATGAAATATCCAGTCGCAATGCAGATATTATGATCCACAATGGAGATTTGTTTGAAACTCTTTCCGAGAAGATAAACAAAACTGTGTTTCTTGCAGTCTATGATAAGATTGCTAGAATAGCAAGAAAGGCAGTTGTTATTTTAATAGTTGGAAACCACGACTGGGTGGATAGAACGGAAACATCGCATTTGTTAGAGCCTTTCAAAGAAATTGATAATGTTTTAGTTGTGGATAAACCGTGTTTGCAAAGGTATGAAGATATTGACCTTGTATTTATTCCTTATACAAGATATAATTTTGCTTCCAAATTAGAAGAGGTTCTACCCTTGCTTAGTGGAAGAAAAAGGTTTTTATTCACTCATCAAGGTGTGTCAGGTGCTAAGGTTGGTCCAAGAGATATAATGTTAAGGGAGGAATTTTCTTTAGATGCTTTTCACCCTGAATGTTTTGACTATGTTTTTAATGGGCATTATCATAAACACCAAGAGATGCTTAGTAATTTTGTTATAGTGGGGAGTCCGTTACAAAGAGATTTTGGAGAAAGAAATGATAAAAAAGGATACCTTCTTTTCGATACGGAGACGCTCAATTTGGTTCATATTGAAACTCAAGCTCCGAAGTTTTTTAAAATCGAGATTGAGGAAGGCAAAGAATTAGTTGTTCCGCAGGAATACAGAAAGGATATTGATTTTTTGTGGGTGATAGGGCAAAAAGATTTGGATAAAGATGCTTTAGTTTCTGCTTACAAGCATATTCGGGTAGATAAAAAAGATACTATCGAAACTATTACGAGGACTGATATAGCTATTGCTATGTCTAAAAAGCAACAATTAGAGAGATTTATTATTTTTTCCAAACCCAAATTAGACAGAGAGAAACTTCTTAAAATAGGTTTGGATATTTCTGCTAGAGCAGAATAGGAGGAAAATATGGCAGATACAATTACAACTCCAGCTACAGGTGGGATATGGGCTATTTTGAAGAAGATTTGGTTTTGGACTAAAAAGATAGGATGGTTGATTCTGGTCATTATTGGAATTATTATGGTTATTATTTCGTCAAAAGGGAAAAATAGGAAGATAAGAGATATAGATGATAAATTAGCCGAAGTTAATGCGAGAGAGAATAAGACTCAGGAAGATTTAAGAAAAATTCGGGAATTGGAGAAAGAGCGAGAAGAAGTTGAGAATGAAATTATTTCGATAACAGAGAAATACAAGGAGAAAGTGGATAAACTAAAGGAAAAGCCAGACAAACCCGAGCCAGGGGACGCAGGACGAAGTAAAGACGATCTTGACAAAGTTTGGTAGGAGGAATTATGAAAAAAATTATTATGTTGATTCTTTTGTTAGTTTTTTGTGTTGGTTGTGCTCACATGACTTACGAACCTCCAAAGGTTACTATGGAGCGATCTTTACAGAAGCAGAAGCATTACGAGCTACCATCGGACCCGTTTGCTGGAACAGAACCTCCCAAAGCTATCTTTTTAGCAAAGGCGGATGGAGTGAATCTACCTGGGAATTTTTATAAGGTGGTTCCGAAGGAAGAGGGAGAGCTGATATGTTATACAGCTAAGGAACACGATAAGATTGTGTTGCGTATTTCATATTATAAAGAAGTAGTTCCAGCGTTGGTAAGGTTAGTAAATATCCAAATAGACCTTAATAATGCTCATGTTCAATTAGTTATTGACGAAGAGCTAGCTAAAGAGTTATACAAGCAATTTTGGATGGACACCGAAAATAAACGCTTGTCTGATAAAAGATGGGATACATTAGAAAAGGGAGGATTGTGGGCAATTATTCTTGGTCAACTTGTGGCATTAATTGCGACTTCGTTGTAGAAAGGATAGAGAATATGTTTAATAAAAAGAAGCGAATACAAGATTTAGAGGAAAAGATTGCTAGAATAGGAATAGATATTTCTACTTTAAAGAAGGATCTTTTATGGGGTGACGTATCCTACGTGCTCCCGTCTGAGTCAAGACCCTCAACTAGGGAATTGTTATATATGATTTTAGATTATTTGGGATTAAAATATCAATTTAGTAATGATTTACCATCAATTAAATCCGGTTGGAAATTGGTAAAATCTCCCAATATCCCTATTAACAACCTAAGAAAAGCGTCTGTAAAAAGTAAATGAGGATGAAATGGCATTGCCTAAACCGTGCGCTAAAATTTGGATTGATCCTGATAAGAAGAAGTTGATGCTTTCAGCTCCTTACAATTCAAACTTTAATCAGCTTATCAAAAATTATCCCCGCTTTTTTGATAAGGAGAAAAAGATTTGGGAGTTTGATATTGAATATGTGGACCAAATAGTCGAAATTTGCGAGAGGGTTTTTATAGATGTGATAAGACCTCCTTATGTTCTCTTGGAGATTTTTGAATTTCTCAGTCCAGATGATTTAAAAGATATGTATGAGTGTATTAGGAAGCGCCACAGTTCGGATAAGACTTTGATGGCTCTATCCGATAAATTTTTTGGGGATTATATTGATTTAGCAGAAGTACTTAGGAGAAAGAAAAGATTAATCAGACCCGCGCCCGCGGAAGAAATAGGAAACGCAGGACATCCTGGTCGGGTTTCTGATATACTTAGTGATCTTAGAAACTATGTTCGGGAAAGAGAATCAGTTTCACCCCAAGATGTAACAATTCCCTCTTCAAGAGGGTCATCTGGTTACGATGGATATCGTGGCTCATCTGGCTCCGATGGATATCGTGGGGATACGGAAGATGATATCAGCATTGCCGCCATTTCCAGGGTAAGGACGCCGAGTGAGGCTTCTCAGGAACGGAGGGATAGTGGGTCGGATACGGAAGATGATGAATGGATACCATAAGAATAATTAGTTTGGAGATGGAGAATTTCCTATCTGTTAAATCTAAGACTACTCTTAATCTTGGGAATCGAGGTTTGGTTCTTGTTGAAGGACTTAACGGTAGTGGAAAGAGTGCTTGTTTTGTAGACGCTCTTTGCTATGGTATCTATGGTAAAACCACAAGAGGAGTGTCTAAAGACGATGTAGTAAACAGGTTTTTCGGTAGAAACTCATATGTGGGATTGAAAATGATTAGTTCGGACGATGATTTGATAGAGATAGACAGTTATCGTAAGCACAGTAAGTATAAAGATAATGTATTTTTTAAAATAAATGGCAAGCCAAGGTTGGGTTCCACGAATGATCATACAAGAGATTTGATAGTAAAGTATCTTGATATGGACTTTACGGCTTTTACCAACAGTGTAGTTTTTGGTCAAAGTATGGCTAAGTATTTTTCTGGATTAACAGATTCGGAGCAGAAGAAAGTGGTGGATAGGTTACTCGGCATTACTTGGATACCAGAAGCCTGGGATGCTGCTAAAAAAGATTTATCTGACTTGGAGAAGGAACAAATTAAGATAGAGGTTGCTATTGGTACTAAAAATACACGAATCCAGATGAAGGAGGATGAGATAGTAGAACAAGAAAAGAAATTTAAAGATTTTGAATTCTTCAGAGAAGAGAATATTCAAAAACTAAGAGAAGAATTAGGTAGTCTTAAAGTATTAGATACCCAACAAATAGAAGATGAAATTTCAATTTTGGATAAAAAGATTTCTGAAATCAACGAACAAATACCCGATGACTTAACTACTATACAGGACGATTTATTACGTTTAAATTTGGAAAAAGGGCAGCAGGAGGGGAAGATAACTTATAAGAAAGCGGATATAGAACTTCTGACTGATAGCATTTATAGTATAAAGGATAAAATAGGGACGACTTGCTCGAGTTGCGGACAAGAAATAAAAGAAGAATTTGCTGAAACGCACAAAGATCACTTAGAAAATGAGAAATCCAAACTTATAGAGGAAAAGAATCAGTTAGAAGAAAAGTTGAAGGATTTGAACAAACAGTATTTCGATATGTTTAATAGGAAAGAAGAGTTGGTAAAATTACTTACGCAAGCTGACGAATTAATAAAGGTAAAGAATGATTTAGAAAAGAGATTTAATTTAGCTAAAATTGAGAATGTTCGCATTTCTACTACGAGACAGGCGTTGGAAAATGAAATTACTAGATTAAGTTTGGCAGAGAATCCGCATAATGCAGATAAAATAAGAGAAGATTTAGCAAATTTTATTTTGGAAAAAAGCGAGGAAGAAGAAAAATTATCTTGTCTGCAAGAGGAAATTAAATATTATGCTTTTTGGGTTTCCGGTTTTTCCAATGCGGGTGTTAAATCTTTAATAATAGAATCTATGATTCCTCAAATGAATGGCTGGGCTTCCACTTATTCTTCTTTGTTTGATAATAAATTTGATATTAAGTTTTCGGCTCAAACTAAGTTGAAGAAGGGGGATTTAGCAGAAAAATTTGATGTTATGGCTTTCAATAAAATCGGTGCCGAGGTTTATGACGGTAACTCGGGAGGTGAAAAGAGAGTTATTGATGTAATTGTGATGTTTGTTCTGGGCGATCTTGCAAGTAGCCGGTCGTCTAAACGATTTTCTATTCTTGTTCTCGATGAGGTTTTTGAACGACTTGATGAAGAGATTTGCGATCGTGTAATACAGGTTTTGAAATCCATGATTTACGGAGAACAGTTAAATATGGAATTACAGCTTCCTAAAAGGGAAAGCATTTTTGTTTTAACTCATTTGGACTATTTTAAGTCAAAATTTGAGAATAGAATTCAGACTCGAAAGGAAAACGATGAAACCAGAATATATGACGGAGGGTAACGTGGCTAAAGAGAAAGAATTATCAGATATTGCACTTGTTTCTTATCTAGCTTGTCGAGATTATAAAATTAAGAAGATAAGAAAAGATAGGGAGAAGTCTTGGTTTTGCTTTGAAGATACAGAAAGTTTAGAGAAAGATATTATGGCATTTCTGAATAGGGAGGCTACGGTTGATCCATTGAGGTTTTCTGAAACATTGAGAAATTTAAAGAGTCTTGCCCGACAGGGAGAAAGGACTTGACAAACTACTCTAAATATGGTAAGATATACTCGTAGATTATATAACTAATAAGAGTTAAAAGGAGAACTATTATGAATGAGTCTACGGGTGTTGTATGGAAAAAAACATATGATAGTTTGAAGAAGAAATGGCGATTAAGATGGATTCTAACCAACTGTTTTTATTTACTTTTGGTTGTTTTACTAGGGACGACTCTTTTAACTAAGAAAGTATCGTATGATGTTTTTTTGGTAAACGATCAATCCCTGGTTTTAGAGACTTTCAAATTGAAGAGTACTATTTATGATGTTTTAAGGAACAAAGGTATTTCTTTAGGGCAGGGTATGGATATTGCACAGGCGATTGTGGAGCAATGTAAGCACCTGAATTTGCCTCCAGGTTTGGTATTGGCAGTTATGAAAGGGGAAAGTGAGTTTGCTCCTAATGCTAAATCCAGTAAGGGTGCTATGGGTATTATGCAGATTATGCCAGCTACATTTGAAGATTATGCCAAGAAGTTGAGATTGGGTGTGTCAACTCAAGCTGCTTGGGATCCTCTTGTAAATATTAAAGTGGCTACTCATATCTTGAAGGATTTGTATGACACGTATAAAGTTAAGCATCCCACAAATGAAACAGAAGTGTGGAAACTTACTTTAAGCGCATACAACGCAGGTCCTGGCGGGGGTATTCAGCCAAAATATGTTAAAGAAATAACTAAAATTGAAAAAGAGATGAATAAAAAGATTATGAAAGGTGTCGAACCCAAATATGTTAAGTATGAGATGGATAAAAAGATGAAATAATAATTGGATAATCTTATTTAAGCCCGTTTTTAAGAGGATAAAGGCATGGAATGCGAAGGGCTAAAAGTCTTTTTATTCCGATAATAGAGCGTCGGGCTAAACACGAAAATGTAATTATTAGACGTGGAAAAAATGAGTTTTTATTGCACAAGGATAAGAGAGACACAAGTTGGTATGACGACCTATGCGATTTATATCAACGGACTCATTTGACTCCCCTGAGAAATATTCTTTGGGATCAAGTAAGGGGTTTGGTTCACGGTAGAGTTCATCAGTTTATTAGAGAAAAAAAGTCTACAATTTTACGTCGAGATCCAGAACTTTGCCAAAAACTATTTCAAGAAAGTTTTTTCATCTTTGTTAAAGCAGTAGATATATGGGATAGAAGACGCCGAACTAAATTTATTACCTTTTTAGGAGATATTCTCAATCAGGAAATTTTAAACAAGATTCGATTGCACTTGTATCATCGTCAGCGAGATTGGAAGTTAGAAGCAAGACTCCGAACATCTGATGATTTTGCCTCGCAGACGGAAGCGTTTAAAGATAATGATTTTGAGAGGGAAGAGTTTTTTGGGGATGTAAGGACGTTGTTTGAGAATTATTCTTTTACTGACCAACTAGAAAGGGATATAGCTTATACATTTGTGTATGGGAAGATAGGAGACTGGACTAAGTTACAGAAGAAATCCGGTTTGGGAATAGGCGTATTTTACCGAAAGAGAACCGAATTAAAAGAAAAATTGAAAGCTTATATTCTTGATAATTCTACTCCTAAAATGAAGGCAATATTGGACGAGATTATTCACGAGTAATTTTTGCAAAGGTGTTAATATAATGGTAGTGAAGAAAAAGAAGAAAAAGAAAGTCGTAAATAAAGATACTAAGACTTATAAAGCTAAAGAGTTAAAACGACTTAGAAAGAGATGCTCAGAACTTTGGTCAAAAGTAGTTAGGAAGAGAGCAGGTAATATTTGCGAGATAGGTAAATTCTTAGGTACTCCATGTTCAGATGGTTATTTAAATGCTCACCATGTTGAAAATTATTGGACTAACAAAGTTCTTAGATATGCTCCGCAAAATGGCTGCGCCACCTGTCCGGGCCATCATAAATTTTACAGGGATTCTGCCCATAAATCTTTTATAGCACTTCATAATTATATGGTAAACAACAGAGCGGAAGATCTGAAGTATCTTGCTCTTCATTATAAAGATAAGGAAGACGTTACGAAAGAATTTTTGGAAGAAAAGATACATGAATTTTTATGTGAACTCGAGGGAGTCGGTCAATTAGACGCAGGAGAGAGATACATATGAGAGCTGATGCAAGAAGTATGAAGAGGTCGAGGCAGGAAAGACTATTAATAGCTGAGACGCAGAACAAGCAAAATATAGACCAGCTTGTAGTTATCCTGAACGATTTGATGGATAAAATGGGGACTATCCAAAGAGAGTTTATTGCTTTGCGATCGCTATTGATTGATAGGAGAATTATTTCCGAACTAGAATTGGAGCAAGTCAAACTTCAGATTAAACAATATGATGAGATGAGGGCTAAAGGATTGATTCTTGGAGAGAAAGAGGTTTGAATGGGTTATATCGAAGAAGACATAATTGAATTTTTTAGGTGTTCTGAATGTAATAAACTGAATCGTATGTCAGAGGTTAAGGAAATTAGAGTTAGAAATGTTATATTTCCAACTTTGCTCTGCAAAGAATGCTTTAAAAAGATTGGAGGTGATTCGGATGACAGTAAATCAGTTATTGGAGATGATGAAGGTAGTTCGGGAGAGGATAGGAAGGTATAAGGGTCTCCAAAAAGATCAATCTATTAGGGAAAGATGGTCGGATAGGATTTCTGGAGACTTCGTAAAAGAAACCAGTCCCCAGTACGACCCAAAAGAGATTGACAAGCGCATTAGCGAATACGAGAATTTCCTGTTCATGGCAGGTTCGGCTATTAAGGAGAGCAATGCCAAAACAGAAATCGTTTTTGAAGCTGATGCAAAAGATATTTTAAAACCGCTTTAGCAAAAATTTGGGATGCTACGATGTTGTTAGCTTTGCTTAGACATCGGAAAAGTGGAGATAGAAATATCTGGAGCTGTACTATGTTGGCGGCGACTATTTTTGGGGAGTCTCGATTCCGGCTGAGCCTTTGTTGTCGTTGCTGTAACCTCGCAAGTCTAGTCGCACTCCGTTGTAGAACTGTAATGGATAGTTCTTTTGTTGTTACGTTCAGCTTTATAAAATCCACCTGCATCCCAATATATTTTTTAGCGAAAAATAGCGACTTATATAAATGAATAGGTAGATGGTCAATGTATGATAATGATAAGAATTAATGGAAAGAAAAGTGGTCTAACTCATTGTTTTGTTTGTGGTAAGGAACTTTATACTTCTAATTTTACTTGTAAAGACGAGGACTGCGGTTCACGAGTTTACGGAACGAGAGCATACGAAGAACTCCAAAAAATTTTTTTACAAGCTATTGAGAATGAAAATAACTTTATTAGCCTCTCTGAAGCGTGGTATTCCCAGCATAAGTTACCATATCCAGGTAGTTTAATTCACAAAAGAACAAGAAAATTCAATCTATCTTAATATAGGGTTTTACCCGCAAAGGAGAAATATGTTAAGTAGTAATGCTTCATTGTTGATACAAAATAGGTACGCGCACAAAGATAAGGCGGAGTCATCGGAAGGGGTTTTAAAGAGAGTAGCAAAAGCTATTAGTATAAAAGATGATAAATTTGAGAATAAATTACTGGAACTATTTTCGGATGGAATATTTTTTCCGAACAGTCCTACCATTAGAAATGCTGGAAGAAAAAAGGGTTTATTAAGTGCTTGTTTTGTATTGCCTATTGAAGATTCAATTCACAGTATCTTTGATGCTATTAGAAATATGGCTGTAATATTTCAGAGAGGGGGAGGTTGCGGGTTCAATTTTAGTGCTTTAAGACCAAAAGATGCGCCTCTATCTTCGGGGGGAACTAGTAGTGGCTCTACTTCCTTTATGAATCTTTTTGACAGGGTGACAGAAATTGTTAAACAGGGTGGATTTAGGAGAGGAGCCGCTATGAGTGTTCTTAACTATAATCATCCTGATATACTTGATTTTTGTAGGTCAAAACTTACAAGAACTCTTACCAATTTCAATCTTTCTGTACTTGTAACAGATGAATTTATGTCTTCTCTCGAAAATGGCGGGGTATATGTAGATTTGATCCACGAAGGAAAAAAATATGGGAGTTTGAAATCCAAAGATATATTTGATTTAATTACTTTGGGAGCATGGGTTAGTGGGGATCCTGGACTTCTTTTTTATGACAGAATTAATAAAGATAATAGGAGATTTCCAGAGATAAAAATTACGGCAACAAATCCGTGTGGAGAAGTCCCCCTCCCAGATTGGGGAGCCTGTACTCTTGGAAGTATAAATATTAGTAAATTTGTTGATGGGGATAATTTTGATTTTGCTAGATTTTTTGATGTTGTTAAGATTGGAAGTAGGGCATTATTAAATGTTAATCTTATTAATTATTATCCTATTCCTCAAATCGGAAGAGTAATGCAAGAGTTGTCTCCGTTTGGGGTTGGGATAATGGGATTCGCAGATACTCTGATTATGTTGGGTATAAAATATGACTCTGAAGATTGTCTTGAGTTTATACGTAAATTAGCTAAACCTTATGTAGAAGCTTCTGATGAAGTTGGAGGGGATTCTTTTTATAAAAGGTCCATCGCTCCTACAGGCAGTTTGAGCATACTTGCTGATTGCTCTTCCGGGATTGAGCCCGTATTTGATACCAGTTTTGAAAGACATATAACAGTTGGAATAATTAAAGAAACAAGAGATATTTACAAATCCGAGTTTTGCAGGACCGCCCACCAAGTAAGCCCCGAGTGGCATATCAAGATTCAAGCTGAATTTCAAAAATTTGTAGATGCTGGAGTTAGTAAAACAGTAAATGTTCCTTATGATATTGGTGTGGAAGATATTAGGAATATTTATCTTCAAGCATGGAAAATGGGAGCAAAGGGGATAACCGTTTTTAGAGATAAATCTATTGACGGGGTTTTAGTCTCTACTAAATGCGAAGATGGAACTTGTACTCTTTAGCTTGACATTCCTTTCTATTTATGTTATACTATTCTCAATAATATGAAAAGAAAAAAGGACAGGGCAGATTTTTGGGCTGAGCAGTTTGCGAAAGTTCACCTTGATAAGCAAAAAGAAGCCAAAAGAAAGAAGGGAAAAAAAACTTTAGGAGATTATGGCAAAAAGAAAGATAGTCAAAGAAACGTATAAAGACACTATAAAAAAATTGCGGGGCGGTATTAAAGAATTGTGGGTATATTTACAACAGCCAGAAAACGACTCTGTTTTTTTGATTGAAGCAAGAAAAATGTGCAGGAAATTATTAGAGTAGATGGCGGAATGCGATCACAATTTTGAGAATGAAGGCGAAGAGATTTTGACTCAGTTGGAGAATCTTATTCGATTGACCCGATTTGTGAAATGTACTAAATGTGGCGAAAAAGCCATAGATGTTTTTGTTTACATCGGAACATATCCAAGAAAGGAATGAAATGTGGTCGAAACAGGAATTGTATTGTAATGTTTGCGGACATAAAATGCTTGTAGAAATACCCAACCAGATGGGGAGAAACTGCAAAGTTTGTTCAAGTAAATGTTTGGACGAGTTTCAATGGAGAGAAACTCTTTCCATAATGGGAAAGCCATATCATCCCCGCGGGTTGCAAGCTGAGGAAGGGCAATGAAAAAAATATTGAAATATACGTTAAGTCCAGAGTGTTACTTGCAAATTCCCAAAGGAGGTGTTCCGCTATTTGTTGGGAACCAAAAAGAGGTAGCTCAAATTTGGTTTTTGGTTGACCCCTCCCAAGAGAAAGAAACTAGGCATTTTAGTGTTTTTCCTACAGGAGTAGAATTGCCGAATAATGTTGGTAATTTTGGGGGATATCATTACATAGGATCGTTTTTGATGTCAGGAGGAAATCTGGTGTTCCACGTGTTTGAAAGTTGCGAATAAATTTTGCGAAGGTGTTATATAAGAATGGAGGTTCAAGTGCGTAGTTTTCTTGGAGAAGAAAAGGATAAGGAAGCCAGTAGAATAATTGCAGAAGCAGAGAATTTGGAAACTAGTTTCAGGTCTGCTGGAGAAGTCTCCGATTTTGCCGAATTTGGTTTGTGCAAGGACTGCGGACATTTTGTAGGAATAATGACAAAGTTTGATAAGAAATTTGTTAAGTGCGCTGAAATATATGGTTTGAGATTAGATTCTTTAGACCCTGTGGGAGTTTGCACGTGCTATTATAAGAAAGGGCAACTTGATATCCATTCGATGAGAGATATGGCAACTTTTATTGACATTAAACGAGATATGGGATTTTTAAAGGATGAAGAATAACTTTTAGAAACAGGGAAGACCGAGCGGGGGGAACAGATGAATAATCTTGTATGGGAAAAGGCTAAGTCTAGTAGGTCTCATTGTAGGAAATGCAATAATTATATTTTTATGGGGGCCAACCGACTTAAAGTTTCTGCTAAATTTGGAACCAGAAATGGATTTATTTTTTATTGTGAAGCTTGTGCTACATCAGATCCTCAATTCTTATATAATTTAGGTGCTCCTGCATATCGAGAAGTAACATCTCCCACAATTTTTTTCGGAGAGGGCAGGTTTCGTAAATATCTAAGAAAGATTAGAATTTCGGATGGAGATTAAAGATGACTGTCGAAACCGAAACAGATGAAAGTGGAGGGCATATTAGAGTATTACTGAAAAAGGTGAGAGAGTTGGAAAAAGAGGTAGAGATACTAAACGAGAAAATATGGGAGTTGGGACAAGATATTTATAAAATATTGGAGGGAGGCTGAAAGATTAGAATTGCCAATTAAATCAAAAAGTCAGGCTAGAAGAATAGCGATTCAGACCGGGGCTGACAAGACTTGTCTTGTTGGTAAATTAGACTTGTGGGTTATGTTATTGTCAACTATTAGATATTCTTTCGGCCGTAGATCAGGTATGCCAAGCTTTTGTGATGATTTGATTTCTAGGTATAGTAAATTTTTAACCGTTCAACAATTAGAGCAAATAGTAGAAGAGATAGAGAAAGAGCTTAACATAAGCGAATGGAGGCTGCTCACCCAACTCGGAGACGGACTAGATTTTGATGTTTGGAAGAATAATTTATTTAATATTAGAAAAATTTTGGAGAAAGCGAAGGAGATGTAATGGAAGAAGACGTAATCGAAGCTGAAATAGACGAAGCTGAAGCTGAAATAGACGAAGATAAACATCAAGATATTGAAAATGCGGAGCAGGATCATAGTAATAGAATTAAACTTGGTCGAAAAGGTGTATTGAGTTTGAGATACCAGATGATAGCTGAATACGCTTCCAGAGGATATCCACCTGGCATTATCGCTAGAGATTTAAGAATAAATGTCAAGAGAGTTTATCACATTCTTCGGACTAACAAATTGGTTCACGAGGAAATTCGCAGAATAATATCCGAGAGGTTTTCTGAGAGTGAGAAGATGCTGGGATATTTGTTTATCAAAGCTCTTTCTAAAATAGATTTTGATATGGAGTCTGCAAATATTGAGCAAAGAGATAAAGCCATTGATAGAGTAATCAAGATGTATGGTAATATGAAAGCAGGCGGTTTACAGCCTACAAATATTAACCAATTTTTTAATATGGGTGGTGGAGATGTTGTTCAAGATATTGATGCTTTGATTCTTCAAAAGAGAAGAGACCGAGGTTTAGAGCCTCCGTTAATTGAAAAGAAAGATGATTCTGAATAAAATAAAAGGATATGCGGGTAAAAGAAGGAAGTGTGATGCTGGCAAACACTACTTTACCAGCTTTATAGTGCGTAAAGCAAAAGTCTTTCCGGGAGAAAGTGATAACTTACAATTAGAAGCGCATAAATTTTCCTTTCTCTCACCTGCAGTATTAATTTATGGAAAAGACACTTGTTGTCGAGGTTGAATGGTTGGATGCTTGTTCGTATGATGATAGTACGGTAAGGAGTGTGGGGAGACTTTTATCTCAGACGGAAGATCAAATTGTATTATGTAGGGACTTTTATCAAAAAGATGGGGGAAGAGATGAACTCGAAGTAAGTGGAGTTCTTTGTATTCCTACTAAATGGATTAAGAATATGAGGACTTTGGATGCTTAAAGAGATTGTTTTTGCCTATCAACCTACTCCTAATTTGTGGGGTTCAAATCAACCTATGAGTCCTTTTACTATTGCCTTTTGTTATACGCCAAAAGGAGATCCTTTTGTAGTTAAGGGAGGATGGATAGATGTAGAGAAATACATCAAAGAGTTGAAAGAACCTCTTTTAGTGCATACAACTTTTTGGTGGAGGAAATCACACCGAACTTTAATAAAAACTTATAATTTAACAGAGACGATTTATTTTGAGGAACGTAAGTCTATGTCTTCGTTTGCTTATAAACCCCAATGGAAAATCTTTGTTCAAAAAGATGCCGAGAAAAAAATATTGGCTACTGTGCGAAGGATGCCTAGAAAGTGGATGAAAGAATTAAATCCTTATATTCCTCTAAAAAGAGGAGAACAACATAAACGTTTATTTAGGTTAGAGGTAAGTAATGAAGCTTAATTTAATGTTCTGTCCATTTTGCGGATCGGTTGCTAAACTAAATGTATCTCATCCGAAGTTGGTAACAGGAAAAAAAGATACTTTGTATCAAGTTCGATGCTCTAATCGAAGATGCGGAATAATGACTATGAGGTGGTATCCCAAATCCGCAGCGGTCGAATCTTGGAATATGAGAGCATACAGCAGAATGAGCTCGTTATGAAATTTATTGTTGATTTATGGGTAGACCAAGAATTTGAATCAGAAGAAGTCGAGGAAAAGTGGCTGAAAGAATTTATTTTTGATTCATTAGATTTTGCTGGAGGTTCCGTTGACGTAGAGAGGATGAAGGATGAAAAATAAAACTGAATATTATCTAAATTTGGCTAAAGAAGCTTCAAGGGCTTCAAGTTGTTTGCGGAGTCATTTTGGAGCTGTGATAGTAAAGAATGATATGATTATTGGTGTAGGGTACAACGGGCCTGCGAGAGGAGTTCCTCATTGTAACCCATGTAAAAGAGAAGACGATCCGCCCGGAGTTGGTTATGAGAAGTGCAACGCGGTCCATGCGGAAGTTAATGCTATTGTCCAGGCAGGCGGTAGGGAAGGGTGTTTGGGAGCTACGATGTACATTAACTCGCACAACAGACGGTTTAACGGGACAAAATATAATGTTGGGATGGGAGATTTTCCGTGCAATAATTGTGCAAGATTGATTATTAATGCGGGGATAGATTATGTTATTCAAATGGAATTAATTGAGCCAGGAATATATCATATTCCCACTCTGGTTAAGGAGGGAAAATTATGGTAGTGCCTAATCCACTTAATAATTTAACGCCAGAAAAAGAAGAGGAATTGAAAGAAGTTGTTAGTAATGTAACAACGGAAAAGAAATGGACTTTTAATTCTTTAAATGGTGAAATAAAATCTTATGACACCAAAGAAGATTTTGATACAGATATGAGTAAAGGAGGATTTGTTCCTATCGACCGTCTTCCAGCGAAGAATTGTTCAAGTTGTTACGGAAGGGGGCATATCGGTAAGAATATTAGATGGGATAGATTTGCGGCTTGCGGTTGCATGTTTCGGAAACCGAGAAAAGGAGTATAAAGTGGCTTTTGAAAAGATAGACCCAAAATATCAAAAATTAGTAGATATACTAGGACTCGCTTATGAGAGAGCAGCTGTTGGAAAAGGACATCAACATCATTCGCACGGAGAATCATTTGAGGAACAATGGATAGTAAGAGGGACTAAGGTTTTTGGTATTGGGGGCCCGTTATTCCAATCGGGAAAAAAATTAGAACAGGCTATGAAGATGGATAAAGAGAAGTATCCAGTTAACGATATTATAAATGAGCTGTTGGATGTAATCAATTATTCTGCTGCTGGAGTTCTAAGTTTGTTGGAACAAAAGTGACTTGACAAGATAGTTTTTATTTGGTATAATGAGAAAGTCTAATATATAGTATAGAATTCATGCCTATCATCCAAAATGGAGCGTAAACATGAAATTAAGTGAGCTCGTAAAAAGGATCGAGAATGGTTTTAATCCTCGCTACCCGTGGTCTGGTGTTGAGAATGGACAAATCATCAGAACATACACAATAAGCCTGTCGGATAAGGAGTTACAAGAATTAAAGGCGGTAGCCCTTAAATTTCACAAACAGGATTGGATTGTTGACTATTAACGGCCGGATCGGCGCTTCGTATGATTAGCTATAAGAAATTATGAGAAAGTCTAATAAAATTAAGATTAGGTTTGAAAAATTAGAAACAACAAATAGTATTTATACTTGCCCATATTGCCGAATAACGATTCGGGGGGCTGGTTTAGACGAATATGTAACTCGATTTAAATGTCGTTGGTGTAAGCGTGAACTAATCGTGAAGTGATATTTATTATTAAATTAAGGAGGATGTTATGACAAAGGAATCCAGAAAAGAATTGAACAGAGACTTGAGATGTACTAAAGTTTACCCCAGAGCTGATAGTATCTTATTTAATCAGGAGACCGTAGGTTTTAAATTAGAGGGCAACCAGATTGTCAAACTCGCTGGGAGGCTTTTACTGGCTTATGATCGAGGACTAAGGGAAATTGATATCACGACTTTCAGGAGTCGAACGAGACGATCCGACGGAACTCATTTGCTTTGGATTAGCAACAAAGGGAGACGTTTTGGTAGAGAGCAGTTATCCCGATAAATGGGAAGAATGTTTTAATCAAAATTGGAGGGGTCTTATTGTTGACGATCACCCTGCTAAATTTGCTAGGGGAGTGATACAGAGGATCTACGCTCACGCAATAGAAAACGGGTGGTTAGCAAGAAATTCAAGGGTAATAGATCCGTTTGGAGGTATTGCTCTTGGAGGTTTGGATGCGATGATTCAGGATGTGTTTTGGGTAGGGATTGAGCTCGAGGAGAATTTTGCAAATATAGGTAAGCAAAATATTTTATTGTGGGAAGGGATGTTGGAGTGGAAGAAAAACTTAGCTGTTCTTATGGCTGGTAATTCTATGGAGTTGAAAAAATATGTGAGCGGGAAAATAGATATATGCATAAGTAGCCCTCCATATGAGTCGTCTGCAAGCGGGCACGGAGATTACGGAATTGTGGGTAGAGATAAGCTTGCAGGCAAAAAGGTTACAAACTTTCAATATGCGGAAGCTTCAAGTAAAAATTTAGGCAACGAGAAAGGCGATGCTTTTTGGAGTGGTGCAAGGGTTATATTAGAGCAGTGTTACGAACTGCTCAAGCCTGGAGGGTATGCTATTTGGAATACTAAAGATTATGTTAGAAAAGGGCAACGAGTACCATTTAGCGATACGTGGCTTGCTTTGTGTGAAGATATTGGTTTTATTTTAGTATGCAGGCATCTAGCTACGATGGTAGGAGTAGCTCAATCTATATGGATTGGGGAGGATAAGGTTAAACAGCGAAAGAGCTTTTTTAGAAGATTGGTAGAGAAGCAAGGGGCTCCAAAGATAGATTGGGAAGATATTATTTGTATGAGAAAGGAGTAGAAGAAAATGATGATAGTATATCTTTGGATTGCACAAACATCATCGCAGGGAGTTAAATTTCAAACTCCGGATGAAATATGCTGGACTTTTTGTTTTTGAATGCAAAAGAACTTGACAAGATGATTTTTATTTGGTATAATATATTATATGTAATGAATGGAGGATGAAATTGTCACACTTTTTTACTGTTATCATATTGCCAAAAGAGACTCCAAATTCAAAATTATATTCTTCTGTTGAAAAGTTACTAGCTCCATTTGACGAGTCACTTCAAGTTCCTTCTTACGAGCAGGAGTGTTATTGTATTCGATCTGAAATTGTGAAAGACATTCAAGAACAGCTAAATAAAGAGTTCGGGACTTTTGATTCTGCTCGAGAGCGATTTAGAGAAGCGCATCCAGAGTTTCATTCAGTAGAGTCGCACCTTCCTGGCGAATTTGACAATGAGTTGGAAGAAGAGCGTCGCAGATTGTGGCAAAGAGAAGTTTTGGATGATAGAGATAAGCTAGAGCGTGAATTGCTAGCAACTTTGAAGAAGTCTCCAATTCCAGATTGTAGCGACTGTAAAGGGACAGGAATAGTAAGAACCGAGTACAATCCGGACTCGAAATGGGATTATTGGAGAGTGGGAGGAAGATGGGACGGAGACATTAAAAATGAAAGCCGCCCGAGCTCAGACGGAGGCTTCAATTTTGCGAATGACCACGAAGAAGTGTCCAACAACTGTGATATTACAGATTTTTTATTTGAAAATCAGATTATTCCTTTTGCAATCGTCACTCCAGATGGAAAATGGCACGAAAAGGGGAAGATGGGATGGTGGGCATTAGTGTCTGATGAAAAAGATGGGAAGGATTGGAAAGAAATGGCGCTCTTTATCTATAATAAGTATAAAGGGCATTTAGCAGTAGGATGTGATTTGCATATTTAAGGAGGTAAAAATGAATCCTCAGCAAAGAATGAAAGTACTAAGAAAGGCAGGAACACCTACTCTGAGAAAAAGGCTTGATCGAATCGGAAGAGCGCTAAGGGGAGCTGAAGATCGGGTTAATTATTTAAGGAATTATGAGAGAGATATTGAATTGATTTTGCACGAAAGAGAAATTGAAAAAGTGCGAGGTGGCTTAATCTATTGACTGGAAGGAGCGATTAATGAAAAGAAAAAAGTCGGAAAATATCGAAGGATTATGTCTGCTGTGTAAGAAACCACCGTCTAAGAAAGACCAACAAGTGGTTAGTTATGATAAAGATTTCGTTTGCTCGTCTTGTGTTCTGTATTTATCTGCTCATCCAAGAGCTGAAGGCGAAAGAATAGAGGATGTTGCCGAAAGACTATGAAAAGATTTAACGTGAGTGAAGATTTTTGGGATTTGGGTAAGTTAGAAATGGGGACGATTGTCTATGACGTTACCGACATCGAAGCTTTTGGTTCATTTCGTTCAATAATAATGCGGGGACCAATGGCTTGGTGTTGTTATATAGGTATTCCTTTAGATCATTCCTTAGCTAATAAAAGTTATGAGGACGATATTTTTAATCCTTTTCATTGTCACGGAGGATTGACTTTTGCTGGAGGTGGAGATGATGTTTATTTGCCATCGGGCTGGTTTTTTTATGGGTGGGACTATGGGCATGCTGGGGATTATGCTCATTATGGATCCTCCAGTAGAGCATCAGGTAAGAAATGGACTTTTGGCGAGCTCAAAAAAGAAATTAAAGAATCACTGAAAGATTTTCGAGATGTGATTGGTAAATATATTGTTTTGGATGGACCCAAACCAATTCTTAAAAGAGACTACAAGAAGAAGAGGTTAATAAGAATTGACAAAGCCTAAACGCAGAATCAGACTGGAAGGTTATCCAGAAATTCCTATTGTTAAACCTTTTATAAAAAAGAAAGGATTTAGTATAGGCAGACCTTATGTTAGATTTGGGATAAACCTAGATCGGAAAGTTGCGGAGGTGGAACATGTTTATATTGAAGTGGACGGAAGGATAATTGGATACTTTCACTTTCATAGAGGGGTTAAGGTCAACGGTAATGGGGAAATTGGAGAAATTTTTAAGGATGGAGAAATTGGAGAAATTTCTTTTATGGCTATTAAAAGATATAAGAACTTGGATAATGTGGAGGGCGAAAAAATATGGCTCGAGCCCGATAAAGACGGAGATGTAATGTTAATGCTGAGGCAATTAAAAGTTGATAAAGTTTCTACCTGGTAAAGAATTTAGTGGAGTAGTTTATAAATGACTTGACAAACAGATTTTTTTATGTTATTATATTTAGGTAAGATGAAATTGTCATTCAAAATTAGTAGCAGATGGACTGCATTAACCCGAATAACCTCGTAGGGCTACTGTGAAGAAAAGGAGGTGGTGCGAAGCGATTGATTAATTTTATTGATAAGTGAAAAGTGAAATAATGAAGAGATGTATGGCAATAGTGCCTAAACAATTTAACCAAAATAAAAATGGAGGATTGGAAATTATGAAAAAGTATTTGTTAGCGTTAGTTTTAGTAGCGACTATGGCGGTGGCAGTTCCAGCATTTGCAGAGATCACCGACTGGCAGGGGCCTGGATTTTACACTGCTGGGAATGGAAGCAACGTGGTATATTATGCAAGCAACCCAGCAGGGCATGTGAGTGACATATTTGTAGGTACTGGTATTGACGGTGATGGTGGTGTTGGCGATATTACTAATACCAATAACAACAGCAACAAAAATACGAATACTAATATCAATACCAATGCCAATTTGAATAACAATGATAACAGAAACACCAATGTCAATACAAATATGGCTATTGGGAATATTCAGGGACAGAAACAGGGACAGAAACAAAGTCAGACTCAATCCCAGTCTCAGTCTCAGAGTATGAGTAATACCCAAATTATTGAGGACACAAAGCAGTTTTTGGGTGCTCCTCAGGTTATTCCTATGCCAATTCCTCTTATTCAGGGAGGGCGAGTTGGTGACGTAACGGCTCAGGTAGTTTTGTTTGACATTCCTGCTCTTCCTTATAAGGGCGAGAAAGTTAAACGAGTTTTAAAAGTAGTCAGCGGTTCTATCTTTGATAGAGTCCGATTGGAAGACATCGAAGAAGATTTGCTGGATGCTTTCAAGGGTATCGTCGACAAGTATGGTAGCAAAGATTTCAATCTTGCAAAAGTTCGCTACCTTGTCCAGTATAAAGATAGTGCTATGGGTGCCGGAGTTGGTGGTGGTGGTTCAGCTTCTTTATCAGGAATTGGTGGCGGAACAAATCCATTAGGATACGGAGCTACTGGTGCGATTCTTCCTGGATACACAAGAAGTACAGCCGACCCGACTTATATTATTAAGTTCTTTGAAATTCAATAATCAAAGAATTTAAATAGTATTTTAAGGGGTGGGGTTTTCGCCCCACCCCTTTTTTATGGAGGTAGTTTATGAAAAAAATGTTAGCTTTAGTTTTAGCTTTAGCTTTTGTTTTCGTCTTTTCCGGGGTAGGTCTTGCCAATAACTTTCCAATAATTACATACTATATTCCATCTTCGTTAAACCAGCCTTCTGGTTTTCCTGTTATGATACAGGGCGAGTATGTAGTGTATGTAGACAAAGAAGAGTTGGATGGTTGGCATACAACTTGTATAGGGTCAAGTTTTGTAGATAAGCATCCTAAATCCACACCAGTTGCCGTTGTTCCTCCTCGGGTGGTAGTTCCTCCGAAGGTTGTTCCGAAGGTTGTTCCTCCGGTAGTTCCTCGAGTACCTCCTGTGCCTCCAGTGGTTAAGAAGTCTAAACCAATTCTTGAACCGATCTATTTTGATAGTAATAAATCAAATATTACACCTAACGCAGCTAAGACGTTGGATAAAAATGGTGTGGTTTTGAAAGAAAACCCAAGTATCAAAGTAGAGGTTGGCGGGCATACAGATAGTAAGGGGCCGGATGCGACTAATAAGATTATTTCTGAAAAGAGAGCTAATAGTGCATCCAAGTACTTGCAGGATAAATTCAGTATTCAATCAGACAGATTGAAGGTTAAGGGTTATGGTGAATCTAAACCTTGTTGCGATAACAAGACTGAAGAAGGACGTAAACAGAATCGAAGAGTAGAGTTTCAGATTGAATAGACCGCACCGCAACGACTGGACGTTCGGCGGAAATGCCGGTAAGAACAGAACAACCAGTGACGGCGGGAGAGACCGCATATTTTAAAAAAGTACCACGTGGTGTACGAGACGATCAATAAAATCGCACGGGCCAATAGATAGCTATCCTTTGCTGGATATTAAATCCCATAACATGACATATTTAGTGGGAGTCATGGGGGGCCTGAGCGGGGTGGAGAATCGGGATTCCCCGTCGTGGAAATTTTATTAAAGTAGAGAGGAATTACATTCCAATGGCACTAATTTTAGCCTACCTAATATTTGGAATAGTGATGATGATTAAACAGTATTTCATTGACTCTCCATATCAGGGTAGATGGTAGAGAAAGGAGGTAAACGGAATCAAATAAATAATGAAAGGGGGTGTAATAAGTTGTTTTAAGATAAACTAAAAAGAAAGGACAAAAAAGAATGAAGAAATTAGCTTTTGTGTTTTCAGTATTAGTAGTGCTAAGCTTGGTAATCAGTCCAGCTTTTGCGCAGAAGGTGAGGGTGGTAGTGCCCCCTCCGCCTCGTATTACGATAGAAGTTCCTCCGCCACCTCAAGTGGTTGTAGAACTTCCTCCTCCGATCGTATTTGTTGAACCTCCTGAAGTTATAGTGTTACCCGAAACGGAAGTGTATGTTGTTCCTGAAATTCAGGAAGACATCTATTTTTATGGCGGATGGTGGTTTAGACTTTGGAATGGCAGATGGTATCGTTCCAGAGCTTACGATTCTGGCTGGATCTTTTATAGTGGTATCCCAACTTGGTATGTAACTATTCATCCACATTGGAGAGATAATTACCGTAACCATATGTGGGGTGGTCATAGGTGGGATTATCATAGGATTCATTATCGTGATTTTCATAGAAACTGGAGAGGCTGGCACGATAGAGGGCATTGGAGAGACCATCGTAACTGGGGTACTAGAGGCAGACATTTTGACCACCGCCCCGGTTTAAGAGGAGATGGTAGAACTCGAACTCCTCAAGGTGGAGCAATTCATCAAGGTACTCGACAGGGTACAACTCGACAGGGTACAATTCGTCAAGGTACTCGACAGGGTACAACTCGACAGGGTACAACTCGACAGGGTACAATTCGTCAAGGTACTCGACAGGGTACAACTCGACAGGGTGGAGCAATTCAAGGTGGACGTCAGGGTGGAACTCGTCAGGGCGGAGCAATTCATCAAGGTGGACGTCAGGGTACAACTCGACAGGGCGGAGCGATTCATCAAGGCGGACGTCAGGGTGGACAACGAGAGCATCGAAAATAAGTTAGAATGGTGCAGTATAGCGGGTGCTAGCGGAGGTCTCCAGCCGTATGAGATAAATGCCTCATATCTGCACCAATCATTTTCTGGGTTGACATTATATTTTGAATTTGGTATAATATATTATATGAATGAAGAAATAATAGAATTAATAGAGACAATTCTTGGTCCTAATCCACATCCTGATGCTGTAAAGGAAATATTGGAAAAGGGTTATATTCCTTCTAACTGGATTCCATCTTTCCTTCGATCTACTCCGGATTATGATGGTTCTGATATCGGATGGTGGGTTGTACTAATTTTGTTGGGGGTAGTTGGTGTTGCAACGCTCGGATACTTAGTAAGGGAAGTTTTGCGGGACACTCGGAGGGAAAAATGAGATGGCTATTGATTGGATTGGTTTTAGCGGGGATAGTTGGATGCAGTAATTTAACAGTTCTACCTAAAGCTCCTTATCCCTATTCATATCATCAAGAGAATAAGACGTGCCAGTATTATTTGTATCATACTCATTATGAGGCAAAGTAATGGAAGAGAAGCACGAGCTTTTATTCGCTTTGAGTAAAGAAATCAACGGGATGTGGGAATTGTTTTTTGCTTTATTTTCTGGTATTTCAACCGGAGATCGTGGAGAGATTTTTCAGGAGTATTTGAAGCACAATAACAATGCTCATATTCTAATGTCAGAACTTGCTACGGCTTTGGATAAGAAAAATGATCCCGATGGAAGAGGTTGTTTAGAGAAGAAATCGTATCGTTTGTTTAGGTTATGATAATGAACTTAAAAGGTTTGTCAGACGAGAAGACTAAAGAATTATTTACGGATGGAAACAACAATCCGTTGAATATAGTTTTATCTGGATATAGAGGGTCAATAGCGCACGGTACTTATCTTCCTTCTAATAAGCCAAACAGCACGGATGACAAAGATGTTATGGGTATCTTTATTGCGCCTAAGAATCATTATTTAGGATTTGGGAAAAGGGAAGTTTATGAAAGACAGGTTCAGGAGTGGGATATTATTCTATACGAGTTAAGGAAGTTTGTTGGGCTTCTTCTTAAATGTAACCCCAATGTTATGATGATGTTGTGGCTACCAGAGAAGTATTATTTAAGTAGGAATAAATACGGGCAGTTGCTTATTGATAACCGTGATATATTTGTGAGCAAGCATGCCTATCATTCTTTTAGCGGATATGCGTATGGACAGTTTAAAAGAATGACACATTTTAAATTTGAAGGTTATATGGGGGAGAAGAGAAAAAAACTTGTAGAGAAGTTCGGGTTTGATTGTAAAAATGGAGCACATTTGATTCGTCTTCTAAAGATGGGGATAGAGTTTCTTACTGAGGGTGTTTTGTATGTAGAGCGTGAGGATGCTCCACAACTCATTTCTATAAAAAATGGGGAGTGGACTCTGGAACAGGTGAAAAGAGAAGCTGAGAAGCTATTTGGATTGGCTGAACAAGCATATATTCATAGTACGCTGAAAGACAAGCCTGATTACAATAGAGCAGAGGAATTGTTGATGCGCATTTTAGAGGATAATTTTAATGAAACTTCCTCAAAAGATTAATCGCTTCCTTTTTCCTCCAGGTGTTTATGAAGTTAAAATTCATAGCGGCAAGTCAGCTTGGATAAAATTTGGTACTTTCTATCATATTAGCTATGTTAATATTAACTATTTACCTATCAGCTCTAGGAAAGAGGTTTTTAGCGGGGACAGATTTGAAGTCCGTAATTTTATTCCTTGCCCTGGGTTTTATGAATGCGAAGGTATGAATTCATGTCCTGGTAGGGTAGTTTTAAATAGTAACGATAGCACTTGTTTTGTTTTTTACGATAGGAATGAGAAACAAAGTTATTTTGGACTACTTTTAGTAAAGGAGCATATGAGATGGAAAGACGGAAGATTTCTAAGAAGAATGGAATTGAGCTCGATATAAAATGATTATAAGACGAACAGATGGTAGAGAAATAGATATTGATTGCGAATTTTTTGCCGACGAAAATGTTGATAATGAATATGTGAAGGACCATTGTTTTACTACAACGGGCGCTCCTAAATGTCCGCTATGGACCGACTGCTGGGTTGTTTATACTAAGAGAAGGGAGGTGATTTAGAATGGCTATCAATCAAAATAGTTTGGTTAAGAGTATTTCCGAAAAAGAAGGCAAGAAAGTAGAAGTCAATATAGCTCAGATAAAGGAAGTAGTCAAGTGTACTTTTGAAGAGTTAGCTTACTACACAAACGATGAGATAATAAAGCTCATCAACTCGTTTCGCAAGAAGCTAGATATTGGTGAGTGGACAAAAGTCAGAGGGTACAATTAGTTTTAGCAGGGTTGATAAGGGCGATTAAGGAAAGGGCGCTGTTCGTTAGTCTTCTTATCGTAAAATTCCCTGCTAAATATTTTTTAGGTAAGCTATGATCGAACATATTGAATGTTGTGCTGGAGATTTAATATGTCCCAAATGCGGTAGAAGAATGTGTAAAAATTGTGTAACTACAGTGGCAACCTTATCTGGAAGAAGAGAACATTTGGGTAAGTGTCTTATTTGTTCTGAGGCGTATTTTGAGCACGAAATTCATTTATGGCCTCGGCCTGAAGAAACTATTTGTGTGATAGGTGACGTAAATATAAATCAGGGAGATCTTCAGTCTTTGAGTCTGAGAGAACAATGGTATAATCAATTTGTTGGTACTAATAATGCCTGGCAGACTTCTTTTATAGGAGATGAAGAAGAAGGAGCAGAGATGGATAAATTTAAATCTGGAGACAGAGTTATTTGTATTGATGCTCCGCCCGACTCTGTGAGATTGAGACAAGGTGAAATTTATATTGTTGATGAAGTTAGGCGTCCGGTGGGCAATGATAAAACGGAGTATGTATATTTTAAATATCCGCCTGGAGGGTGGTGGAAAGAGAGATTTAGATTAGCTACTGTCGAAGAAATAAAGTGTGTCTTTCCAAAATACATTAAATTTAGAAGAATGATAAGATTGCAAAAATGAAGAGTCTTGAGGATTTGGACAAAGGATTTTTTAGTAAATTTAAACAGAAAGAGTGGATTGATAGTGCCTCTTACGAGGAACTTTTGAGAAAGTGGAGATTTGCTGAAATCGGAGACCCATTTTTTACTGGTGAGATTGGTCAGTATTATGCTAAAAAAATAGATGAAAAAAGGAATGAAGTTGGTAACGAAGAACACGTTAGAATTAGTAAAAAGATAGGATGGCAGAGAAAGTGATTTCATTATTTGTTTTAAGAGATTTAAAATATATTGGATTGTGCCGAATTTGTAAGGGTGCTCTTTGGATAGATTCTTATTTTAGAGTTTATAAAAACGGAAAATGTAAAGTCTGCGAGAGTGCTGTATTAGAAGAAAAATGGAAAACGAATTAGGGGACAGAATAAAGCGTAATTACGAAGATAGCTATAGAATTTATCTTACTAGAAGAACGCCTGTTATTATTAGGGTAGATGGTAAGGCATTTCATACTCTAACATCAAAGATGAAAAAGCATTTAGAGGCTCCCTTTTTTCCGCATTTTATGAACTCTATGTTGTATGCTACTGAAAAAACTGCTGAAGAAATGCAAGGTTTCAAACTCGGGTATGTTCAGTCCGATGAAGCATCTTTCTTATTAACCGACTATGATAAGTTGGAGACGGAAGCCTGGTTTAACTATAATTTAAATAAAATTGTGAGTGTTTCGGCATCAACGATGACTGCCTATTTCAATGATTTTTGGGAGTTAGGTATGACGGGGTTGGAAGGAAAAGTATCTGTTTTTGATGCTAGAGCTTTTAATATTCCTAAAGAGGAAATAGCTAATTATTTCTTGTGGAGATGTCAAGATTGGGAACGGAATAGTCTTTCAATGTATTGTCAGGCATTTTTTTCTCACAAAGAGTTAATGAACAAAGGCAGGGAAGAACAGCACGAAATGTTACACAGTATAGGGAAGAATTGGGCTACAGATTTATCCCCTCGAGAGAAAAATGGCACTTTCATTTTTAGGGATGGAAAAACTGTAAATGATTTTAAAGCAGATTATGGTATTATAAATTCCTGGTGCGCCTTGGAGGGTGTTTAAATAAAATTTGGAGGGAAATGAGATGAAAGTTAAAGAAGATATTAAAATCCTAAAACTTACTTGGTTCCCCAAACTTTTGTGGACAAAGTGTGAAGTGTGTAAGAAGCTATATAAATATTGTAGAATGTGGCATTTAGGATGTGCATACGAATTTGATTCGTTTATATGTACTTCTTGTGCAAAGAACGGAGAGGAAGCTTATAGATTAATGTGGAAGTAGAGTCTCGAAGGGAGGGGAAAGATGAAATGTCCAAAATGTAATACTGAAACCTTGGAACTTTATGGGTATGGTCCTAATTCAACGTGGTGGTACTGTTTTAAATGTTTGGAAGGATTTAAAGTTGAATAGAAATTTTGGAGGAAATTTATGAGAAGGTTTAAAGTAACATCTGGAATTGGCAAAAAGTTTATTTATGTTTCGATGCTGGTAGATGATTTAGAAGAGAGATTTGGAATATTAAGTCTTAGAACCAATATATCTGTTGGATTTTTTAAAGTTACCGCATTTATAACTATTTACGGAGATGATTCAAGAATTGAAGAATGGTGGAAAGTTGCTGATAAAAGCGGTAAATATTTTAAAATAGAAGAAATAATTTTGAAAGAGGAGGAAGTTAAAAATGGGGGCTGATCTTTATATTGAAAAGATTACAAACGAAACTACAAAACGCTGGCGAAAAGAATTAGATAAAGCTAAACCTGGGAGACGGAAATGGGAATACTATTGGAGTAAGATGTATCCCGCAACAGGATATTTTAGAGATAGTTATAATGATGGAAATCTTTTGTGGAAATTTGGTTTATCTTACTGGAATGATTTCCCAAAACTAATGCGTAGGGGAAGCCAGTTAATGAGCCCAGCTAAAGTAAAGATACTACTTAAAATGCTCAAAGAAAGAGAAGAAAGCTTCCAGATAGGGATTGCTATGAATTGTAGTGATGAAGAACGGAGATATTACTTGAAAAAATATAAGAGGCTTAAAAGATTTCTTAACAATGCGATCAAACTAAATACTTTTATAAGGTGCTCAATATGAAAAAATGTAAATATTGCTCAGAAGAAATTCACGACGAAGCTATTAAATGCAGATATTGTGACAGTTTATTGACGGAAAAGAGTCCTGGCATTTCTGCTCTTCTAAGTCTTGTTATACCAGGTGCTGGTCAGATGTATTGCGAGAAAGTTGGAAGAGGGTTTGGTTTTCTTATAGCAGTTTATTTAACAGTTTGGATATTAATAGGCATCCCGATATGGATTTGGTGTATCGTTGATGCGTACAATTTAGCTAAAAGGACTCTAAAATGATGGAGTGTCCGAACGGTGTGGAAATCGACGGGGTTCTCTACACGGACGCCGAGTGCCCCAAGTGCGGGACGGTTTTTAGGTGGACGCAGAATACGCCTCCTGGAGACAACGGAATATTCTGTCCTGTGTGTAAGGAGCGCAGATACACTTTGTTGGGGGTTGTCTACTTCGATAGGAAATTGTTGGAATTTCCCTTTACTACTGGATGATTATGATTCGCATAGTTTATATATTATTTTTGATATTGATATGTTTTGCAACTCCTGATCAGTTGTTGGGAAATGATCTGAAGAGATATCCCAAGACAAAGAAGAGGATTGTTCAGAATTTAAAAATGTCGGGAGTAGAAAATGCTCACGAATTACTCTCGGATAAGAGAATTAAATTATATCCTCATATTTTTAAAAAGAAGAAAATAAAGACAAATAACAAACCAGTTTCTTTTACAGATGATTCTATTGAAAGAGGCAAGCAGTTTATAGCAGAGAATGAAAAATTACTTGATGATATTGAAATGGAATACGGTGTTCCAAAAGAAATAATAGTATCAATTACTCGTACTGAAACTAATTTTGGAAATTATTTAGGGGAGCTGGAAGTAGTTAATTCTATTTTAACTTGGGTCGTTCATAATAAAAGAAGAAAACTGTTTGAGAAGGAACTTACATCTTGGTTTTTAATTTGTAATAGAAACAACATAGACCCATTTGAATATAAGGGTTCGACATGCGGAGCCTTTGGATTGGTTCAGTTTTTGCCGTCGAGTTATTTACGGTGGGCGGTAGATTGGGATAAGGATGGAGTTATAGATTTGTTTTCCATTCCCGACGCTCTGGCTTCTTGTGCTAATTATCTCAAAATACATGGATGGGATTCATCAAAGAAATCTGCTATATTAGCTTATAATCGTAGCAGGGCTTATGTGAGATATGTATTTGCCTACTCTAAAAAGATTACAGTTCCTAAAAGGGATACGCAAATACCAATATTATTAGAAGAGTTTCCGCAGGTGGAGCAAGTGGAGCAAGTAGAAGAAATTAATAAAGTAATTGAAATTTTAAATAGCAATGAAATGACTTGACTTTTATTTAAGAATATGTTATAGTAGTAGTAAGGATGGAGAATTATGAAGAAACATATAGGACTTATTTTAGGGTTGCTTTTATTCGTACTAAACCTTATTGATTGTTTATTTACTCAGCATTGGGTAGATCTAGGAGGGTATGGTAGCGAAATGAACCCCCTTATGCGCTTTCTCATGGAAGAAATAGGGGGTTGGTGGACAGTTCCTAAAATTTTTATAGGATTGATTGGTGGAATACTGGTCGCTTTTTATTGGAAGAGATTTAGGTCCGTGAGGGTAGCTACAATGATTGTTTTGAGTGTTTATATATTACTAACTTGTTACCATCTGATGTTATTATGAAAGGCGTGAAAATTCTTCTACACAAATGGAGGAGGAGAAAATGGATAGGGGAGAGATTGAGAAAATGTTGGAGATAGGTAAAGTGTTGGATCACGTTCATACTAAAATTGGTGGTAGTCCATCTCGACTGCTTCCCGCAATAGAATTTCTCCTCTCCGAGTGTGACAGGTTGGAGGCACGGATTAAGGAGTTGGAATCGGAAAATGCAGAGTTGAAAAGGAAACTAATAGAGTTGGAAACAGAACTCGAGGATAGAAAACTGGATTTGTTCTTTAATAGTTTGGGGGATTAGAATGAAAGAAACCATTTCCGATAAAAGACATTGTCCGGTCTGCAAAGTAGATTGGAGAGGCAAGAAAATACCAAAAGAATACAAGGAACACTATCCAAGCGGAGCTACTCACTATTCGAGGTTGATAGGAATTGAGATTCAAGGTGGGTATGATGGTGTGTCTTATTGGGAATGCCCTGACTGTAAGACAAGATGGGATAGATGGACTCACAAACAGGTAAAATAAGGAGGAAAAGATGAGCGGTATAACTCAGCAAGTCTATAAGTGGAATACTCAAGGAAGCGAAGATAAAGCGGGATCAGGTTTTCTAGAATTTAAATGTCCTTTATGCGGGCAGATAAGCAAATCAAAATCTTTTATAAATAGCAGTGGTTGTTTATCTGATGGTTATTGTTCTAAATGTTATTTACGTTTGGAGTGACAGCGGAGTAAAAAAACCACAAGGGACAGAAGAGTAGGAAGGTAAAAAAATGAGAAAAAAAGAAAAACCAATTTGTCCAAAATGTAAATCTGTTATTAGGAACATGTTTGGGGATAAAAAAATAATGCCAAGGTGGAAAACAAAGACGAAAGGTAAGGAATACGTTTGCCGTCATTGCGGTTATGTTAAGGAAGAGAAAGTCTAAACCATGAAAAAATATCCCCGAGTGGTTTGGAGAAAATTTAAAAGAGAGCAAGTTCCAGATCATAAAACTTGTGTTATTTGCGGAAAGCTTTTTGGTGGGGATGACTCAGTATTTGTAAAGAAAACTCAGTATAGCTGGTATAGAGGGGATGACGTTTGTGATGCTTTTTGCGGAAAGTGCATTCCGTCTCGAGATCAAAGAAAACCAGAAAATTTAAAAATGTGAGATGAGATATTATTTAGAACCAATTAGTCCTGAATCTCAAGTCAAGGAATACGGTGAAGACGCCCGTCGTTTTGAGGTAGATATTACTCAATTTTTAGACGAAAGTACTGGAGCAACCTATAGAGGATTTGTTTCTACTTTTATTTTTGCAAGGCGAAATGAACCCTATTTTCTTTTAGGACTGGATTGCGATAGTACGGAGGACATGCTTCAGACTACCACAGAGCTTTCTTTTAGGAATATGGGATATATGATTATAGAAAGCTCTCCTTTTCGTTTTTGGGTATTGAGTGAGTTTGTTGGAACTGGATCTCAATGTATTTCGATAATGGAAACAATACCTGGAGTGGATCCAAGATATGTAAAGTGTACTGAAAAAAGAAATGATTTCTTTTTGCGTGCATTTCCTAAAAATGGATTTAAACCTAGATTTAGGATTTGGGACGGGATGAGATGGATTTATGCTGAATTTGGAGGTAATACTAAATTTGCTGGCAATGTTTTTAGAGTAGGCAAATACATATCATGGTTAGGAAAGTGGAGCAAAGAATTTTACGATTTATGGCATTGTGAGAAATTTAACAAATTATATAATTGTGGACTTCCTTCGTTTTATAAAGATGAGACGATAGAAAATTTAAGAGTGAGAAAGAGGTTAATAAGACTATGAAAAATTTGGCATATGGCTGCTTCGTAGCAACTTTACTAAGTGTTCTTTATCAGACGGGGATGTCCGATTGGAGATGGTGGGTTTTTCTCGTACTGAATTCTATTAGTGTGGGTATATTGTTGGGAATCCGTGAAGAGGAAACAAGAAGAGGAGGTTAAAATGAGTTGTGCTGTTTGCAAGATGGCACCTTGTTTATGTTCCTTGTCAGAGAAACTAACTGGTTGTAGATTGGAGGAAATATGAAAACAGAAAAAGAAATTAGGGGAAAAATAGATGAGCTTAAAGATAATTATCACCATGTCCTCTACGAAGGTGGTTGTGCAGATATTTGGACAAATGCGCCGAGGGCATTATTGCAAGTAGAAGCAGAGCAAAGATTGTGGGCGTTATATTGGGTATTGGGAGAAAATTTCTCTCACAGATACCCTAAACCAATGAATCAATAGGATTGAGATAATGGATGATTGTATTCCAAGCCATCAAAATTGTCGTTGCGTAATTTGTTTAGAGTCAGTACTTCTTACAAAAAACTTTTCCCCATATTCTCTAAAAAATAATTTAGAAGAATTGGAAAGATTTTCTAAAAGAATCGAAAAAAAACGGCATTTTAGAATGATTAGGCTAAATGACGAATAAAAGAGATAACAAATTTTTTAGGAGGAAAAATTATGATGGAAAAAACTTATCTACTTCAAAGACTTATATCTCCTTTAGAAACCGCTAATCCGTTTAGTTTTGGTGGAGGATTACCGAACGGCGGTATAGTCGAGGAGCTAATGCAGAAGCTAGTAAAAATTTGGAGCTTTGACTATATGGGTAGTGCGGAGTTTGAGTGGGGAGCTGTTCCCGAAGCATTGGAGCAAATTTCCAAGAATCCATATTTAATTGCAGGCGAGATGAATATTCAGTATTCAGTATTTAATGGCAAGCAAGTTTATTATATTTGCGGAGAAGAAGATGAAGAGGATGTAAAGCGAAGGATAAATCAAATAGCAAGAAATAAATTAAGATTGAGAGAGCCAGCTTTGATGGAGTATGATAAAATTAAGGGATGGCTAGAGCTCGACAACGGATTTTTATTCTTTGTAGATAAGAATATGTTTGATAAGGCTGTTAATTTATTTATGAGTAGGGAATAATGACTATTTCCGAGGAAGGGCAGAAAATGATTAAAATAGTGTTTGATCACTCATTTCAAATAAGAGGAGTTAACCAATATGGGACAGCAGTAAAAATTTTGTGGGACAAGAAAGATATTGGTAATGTTTGGCTTTACGGTGATTCTTATGAATTACAGAAAGTCATAGATAAATTAAATGAGAAGTTCATAGAGGATCAAAATGAAGAAAAAGCAAAATAAAGTATGTGGATTGTGTGGTCAGAAGATAGATAAGGATTTCCGTTGGTGTCCTCATTGTGGCAATGATACTAAATACGATTGGGTCGTACTGTATTAAATAAGAAGAATGAAAAAAGTAAAGAAAATGCTATATAAAATTTCGCAAGAGGCTAGCGACTATGATACATACTCGGGAGCTGTCGTTTGCGCAGAGTCAGAAAAAGAGGCTGTAAAGATTGATCCATCTGGATTTCGTTTATGGCACGATGGAGCGTGGTGGTTTCAATGTGCAGACCACGAAGAGAAAGAAAAACATAATGATTGTTGGGTAAATAATATAAAAGATGTTAAAGTTGAACTAATTGGAACTGCAGAAGATCACATAAAGATTGGTCAAATTATTTGTGCAAGTTTCAATGCAGGTTGAGAATGGAAGTTATTGTTGCTTTTATTATATTTTGTGCTGGAATTATCATAGGTATGAATATTACTTTGTGGCTATTGCGAGATTCGTAAAGTGCGAGTTTATATAATTTAGTGGGGGTATGTATGAAAAAAGACGAGAGTATAATATGCAAAATGTGCAACAACAAAAGTGTTGGGAAGAAGTTAGGTCTATTGTTTATCAAGGAAGTTTCGTATAGTTTAGGAATTTATCCGAAAGCTACTATCGACTGTAAAGGTAAAGAAACTAAAAGAACGCCACGTCAGGACGGTTGGAATGACGCTGTAATGAAGCTAGCCAAACTCATTGCTCGGATAGATAAGACTATGGTGAGCGATGATTTTATTTTTCTATTATCCTCGGGGGCAGGATGGATTCACAAAGGTACGTTTATGTTGAATATGAATGATACTTTCTATTATGGAGCTGATTGCGAGCCGGTAAATAAGAAAGATATTCCAGAAGTAGTAAGATTGTTCCAGACTTACGGATACTCAGGTCTGAGTTATTGGGTAGCAAAGAAGAGAGGATTTCCAGAAGTGTCTAAGAAGGATTACCTATCCGGAATAGTTGAAGTGAAGCAAAAGGAGTCTATTAGGAGTTCAGTTACAGCAGAGAGGATAAAGGTAAAATAATGGGAGTCTATAATTGTTACGGAAGAGAATGCGTTCAGTTGAAGTTGGGGAATTGCGAGTTGAAATCTTTCAGAGTTGGGGATAACGTAGATATTCCCGATGGAGTGTATGTAGGTTACGAAGGGGTCGTAGTTATTTTGAAGGGAAAACTTGCGAGAGTGTTTAATAGTATAAGAGATAAATGGGGCGGAGAGCTGGACTTGCACGATATACTTAATTCGAGAAATGCAGTTAGTATTCCCAACATTATTGCTGTTAATAGTTTTTATGATAATAGTGAAAGTGAAGAAAAGCCTATTGTCCGTAAGGAGAGAAAATGCAAACAGCACCTAAAACAGATAAAACTTTAGGAATCAAAAAGGATTGGGAGTATGATAAGTTTAGAGATGTTCGCAAGAAAGCTAAACTCGAAGAAGAAATGAGATATAAGAAAGCCCGCAAAGATAAAAAAGTGAAATTCCCTAAGTTTAAAATTGGGGATGAGGTAGTATTGAGTAGCGGATGGGACAAGACTCATTTTCATCTGGTTGCAATAATAGATTGCGAGAACTCTAGACATGATAGTTTTTCGTATTACGGAATAGTAAAGAGGACTACCGATCCTAAATTAACGGATAGGATAGGGAGGTTATTAAAGTTTAATGAGGCTAATTGGTGGAGAACAGACTATGCTCCAGCCAATATTGATAATCAGAGTATTAAGTGGACGATAGTCTCAGAGGAGAAAAGGAGTAATGACTAAATTTATTTATTACATAAATCCACCCGCAAATAGGGTATCGGGAACAGCTTGTGACCATAGCGTTTATCGAATAGAGTTAGGCACAGCGTGGGAAAATGGTAAATGGAAAAAAGTTTGTTGCCATTGCAAGGCAATTTTAGACATGGATTTCTCAGAAGGAGACTAGATGTTAAGAAAGAGTTTGATCATACTTTCAATTTTTTTAGCTACTATTTGTTTTGCAGGTGAGTACGACAGTTATGTGGATACTGTACAAAAGTACTATAAAGATATCTCGAAGACTAGTGAAGTTATCCATGATTGGGAAGATGGAGTCAGAAAAGACTGGGGATATACACTTGACCATTTTGTTATAAATTTTGAATTTTACAAAGGTATGAAAACCACTGATAGTAATATTGTTATTACCGGGATTTTGGTAATGACCGGCTTTTGCTATGACAGAGAGGGGGTCAAGGTTCGGGTTGTTCAGATGAGAGGTATGGCTATACTTCTTTCTAAAGAGGGGAAGATACTGAAAAGGTTGTCAATAACTAAACCTGAGAATACTAGAATTACTGGTTGGGATGGCTTAGAAGTTAAAACTAAAATATAAAGGAGAAAAAGATGAAACCCGAACCACCGAATGATCATTTTGCCTCTGGCGGAGTCTTTGTAAAAAGAGAACATTGTCCACCTGTAAGGGACGGAATTGCAGGTTGGGAAGGAGGGGTTATATTTTGTAACGCAGTTAGTCAACCGTGCGAAGAACCAGAGTTGATGGGTTGCGGGCTAAAGTTATCTTACCCTCATTGGCATCGGATTATTGTAGTTGGTAGTAAGCCAGTTATAGAGTGGGATGTGGAAGCTTCGTTTACGGAAGAGTAATGAGGTTGCTATGCAAATTTATAGTATAAGAATAAAAATTGGAGATGTAGAAGCAGAGGTTACGGGTCCAAAAGATTGGGTTGAGAAACAAATTTATCGGATAATAAAAATATGTAAAAGGGGAAGAGGATAAGATGACTAGGTTTTTTGTTACTACAATAGATAAGGAATGGGATTCCTTGCAAAAAGCTACTGTGAATATTAGGAGCTATATGAGGCGGGGAAAGATGGTAAATGCTTACACTCAACAGCGACTAACAAGGGGCGATATTGGGAAGTTAATGACGAAGTTGGAGAAGAAGAAGGAAGGTTTTAGTTGGAGGCCCTGGGGTAAACACGTTCCCAGAACTGGTTTTATGGTTGGTATTAAGGGGCATGGGGAAATAATTCAAAGTGGTTCAAGTAGGTCTGATATTTATAATTGGTTTAAAAAACAGCGGGCGTTTGTTAGGGAGAAGGATGAAAGATTTTATGGTGGTTGGATAAGTGCTGAAGGAAAGATTTTTTTAGATGTTTCGTTTAATGATAGGGATCAAACTAGAGCTATGTCAATAGCGAAAGCTACAGGCGAGGAAGCAATTTGGGATGTTCGAGCAAAGACAGAAATAGGTGTGGGAGGTTAGATAGGAGTTCTGAATGGTTTGCGAATGTAAATGTTGCGAATGTGAATATTATAGCTTGTTAAATGGTTGCTCTTATGATACAAGAACATTAGACGAGATTTGTGAGGATGAAGAAATTTTAAAGAAATATTTAAAGGAAGTATTGAGAAACGAAGAAAAAAAATAGGAGGATAGTATGAAGAAGAAATTGAAGGGGAAGACCAGATTCGTATTTGGTAAGGAAATGAGCATAGATCAGATGGTGGATGCCGTAGTGAAAATGGCAGAAGAGCGAGGAATTAAGATTGTGGATGACAGAAAACAAACAACTAAAAAAGGAGGAAAGTTATGAAGAAAATTATTATACTGTTGGTTTTTGCAGCATTAATTATTTTGCCAAGTTTAGCAACCCAAACAAGTGCTCGGCATCATAGGCACGGAGGGGTGGTAGTAGTTCCTCCTCCAGTTGTGGTTCAACCTTATCCGTATTCCTATCCGTATTCCTATTATCATTATCCTGTATGGGGATGCCAGGTTAGGTAGAATTGTATTAATAGAAAGGAGTAGCATGAAAAAAGGGATTTTCTGTTTTATTTTGGGGCTATTGTTTATAGCCAGTACAGCAGGAGCGGCGACACTAAACCTTAAGGCAACTTGGACAGCTAATACAGAACCAGATATGAAGGAGTATAGGTTGTATAGGAGTGATGGAACCCGTAGCTTGATTGGTACTATTCCGCATCCAACAACTTTCTATCTCTTTACAGTGACGGTTCCCGATGGCAGTTCGGGAATATTGTCCTTCGTGCTGACTGCTGTGGACACTAACAATAATGAGAGCTTGGATAGCGATCCGGCTAACTATGCTTACAATCTTGATGCTACACCGCCTATTGGTCCTAAGAACTTGGGGGTGCAGAATCAATGAAAAAATTACTTGTGTTGTTATTATTAGGGGCGTTGCTATTACCTAATATATCGGCAGCTGCTCCTCCTGGTAGTTTGTATGGTGAGTTTGTAGCTGGACAGCAGGTATTCAGTTTTAACCAGGGAGCTTATAAGATTATTGTGATCTATATTGGTGGCACACTAGATGGTATAGCTATTAGGCTTTTGACTTCACCTGATAATATAGATATGCCAACAGGATATGTTTTCCTATACAAGGATGGACGTAACGCCTACATAACTTGGCGTATTAATGGTGTCATTCTGTACTTTGTGCCAGTCCCGCAGAATGGATGCCAGGTCTATATTGGTAGCTAGATGAGTTGGAACTATAGAGTTTGCAAACGCCTGATTGAAGGTGAATCGTATTTTACAATCCATGAATGTTATTATTTGGGGAAAAACAGCAAAGTAGTTACAGCGTGGACTGTTGATGCTTGTGGGCCTTGGGGTGATACATTGAAAGGATTGAAAAACGATTTAGAATATATGAGGCAAGCTCTTAATTTGCCTGTTGTGGATTTGGATAGATTAGACAAGAGGCTTAAGAAAAAAAATAAATCGGAGACCGACGGTGGCGAAATGTAGACGCTAAATGATGGGATAGATCAACTGCTGGTAAAACCGATAAATTCACCCAAGATTTGCAGGGGATCGTGAGGGTTCGAGTCCCTCCCGTCGGTCTTTGAATAAGTTGGACAAAATACTTAAATGAATAAATAAGGAGGTAACTAAAATGAGAGTAAAAACAAGCACGTGTGAGAAAATGAGGAGATGGTCTTTAATCTTAACAGTGGCGACTTTTGTATTCTTCTGGTTTTCTACCTATCCAGGAGCGAAGTCGGGATTAAGGATGAGGGACCTTTCAGAAGGCGGGACGGCTCTTTGGATATTCTTAATTCTTGGGGCTATTATAATCCTGCTTCAGTTGATTCCTGCACTTATAATGTTTTTTAGTTTGGTTGGTACAGGGACAACTTCAGCATATAAAACAAAAGAAACAAGGGAACCTGCTCAAGAAATGGTTGCTCAAGAAAGCAACATTGTTCTCGGTGACCAGGCGGGCCGAGATCTAGAAAAGGCATAAGATTTACATTTTGTATTCCAATAGGGTAAATTATGCCCTTTTCAATTACCGAATGTCAAATGATTGTATGAAGGAGATGAAAAATGTAAAAATTAAAAAGGACATATGTGACAAATTTAAGTCTTAGAGACCGTGCTTTAATAGACCCGAAGTTTTTTATCGAAAGCTTAGTTTCTATTACAGATAAAGATAGAAATGTAGTTCCTTTTATATTCAACGAAGCTCAAAATCAATATTATGATAATAGAACACGTAGGGACGTGATCTTGAAACCGAGGCAGCTCGGGTTCTCAACCTTGATCCTTGGTTTGTTCCTCCACGATACATTATTTGTTCCAAATACTGTTTCAATTATTGTTTGCCATACACAGAAAGACTCGAGTGCATTATTTGAGCGTTGTGTGCATCCAGATGTTGAAACTTTGGAAGCAAACGGTTTTCCTAAGAAAATTAGCGAATCAGGTACTTCTACTATTCGATGGGATGGAGATTTGATTTCTATTCAGGTGCGAAATAATCCAAATCATCCGATTATAGTTACCCCCGATCATAAAATTCTTACAGAGAAGGGGTGGAAGCAAGCTCGCTACATAACTTTATCGGATAGAATTGCTTTTGATAAGAAGAATATTACAGGAAAATTAAAGAGTATTTTCATTAATACAGAACTTATGTGTCGTAAACTTCTTTATAACGGGGTAAATGAAGCTAAAATAGATTTAAACGAAGAGTTTGGTTGGGTAGTTGGAATATTACTTGCGGAAGGTTATGTAGAAAAAGATAAGAATAGAGGTTCTAATATTATTTTTACTTTAAATAAAAAAGAGCAGCTATTCGGCGAAAGAATCAAAAGATTTTTTGAAACTTGCGAAGTAAAAATAAGAGGTAAAGTAAAATTAAAAGTAAAAAATAATGTTTTAAGAGTAGAACTTCTTAGCGAAGTTTGGCGTAGATTTTTTCGAGAAACTTTTTATGTAGACTCTGATGGTAATGAGAAGTATATTCCAGATTGGATTTTTGATGCAAATAAAGATTTTTGTACAGGGCTTGTGAGAGGGCTAATAGACGGTGATGGGCATAACCTAAAAAATAGAAAAGCTAATAGTTATGGAAGTAGCAGACCGCAGTTAGCGTATCAATTACGTGATATAATATGTGCTCTTGGCTATGGTTGGTCAAGTATTCGTAAAAGTAAAGATAATAGGAAAAAGCCTCTATATAGTCTTACTATGTTTGGTTCTACTTTTGCAAAATACTCAAAATTAGATAGAAAATGTAGGAAGGTTTCTTTTATTGAAACCAACGATTATATTTATCAAAAGATTAAAAAAATAGAAAGCATTTACTATAAAGGGCAATTATACGATAAATTGAATCAGCCTAATAATCAATACAGAACTGTTTCCGGGATTATTCATAATTCAAAGTTTATGTTTGATTCAATAGCGGGTCAACCATTACCAGCTCCTGTGTTTCAGCCTCATGTTAAGTACTCGAATAGATTAGAGCTTTATTTTGATAAGATAAATTCAACTCTAACTATTGGCTCGGCAGAAACTAGGGACTTTGGGCGTGGCAGGACTATTAATAACCTTCATTTATCAGAAGTGAGCTCTCCCAGCTTTACGGAGGATTTTTTGATAGGTTTATTGGAATCGGTTCCTCGGACTGGGCACGTGGTTTTAGAGTCTACGGCACGAGGGGAGGGCGGACCCTTCTATGACTATTACATGGGAGCTAAAAACCCATTCAGGCCCAAACGAAGGGTTAAAAACGAGTATTTTGGGCACTACTTTGTGTGGCACAAGCACTCAGAATATAAAATTACCGATTTGACAGAAGAGCAAAAGTCAGAGATACTTACGAGTTTGGATGAAGAAGAGGTCGCATTAATAGAAAGGTTTGGATTAACTGTTGAACAGTTAGCTTGGCGGAGGGAAAAGAAGTTCAGGATGGGGGCTAAGTTTGTTCAGGAATACCCCGAGGACGACGATGAAGAAGTCTTTCTAAAGTCAGGAACTCCAGTATTTGATAATATTAAGTTAAATCAAATAGATAAGAATTTAGTAGAGCAGTTTCCAGCAGAGATATGGCTAGGCGGAGATATGTATGTTTACAGAATGGCTCAACCTGGGGCTAAATATGTGGTGGGAGCAGATGTTGCAGAAGGAGATCCGCACTCAGATTATTCAGCAGCTATGGTATTAAGGACTTTTCCTCTTCCTATAGAACAGGTAGGTTTATTGGTGGGAAGGTGGACCCCTGATATATTTAGTGAGAAATTATGGAGGCTTGGTAAGGCATATAATAATGCGGTACTTGCTGTGGAAAGAAACAATCACGGTCACGCTGTAATTCTGAATTTGGCAAATGGAATAGTAAGAAGGGGAGCGGTAGCCTATCCAGCTTATCCTAATATTTATGTGGGACCTGATAGAAAGATGGGTTGGTTGACATCGAATTTATCAAGACCCCAAATGATCGACTTGCTTGACAAAGCTATTAGAATGGATGAGATGGTAATTCAAAGTAAGAGATTTATTGAACAGGCCAAAAGATTTTCCTATTTAGCTAAGATGAAAACAGGCGGTTCTAAATCACCTGACGATATAGTTTTAGCAAATGCAATAGCTCTTATAGCCAGTACAGGCGGAGAGTTCACTTTCGAGTTCGTTTAAAATGCGAAAATTCTAAATAATAGTGTTATTTAATATATATGAAACAGAATCCTGGAAGAAGATGGAAGCCAACATCTAAAAATATAAATGCCTTACCGAAGCCAGTCCGAAATTACATTTATGAGCTTGAAACCAATAGTGATCCTGCTAGTTTGGTTAGGGAGAATATTTTACTCAAAGATAATATTCAGGCTTTAGAGAGGAAACTTTATGAAATGTTCTTACTGAGGAAACTTTATGAAATGTCCTTACTGTAATAAGCGAAAATGGTCGCCAAGTGTCTTGAGCAGTTACGTTAAATCGGAGGTGAAATAATTGGGATTAAGTACCTTTACCTTCATACTTACGATTTTTAGTTTGGTTGGTGTGGTGTTGAATATTAAGAAGAAGAGAAGTTGTTTCTTTGTTTGGTTTTTTACAAACGGCAGCTGGGCGGTATACGATTATTGGATAGGAGCGTTCTGGCAGGGGGTACTGTTTACTATCTATTTCTGCTTGGCTATTTATGGAATAATTGAATGGAAAAAGTAGTTGTAACAAAACATGAGGAGAACTAAAGTGGAAAAGTGTAGCGAGTTTTGTAATGCTTGCTGCGATTTTTGTGGACATTATAATTTTAATCCGGGTTTTGATGGAGAATATCTTGATAACGGATTTTGTAAGTTGTTTAAAGTAAAAAAAGATCCGGGCAACTGGTGTGAAGATTTTAAATGTTTTAAGCTGTTTAAGAAGCGAGGAGTATATGGATAAAGTTATTATTCCGAAGTCTGTTTATAATAGGAAAGTGGAGTTAAGGAAGAAGTTTAATGAGTGGCTAGGGGATGAGTTTGATAAGAAGAATAAGTCTTCTCCACGATCTACTCATAGATGGATATTTTGCTACGATGGACAAATGGGAGAAGACAGTCTAAGTTTTGATTGTGCTTGTTGTTTAACTGCAGATGAATCAGAAGGATGTGGTTGTCATTGTCATAGTAGGATAGGAGAGATAGTCGATTTTTTTTGGGAGGAGTTAGCAGGTGAAAGTTTATTTACTGATGAAGCATTATAGTTTACAGGGGCATCAAGATACTGATGTAATCTCAATTAATAAAACTTTTCCGGCTGTTCCAAAAAACGAGACTGATGGATGTGGCTGCTGCTGGAGGAAATTTTTTGTTCTTGAGATTGATGAGATTGCTCAACAAGTAGTTCATTTGTGTGAAGTTAGAAGGGGTCCCAGTTTCTTTGTTGCCCAAGGAGGCGGGAGCCAGTAAAGATGTTATTCGTCGTTGGGCGAAGGTGTATGATTGGAAAGAAAGAATATAGGAGGAATATATGGAACCGATAATTAGTCCTTGGTTAATTTATCTATTGGGGTTTTCTGAGAACTTGGGTATTATAGTTAGTCTTTTGGCTTTTATATTTGGTGCTGGCGCTGGTATAGTTTTCTTAGTTGGTCTTTTCGGTGCCAAAGATAATGACAAAGATTTAATGAACGTTCACCGGAGATTTAGGTATATCAAATGGTTGTTTGTAATATTTCTTGTTCTATCTATTATTACTCCAAGTAAGAATACCCTTATTGGTATGATAGTTGTTCAAAACATAACAGAGAACAACATTAAGAAAGCTGTGGTAACGGGACGAGACTTAAAGGACGAGATTAAGAAAGACATCATAGATATCTTACAGGGGTTGGAGAGCAAGAAAAGAATTTATGAAGAGAGAAAGAAGAACTAATGAAAAGTAGGGATGAAATAAAATCAAATTTAAGAGATTGGATGACTTCTACTTGTCAATTAACAAAAGCTAAGTTTAATAATGTGACAGTAAGCGACATATCTTTTATGTGGCGTTCTCAGTTTGGTATAAAGATGACAGACGCTTGGGTCAGAAAAGCTTTGTACGGAAAGAAGAGTTAAGATGATAAAACAAGAAGAAGTAACAAGTATGGTGAATAGATATATTTGCGATGATTGTGGAAAACAGATATCAAGTTTGAGAAAGTGCTGTATGTGCCATAAAGACTTATGCGGGGGCTGTCAAATTCTTCATCGCTGGGAAGGGGACCATGCTGTTATCTATTGCAAAGATTGTTTAAGGATTGGAGAACCTTATTTAAGACAACTAAGTCTTTTGCAAACTAAATATGAGTTGGATAGTGAAGTACTTGAAATTGAATGGCGTGAGAAGATAGCAAAGCGCAAAGCGGAAGAAGGAAAATGAAAAAAGATAAACGGAATAAAGCTGGTAAAAAGAAACAACCTAAGAAAGCCGAGAGAGTTATTAAGAAGTATAAGGTTTTCATTCCAAGATTCCAGGATTCAACAGGAGACGGATAATGGATGCAAATATAAAAAACTTGTGGAAAGTAAAGTGCAAGAATTGTAAAAAAGAATACGAATTGCTGATTGGGAACGTTGCTGGCTTGCGAAAACAATATTGTTTGCATTGCGGAAATGTTGGAACTTTAATATTGGAAGTTGACCCAGTAATTAATCCAAAATCAGGTGCTTATGGGGATGTTTAAAGAATGGGGATGGAGCAAGCGTCTACCGTGTTCGTAATGGAAGGTCTGGACTGACGGCACATGTGGTGCTACTCTACTGGGCGAGCCAGTAATTCCCCACCAAATTTTAGAGGGAGATAAAATGTCCGAAGAATTTAAGATTTGCGATAAAGCACTCGATAGGTGTCACAAGAAAGATGTTTTCCGAAGAGATTATCAAAGGTGTTTAGAAAATCGAGTGTGCCCTCAATGCGGAGATGATTTACTATTGGTAGAACGTAATGCGATTAATGGTTTCAAAACAAGAGAGCAAGCAATTAATGCGATGCAATGCGGAGACTCAATAACAGAGAAGTCGCATATTAAGTGCTGGAGCACCTTTAAATGTTCAAACTCTGAATGTAATTTTTCTACTGAAAAAAAACGGAGGGTATAATGAATATTGTTATTAATAGTTGTTATGGTGGATTCTCAATTAGTAGGAAGTGCGCAGAATTGATGGCTGATTTAGGAAGTAAACAGGCTAAGGATGAAGTCCAAGAATGGAAGATGAAAAAAAGATGGTTTAATTATTATAAGAAGAATGGGGAATGGCCTGATGACTGTCCAGAGGAATATAGAAAATGGTTAGAGATTGATGTAAAGTATAAAGATGATCCCACATTTCATGGATATGGCTATGCGGGAGAAGGTGACGGTTATAAAAGAGACGATCCATATTTAATTCAAGCTGTTGAGACTTTAAAGAAGAAAGCAAATGGTGCCCATGCAGAACTTACCGTAGTAGAAATCCCGGATGATGTTGATTGGGAGATCGAGGAGTATGATGGGAGGGAGTGGATAGCTGAAAAACACAGAACTTGGAGGTAAAGGACAAAATGACAATAGAGGGATACATTATAGGTGGTGTAATAGTACTACTAATGATATTTTGGGTGTGCTATTATTTAACTAGGATTCTCCTATTTACAAGCAAAATGAGGACTACTAATGAATTAGGGAGCCTTATGGATAAAAACCCAAAACTTGGAGAAAGCAAAGATTTAATGGGTTGTCCGTTTTGCGGAAGCGAGGCATTTATTTGGATTATTCCTGGAAGTAAGTTGTATAAGATATCGTGTAAGAATGATTGTGTTACTATGCCCCCACGATTTGATATGGGTTTCACTTCAGAAGAACAGGCTAAGAAATATTGGAATTGTAGGTATTTTCCTACTTTATAAACCCTTTTTAAATAATTTTTCGTATGAAAGGGGAAATAATGGCGAATGATTTGTGGTTAAAAATTAATAGGGCTAGAAACGGTTATGTTTTGGAGAGAGGCGGAGAGCCTTTTTCAATAGTGATTGAAGAAGACGAGAATGATGATTTGAAAGAACACGAAGAATTACTTTGGGAAGTTATGGAGTACTTTGATTTTCAGGGAACTAAACACAATAAGGAAAGGCTGAAAGTTGTAAGAACCGAAAACGATGACTAAAACTAATTTAATAAATAATTTACTGTCCGAGAGATTTAGATTTCAGAATAAATCCGATGTGGATATATTTTATGATTTGGTATTTTGTATTCTTGTTCCAGGATGCAAGTTTAAAAAAGTTACTGAAATAGTTGATAAATTAAAAGAAAATGATTTTTATTTTGCAAATTTTTCGGTTAAAAAAATAGAGGAGATGATTAAGACTTTAAGATTTTGGAAAAGGAAAGCAAGATATCTAAAAGATATGCGATATGTATTTCCTGCTATATGTCAGTTAATTAAGAGTGAAATAGATTGGGAATCTAAAAGAGGGATATTAGTAAGGCAAGTAGGCGGATTGGGAATGAAGGCAGCTAGTCACTTTTTGAGAAATATGGGTGCTCGAGACCTGGCTATACTGGATGTTCATATTTTAAGATATTTGAAATACGACAAATTCCGTATGACTATAAGAGATTATTTAAGATTGGAAGAGGAGTTTAGAATTAAAGCCAAAGAACAGGATATGGGAGTAGCCGAACTTGATGCTCTAATTTGGGCAAGAGAGTCTGGAACTCCTTTGAAGGAGTTTAACTATTGAGATTTGAATACGATATTTCTGGCGATGAAGTAACGATATTTGTTAACGGTAGAGATAAACTGAACGAGAACGGTAAGTTTATTGATGCGTTTACTACCAAGAAATTCAATATTTCAATAGATGAAATTCCGCAACTTGAAGAGTTATTAGAAAAAATAATAAAATCTATCGAGGTACGCCGTTGTTTGGATGATCCAGAGCCGTTGTTCGGAACACATTTAAGAGAAGCCAAAGAAGCAGTTGATCAGCTTTTTTCAAAAAATAAGGAAGGTAAGCCGTTGTTAGTACCACTCGCCAAGGAAATTAGAGTTCTTACTGGAAAGGAACGTTTTGAAGCAATCAAAAAGTTACTTTTCCCAAAAAATAATGAAAGAGAAGAAATTTAAAATATTTAGAAGTAAGTCTGGGAGAACAATCTACCGTTGGACTTTAGAGTGCCCAAAATGCAAAAAGATTTGGGAAATAGACTTGGAGAAAAGCAGGTGGTGTATTGAAGCCAGCGGACTGACTATAAGTTGCGAGTGCGGATTTGACTGTGTAGTTGGTTCCAAAGATTTGGAAATAGCTTGTATAACAGATTCGATTGAATCGAATAGGAATGCGAAAGACGTAATGTAAAGTGGATATAGGTTTGCGCAAAATTTGTAAAGTAAAAAATATTTTGATTTTCAATAACAGGCCAAGGTAACAGAAGTACGAGATTGCGTAATGAAAATAGAATATCTAGGACAGGATGGGAAATGGCATAATTTTTCAACTCTCGAAAAGGAGGATAGTTCCGTAGTAAGAAAATTTGGCGAAAATTTAGGATTAATTTTTAGACCTAAAAAGTATCGCATGATAAGACTTAGAGAGGATAGAGCAAATGAAAAAATGTGAATTGTGCGGGAAGAAAGTACCGAAATGTTATAAGATGGCTCATAAGCGATTTCATATTAAAAATGGAGATGTTCCTAAACCAAAGAGGATGATTCGTTTAAGATGAACAAAATTAAAGATAATAGATTTAGGCAATTAGCATTGAAGTTTTGTAAAGAATGGAAAGTTTATATATTCCATTGTACGAAGTGCCACCATGAATGGGAAGCAGTCGACAAAGTTTCTAAAAAATGCGATTGGTGCGGTGCAGATGGAGAAAGAATTGGGTGATTTAAAATGAAAGTTAAAGGTTATATAAAATCTGTAAATATTGATAGAGAATCACTTGATGTTTCTTCTTTTGGAGAACGGAATAAGGAATTTCTTGCATGCAGAAGTTTTGCTACTGCCGAAATTGTATTTACGGAAGGAAACATTCAGGGTTTGATAGAAATAATAGGAAAAAATGATCCTATTGAATTGGATGTTAGAAATACTAACAAGGTTGAAAGAACTTCAAAATGGAGGATGCTAAGGTTAAGGGATGGGGATGAATGAAAACATATTGGTTATCAAGTCCTAAATCTACATTTTGTGTGAAAGTAGATGACGACGGGATGATTACAAAAACTGCTCCTATTTGTTGGAAATGGAAAAATAAATTTTTGGATGATCTTATTAAATATTTTCACGTAGATAGGGTGGAGGAATTAGATGCGGAGAAAGAGATGGCTGAAAAAAAGAAGGAATGATCCAAAACCATTTTGCTTTGAATTTAATTCAGAACCGCTATTGACAAAGGATTTACAACCTCCTCCAGAACCTACTGAAGATGAAAAATTGTTAAAGGCAATAGTGGACGGACTTCCTGGGATAGATTGGTATGGATTCTAAATTGCACAGATGGCAAAGATTTTTAAGTCTGGAGGTGATGTCAATGAGACCTGGTACTTGTTTTGTCTGCCAGAAGCAGTTGTATTATCGTGGATCGCCATCGTTCGAGCCAGAGTACAGATTAGATATTTCAGAAGATATTTCAGAGGGGCTTATTTACTATTATGTTCACAAAAAGTGTTGGAAGAATGTACTTAATTTTATATCTCCTTTTAATTCTAATATAAAAGCAAATAACCGTAAGAGTAAGAGAATGATTAGGATAAATAGCGAACAATTTTAAAGATAGTGTTATTTTATTAAAAAGCCCTCAAGCGACTAAGTTCTAAAAGGGGGAGGGGGGCTAGTCGCTAAATTCCTCCTGACTGCCTCCCCCACTCTAAATGATAGGAGATTTTTATGGTAAAAGTAGAAAAAAAAGTGTATGAATATCTTAGTTGGTCTAATGCAGGCCCGATGACTAATATATCGGCTACTGTTTTAAATGGAGAATTGTTAGTACTTGAGTTTAAACTTAATACGACTAATCATAAGATTAGTCTAAAAAATGCAGAACAGAATATTCAGGTAATTAAGAAGTTGTTGGAAGTTTGTATTGACTTGTCGGAGTTTGCTGAAAAAGGGTCTGTGCCAGGAGGAGAAGGTAAGAAAAGAATGATTCAAATACGGGAAGTCAAGAGTTCTACTTTTGGAGATAACGTTGAATAAAGCTAAGGATACTTTTATTTGCCCACGTTGCGGTAAGTCTATGGTGTACAAGGAATATTCTACAGATTTCTATATGCTGCAGGGGTCGCTGTGCTCAATTTGCGGATATTTCTTGATTTTCGATGGATGGGTGGACGCAATGAAGATGTTTAACAAGGTAAAAGTTGATAAGATGGCACCCTCGTAAAAGGAGGCTTTATGAGGATTAGGTTTAAAGAACATGAACAATTTGGTTGGAGAGAAAGAGAAATTGAGATATCAGATGAACAAATTAGCGAAATATTAAATAAGATTTTTTGGGTTAAGGAAAATGAAAACCAAGAATTTTTAAAAAATAATATGGACAAAATAACTTAAGGAGGCTTTATGATTCAATACGAGCACTATGAAAGTTAAAATTTGTAGAAGAGTTGCCCGTGTAGCTCAATGGCAGAGCTGATGGTTTGTACCCATCAGAAGGGGGTTCGATTCCTCCTACGGGCTAACTATTCTTAATTATTATGGAATAGGTTTAAAAATTTACATTTTGGCACTTGGTTTAATTTAAGTTATTAAAATTTAAATAATAATTCTGTTTTAGCTGCAGCAGGTCACCCAGTAGGATTGCGAGTGGAGGAATAATGAATGCTAAAAAAGCAAAGAAACTGAGAAAAGAAATTTACGGAAAGGATTTGAGTAGGGAAAGGGAATACAAAGTATATGAAAAGACTGGAGTAATAATTGATACTGGTAGGCGTGGAAAGTATCAACGAGCTAAACGAGATGGTTAGTGATCTGCTAGGACTTGAAAAGTGTAAGAAATCTCTAAAAGAGTCGGTAAGGACTTTTAATATAAAAGGCAACTCGAGGTTTATTCCTCTAAAAGACAAAACAATAAGTTGCGTCTTTACGTCCCCTCCTTATTGGTTCCTCCGAAAATATGATATTCCCGACCAGATTTGGGATGACGACCCGAATTGCGAGCATGATTGGGGAGAGCAGATAAAATTTTTAGGTAAGAAGCCTTCTCATGGTGTGAGCTCGAGTAGTATGACAGTATTGGGTGTTACTAAAGATATTGGAAGTGCGGGAGACACAATATGGGATTCAGGCTTTTTCTGTAAGAAGTGTGGTGCATGGAAAGGGCAGTTAGGACTTGAGCCTACGTTTGATTTATATATTGAGCATTTAATTCAGATATTTGATGAAGTATGGAGAGTAATGCGGGACGATGGTATATTCTTTTTAAATATTGGAGATACTTATTCTACCGTTTCCGGAAGTTTAAAAGAAGGAGTTTGCAACTCATCGTTTAGAAGTAATAAGTTTGGGAAGTCAGAAAAATTTAGACTTGATCAACCAAAGACTCAAATTCAAGATAAGTCTTTATGCGGTATTCCGTTTAGATTAGTTACTAAAATGATAGACAAGGGGTGGAGATTAAGGAATACAATTATTTGGCAGAAGCCTAACGGTATTCCAAATAGTGCTCGAGATAGATTTTCTGTTGATTTTGAATACATCTTTTTCCTCGTAAAATCAAAAAATTATTGGTTTGACCAGCCTCTAGAGAAATACGAAAAGTCTATGGATAGGTGGGGTGGAGAAACTCTCATACCGAAAGGAGTAAGTACTTGGGATGAGGGGACCGGCCAAAGTTGGTATAGGGCTAGAAATATGCGTCCTAATCCAGAAGGCAGAATTAAAAGATGTATATGGAAGATTCCAACTAAACCATATAGAGAAGCCCATTACGCTTGCTTTCCAGAGAAGTTGTGCGAAGAAATAATTAAAGCTGGTTGCCCAGAGTTCATTTGTAAAGCTTGCGGACAACCTCGAGCTCGAGTGATAGAATATGACAAAAGCGACTGGCTCGAAATTTCAGAAGATATGACTTTGGATGAAAAAGAAAGAGTGTGGGCATCTAGAGAAACTAAACGGGTTGATAAAGGATTATCGGATTGCGGATGTAGAGAACTGACTTGTATTCGTTGCGGGAATATTATATATCTTTCTAATTCGGATAAAAAAATTTCATCAGGGGAAGATACGTTGCCCCCATTGTCTGGAATGGTTTCTGGTAAAATAATTTGCGAAAAGTGTGGTTGTTCAGATTTTGACATAAATATCCCCTGGAAGCCAGGATTGGTGCTTGATCCATTTGGGGGAAGCGGAACTACAATGAAAACTGCTAGAAAGTTAGGAAGAATAGGAGTATCCCTTGATTTGGGATATCACGAATTATCGTCAGAGCGTTCTAAAACGACCCAACTTAGTTGGAATGATTGCTATGAATCTATGTAAAGAGTGTTATTGGAATCCCATTATTAGTACTTATCTAAATAGCAGGGTAAAGGAAATTTGGTGCCCGATTGATGGAAGCACTTTATGTTATGTTCCTAAAAAGTGTTCTCACTTTGTTGATAAAAAAGCTATGAAGAAAAAAGTTAGGAGGACGTATGTCTATGAACTTAATAGACGAGCTAAAGAAATACCGATTTCCTAATGGGGTTGGTTTTAGGGCATGTCGTACTTTTGAATCTCAGTCTATTATATTCTTTTGCGAAGATTGTGAGAGAATTGGATATTTTTGGCACACTCCCGAGTATTCGGAACTCGAAATGGTGACTGCTAGATTTGATTATAATCAAATGGTATTATCTGAATTATGTAAGCATGCTGAACTTCACAATGGATTATGCAAGCATTTTGAAAAGATGTTAATGAGATCATTTTTTGTAACATCTACAGCTGCATCGTCTTCCGAACATATTTACTATATGCCTGAAGAAATTGGAATTGCATTTCCTATTTCTAAACCAAGACCTAAAAGAATGCTACGGTTAAGAAAAATAGATATTAAAACAGGCGAGGAGGTATGAAAAGAATACTTGCTATAGGTGGCGCAGTTATTAAAACCGCGCTTGATGAATTGAAACAAGTTGCTCAAAAGAAAATGTTTGATGTTCTTATTCACAATGGAGGTTCGATCTTTCACGATTTTCAGCTAGCTACCGAACTTATTCCCTATCATTCTCATTCTCTTGACGCTTTAATGATAAATCCAGATTTAAATAAGGATGCGTCTGAATTATTGTGGCAGTGGATAAACGAAAATTGTGTGCTTCATAATTTTGGAAAGTCGGGAGTTTTAGCTCCCGAAGGTTCAGTAACAAGAATTTGCGAAACTAACGGAATAGAAGTAATGCTATTTACTATTCTGGGTGGGGATTTCTGGCAACTGTTTGATGATAGATGGGTTATGTTTGCGTACAAAACTAAAAATGATTTTAATAAACTATGTTGCATAATGAATGAAGAAGAGTTTGATTTTATTTGTATGGGTAGTGCTGTTATCCATCCAGAAGTGTTTACTAAAGCTTTAGCGGTTGCTCAATCTAAAAAGTTTAGGGGATATGTAGTTGACTTTATGGATATGTACCGGCCAAAAACGAGAATTGCAAAATATGGTAAGTATTTTAAAATGACTCATCAGGAGTTTCTAGAGAAATGGTTACTGGAAGGTGATAAAATATTTGATTGATTACGAAGATAATTTAGTAAAGTTGTACTGTGGGGATTGTATCGAAGTAATGAAGGGGTTTGATGAAAACTCGTTTGATGCGATCGTAACGGATCCTCCGTATTTGCTCGGTTTCATGTCAAAAAAATGGGATAAAAGTGGGAAAGGTCAACCATCTTATCAATTTCATTATCAATGGGCTGTAGAAGCTCTGAGAGTAGTAAAGCCAGGAGGGTATTTACTAGTCTTTGGGGGAACAAGAACGTTTCATCGTTTAGCCTGTGCAATCGAGGATGCTGGGTTTGAATTTCGAGATACTATTATGTGGGTGTACGGGTCGGGCTTCCCCAAGAGTTTGGACGTGAGTAAGGCCATTGACAAGATGAAAGGTGCGGAAAGGGAAGTTATAGGACATAAATCCCAGACGATGCAAGATATCAGAGGGGGAGGATACGAGAGTGAAAAAGCAATGATGAAAGAGAGATTGTCAAGTGAGATTACAATTCCGGCAACTTCCGAAGCTAAAGAATGGGAGGGGTGGGGAACAGCGTTAAAGCCTGCCTGGGAGCCTATACTAGTTTTCAGAAAGCTAGTAATTGGAACAGTAGCAGAGAATGTTTTGAAGTATGGAACAGGAGCTATAAATATTGATGAGTGTAGAGTTAAGACAGAAGATATATTAACTCACGGAGGTCCGTTGAGAACTTTTAGCGGAGACTCACGAGAAGGAAAAGCGTTAGGGATGTTTCAAGATGGGACTCCAAATCTTTATGAGCAAAATTCTAAGGGTAGATTTCCAGCTAACTTAGTCCACGACGGTAGTGAAGAAGTTGAAGAGCTATTTCCAGAGCAGCAATCAGGTGCTATGCTAAAGTCTTATGAATACACTAATACTGGTTTTTCGTTGGGTAAACCATCAGGTAAAACTAAATGGATAGGAGAAGCTAGTTCAGGTTCAGCATCACGGTTTTTTTACTGCGCTAAGGCGGATAAGGAAGAAAGGGACTTGGGACTCGAGCAGGAAAATGGAGAGTTCATGGATGAAGGTAGGGAAGAAGGAAGTCTGGGCGGAACAAACCCAAGAAACAGGGGTGCGGAGAGCAAGAGAAAGAACTTCCATCCAACAGTTAAACCTGTGGAGTTGATGAAATGGTTACTAAATTTAGTAAGTAGGAAGAATCTGAGTTTAATACTTGATCCGTTTGCAGGTTCGGGTTCAACTCTGGTAGCAGCAAAGAAACTTAATAGAAAAGCTGTTGGGATTGAGAAAGACGAAGGATACTGTAAAATTATTCAAAAAAGGTTGAAAGCTCCATTGCAAAAAACATTTTTTTAGACGAAATAAGGAGGATTAAATGAAAGAGTTTAGCAAAAGTCAACTGGAAGATTTGGCCCGAGTTGAGATACTTATTCGTCACGCTCGCAACATGAACATGCCAGAACTCGGACCTCAAGTGGTCCAGATGGAAGCGATGTATACTGCAGGAGATGCTTTCAAAAGGGCGATCGGTAGTAAGAATTACGAAAATATCTTCAAAACTGAAACCTGGAAGACGGCTATAAAAGGAAGTGAAGGTATTGCATGTCTTTTAGATAGGAAATGGGATTTCCGTAAAGGAAACCAGTAGGTTTAAAAATGAACTTTGTAGACTTGTTTTCAGGCTGTGGCGGATTCTCATTGGGATTTAAAGCAGCGGGGTTTGAGCACTTGTGGGGACTTGATAACAATCCTAACGCGGTTGAAGTTTATACTTCAAACATAGGAAAGTGCATACTAGCAGATATTAGGGGATATAGTTTTAAGGAATGGGAAGGCAAGATTGACGTAGTGATTGGTTCTCCTCCATGTCAGACCTTTTCTTGTGCTAATACTTTAAGTCGAGATTGCGATATCAAATTAACTAACGAGTTCTTTAGGGCGGTGTCAGAAATCCGTCCGAAGTTCTGGGTGATGGAGAATGTGCCTGCTGTGAGTGATTTCGTAGGTGCTCCGTTCAAAGAAGTGTTTGATATGAGTGTCTACGGGTTACTTCAACGAAGAAGGCGATTATTTTGCAGTAATATTAAATTGAGTATTCCAAAGACTAAAAATAAATATTTGACCGAAGAACAAGAGCAGAAGTTAAGAGAGTTCAGACCTGAGGGAATTATTCGCAAATATCCGACCATAACTTGTAGGTATAACTCATTTGGTAGGATATGTCCTCATATTCAAGATGGAAATAGGGTGAGAGTATTGAATCACGAAGAGGCGTTATCTTTACAAACTTTCCCATTTTATTTCGATTTGGGAAAATTAGGGCAACGTGACATCGAAATTTTAATAGGCAATGCAGTTCCTCCTGCTTTTGCGTACAAAGTAGCTATGTTTATAAAGTTGTGCAAGTATTATGGTAACTTAACATCCGGAGTACAAAGGACATTTGTATAGGAGGTATTTATGCTGTGTGAAAGATGCGGGGAAGAAATTCCAGAAGAAGATTTTGAAGCTAGGGTTAGGGGATTAGATTACGATTACGACATTCTTTGTGAAGAGTGTTATAACTCATTAGAAGAAGGCGAAGGTGAAGAATATTGATATTTGAGACAGATGTATGGAGGAATTGTTACGAAACCGGATGGAAAGATTCCATAGTTAGTGATGCTTTTTGTCATCCAGCAAAGTTTAGCTGTGCCTTAGTTGAGAAGATATACAATCATGCTGTTGATAATGAATGGTTGAAGAAGGGCAACATTGTTCTCGACCCGTTTGGAGGAGTAGCATTGGGAGGTTTTGGTGCTATGACGAGAGGGGCACATTGGATAGGAATAGAGATCGAGAAAAAATTTGTAGAATTAGGCAGAAAAAATATTAAAAAGTGGGAAGGACTGGATAAGGAACTTTGCGAAAGCCGTCCTTTCCATCTATATAGAGGAACAGCAAAAATTATTCAAGGGGATTCAAGAAAGTTAAAGGAGCTGATTGATAAGGCTGATTTGGTAATGTCGAGTCCTCCTTATGCAAATAGTTTGTCTGGGAGTGATAAACCTGAAAACCATGCAAGACGTCAAGAATTAGCAACAAAAGCGGGGCATGGTAGAATAGGATGCGGTCAATTACGTTATCAAAATGCCTACGGTTGTACTCCAGGAAATCTTTCTAATATGAAGGCAGATTTGATAATGTCGAGTCCTCCATACGGAGCATCGGAAATTTGCTCATCTAAGCAAGCAGATAGAGAGCAAAGAAAAATAGATCGTAAAAATAAAACGTGGGAAGGGTACAATAAAGATAATAAAGATAATTTGGGTAGCATAGCTGGCGATGACTTTTGGTTGGCTTCTCGTGAGATAATTCAAGAATGCTATAATTTGTTAAAACCTGATGGGCATGCAATTTGGGTTACAAAGGATTATATAAGGAATAAGACTAGAATTAATTTTTCTGATACGTGGGCTTCTTTATGTGAGTCTGTTGGTTTTAAAATAGTATGTTGGCATTATGCAATGTTAGTAAATAATGATCCTCAAACTGCATTTGACGGTGCTGAATTTACCAAAGAGAGAAAAAGCTTTTTCCGAAGATTACAGGAAAAGAAAGGCGCTCCTAGAATAGATTGGGAAGATGTGGTTTGTATGGTTAAGTGAAAGGAGGGAAAGTGAGACCCTGACTATGATTCCAAGATATGATTATTGTTCAAGGTGCGGTGCAGTTTTAGCTGGATGGACTTGTTACTGTCCAATTTGCGGGCGGTGTAATGAATCAATTCCTTACGGCAAAAGTTGATTTTCAACAAGCTAAGTATTTGATATTACATACGAATTATTTATAAAATATAGCTTGACAATCTCCTTTTTTTGTGATATGATAATTATAAATTAAATGAAAGGAGTATGAGATGGAAACTAAAAAGAGTTCAATGGATGCTATTTTGTATGTTCTTCTTTGTATTGCTTCATTAGGGGGAGTCTGGTTTATGAGAGTTATTATATCTCAGGCCATACGTTACGCTTTTGGGCAGACTATTTGGAATGACCAACACACACCGGCTAGGTTTAAGAGGCAATAGTTTTTAAATGATGAAAATATTGCGAGAAAATTTATTATCTGCGTTAAGAGTTGCTATTTTCTATGAGAAGATCGAAGAGAAGAAACTAAACTATAAAGAGAACAGTTGCCAAGTTGAAGGTTGGATTCAAGCTAAAGAAGCGATAGAGAGTGGAGAAGATATCTATGTAGAATGATGTTATGAAAATAATGATACGGGAGGAGAGAAAAAATGGAAAATGTTGAGGTAAAAGAAGATGTGAAAGAGGTAAAAGAAATAAATTTAAATGATGAAGAAGATAAAGATATTGCACTAGACAGGGACGATTTTGACAGCTTTGCAGAATACAAATTAGCAGAGATTAAGATTTTAGGTTTGCGGGTAGGCGAAACTTACATGGATAACTCGGGGTATTATACGATTGAGTCTATCACAAACGATGAGGTAGTTATAGTAAGACGAGGAAAAGATGGGGAAGAAATTAGAACTTCTATTTCTCCGCAGGTTTTATTAGAAAATACGAACGAAAGATATTTAAAAAATTTTAGTGATGATAAGAATAAGTCGAGAAGGGCTGATGCTCGCAAAGGAAATTCCTATAATCGAAAGGAATTTTTGTTTACCGACAGCAACAATTTTTATAAAACTCTTGGTTATCTGGCGAAACATTCTAAGTTATATGTGAGAGTATTGGTTAAAAATAAAGATGATTTCCATGACAAATTTTTTGAATTAAAAGGATATGATCTAGTTGTAGAACCAGGAGTATTTTGTATATTGAAAAGTAAGGAAGGTACATCCCAGTTTGCAGACGAACTTTCAGTTATAGTAAAAATTCCTGATTGGGAATTGGATACCGGTAATATTGAGCCAGAAGGTGGAATAAAATCTACGGGTAGGGTATATTTTAATAGTACCGAAATGGTTTGGTGGCTTTTGGGAAGAGGGTTTAATGTGGGAAAACCACATAATATAGAAGAGATAAGGTCAAGTGTGCCCGATTGGTATAAAGAATCATTCGATTTGGGATTAAACTCGGAGTAGAATGCAACTATCAAAAAAATTTCCTAAGCGCAGGATTAAGAATCCTAATCAAGATACATTTTTTCAAGATGATATAAGAGAAAAAACAAATAAATCTCTTTCCAGCGATAAATTTCGTGTGGTTTATGCTGACCCGCCTTGGCAATATGGTGATAAACTAGTAGATGGATATGGAGCAGCAGAGCATCATTATGGAACGATGAGTCTTGAAGAAATTTGTAATTTAAAGATACGAACAGAAGATAATGCTGTTTTATTTCTTTGGGTAACTTCTCCATTACTGGAAGATGCTTTTAAGGTAATTAATGCTTGGGGGTTCAAATACAAAAGTTCGTTCGTTTGGGATAAGATGACTCACAATTTCGCTCACTACAACTCGTTGCGTCACGAGTTTTTATTGGTAGCTACTAAAGGAAGTTGCCTGCCAGACCGTCGGAAATTATATCCAAGTGTTGTCTCAATACATAGAGGTAAACATTCCGAGAAACCTCCTAAGTTTAGGAAGATGATTGAAGATTTATATCCTATAGGAAAAAGAATTGAACTTTTTGCTAGGAAAAGAGATGAAAAGTGGGAAGTTTGGGGGGACGAAGTATGAAGAGAAAGTATTCAGGGAGTTCTAGTGAATTTTAGTGACGATGATAGAAGGTGAAATATTAGTGGGGACAGTGGCGAAAGCAGGTTCAGGTTCCTCGGGGGTGAAGTTATACCAAGAACTCGGTTTGAGTCCGTTATGTCCCCCGCCTGTCCCCATAAAAATAGAAAGGAGGTGATATTTACGAAAGGTAGTGTTAAGTGGTTTAACGAGAAGAAGGGTTTCGGATTTATTTCCAGAGAAGATGGTAGCGATGTATTCGTTCACTTCTCAGCTATTCAGAGGGAGGGTTTTAAATCCCTGAACGAAGGCGACAAGGTAGATTTCGAGATTCAAGAAGGTCCCAAAGGTCCACAAGCAATCAATGTAGTGGTGGAATAAAAGACCAAATTTAGAAAGCGTAGGATGATATTTAACTGTGATGCAAGGCATATTCCGCTTGCGGATAAGTCAATAAATTGCGTTATCACTTCCCCGCCGTATTACGCTCTCAGAAAGTATGATATTCCAGATGTGATTTGGGACGGGTCCCCGAATTGCCCCCACGATTGGGTTACAGAAGAGCTGGCTTTTGATTATCGAATGAGAGCTGGTGGAACACAAAACTCAATGTATGGAGATCGACCGCCACCTAAAGCACAAAAAATTGAATATGGTTCTCGTTCAAATTGTACTAAGTGTGGCGCATGGAAAGGGCAGTTAGGATGCGAGTCTCATTATGATGACTTTATCAGGCACTTGTGCGATATATTTGATGAAGTGAAAAGAGTATTGAGAGACGATGGTATAATTTTTGTGAATTTATCAGATAGTTACGGAGGGAGTGGAGGTGATCAGGGAAAGAAACCTGGTACTCAAAGAAAAGGTCCTCGAGGAATTGATTCTCGTCCTGTTGGTATAGGCGGATTTGGAGCTCCTCCTTCTCAAAAGTTTGCCCCAAAGTCTTTGTTAGGTATTCCGGAAAGATTTGTGATCGAGATGTTAAACAGAGGATGGATACTTAGGAATAAAATTGTTTGGCATAAACCGAATACCTTACCTCACAGCGTAAAAGATAGGTTTACGGTCGACTGGGAGCCTGTATTTTTCTTTGCTAAGAAGAAAGACTATTTCTTTGACCAGCAATTTGAGCCAATGTCTTCTGTTACGCTCAATGATGCAAGAGCTGGAAATGATGAGGGGGGAAGGGGATGGAAAGATTATGATTCCGAAGGCGTGAGCGGAGGTGTTAAAGTAAGACAAAGGATTTTTAATAATCTTAACCCTCTAGGTCGTAATAAACGATGTGTGTGGAAGATTCCTACAAAAGGAGTTAGAGAGGCTCATTTCGCAATATTTCCCGAGGATCTTGTTCGACCTATGATTTTGGCTGGTGTCCCAGAGTTTATTTGTAAGAAATGTGGGAAGCCGAGAGAGAAAATTTATGATTCAGAATATTCAGGTGATTATGATCCGAAAGTTAATAAGCCTAGACCCGACCCTCGAGACCCGAGAGAATTTAAAGAAAAGAATATGGGTCAGTATATGAAGAAGTTAGTCGAGCTAACGGACTGCGGATGTAATGCAGGTTGGATAGCAGGTTCGGTATTAGACCCGTTTGCTGGATCCGGTACTACAATCAGAGTTGCGGAAAAGTTAGGCAGGCGCGGGTTTGGGGTTGATTTGGGATATTCGGAACTTTCAACCAAAAGAACTCAGAATGTTCAAAAGGAGTGGGGCTGAGTTGACAAAACCTTTTTAATTGTGTTATAATAATATTAAATTAAATGGAGGATACTATGAAAATTAAAGTAAAATGTATAGGGATTGTCGATTATCTTCAGAACCAGTATACCATTTCGGAAGAAGAATCAAAAGGTGTAAAAAGAGCTAAATCATTAGCCACAGATGCGACCAGTAAAGTTGATGAAGTTGTGTATAAAGACGAGGATGGTTGTTATATCCCAGACGAACATTTTCTTGCGGCTATCAAATTTGGAGCATCTAAATTGGTTAAGAAAGGTGCTACTAAATGGACAGGAGATTTTATAGCTGGTGTTTTAATTGAAGAAAATAAAATCCGATTTATTCCCAACAAAAAAATATGGGACGATATTCATATTAGTCATGGGAGGAGACCTCCAAGAACTGGGGGAAGAGTGGCTATTCATAGGCCCCTTTTCAAAAAGGGGTGGAAAGCAGAATTTACGATAATTGTGGATGATGATATTCCAAAGCAAATAGTTGAGAGTGTTATGGAAATTACTGGGCATAAGATTGGTATCGGTGATTGGAGACCTAGATTCGGACGTTTCGATGTAGAATTAAAAGAAGTTAGGTAAGGTTTGGTTCGGTTTGGTATGGTAGTGTATGGTTAGGCGGGGTTCGGTTCGGTATGGTATGGTAAGGATGCAATTATTCTTAATATTCTTCTTATCAGGCTGTTGTGTGGTTTGGTCGGGTATGGTAGGGTTCGGTCAGGTGCGGTTCGGTTTGGTATGGTATGGATAACTTAGTGAGGTGAAAATGAAAAATCTAAAATTTAGTGAATGTAAAAAAAGTATTAGTAACTCTTCTAATAAATCTAAAATTTTGAAATTTAGTTCCGTGGCTGGGTTTACAAAAGATGATTTATTGAAGAGAGCTGAGAAGAGAAATCTTATTAAAATTCCAACTATTGACACAGTTATTAAAATGTCGTTGGAATGGATAAAAGATAATACAATGTATATTCCTCTTCCTTGTTTAATTGTTGCGGATTTTCATATACCTCATACTAGCAAAGAATGGCTTCAGTTACTCTGCGAAATTTCAGATATTAGAAAAATTAAAACTCTTATGATAGCTGGAGATTTCTTTGATCAAGACCAGTTTAAGATTTGGATGAATACAGGAGTAAAAGTGGATTGGGATACTGAACTCCAAGCGGGGAGGGAATTGTTCGAGTGTTTGTTGAATCAGTTTGAAAAAATCTATTTTATTTTGGGAAACCATGATATAAGAATTTTCAGAGCTTTGGGAAGCATCTTTGATGTAAAAAATCTTTTTTATCAATTAGTTCCAATAGATTTGGTTGGGGTTAGAGTTTTTCCATCAAATATTAAGTATGCTATGACGGAAGATAAAAATTGGATTATTTGCCATCCATCCAATTATTCAAAGCAGACAATCAAAACTCCTTTAGATATAATAGCAATCGAACACAAAAATGTGATTTGTGCTCACGGTCATCATTTCGGTTCGGGAAACGATCAAAGTGGGAAATATATTGGAGCGGATTGCGGAGGGATGTTTTCTCAAGATTCAATGACCTATAATGGGAGTACTGTAAAAAGCAGTCATTCTAAGTGGAAGAATGGATTTGTTCTTATAAACGAAAAGAGCGATTTAAAATTATATTCAGATGGGTATGAGTGGTAAATTTTAAGTTCGGTAGGGTGAGGTTTGGTTTGGTAAGGTTTGGTTCGGTTAGGTTCGGTATGGTAAGGTATGGTATTTTTAAGGTTTAAATAATGATCTTTAGCTACTACGGTTCAAAATCAAAAATAGAGGTAGAATGAAAATTTTTTTAATCTGTCCAGTTAGAAATATTGATGTACATTGGAAAGAAATCCTTGAAGAATATGTGAAAAGTCTTGAAGCTACCGGAAATAGGGTTTACTGGCCATCACGGGACACAGATCAGAATGATTCGGTTGGTTTTAGAATTTGCACCGATAATAAAAAAGGTATTTTATGGGCCGACGAAATTCACATCGCTTGGGATGGAAAAAGTGAGGGTTGTCTTTTTGATATTGGTATGGCATTTATGGCGGGGAAGAAAGTAAAAATTATTGAACGATTATTTCCGATGGCGACACCACACAAGAGTTTTCCAACCATGATACGATATTGGGCAGAGGGAAATGGAGGGAAAGATGTGTACAACTGATTGTGGTAGTGATAGATCAGAACTATCAAAATATAAATGTATCAGATGTGGCGGTAGAACAAGACCGCATAGATCAAGATTAACACCTAGCGGATTTTATCTTTGTGTGAAATGTAGCTGTAGCATTTTTGCGAAAATAAGAGTTTTGAAGGTACTGGGTACTTGAAAGGAGAAAGCAAATGTCAGTAGTTCAGAAAGAGCACTTAGAGCTTACAGATAGAGTAATAGAACTTGAAAATGAAGTAGTTAGACTTGAAAAATGGGTTGATGATTTACAAAGTGGTATGTATATAAATTGTGTATATTGCGGCCATAGATATCCACCTGGAACGAATGCTGTTAAACGTAAAGTGCTATATGATCATATTAGACAGTGTCCAAAACATCCATTATCTGAAGCTGAAACTAAGATTAAAGATCTAGAAGAAGAGATTAAGATGCTGAAGAGTACCATTGTATGATATTCAGTTATTATGGTTCAAAATCAAAAATATGGAAAAAGTATCCTGCCCCTATTTATAATATAATTATTGAGCCGTTTTCTGGCGCAGCAAATTATGCTTTAAGACATAGTGTTGGTAGGCATGTTATTTTAATTGAAAAAAATCCTGTGATTGTTTCTATGCTGAAATGGTTGCAAAATTCAGATCTAGACTTTATTAGAAATCTTCCACATCCTGATGCAAAGGCTCCTATACCTGATATCAAACCTCAGGAGGCCAGAGATTTTCTAGGTTTTATGTTGAATCAAGGTAGTCCAACTCCTAAAAATTTTGTTGGTGGTTTCAAAGGTAATCAAAATTTGAATTGGAATAAAGTAGCCGATGACGTTGCTAAAATTCGTACATGGGAAATTCTGCTCGGCGACTATTCCATAGCCCCCGATATAGAGGCTACATGGTTTATTGACCCTCCCTATATCGGCCAGAAATTGTATCCATATGGGAAGGATTTGGATTATGAAGTATTAGCCAGTTGGTGCAAAAGTCGAAAAGGTCAAATTATTGTTTGCGAAAACGATAGTGCTGTATGGTTACCGTTTAGACCTTTGTGTACCACAAGTGGACAACGCAAGGGATCAAAACTTAGGAACGAGGGAATTTGGACAAATTTAGATTGCTTATGCTCTCAGAAATATCTAATATAATTGAAAAGATTATTATCTTAATAGCAATTAAAGAAGGTCGATTTTGAATCAAAAACAGGTTGACAAATAGATTTTATTATGTTATGATATTGCGAAAGGGTTGGGATAGTATGAATGGTAAATATTTTTTAAAAGCCTTGTCAAGAATGATTAACGAGGATGATACACCGTTTCCTGCTCTATGGAAACAGGTGCCGAAAAAGTACCAGAAGGACTTCAAGTCTTGGTGTCAAGAGTACAAACAGCAAACATGGGATAGAATGTGGGAAAAGGGTTGGTTTAGCTATCACCTTGAATATGTTAGATTTATAATAGAAGAGGAGTTAGATGATAAGCTCTGAACAGTTAGTTGAAAAAATGTACAGGTTTGCAACTAAAGAAGATATAAAAGCTGGGGGTTTAACATTGTTTTTTGAAACAACGGAGTATAAGTTGTTTAAAGATATCTTAGGTCAAATTTACTGGGCGAGAAATGGAAACAATTAAGATGGATTAATTTGGAGATAAAATGACTAAGTCAGAAATATGCAGGAGTATGATATATGTTGGAATTGGTGGAGTAACAGTCACGTGTTTTCTTTTCCTTCTTGTTGGAGAGGTCCATTGGATTAGTTGGGTATGGGGAGGAATCTGTTTGTTTATGCTTCTCATAGGAATAGTTTGGAGCTTAAGGGAAAGGATGTAAAATAGCGTGGATTAATAGGAGAAAATGTCCAGATGGTATAGAAGCATTTGATTTGGGGATGGTATAAAAAATGGCGATGGACCAGGAAGATTTTAACATACTGTTGGAAATGAATCGACAGTTGGAGGAGATAATAAAATTGCTTAAGTCTCTTGTGGACTTGCACAAAAATAAGACTTGACAAATAATTTTGGATATGCTATAATGGCTATACGAGGTGAGAAAAATGGCATACCAAATTTACTATTTAATTGCTTCAAAATATCCAAAAAAGTGTGCTAAAACAGTAAGAATACTTGTTAATCGACTTGGAGTTGAATCGAATAAGATTAAGATATTTTGCCATAGGTCGCAATTACAGGATTTTAAAGATTTGTTGGAATGTTACGAAATAGAAATTTTGGGACATGATTTTGTCTCATCAGATGGAAAGCCTCCGTTTGGGGCTCTACGCTGGCACGGAATGAATTTATTAAAGCGTTGTTATATGGGGGATGAGGATGCGGGTGTTCTATTAGATGACGATATAATTATGACCAGGTATATCTTGCCTGATGCTATACCGACAAGATGGGCGTATCGTACTAGTGTATTGAACGCTGAGATATATACCAAAAAGCTACAGGTTCTGATAGGAACTGCTAAAGCGTGGAACATTCCGTATTTTACAACGAGTCTCAATTACAAGATAAAAAGCTCGTATGATCGGGAAAAACCATTAATAAGAACTTATAAATGGACTGGATTTTTTGGCTTTTTCAAATGGTCTGAAAATCCGTTTGATCAAACATTTTCAGTAGCTGCAGATGCAAAAGCGCAATTCAAAACAGTTTTTTGGTCAAACTCACTTGATGTATTACAAGATACAGGATTGATAGTGGCAACAGATTTCAAAGGCAAAAAATATGATGTTGGTGCCGAGCACGATAGAACTAAAAACTATGCCCTTATTGATGAGTGCTATCCAGGTATTACTAAGCCAATGGATCATAATTCGTGTAGAACAAATCATTTGATTTTGAGGAGAAAACTTTTGAATCAACTTAAAAATAATTGTATATGGAGATTACGAGGTGACACATGGAATGTCCAGGTTGCGGAGGAGAATTAAAAACCGAACAAAAATTTGGTCAGGGTGTTTGGAGATGCGTCAAATGCGGGTACTCTTGGTTTATCTTAAAACTAAGAAAAGGAGCGTCTGCAGCTACTAGATACAACTTTGTTACTGAGTGTAAAACAATAGGAGGAGTAGTTTCTAAAGATTGATTTTATGGAAAAAGTTTTGAGTGTCGATGATCTTAAAAAAAAATTTCTTTTTTGCGACATCTATCATTCATGTGGGGCTTATTGGATTTACGATTATGGCAAATTGATATTTATTTACAAAACTTCCGCAATGGGTTTTTCTGTTGGTGTGAAGGTGACTTGATATGTGTTTAGACACTGTAAAACCTATACCAATTAGACAAAAGTTTGGATGGAAAGTGTTTTATCGTAACTATTCCTCTCGCCATTTTTGGAATTATTGGTCACAGTTTTATAATATTTCTTATAAAACAGGAGTATGGAACAAGAGAAGTAATACTCGTTCCAGTGTCCTCTTGGGGCAAACGAAGAAGGAAGAACCTAATTGTATGTCGAACTATGAGCGCTTGAGGTATGAATCAGGTTTTCATATCTTTTCTCGTCGGAGGGACGCTTATTATTGGAAAACGTGTACTGATGGCATGAAATGGCCGAACCATTGGGAAGATGCTGGAAGAAGGTGTCCAGTGGTAAAAAAAGTTAAGTTTAGAAAGGTTGTAGCTACGGGGGAACAGCATGGACGACCAATAATAGTAGCAAAGTATATGATGATAGTAAAGTGAAACCAGATTCTATTAGTGGGTATCCCACAATCAGGAATTTAAGATGGCGACTTGTAATAGATGCGGAGAAGAGTTTTCAGATAAGCGGAAGGTATTGGGTTACGATATTTGCTTGGATTGCGGGGAAGAGCAAGCCCAAGCTCTGGCCGAACTGAAGAAAAAGAAACTACTTGTGCAGATAGAAAAAGAAAATGTGTATCGAAGAAAATAAAATAAGGAGTTTGAGGATGAACGAGAAGAAGAAGGAAAATAAATATCATTGTTCTTTCTGCGATAAGTCTCAAGACGAAGCCGTCTACATGGTTGCTGGGCCACACAATATTTGTATTTGTGATGAATGTATAGGGCTTTGCTGCGAAATTGGATTTGAAAGAATGAGAAATGATATGTTGAGGAAGGAGGGTAACAAATAATTATGGAAAAAGAAAACGGATTTCACCTCGAGTTAAGACCTAAGACTTTTGACGAAGTTAGGGGTAATGTTGCCACAGTGAAAGTTCTTAAAGAAATGCTATCAAGACCTACTAAACCTCATTCCTATCTTCTTTATGGTCCGACAGGTTGTGGTAAGACAACTATTGCTCGTTTAATTGCAAAGGAATTAGGTTGTCACAGTTCCGAATTGTACGAAATGAATACTGCAAATACAAGAGGAATAGACTCAATTCGTGAAGTTATTGAGTTCTCGCATTATGTTCCCACAATGGGGAAAGTTAAAGTTTTTCTTTTTGACGAGGCCCACCAAATAACAGGAGTAGCAGCAGAAGCATTGTTGAAAATTTTAGAAGATACCCCGCCATATGTTTACATCATTCTTGCCACGACTAATCCAGAGAAACTTTTGGCTACTGTAAAGGGAAGATGCGAAAGGTTTCAGGTTCACCGTCTTAAAGACCACGAAATGATGAATTTTATTCTTGATGTGATTGAGAAAAAGGGGATAGTGTTGGCTTCAGATAAGATAATAGAAAGAGTTCACACCATTGCCGACGGGTGTCCAAGGGAAGCATTATTACTTCTTGAGAAAATTTGTAATGCTGAAAATGAAGATGAAGCTAATAAGGCATTAGACGATTCTTCAGGATCGAAAGAAGATATGATGGAAATTTGTAAATTTCTCTTAACCAAAGGAAAGAATTGGCTTTACATATCGGAGAAATTGAAGGCTAACGAAGATGAGGTAGAAGATTTGCGAAGAATGGTATTAGGGTTTATGCAAACTGTGTTACTGAATCAGAATCCAAAAAATGAAAGGGAGCGATTAAGGGCAAGCGAAGTGATAGAAATTTTCTCTCATTCTTTTTGGGAGGGAGGGAAGCCTAAACTTATTCAATCGTTTTTCAAGGCTTTTATGAAGATGCAGGAGTTAGTATAGGGGGGCGTTATGAAAGTTTGGGAGCTGGAAGAAGCATTGTCAAGCTTGGATAAGAACTTGGAAGTTGTGATGCCTGGGGAGGATGGGTTTGGCTATTTACCTTTGGATAATATTGAGGAAACCAAAGCCATTTTACATGAAGAAGAGTATAATGATGGTCTTGGCATTGTTGAAGAGCGTTCTTACGAATTAGACAATGGAGAGGGAAGTGTAGAAGTTGTAGTTATGAGGTGGTAAGTTTGTCCGAAATCGTCCAAGCAGGTTCAAATCCTGGCCGCTTCGCATTTGTGCTGAAATGAAAATTGAATTGTTGTGCCGGAGATGTAAGAAAAGAAAAGCAGAACCTACCGGAGAGTTTCGCAAGGGAATTTATATTGATCATTATAAAGTTAGATGCGAAAAATGTGGTCATGAATGGTGGAGTAGGGCGGTTTATCCACCATAAAGGAGGCACTAAGTAATGAAAATAAAAATTAAGTTTAAAGATTACGATTTACAAAACTATTTAAAAGGTATTGAACTTTCTGATGTGCCTTTGACTGAAAAAGAAGTGGAAATATCAAATTCACATTATTTAACAATATCTTCAGCACTGCTGCAGATAGTAGGTGAATATGGGGATACTGATAAATTTTTTCAGTTTTGGGAGTCTATTGAAATTAGAAAGGAACCTGAACCGGCTTTAACTGAAGATAGGAAAGAGGTTTAAAAAAGTTGGGAAAAAGGTAGTATAAGTAATGAAGTTTAGTTTAAAGTAAACTGGAGGACTTATTGAAGTTGCTCAAACCTGCTAAATTTAGTAAATTTAAAATAAAGGAGGAAGATATGAAGAAATTAACTTACGAATGTTTAAATTGTGGCGGTAATCCTCGCAAGGGATATACGCTGGTTTGTTCAGATGAAGAATTCAATCATTATGAGCTTTTCGTTCCGCCCGATACAATAGAAGTAATTTCTTTGGAATTTCTTACAGGAAAGATACCCTGGGATAAGGACTTACCTATAAAGGGCGGAGGAAGCGTTATTTTGAAAAAGTTGCCCAAGGAGGAAACACTTTATTCCCTTAATGAAATTTAGATATAGGATGGAATATTGAATGGCTTATGGCAAACTTGTGAAATTAGGACATAGGAAGGTATATCGAATGGCTTATGGCAAACTTGTGAAATTAGAATATTTAGGGCCAGACGGAGAATGGCATGAAATATCTACACTTGAAGAAAAAGTAGATAATTCCATAGTTAGAAAATTTGGTAGCGATTTAGGGATCAAGTGTTTGAAAGAAAAGGTTCAGCGAACGGCAAAATTCCGAATGATAAGGCTATGCGACGAACAGAAAGAAAAATAAATATGGGGTGAATTTATGAATGTGCATACTGAAGTTATCCAAATTGTTCAATTTAAAGACGGTCTTGCTCATTTTAGAGATGTGGAGGCTAGATTTTTTAATGGTCATATTCAATGGTTGCGGTGGAAGTATAGGGATGGTTCAATCGAATATGAACTAAGAGTTAATGCTGATGGGTTAAAGGAGTTTCAGAAGATAGTAAATGAGGTTGCTGAATTTTTGGAAGGACCTAATCAAAATATTATAGGAAAGATAGAAAAATTCAAAGGTCGTAAAATCCAACTCCATGATATAGAATGAGGATGCTATGAAAACATTTGTTTTTGTGCTAAGCGCTGATAGAGTATTGCTTGTTAAGGCCGGAAATGTTAGGGATGCTATGGATATAGTGGAGGAGAGGTGGTACAAGGGAGCCTTTGGAGATTCGTTTCAAGTTTTTATGGTGACTGGTATAGATGATTCTATTTGAAATTTCAGCAACTTGCCTACAATTCTTCTAAACTGCAAAAGGCGTCCTTTTCGTAATTTTAAGATTTAGTCCTAACTTCTTTATACAATTTCTAATAAGGGAAGTTTCCAACCTTTTGCGGATTTTCTATGGCAGCTATTCGTAAATTTATGCAAGACATTTTTAGCATATCGGCACAGAAACGCTTTTTCCTTTGTGCTTTGGGAGAAGTGGACGGACGTCAGATATGGTTGGTGAGAAGCCGTTCTAATGCAGAACATTCAGACCCTAAGATGTTAGTAGTAGCAGGATTTCACGGAGAGGAGAAAGCAGGACCGTATGCAATCTTGAAGTGGATGAAGAATTGCGACCAACAAACTTTGCGAAAAGTGGATTTGTCTTTTATTCCGATAGTTAATCCAATAGGTTTTGCGAAGAATATGAGATACGCCATCCCTGGTGAGAAAACTAATTGCGGATTTTGTCACCCAGAAAGAGGTGAAGTTGCTTCCAGAGAGGGTAAAATACTAATTACTAATATTGATTTACTAAAACCATTAGCCGAGGATGGGTTTCTATCCTTGCACGAAGATATCAGAGAAAATGCTTTTTATCTTTATACTTTTGAGAAAAGTAAAAAGCCTGGAGCATTTACTACTGGGATTAGGGAGGAGCTTGGCAAGCATTTTCGCAAAGCTCTCGATGGAGTTCATGTAGAGATTGACGCATCGGACGGTTCGGCAACCGGTCCGATTGTTAAAGATGGTGTAGTTTTCAGACATTGTGACGGCTCATTCGAGGATTGGATGTTCCACCTTGGAGTGCCTCGAGCTGTTGTGACCGAAACGCCAGGCTTGTATCGTCTAAAAAGACGTATAGATGCTGGTGCATCCGTCATTGATAAATTCATAGCATTAAATTTAGAGCTGGGACGGAAACCAGAATAAAACTTCCGACACTTTTTAAGGAGAAAAAAATGAAATACATAGTAAAGAGCGAACAGAGGGTCAAACCGTTTTCTCGAACAAGAAAAGGTAAAATAGAACAGGTCAAAGCATTTACCAGACAGGGTAAATATCCATCTGCTACTCACGAAGCTACTGTACATCAGGTAGCAAAGGATTATGGGATAAGTAAGAAAGAGGCAAGAAAAGAATTTATGAAAAGAAAAAAATTTGACCCCACAAAAGAGCATCTTAAATGGGAGAGAACTCACTCTGGTAAATTTGGAGAACCTTATTCTACACAATTATCCATGCCTTGGAGAGAAGAAACTGCGGAAGAGAAAGAGACAACCCAAAAACTAAAAGGCGAGGAAAGAGAATCAAGAGTTAAGTCAATGCAGAATTTTGCTTCTGCATTAAAAGATATTAAGGGAGTAGAAAGTTCTGCGTTAGATGACTATACTCCATCAACCGCTGAAGAAGGAACTATTTTTATTCATCCCAAAATCTCAAAGATGGGTTCAAGTTCAAAAAGAAATTTTAAGAAAGTTCCTTGGGAATACGAAGTTAAACCTATAGTTATTGCTAACGAAATAAAGAGGATGGCTAAGAAAATGGGTATGGATGTAAATGAAATCGAAGTTCCTAAAAAAACTTATTATAAAGACAAGTACGATACTAAACCACAATTTGACGGATATGGTGGAGATTTTAGAATAGAAGTTTTTGGAAGAACTGCTCCTCTAGAGAAAGCTCAGGTCAAAGGTTTTACGAGGACTCGTAAGGGTAAGTTGGAAAGAGTTAAGCCTCATACTAGGGATATTGCTTATGTTATTAAACAGAAAATTGGAGAACCATTTAAGCCAAGTTTTATTGCTAACCAGAAAGCCGATGCTTGGGAAAGAGCAAAGAGACCGACGTTTACAGATGTGAGCGGTCCTCCAAGTGTATTTCCAATGTCGAGAAGGTCTAGGTTTGCGGAAGCAAATAAACTTTTTAAGAAACCCAATGTTGTAGATCAACAGGATAAAACTCTTGGGGAACCCTTTTCTGGAATATCTGGTAGGGAGATAGCAGAATATTCGATTAAAGATATAGTTGGTGATCCATCTTATAAAGATAGATTTCCTATAACACCAGCATATACAAAGCCGGACGAAGACGGTCAGAGTGGAGAACTTATGGATGATAGCGGTGTTTTAGAAGAAATTGTTGGCTTGATAACAGAACATTATTTTCCTGAAAATATGGAAGAGAAGGAAAAAGAACTACAGAACTGGTCGGAAATGTGGTGGAAGAATTGGAGAAAAGGGAACAGCGAAGAGGATTTTGACGACTTCGATGTTGAGGATTTTTCCGATGAGTTAAGAGAAAAGGTAAAGAATATAGGAGGGTTGGAAGAACCTGATTTCTTTGGGTTTATGAAAGAGAAAGTTAAACCAGGATATTCCAAAGAAACAAATCAGGCAGTTTTAGATATTACGGACAGGTCGATGGCTCAGTTAGGTATAAAGAAATTAGGAGAACCAATTAGTACAAGCGGACTAGCTTCTGCTGAAGTACCAGATGATGAATATGAAGAAGCTGAAGAAGATGCCAGAGGAGGAACATCCGAAACTAAAAGAAGAAGTAGGGACGAAATACTTGAATTAGACGAAATCAAAACTAGAATTACTAGATTAGTGGATATGAGCAATACTATTATTGATGATAATGCAGTTAAACAAATGAGAGATGCTCTTAATAAACTTGAAATTAGCAGCGATTGGGAATTTAAAGATTACAAAGACTTAGTTGAATTTAGCGAATCAGAATTAAGGGATGCTAAAGAGAAGGGATATAGTAGCGTAAACGAATATTGGCAACAAGAGTTTCCAAAAACTTTAACAGCTACCAGCTCTAAAGTAAAGAAGAGTTTGCTGTCTTTGGATGAAGCTCTTGAATTAAGGAAGGGAGATATGTCAAGCAAAGGTAGGTTAGTTACAATAAGCGATTTGTACGAGCAAAAGGATTTTGGTAAAGAAGTTCCTATAGGGGTTATGGAAAAGGCAACTCAGCAAGTCAAGCCATTTGTTAGAACTCGTAAAGGAAAAATGGAGAGAGTTAAGGGTTTTAGCAGACAAGCTCGTGATCCTCGATATGATAAAATGGTAAGAGAGTTTGATCGGGCTATTGCATTGGTGAAGGACGAAGCTCGCAATGCAGAAAAGGAATATGGTAAAGAAGATGCTAAAGAGATGCGAGATATGTTGGTAAATGACGCTAAAAATTTGCAAAAGATTTATGATCTTTGGAAAAGAGAAGATTACGAAGGAGCTTATAATAGAGCTTTGGATATGGACACAGCGGCTCGAGATAATATTCCTATTAGTGTTTGGGACGATATTAGTCAATATGTAAAAGAGAATTTGGGGGAACCTTTCAAGACATTAGAGAATACTTCTCACGAAGAAAGGATGCAGGTAGCTAATACTATTCTTCTTCAACTTGGTGGTGGGGCCGGAAAGATTAAGACTATGACAGGAGCTAAGAACTTTATAGCGCTTCCAAGTGGTGTGAGTTTCGAGTTTCCGAATAGAAAAGGGCCAAACTATTGCAAAGTTACTCTCGAACCAGACGATACTTATACAGTAGAGTTTGGGAGAAAAGCAGGAATGGCTAAATTGATGTCAGGGGATTTTGATATCAATGATATTTATAAGAAGTTGAGTGAGCACAAGGATATTTATTGGGAAGATTTGAAAGAACTGTTTGAAAGAGAAACAGGATTATATTTGAGTTTCAATAAGTCAGTTACGAGTGGAGAGAAGTATGTAGTTAGTTTAGAGAAAGCTAAACCAGAGCACAAGCAACAGTGGATACAGCAACGTCAAGGCAAAATGGTAACAGCTCATAGGCGTAAAACGCTACCAGGCCCAAAAGGCGGTGGTTTCAGTAAAGACACAGCACTTATGCCCTGGTTAATTGCAGAGACGGTTTTACAGCGACATGGTCTAAATCCAGAAGAACATAAAAAGTTTAGTTCTCAATTTAGTGCTAAATTGAAGGGATTATACAGAGATAGTCCAAGTATTCGCAGAATTCTATCCAGTTCGGGCAATGAAGGAAGAGATTATGCCTACAAACTGGCTGAAAAAATGGCTGAAAAAATGGTTCCAAAAAAATAGGAGGCCCGAATGAAAGTTTATTCAATTGATGAGTTGTTTGATCTAAAGAAAGGTGTTAAGCCTATATTCCGCATGGCTCGTAGCGGGGGAATGGGCGAGGAGGAAAAAGCCTCAAAGAAGAAAGAAAGTGATGAATCAGGAGAAACAACTCCGAAGCAGGAGAGAATGCGAGATTTGGCAGAAAGACGTAGAGAAGAAAATACAGATAACATTTCCAAAGCTAGAACCTCGGGAGCTAAAGATATCAAAGCTAGAAAAAAGAGAGCTCCGTGGAAGGTAATTGAGCAAGGAGGCAGGCGATATTTTTTGAAAAGAAAAAGCAAGAAAGATGAGTCTTATCTTTATGGTGAAAGACCTTTTGCCGTAGGAAATTATAGGAAAATTTAATGAAAAAGCCAGCTAAAAAGAGACAATTACCAACTTCGCTACCAACTCCATCAGAGCTGAATATCATGAGAAGGCGATTGCGGTGAATCTTGCATTACAGGGAAAGGGGGTAAAGAATGAATACAGTTTTAGGTATCTTAGGAGTTATCTTAGTATTAGGAGGATTCTTTGGGTTTGGTGTATTGTTTGTTAGATGGTATGATGAATGGAAAAAGGTTGGTGAATGAAACTAATTGCAATAATTGAGAACTACTTGTTTAAGAATATGGGCACGGTTAAGGTTGGCTCAGTAGAAATAGTTCGTTCAGGCCAGCCTGGTAGAATAAGAAGGTGGATCATTTATAAGCTTACAAAATTCCGTAACATTATTAATTTAGCAGATTCTCCAGTAAAGGATGAACAGGACCCCGATGAAAGAGAGTGGGCACGGAAGAAAGGGATAGGATACTATTCGTTTACATGGGGAGCTGGAGGACCAACAGGACCAACTAACTATGATGAAGTAGATCAAGCTGTTACCTTACTATCCACGCTCAAAAGTTCTATTTGGGTTCATTGTGAAGGTGGTAAGGATAGAACAGGAGGATTGATAGGTATCTTTCAGGCAAGACAGGGATGTACTTGGCAAGAAATAAGCAAAGACTGGGATCCTTGGTATGGTGAACCTGCCTACGGATGGCTACAAGCTATACAGCTTGAGATAGATTATAGATGGCTAAACATATTATATTGACATTGGAATACGATTTGGTAATGAGCTAATTGTTTTTATATAAATGATTTCCTAGTATCCGTTTAGCATGACTTGTATGAAAAACCAGTAAAATATATCTACGAGAAAGGTTATGGTAGGAGTAAATAATGTAGTTTGCAGTTGCGGTAAGCAGATGATTTTTCAACCTGTGAAGGGTAGTTTCTTTTGCGGGGCCTGCGGGCAGAGATATTGGATATTAGACAACGAAGAAGAGGAAGAGCAAGAAAGAAAGTTTCGGGAACTAGAAAGATTGATTTTCAAAAATGAGGGGGATAAGGAATGAAATGAATGGGGAAGATAGAGTTTTGATCGAAGCTAGAAGAATCAGGCAACAGATCATTAGTAAAGGGAATAAATATCCAGCTGAAATGTTTTGTGCTTTTTGTATTGCTCTTATGGGAGATACTAGAAAGGAATATGACGAGTTTATTGAAGGATTAGATGAGTTAAATGAGAAGGATAAATTAATGATATTGGCCGGAATGCTTGAAAAAAAGGTGGATAGTTATTTTTGTGATTTTGATAATGCTATAGACTTCGGAGGAAGGATTCTTTACGAGTTTGATAAGTTAAGAAAAGAAAAGGGAAAGAAAAGGGAAAAAAGAGGAAAAAGAAATGAAGCACGTAATCAAATCAGTTCAAGTTAAGGGATTTACAAGAACTCGCAAAGGTAGGTTGGAGAGAGTAAAGCCTTTTAGTAGGGAACAAAAATTACAACAGAGACGAAGAGAAAAGACAAGAGAGCACCTTACCCATCTTCCAGATATTACGTTACAAAATTTGCTTAGTGGTTCTTCTATAGATCCAGATACTAAAGACTTTCATAGTGATGTTGCTGCTGAAATCGAACGTAGACAGAAGAATCTCCTCGAGAATATTAGGCAAAGAAAAGAACAGGTAGGAGAGCCTTTTTCATTTGGGAGCGAGAAAAAGAAAGTAGCGGATAAGTGGAAGAACGAGTTGGGAGAGAGACTTGGTGTAATTAAAGATAAAATGCAGAATAAGCAGCAAGTGACAAGTAAGGAACTTACTGATTTAGTTACAGAAATAGATAATTGGAGAATGTTTGGAGAACCTTATTCTGTTAAAGAGCATAGCCAGGACGAATATAAAAAATATCTTGCTTCTTTGAAAGGCGATGAAAAAGAATTATCTCTCGAGCAATGGAAGCTTAGACTTGCATTGGAATCAATAGAACCAGTAGGAGAACCTTATAGCACTTTATTTCCTAAAAAAGTAAAGCATACTTCACCGTTAGACTTTGAGCATTTTCTGGCTATGGAGAAAAAAGGCCCTCCTAAAGATAAACAAAAATTAAAGAATTGGAAATGGAGACAAGAACAAGAGAAGTTGGGAGAACCTTTTGTAGCAGATAAACCTTTGCGACATATTGAATTAGAAACTAAGGGGATGAAAAAGACTAAGGAGTGGAAGATAAAGGAAGCAGTAAAAGCGAATAACAATACAGAGAAGCCTCCGAAGGTTTTGGATGCTAAGTTTAAAAAGGATATAAATAGCGAGTTGCATGATATATCGTCTGCCTATCATGTAGAGTTCCCAAGCGAACAGATTTTTGATATTTTAAGAAAGCGAGGAGTTGTAGTTCTTCAAGAAGATGGTACTGAATGGTCTGGATTTTTTCTAGGAGCAAGCGCTCAGACTTTCTTTCAAATAGCTCCTGTAGGAAGTGCAGAAATTCTAGGAAGTAAAGAAAATCCTTATACTATATATACTCCTTTCAAAAATACAATGTTGGCAATGGGTTGGTACAAGATGCCTTCAGGCAAGTACGAGATGACTACTTATGTTGGATAGCGAAGGATAGCTAATGACGACTTATCATTTTATCAACGACCTATCTAAATCTGATGTTACTGTTAAACCTTTTGTTCGGACTAAAAAAGGTAAACTTGAGCATGTGAAAGGGCATACCCGATATGTAATAGGGCAACCTATTTCTGTTAGTGACCAAGCTGAATGGATTCAGAAACAGAAAACTCTTCTCGAGAACATTAAAGACGCCTTTATACATGGGGATTTTTCTTACCTAGGAGCGGTTCAAGAATTGAAAACACAATTTAATATGGGCTCTAAAGAGGCGACAACTTACGCTGACCAGTGGAGCGCAGAACTTAAAGCAAAATCAGCTATGCACAATCTCCACTTGGGGTTTTTGGAAGCTGAAGAACACTTGAAGGCGGAGCTAAAACCGGTTACCGATAAGGATTTTTTAGATGCCTTAAAAAAAGATTGGGAAATGGGTCTCGAGAATAAAGAATTTATTCAAGAGGCTGAGGTAATAAAATTACTTGAGGACAAAGGTTTTGATAATAGTCAGATAGACAAGATATTAACAGAATGGAAAGCAGAGATCCCTATTTCTGCATCAATACCCCCTCCTCCTCAAGAACTTCTTGGGGAGCTTAAACTTTCTGCTGAAGCTGTTCTTGGTATTTCTAATAGTAGTATTGAACAATGGGCTAAACTTACGGATGCACAGCATAAAGAGATTGAGCAGGTTAAAAAGCAATTTTTCTATTATAAGATCAATAAGGTTAACGCTATATCAAGGTTAATTTTTATTACAGGTATAGGAAAAAATGTTGAGGATCAAGCCGGAATTGATGATCTAGGTAAAATAGTTGATGAATGGGCAAAGAATAAGTATAAGTATTCTAAAGAGAAGGCTAAATATACTAAAGGAAAGAAACCAATTCCATATATTACAGAGGAAGTTTCAGAAGAAGTAAAAGTAAAACCATATGAATCATTAGAAGAGAAATTGTTAGAACCGGTAAAAATTATAGAGGAGTTGCCTGAAAAAGTAAAAGTTAAACCTCCTAAACTTTCTAAACCTTCAGAGAAAGTATCCCAGACTATTCTTCAGGAGAATCTTGTTCCAACAGGGCAAGGAAAATTAGGAAGTAATCCAGGTGGTGTTTATACAGACAAACAGACTGGTAAGAAGTATTATGTAAAGGCGTATCCTGATAAGCAGGGAGTGGATTCTGGTTCGCAACAAGCAAGAGTGGAGCAATTATCAAACAAGATTTACCAGCATTTAGGAATTGCTACAGCTACGACAGAATTAGTAATGATGAAAGATTTTGGTAAGTTAAGTATAGCTTCCGAATGGATAGACGGAGCAGCGGCTGTTCCTACTGATGTGCAAGAGCATTCAAAAGATGTGATTAATGGATTTGTAGCAGATGCGTATCTTATGAATTGGGATGTAGCAGGTTTGACGTTCGATAATATTGTTAAAAACCCAGTTACGGGTCAATTAATTCGTCAGGATAATGGTGGCACAATGATGTTTCGTGCCCAAGGTTCCCCTAAAGAGTTCAATCCTAATGCAATACCAGAATTAGATAGTATGCGTAATCCCCAGCATGGAGCTGGTAAGATATTTAAGGGGGTTACCGAAGCAGATATAAAAAGTCAAGCACAGTATTTAGTAAGTACTTTGAAATTAGCAGATATTGAAAGATTAGTGGATGATTCTGGACTTACTGGAGAGATGAGGTTAAAGGCACTTGTTGGATTAAATGGAAGAAGGCAAGTTTTGATTGACAAATATGCTCTCGCTGTTCCAGCAGAAGAACAGACTGTATTTGCCCTCTATGAGGGAGCGACAACCGCTATGAAAGAAGGCTTTACTACGGTTGGAACTCATCATTCAGCAGTGAAGGGAAAATTATTAGCTCCTATTCCTGGTTTTGAGGATTTAGAATTTTTTCAATTTAAAAATTCAAAAGGGGAATATGGCATAGCTGAAAAGACAACAGGATTGCCTAGTTCATCTGGTTCTTATTCTACTGAAAAAGAAGCTTTGGATAAGTTAAAAGAGAATTTAACCAAACACGGTTACGAATATACTAAAAATAAAATTAGCGGATTTGAACACAAAGCTCCACAAATACCTCACGAGTCACAATTAAAAGCTCCTTGGGCTCAGGCCGATTATAAACTACCCAACGGAAAGATGATAAAAACTGGGGACTGGATAAAGTATCATCATGCAAATGTAAAACATCATTATAAGGTAGCAAGTATATATTCAAATAATAAATTACATATCGAAGAGTGGGATAATTGGAGCAATAAAATTCAAGAATTTGACCTGAATATTACTTCTGATATAGATAAGACTGTTGCTCCTACACCTAAAGAGAAATCTCCTCCACCGAGCGTAGCCATAACTCCAGATATTTTTCATAGAATAAATAATGTGTGGGCTCAAGCTAAAAGTATTGAAAACTCAGGTGGTTACGAGGCTAAAGTTGTGGCACCTAAATTAAAGAAGTTCAATGAGAGTTTGAAAAATGCTTTTGAAGAAACACCTTATATATTTAGAGCGGTGGGTAATGAAGCTTTTCATAAAAGTATGAAGCAAGTTTTGAATGAGCATGTTTTAACTGGTAGTAGTCACGCACTGGGAACAACATGTTGCTCGATATCTCCCTGGTCATCTTTAGGATTTGGGAGTCATATATTTGTTTTAGATAAGAAGAAGTTGGTAGAGCATTCCGATTGGGTAAAACCTATTCAATATTATAATTATGCTTTACAGGAACAAGAGCCTGGAACGTTTAAGGGAAAATCTTCTGAGCATGATGATATTTATACCGCTCATTATGTTAAGGAAATGGAAGTAAGGGCAAAACATATTCACGATCCTCTTAGCGTAATTGCAGAAGTATGGATTCATAAGGAAGGTATTGGCGAAGAAGAAAAATTTCAAGCTATAGAAGAAGTCGAATCTAAATATCCTCAACTTAAAGGTAAAGTTAAAGTATTGAATATTTACAAGGATTTACCCTGGCCTAAAGGGATGGCAAAAAGTATTAAAAGAAGTTTGGAGGGACTAAAATGGTAGAAGAAATACCAAAAGAAGAGGATTTCAAATACAGGATTCCAGATGAGTATTGGGAGCATGTTCATAAATGGTATGCTGATAATTTGAAAGCCGATCCGGTAGATACGGAGAGGCACATCAATTTTAGAGTTCAGGATGCTACCTTGATTTCTTCAAGGGAAGAAGTGGAAAACCAGCACAAGGCATGGCACGACAGACAAAAAACTAAATTTGTAATAAGCGAGAAGATATGACAGAATACTTAGTTCCTACTAAGAATACAGAAGCTAAAATTCATAAATTAAGAATTAAGTTGGATGACGCTTATAAAGAATCTATCGAACTTGGCGCTGGATGTTTTAAAAAGGGGGACGGAGAGAAAGAAGTTCGCAAACATATAGAAAAGGCATTATCTAATTATAGATGGAGACTTATGGAAATAATGAAGCTTCAAATGACGGAAAATGAGATGAATTAAAATCTGAATGTCGGAGAAGAGAGGAGGTGATATTATGGCGCTAAATATAAGAAAAGTCGGGGAAGTTGCTGATGGTTCTGTTACAGAAGCAAAATTAGCAGATGGAGCAGTTACTACTCCAAAAATTGCAAATGATGCTGTTGATAATTCTAAGTTAGCTGATGGAGCAGTTCTTGAAGCTAAGTTAGCTGATTTGGCTATTTCAACTGGAAAGCTGAAAGATAGTGTTGTTACGTTGGCGAAAGCAAACGATGATGTAAAAGTTGTTACTTTTGTAGGAGATGAAACCGAGCTGAATGTAGAAGGAGATGTTGAAGTTGGTTTAAAAGAATTTAGTTTTTCTAAAAAGGTAGGAGTAGTAGAACCCGTAAAGATGAGGGTTGTTGCTACTTTAAAAACCAACGATGAACTGAATACAGCTACAGCTAAAATTTATATTGATGATGAAGTTGGAGCAAGAGCTACGATGGAAAGTACATCTGAAACTTATGAATTAGTTTCCGGTGAATTTGATATATCTGACTTGGTTGGTGGGAAACATAAAGCTTTGCTAAAAATGAAATCCAGTGATCCCGCAGGAATAGCCTATACGGATTATTTGGATATTCTGTTGGTAAAATAAAATTTTGACACAGAGGCGATGATGCTAGTTGAGATTATATGTTAATGAACCATATTATCTGGAAGTTTTGGTTACTGATGGTTCTGGAAATTCTGTATCGGGCTTGTCTATTGAATACACAATTACAAGACTTCCAGATATTGAAATCGAGAAAGGGGAACTAACTGAAACCTCTACAGGAATTTACCAAAAATTTGTTAGATTTCTGAGTGCAGGGCAGTATAGGGTTTTTTATTTATGCCCTAATGGTTATGAGAATGGCATAGAAACTATTATTGTTGAAAAAAATTCTTTTGATAGTTTTTTGAAAAGATTTTCAAGATACTATCCGCTATAAAGTATGAAGAACATGGAGAGGAAGAAGATGTTAAGTGAATTAGAGAAGAGTAACCTTTGCAAAACGTGTGGTAAGTGTTGCCAATGCCTGGTTTTGCCAATTACTAGACCCGATGGAATGAACAAAGCAATTACGGAGGATTGGTTAAATGCGAGAGGTTGCGAAATCGTACGAGAAACTAAAGACAATCTTTATGTTAAACTCCCTTATCCATGTCCTCACCTCAGTAAGTCTGATAAAGGATTTACGTGCGAGATGTATCACCAAAGACCGCAAGGGTGTAGGATATTTGATGGGTCTACTTATGACTTTTTGGATTGCGCTTGGAAAAAAGCTGAAACGAAATATGTAGTAACCGATTTGATTAAATCAAGAACTGTTGGAGCAACAGATAGGAAAAAAAGGAAAAGTAGACGTGTGACAGAATTAAATAACGATATTAAGCATCTAAGATGGAAGGCTAATCGAGTCAGATCATTAAGGGTAAGAAAGTTGACATTGGGAGCACTCGAGAGGGCGCAAGAGGAATTGGAAAAATTGGAAATAAAAGAAGGTAGTTTAAATAAAAGCGGGTATGTGTGTCCGATGTGTGGTAAGTCAGCAGTTCAGGTGGGTAGCAGATTTAAGCGAGACCATTTATGGGTGAGAAGATTTCGTTGCAGAAACGGCCATGTCTTCGAGGATGTTCAATGAAAAAATCAAAATATGTAGTTTTAGAGAAAGCACAAGTTAGGGTTAGACCTTATCAACGCAAAGGTAAGTATGTGATAGGGTATACTCGAGAAAGCAGGGAGGCTAGAGAAGCAAGGGCAGAGATCAGGCAGCGAATGGGTATGAGGGCTCCGTTTGAGATGGGGGAATATCAACCCTTTCAGCAACCCTTTAGGCACAAAGAAGTTTATCCATATGGCGAACCTTACAGAGTTAAGCCTGGAATGACGGCGGAAGAGAAGCTAAAATGGGCTCACAGGAAGGAGCATCACGATGTCGGGGCCAAGATTGGTGGGGCTAAAAAGGATATCTGGGCGGAAATATCGGCAGAGAATATAAAAGCTGTTGAAGAACAAGGGGTTAAGGTAGCTTACGAGAAGGTTACGAAACAATCTGTGTTTGCACCTCTTAACGTTGTAACAGAACAGCAGATGGGGGTAAGTCCTGGAGCAGCTTATATGAAACAGCAGTTTCTATTGGCAGTAAATAGCAGACCCCCGGACAGTCCAGAAATGCGAGAAGCATTCGTTCATGCTTCGGAGTTTGTTCAGGGTAGTTTTAATAACAGCAAAACAGTAGCGGATGTTCTTAATTTTATTACAGAATTTGACCAGCTACGGCAGATGAGAAAACCTGAAAGGGTAATTAAAGGAGAGGAGTTACAACAGCTATCTATAACTGGAACGGATCCCGCTCATCCTTTTTATGACCAAACTAAAGCTCTAAAAAAGCTTGGATATACTAATGCTTTTGTAGAGAAAATAGAAGGCACAGGTGGAGGGATGTGGGGTGGAGAGTTCAGGATTTATGTACCGAGTGAAGATACTACAGCTAATAACTATCTGAAATCATTGGGAGTTAGAGTTAGTACAATAGTAACTGATTCTGCAAGGGGACATGGTTGGTATGGATTTGGTAAGAAAACCAGCGTGTTTTGGACTAGAGATTGGGCTCTGGCTCGAAAGATGGATAAGGCTAACGACTGGTCTTGGGCAGGTAAGAAGGAAGTAGGAGAAAAACAGAAGAGGTTCGAGTGGGAAAGGAAAGTTAGTTCAGAAATAGAGAGGAATGGAGGAGATAATGCACCTCCAGATACTACCGCAGATAACATATTGAAATCATTTGACTTACGAGGAGTGGAATATGGCAACTGGATATCTGATGACGACGCTAGGTATCACATCCAACACGCCTGGGAAGCTCTTTCCGACCTGGCAGACATTTTAGGGTTTGAAAAGACGGATGTTTCCTTGAAAGGAAAATTAGCCCTGGCAATAGGGGCTCGAGGTGCAGGCAAGGCTCGGGCACATTATGAACCTATGAAGAAGGTTATTAACCTTACTAAGTTTTCAGGGGGTGGGTGTGCTGCTCACGAATGGGGTCACGCTCTTGATAATATCTTGGCTGAGGCGATCGCGGGCGAAAAGGGAAAGACGGAGTATCTTTCTGGCGGTAGGGTTGTTGCTGCAGACCCAAAACACAAAGATGTAGTTTATGCTTTTCAGAATGTGATGAATACTATTAAGAAAGGTACAGGGGATGCCCAACAGAAACAAGCGGAGTTAGCAACTATGAGATCAACTACGGCTGTACTAAGAAAGACTTATTATGAGTTGCCTTCAGACTATAAAAATCCTACAGGTGAAATAGCTAAGAAGAAAGAGCAAGCTCGAGTCGCTTTGAATGATTCGATAAGAGAATATAATAGGATGGTAAGAGATAAGAGTACTAACTATTATAGAGCTGCTGAAACTCTGGGTGTTTACTGGAAAAGACCTCACGAATTATTTGCGAGAGCATTTGAAAGTTATGTGGAAGATAAATTAGATGAAGGTGGAAGAGATTCGACTTATCTTGTAGCAGGGACTAAAGTTAAGTATGGGACTAAAGTTCAGGTAAAAGGTGCGGAGAGAGAAGTAGAACCTTATCCTCAGGGAGAAGAAAGGAAAGCTATTAATAAGTCTATAGAGAATTTGATAGTGGCTATTCGAGGTTCGGAGTCGCTGAAGAAAGCTTTAATAGGCTTATTTGATTTAATAAAATAGGAAAATATGAATTACGTAATTTTAGAAAAGTCGAGAGTGAAAGCCCATGTAAGAACTCGAAAGGGTAAAATGGAACGTGTTAAGGAGCACGAGAGAGTAGGTGAGCCGGAGAAAGATTGGGATGGTAAGGGAAAACATCCTTATTTTGGAATGTTTAAGCTTGGAAAGATTAGAGGATTAGGTTTAGGAGTTAGTACACAGTTTGTTGGACCTAAAGGTCATCTTGCTGATGTATATTATGATTCAGCATATGTGGGTGTTGGTAGAGGGACGAAACAGATGGTTATAGTTAGGTTTAAAAATAAGAATAATATGAATGATATGGGGTATATTCCATCTTACTTTGAAAAGACATTTTGGGAAAAGGATGCGTCTTTTGATAGAGAAAGAGTTGCTAAATGGTTAAATAATGCTATAGGAAGATCAGATTTTACTATGGATTACAGGAAATATTTTGGAAGTGGTAAGTATGATAACAGTTAAGAATTATTTTAAGTTGGGAAAGAACAAAAGCGAGAATGAAATCCAGACTGAGAAGCCTGCTCCCCCGATAAAAGGCCAGACTATTAATGAAATACAGGTGGGAGATTACAGAGCATGGGTAGGACTACCCCGTAGGATTAGACCTAATTGGGAAGGTAGTAAATTTAAAACTAAAGAAGATGAAAAGAGGGAAAAGGAATTTGAGGATGAAGTAGTAGATATAAGTCATAATATTTGGGACAGACTTGGAAGAGAAGTAAAGTATGTAATGATAGAGAAATCCAAACGAGTACAGGTTAAGCCTTATCAAAGAAAAGGTAAGTATGTAGTTGGGTATGATAGAGTAGACCCAAGAGATAAGAAAATTGAACAATCGTTTAAAAGTGCTACGGAAAAGTTATCCACAAAATATGATGTTAGATCGGTTAAAGAAGGAGATTGGATAACTATTCAATTTTGGAATAAAAATAAAACTTTTTCTATGCCAGATCAGACACTTAGCTTAAAAATAAACACTAATGGAGATATTGAACTTTCTAATGTTTATATTCCAGATGAATTGAGAGGAAAGGGGCTTTTAACATCGGTTTTATCCGAGATTAGAAAAATTCCAGGAATTTCTGGTAAAATAAAAGTTAGCGTAGGGATGGACGTAAAAGGATGGGAAAATATTATTTCAAGATCGGGTTTTGAAAAACTAACTGAAACAAAACCGCAAGTAAAGAATGCTCAACGTCCTACTGTATATAGGGTTACAAGAAGAGGTGAGAATTGGCCTTACAGATTAATGGGGAAAAATCCTGTTACTAATAAATGGGAGTTGCAATTTAGCCACAATGATTTGGAATTTATAAATGAATTTGTGCGATCCTGGGGTGGTATTATTGAAAACGATGAGAAACTTGGAGAACCTTTTAGTAGAAGGCAGAGAAAAGTTCATCCAGAATCTATTCCAACTCATTTACCTGAGAAAGATTATTGGAATGAGTCTGATACAGATAAATTTTTACAGGCATTATACAAAGATACAAGGGAAGTAGAAGATTTGCGAAGGAAAGGAAAGCAAATAGCAATAGATTCTTTAATAGCAATTTACGGGGAGGAGCTTGAGTATAAAAATTTTTTGGAGGAACTCAAGAATTATAATAAGAAGTTTCAAGATGAATATAAGAAATCTAAAGTAATATATCGAGGAATTATGGCGAACGATGTTGACCATGCAGTTATAGACATACTGGCTGGAAAGCCCTTATCGGGCGATCAAACTGCTGGAACAGTATATATGACCATTCATCCCTCTATGGCAGGAATCTTTATAGGGGACGTAGTGGAAGGTTATGTTTATGTTTTAGATAAGGAAAAAGCTGAGAAGAACGGAGCAAGACCTGTTCGTTACAAACCTGTAACAGATTGGAGTAAAAACAAGGATTACGAATGGGAACACGGAAAAGCTTATACTGCATCTATGGCGGATGAAATGGAAGTTAGGAGCGAACCAATTAAGAATCCTATAGAAGTAGTGAAAGAGATTTGGATAGTCGGACCGAACGCAAATAAACGGATGGAGAAAGCACAAAAATTATATTCGCAGTTTAAGTGGCGAATTGTTCCTTACGAGGAACTTGCTAGTTTTAAGGAGGAAGCGATAGAGAAATCCAAACGAGTACAGGTTAAGCCTTATCAAAGAAAAGGTAAGTATGTAGTTGGGTATGATAGAGTAGACCCAAGAGATAAAATTGGGGAGCTATATAGGACGAAGTTTCACGAATTACCAGCAGAAGAATTACGAAAGTGGGTAGCAGAGCTTACTAAACAAGTTATAAAAGATCCAGATAACCAAATACTTAAAGATAATGCATGGGATATGGTGCAGAGATTTGAAACAGCTTACATAAAAGAGGGAGGAGATAAAAAGCAAGCAAAAGCAGAAGTGAACCTAATTGTTTTGGAAGCTCAAAAGGAACAAACGAAAGAGGATGTTTTACTTTATGTTTTGGAAGAAAGACCTCTCAGGCCAAAACCTCAATCGTGGAAAGAGATGGGTATTATTTATGAGCCTACACAAGTAAAAGGTATAGAAGGATGGAAAACACCATCCGAATGGAAAAAAGAAATTGAAAATAATGCTTTAATGATGATGTCAGAGCTTGCGAGGTTGCACAATGTGGATTTGCAAAAGCAAGCATCTAACAGAACAGCCTTAAAAATAAGAGGCGGAAGAAGTGGGCACCAACATGCAAGAGCAGTATATTTTACAGGATGCTCTTTAATAGAGTTTAAAGAAACTGCGCATGAAGGTTTGCCTCACGAGTTTGGTCATTTTCTTGAAGACCAAATAATTCCCCTTAATATTATTTTGAAGGTGGTAAGTGCAATTAGAAAAACTCCAGAGCATTGGGGACTTTTGGAAGGATTAAAGGAAATGAGAAATCCAAAAAAATGGAGAAAATACTTTGATATGCCTACAGAGATATGGGCTAGAGCTTACGAACAATGGGTGTTTGCGAGGTTGCCTGATGATAGTCCTTTAAAGAAAGCTATGGTGAATCATAGAGAATCAAGAATGGCAAATATTTTATTTAAAGAGTCGCTATCTAAAGTTCTTTATCTTGTAGAAGAAGCAATAATGAAGGGAATAGATGCAGTCCAGTTAGAAAAAGCATTAGCAGGATGGACTAAAAGTTTGACTAAAAGTTTGACTAAAAGTTTGACTAAAAGTTTGACTAAAAGTTAAGTAAAAGTTGAGGAGAAAGAATGAAATACATAATTAAAGCCGTTCAAGTAAAACCCTTTACCAGAACTCGTAAAGGAAAAATGGAGCAAGTAAAAGGATTTACAAGAGAGCAGGAAAAGAAATCAACGGAAGATTTGGTTGGTAAGGTTTTAACACAAGAACAAGATCAGATGCAAGTTAGACATAAAGCATTAAAAAAGGAAGCTATTGAAAGACGTATAATGACCCCTGGTGATGTTAAAACAGTTCATGACGTCGATATTTACCGATACCAAAAAGCCTACAAACACGGCGAGAAATCTATTCCAAGCCATTACGAAACTTTGAAAGAATTGTATGGCGAAAAAGATGCTGATAAGGTAATGAGGGAGCAAGAAGTTAAATCATGGAAACTTGGCGAACCTTTTACAACAGAAGGAGAACCTAAGAAACATCCACCCAGTATAAAAAGCAAATTGATAGAAGGTTTGATGCTGGGAATTGCGGAAGGTATGGAAGAAGCTTTAAAAGATGTAAAAGGAGTGGATGAGAAAATACTTCGAGATGCTGTGCAGGAAGTAAAATCAAATATAATGGAAAATCTTGGGGTAGCTTTAAAAAAATTACAAGCTACGGAATCGGAGGAATCAGAACCTCAAATAACCTTTGGCGGCAAAGTCGTACATGAACCTAAAGGATATGCTAAACAGTATCAAGAAAAATTAATAGCTCGAAAGAAAGAGGCAGAACACTTCAAAAAATCGGTAGAAGGTAAGGCTATCAAGTTTATTGTAGATAATCCTTTTCCTCCAGATAAGAAGATTCACGATTTATCCGATAGGATGAAGATTGAAACCGACGAGCTCGAGGCAAAGATTTACGGAATACTAAGTGATTTGATCGAGCATGGAAAAGGAGTCAAGCCAAATCTTAGAGAACTATCTATGGGAATTAAAATTGAGTCCGAACATACTAAATATCCAGAATTGGCTCGTTGGATAGCTTTGGCTCACTTGAAGGAGATCCCAGATTATTACACGAGACTCAAAAAGTTGGAGAAAGAGGCCAAGAGTGGAAGCAAGAGTTAAAGCTCATGTTAGGCAGGGCAGACACGGTTTAGAAATGGTAAGGGAGTACGGGAGAGAGTATGATCCTATTCAACCTGGACTTCCTTTGAATACACACATTACTCTTCCGGATTTCGATAAAGGAACTCCAGAGTCGTATAATGCTGTTGTTGAAGCGACTCATCGTTTAATTGAGGAACAACTTAAATATAATCGTAAATTGGGAAAATACGAAAAATTATTTAAAAAGGGTTTATATAAAGTAGGGAAAATAATCAGAGATAAGGTAGATATAAGAAAAACATATAAAGAAATTAAAGGGTTGGGAAAAAAGCATGGTCCTGTTTTTATTGCCTATGCTATTGCGATAGAAATTATGGAGGATGTAGTATTGCCAGCTCTATTTGTAAAATTAGGAAAACCTGAAATTGCTCCTATTCTTTGGGCGTGGCATTCCGAATGGTTCATGTATCCCCTGTATTTTGCTACGGCTAAATTTTTAAAGAAGCACAAGAAACTTGAAAAAGCATTTTACTATGTGATAATGGAGAGGTAAAAAATGAGTCTTAGTTTGTACGGACAAAGGTTCGGAAAATTGATGGCTATAGGACCGGATACAGTAGGTGCTATTACTGTAAATGGAACTAAAAGAAAAAGAAGATATTGGAGATGTAGATGCGACTGTGGAAAGCTAACCGTAGTATCTACTTTCCACTTGAGGAGTGGGCATACTAAAAGTTGTGGTTGTCTTCGCACAAAGAATCCTAAGAGAGTTAATACGAGAAGGTTGGATTATGGGGAATCGTCTAAAACTTATGTCATTAATTGCTATAAAAGGCATGCAAGAAATATAAAAGTAGAATTCAATTTAACAAGAGAAGAATGTATAAATTTATTCTCCAAAAATTGTAATTATTGTGGAAGCCCACCGACTAATAAAGTAGAAAAGAAAGGACTTTATGGAATTTTCATCTACAACGGGATAGATAGAATTGATAGTCGCAGAGGTTATAAAAAAGATAATTGTGTTTCTTGTTGTAAGATTTGTAATGGAATGAAGAGAGATATGGCAATTAAAGATTTTTATACCCAACTACAAAAAATACAAGAGTTTACAAAAAATACAAATTGCGGAGGTGCAACTTGAAAATATTTTTTCACAATGATCCCGATGGGCGCGCTGCAGGAGCTGTAGCTTGGAGAAGTCCGCTTGTAAACAGAAGTTCAATTTACGAAGTAATTGAGATTGACTACAAAACTGTGGAGACAGGGAATTTTGACTTTAATACTATTCATCCTAACGAGTTGCTTATAATTGTGGATTTTTCTTTTAAGCCTCGGGATATGAGTAAGATATTGGCAAAAACCTCTTATATTATTTGGTTAGATCACCATTTAACTTCTTTGGAATATAAATATGGGATTGGAATAAGTGGTAAAGAAATTGAGTTGTCTGGCATTCGAGATAAGAATTTCTCAGGTTGTGAGTTAGCCTGGAAGTATTTCTTTCCGGATGATAAGATGCCTCAAGCAATAGAATATATCGGGGATAGAGATAAATGGGCATTTAATTTTGGTCAGGCTTCGGTGGAGTTTGTTGAAGGTTTACACTTATATCCGCACCAACCTAAAGACCCTATATGGGATTTATTACTCGGTAGTCCAGCCGGTTATGCTGGAAATAGAGAGTATGTTGAGTTTAATAAAATTTTAGAAGAAGGTAAGTTGTGCGTTAAATACAGGGATAGCATTTGCGAGGATTATATTAAGTCTTTTGGATTTGAAACTATGTTCGAGGGGCATAAGTCTTTTGCTTTAGGACTAATGGCATTTGGTAGTGATGCTTTTGGTAGTAGGATAAAGGATTACGAGTTATTACTTACTTTCGAGTTTGATGGAAAAAATTATACCGTGGGTGTATATTCGGAGTCAGTTGATGTGTCGAAGATATGCGAAAAGTATGGGGGCGGAGGTCACGCTGGAGCGGGGGGGTTTTTAGTAAAAGAATTACCATTTATAAATGAATATTCGGCCTTCTCAGCCATCGCCAAGACCGAGATCTACCGCCAGCAGGTGAAAAAGGAGTCATAATGATACGGATAAAATGGCGCGGATTCTAATATGAAAAGATGGAAATTTTTCATATGGGGTATGATTTTCTTGTGCCTAATTGTAGTTTGGATTAGTAGAGCTTCCTACATGGATTATCGTTTGGCAGTGGAACGTGGAGAAAGGAAGTACGAGCTCCAACTTAAAACAGAAGAGAGGCAGAAGAGATTACCTGAAGAAGAGATGCAGAAGAGATTGCCGCAGAAGAAATTACCGGAAGAAAGTTTAAAACCTGAACTGGACTCTCTTGATCCCCAAAAATCTTTTGATGTTTGGGATTGGATTTTAAAGATATGTGGAGGACTGGCCGGTCTAAAAACGCTTGTTGAGTTAGTAGACAAATTCAGAAGAAAAAAGACCTAGAAAGGAGTGAAAAATGTTCTATGTAAAAGTGAGAATGATAAAAGAAATGGGAAAGCTGGTTCCTAGAAACAAATTACTTAAAGAAGATGTGATATACCCTGTTCTGGATGTACATAAGTATAAAGAGAAAGAAGGTGGGTTTGTCACTAACTTTTTAATTGGCGATAAGGATACTGGCGAGATGATTTGGATACCGGCAGCTAGCGTTTTATTTAGGGGGTATGATTTGTAAAATGAGCGGGGTCGGTAGTGCAAAACTAACAGGCGGTAGTTCAAAAAACTACCAGAAAGGAGGTCTCAATGGAAGAGTTACAAAAAACTCTCGTCACCGAGATAGGTGAGCAATTGAAGGCTGAGAAAAAGAACATCCAGCTGTTAGATGTGCTTAACCGACTTTTGGGGACAGTCAATGATTATCTCTTGACAAGGAGTTAAGTAGGTAAGGTAGCAGATAACTAATCTGCTACCTACGCCTTTAATACTAGAGGAGAAAAATATGCAATACGAATTTGAGATGGTTAAGTCTAAGAGAATTTGGGTTCCTCCATCCAAGGGGAGAAAAGGATACTACAGGGAAGATCCAAGAGAAAAGTCTGTTTTGGATGCTTTGAAAGGTTTATTGCGAAGAATTATAGGGATGAAGAGAAAAGGTCCACTAACAAACGAGCAAAGGGTGCATATTCATAAAACTTTGAAGGAATTAGAACCTAGGATGAAATATTTCAAAACCCAGAAACAAAAAATGGAAGTTGCCAAAGTGATCAAGCAGATTAGGGCAGAGTTAGTTGTTAAAGGTGATAAGCGAATAATAGATAAATTGTGGGAAGATAAATATAAACAAGAATGGGCTAAGAAGCAAAAACAAGCTGAGAAAACAGTTTTATCCAAGGATGGACAGGATATTCCCGACGAATTCAAAGATGGATTAAAGAAGTTGGGGTACGTAGCGGGGGATATGAAGAGCAAGTCCCTTCACGAAATTAAAGCAATTTACTATAACGATATAAGGAAGGAATAAAATGCCGTTTGCCTCAAAATCACAAATGCGATGGATGTTTGCTAAGAAGCCCGAAATGGCAAAAGAATGGGCCGAGCATACACCTGATACAAAAGATTTACCAGAGAAAAAGAAGAAAGTTAAAAAGAGTTTGATAGAAATTTTTAGCCTGGATGAAGCTTATAAATTAATAAAGGGGTGCTATTATGGCTAAAAGAAAAGCAGTCGACAAAACGTATAGGACAAACAAGGATACTATTTCGCTTAACGCTGAACAATTTAGTGCTCACCTGGGGTTATTCCCTTATGCTGAAAACGAAGAAAGCACTATTTCGCTTAACGCTGAACAATTTAGTGCTCACCTGGGGTTATTCCCTTATGCTGAAAACGAAGAAAGGGGAGCTATTATGAAGAATAAAATTAAGATACCAGAAAAGATTCCGTTGAGGGGAGGCAAGATGCTTCCTAATGGAAATTATGTAAGTACAATAGAACTAATTGGTAAATCTCATCCTAAATATAAAATAGCACTGGAAGAGTATTTACTTTTGGAGAGTTCTCCAGTTTTGAAGGAGATGGATGAAACACATACTAATAGAAAAGTCTAAAAGGGTTAGTGTTAAGCCTTACCAGAGAAAAGGTAAATATGTAATAGGGTATACAAGGGAAGACCCTCGCAATAGAAAGGCTTATCTTGATTCTTTGGTTGAGAAAGTAAAATTATTAGGAGTATACGGAAGAAAACGAGTCGAGAAGCTTCCTACAAGCGAACAGCAATATCTGGTATCTAGAGGAGTTGTGTTTGATGTTGACAGAATGGGAAAACCGCTTATCGGATACTCTCGAGAAAAGAGTGCTCAGGACTTGAGAGAAAAGGTGACGGCAAAAAGGGAACATAAAGTTGGAGAATCTTTTATTTCTGAACTAGCTAGCCCATCTTTTGTTAATGTGTCGGAAGATACCAAGATGTTTATACAACGGGCTTTGCCCCGAGACGAATTGGCTGGTTTAAGGAGCGTTGAAGAATTGGATTTTAAGCAGCTTGAAAAGGGAGCCCAGACTATTCCTATGCGCCCATATTTGGAATATCTAATAAAGTATAGGAAAGAAGATCCGTATATAGCTGGGATGTATTTTCCAGATTTAAAAAGTTATGTTATGGACAGCTCAAATTTGTCTTTTGCGGTGAACAAACATTATAAATTACACGGATTTCTTCACGAAATAGGGCATCATAACTTTCATTATAATAAATTTATTACTTCTGCAGATAGAAAAAAGTATGAAGAGATTTACGAAACCGAGCGAGTAAGTGACTACGCAAGGAGCGCTAATAATTTTTCTGAAGGATTTGCTGAAGCGTATGCTTACTACAGATTGGGGATTTTGAAGAGAGATAAGTTTCCTAAAACTTACGATTTTATGACAGAAGTTTTAGATAGAAGAAGAATGCTGAAAAAACAAAATGTACTTATGGAAGCATTGGGGAAATCTTTTAAGAAGGGTAGAAGCATAAAGGAATGGAAGGAATATCTCGAGCTTGAACCAGAGAAAGCTCATCCAAGTAATACTATTACGAGTATAGGAAGAAGTAAGAAAGATGGCCTTTATTATGGATGGAGCCACAGGGCTATACAGGGGTTTAAGACCAAAAAGGAGGCGATTGAATTTGCCGATAGTGTTAGTTAATTGCAAAGTTTGTGATAAGGAAACTAACATAGTTAATACGAAAATTATAATGAATAGTGTTATTATTAATATGTAGCCAACAAGGAGGTGGAAATGAAGCTGAAACAATTAAAAAAGTGCATTGACCTGTGCGTTAAAAATGCAGGAAAACTTAATCCTGATGTAGAAGTATGGCTGAACGACAAATTGTTTAGAATTAAAGAAATCGGACAATTTGGGGTTGTCCCGGATGTGGCAATAACTATTACGAAAGTGCGCTAGGCAATGAAGATAGTTGAGGGTGTTGAAGGTTTTTGGCATTATCATTTGGCCCGGGATGGGGAAAAGAAGGCCTTGTGCGGAAACGAGCGGGTGATGGAAACCAGTATCCCTTTATCGGCTTGGAATAGTACCCCGAAAGATTACCACATACCGGAAAAATGGTGTAAAGAATGTGAGGCTGTTTGGAAGAATGAAGATTGATCTAATTAATGATTCTATTGTAACCTACCGATTGTAACCTACCGATTGTAACCTACCGATTGTATCTGATTGAATATATTCAAAAGATGGAAGAAAATTCAGGGTATCACAACTTGCGGCTATAGTTGTATTGATGACTAAAGAGAAGAAAATCGAAGAAGTTGTAAAAATAAAAGATGGAGGTGAACACCTCATAGAGCCAGGATGGCTTGGCCAAGAGGTTAAATTTGGAAAAGAAAGAATTGTTAAGAAAAAATAAGCAACAAACGAAAAATATTGCGAAAATGATAGCTTGTTCCGATAATAAAACTTTAAAAAGGCTATTAAGTGAGATGAAGAGTAGAAGTAGATAATTTTATAAAACTTTTTAAGATGAAGGATTTATTTTTCGTATTTGCGAAATAGGCCATTAATAGGCCACATTGTCTTTATGATTGTGTGAAGAAGAATTAGTAAGTTGAGTTTAGTAATTTACTATGATTACTAAAATTACTAATGTAAGAAGGAAGAATGGATTTTACTCGAGAACCTATCATAGAGAAGTGCGAGGGTTGCGGGAAGTCGTTGCCCGAAGCTGGAGCACAGGTTTGTTCTGTTTATTTGGTACCCAGTTCCAAATGGAGAATTGGGAATTGCCCGATGGCGACCCATATTAAAAAAGAAACCAAAGGCGATGCTTTCAAGTTAAATCCTTTAAAAGCTTCCAAGAGAGGAAAAAAGTAAGTGATAGATAATCAACCTAAAGCCTTTATTTTAATAGAGAAATCTATTCCTTTAGGGTTAATACCGCAAGTTAGGTTGGTGCGAGGCAAGACAAAAACGTTTCATGCTATTCGATATGTATCGGCTTATCCAGATAAAGTTAATGTTATTACCAGGGATAAAATCAATGTAGATGCAATTAAACCTAGTGAAGATGGTACAAAATGGTATGCGGGTGTGAAAGTTGATGAGATTGCCCAAGTGATTGATTTCAAAGAGCCAGCAGAAACAGGATTGGTCAGGTGTGTAATTAAGACTGATGGAACTGTTGCAGGGAAGAAATATACGGATAAGAAAAAGGAGAGGGGAGCTAAAGTAAAATGGGCAAGACTCAAGTATATCGAAAAGTATTTACCTACTATCAGGGCTAAATACGAACCCATGATTGGGGATAGTAACCCAATAAAGAAGTCTTTTGGTGTAGCTATGTATTGCGTGGACCGGTTTTGTATGAGAATTGGAGGGGGCGCTCATAATAGGGAAGATCATTTTGGAACCACAACGCTTCAATGTAAACACATTTCACAAGCAGAAGATGGTGTTGTCTACCTCGACTTTGTAGGAAAGAGCGGGGTTGATTGGCATATTAAGGTTGATGACCCAAATGTAGGAAAAGCTCTGATGGAGCTGAAGGACGATCGAGAACCAGAATCAAAACTACTTTACGAAGTGGAGAGGAAGGATGTAGTAAAGTGGTTAGGTAGATTCCGAGTTACCGCTAAGGATTTTAGAACATATCACGCATCGAATTATTTCGTAGAGTTTGCGAAAAAGTCTATTATGCCGTTAAAGCGCAAGGCACAAAAAGAAGTTTTGGCTGATATTATTACTCGGGTGGCTACAAAACTTAATAATAAGCCAAATACTTGCAGGAGCAAATATATAATGCCCGCATTAATGGAGCATTGGCTAATGGGAGGAAAATTTTAATGAAATGTGCTTTTGATGGTACTGATTGCAATTATCCTAGTATTCCGTGTGGTATGTGCGATCGGAATCCTAAAATAAATAACGAATCTTACAAGAGAGAAGAAGAAACAGAGGAGAAGAAATGAGTTTACTAAGTATTTTGGATAGGCTAGGAAGAAGTTGGGTTGACGAAGAGGAAGAACAGGAGTTACTTGATGAGTCGTTTGAAGAAGATTATGAAGAATATTTGAACGGTGCTGACGATTAAAATTTAAATGGAGAATAATATGGAAAAGTTGACACTTGAAGATGCTTTAATGATCGAGAATGTGATAGAAAAGATAAATGAGATTATAGATAGGTTGGATGCAATAGATAAACGGATTGATGCACACTGGAAATTCCATCGTTTTTTAAATGAAAGGATAGAGAAGTTGGAGGGGTGTAGTAACAGCAATATCGAAGAAGGGCGTAGAGTAGTGGGGCCGACTAAATATGTACGTTCCAACAGAATGTAACAAAAAATAAAATGAGGCTTGTATGAATGATTATGCTAGTTATTTAGGTGCTGTAGCTCTTTTAGTTTCTATATTGACTTTGGTATATCATTATTTTGGATGGGTTTTAAGATCAAGAAAAGAAATGTCCGATTTAGAAATAAAGTTAGGTGACAGAATTTCTGCTGAAATAAAAACCTGTCCGTTAAAATTAGAAATTAAAAGTGTAGAGGATAAGTTAGATGCTCATCTCATCCAAATTTCAGAGAGGCTTGCACGTGTAGAAACTAAGATGGAGTTATTTTGGAATCAGGTAAGAGGGGCTGTTAATTCTATGATTAAGCAGCCTATCCATTTTAAGAAAGACGAATTGATGGATAAATTGTTGGAGGAAAGAAAACCCAAAATACGTATAGAAGAATTGTATGAATTAAAAAGTATATTGAAAGAAGAATTGCCAGCTTTAACAGAAGTGAAATCAGAGAAATGTTTAGCTTATGCTTTAGCCCTCGCATATATCGACCAGATTTTGTATGATAGAAATTGTCTTTGTGCGGAAGAAGCACCAGTAAAAGTTCAGGCGGAGGTTTAATAGATGATTTATTTTCTTGCTATTTTGTGTACAATATCCATGATTTCGCATGGATTGATGGTTTATTACGGACTGAAATTTTATAGATTTATAGGATATATAAAATATTGGTCTTTTGCTTGGAAGTTTTTTTTAGTAGCACAGGTCTTAATTTTTATAAGACGAGGTGTAGGATTTTACACACTACTTACTAAAGCGTGTGAGCCAGACTACCACCTTCATTTGATGGTTGGTTCGAGTTTTCCATATTTTGATCTTGTAATTTACGAAGTACTTTTAACTATTGTTGTAAGCGTTTTGTTGCTTTTATTTGTAAAATTTATTTACAAACTTTTTAAAAAATATTTACACACTAATGGGGATGCAGTTTTAATGGAGAGAGAAACAGTTATTGAACATCGTGAAGGTACAGTATTAAAAAGAGAAGATGTTGTTGGGAAAAGGGAGATAGAAGTTCAGGAAAGAGAAGATAAACAAAAGCAATCTCCTTACTACAAAAGCAAAGAATCGGCTATAATAAAAATATTGGGTAAAGATAAATAGAGAGGAACATTATGGGCTTGTTTGATGGTAAAAAGATAGAGGCTTTGAAACAAGATTTTGAAAAGAAGTTGGAAGAGATAGAGCTAACCAAAGCAAAACAGATTTTTGAAGTAGAACAGCGTATGGTAGAGATTTCTGAAAAAAAGGCTCTAGAGAAAGCTCAGGAAATTCACGCTACCTGGCTCGAAGCTTTTGAGAAATCGAACGGAAAAAAAGAGGATTTAGAAGCAAAGTCTTTGTTTATCGATCCTTATCAACTTCTTGAGTCTGTTGGATACAGGGAAAGACCTATGATGTTAGGATTTGATCAACTTCGTCTTATGTCGGAGAGAAACCCAGTAGTAGCCGCAGTTATTAATACAAGAGTTAACCAGGTGGCTAGCTTTTCAAGAACTCCAAGAACTCCTTACGATGTTGGTTTTGAGTTTATGTTGAGAGATAAGGATGAAAAAGTTACGAAGGCTGATGAAAAAAGGATGAAGGAATTGACAGGGTTTATCGAAGCTACTGGTTTTCCAGGAAAAATTGAAGAAGAGGAAAGGGACGATTTTGATGCTTTTCTAAGAAAGTTTTCAAGGGATAGTCTAACTTATGATCAGGCTACATCCGAAATAGTTCCAAGTAGAAAGGGAACACCTGGAGCTTTTTATGCGATAGATGCTTGTACAATAAGATTAGCCACGACTCCAGAATATTGGAGAGATAGAAGGAAAGTGGGAGGCTATTACGAAAAGGGGAAAACTACTAAGGAAGATATTGAAACCAGTACTAGAATGATGGCAAGCTGGAAGGGAGCAATAGACGATGATATTAAACCTGAGGATATCAGGTATGTCCAGATTTTAATGGGTAGAGTTATTAACACATATACAGAAAAGGAATTTATATTTGGGATACGAAATCCAAGAACAAGTGTTCGATTAAACGGTTACGGAACATCTGAGTTAGAAATTCTTGTTAATACAGTTGTGGCTCATATGTGGACAGAGGAGCACAACAGAAGGTTTTTTTCTCAAGGTTCAGCACCTAAAGGAATTATTCATTTCGAGGGAGCAAATATAAATCAGGAACATCTTCAGTCTTTTAGGAGACAATGGCACGCTCAAATTGCTGGTGTTTATAATGCCTGGCGAACCCCGATTATAGCATCTCCTGCTAAGTTGAATTATACTAATTTACATAGTAATAATAGGCAGATGGAATTTAGTAGCTGGCTCGAATATTTAGTAAAAATTATTTGCGCTGTTTACTTGATTGATCCCGCAGAGATTAATTTTGATTTGAAGGGTTCTGCTCATCAAACTCAGGGACCTATGTTTGAAAGCCAGAATGAAGCAAAGCAGAAGATGTCCAGGGATAGAGGGCTTAAACCTTTACTGAAATTTATTGAAGGAGAAATAAACAAAAATATTATTTGGCAGATAGATCCCAGAATTGAATTTCAATTTGTGGGGTTAGATGCTAAAACAGAAGAACAAAGGCAGAAACTTAGGACCGAACAATTACAGAATTATAGGACTATCGACGAAATAAGAATCGAGGAAGATTACAAACCGCTTGGGGAAGAAAAAGGCGGGGATATTATTATGAATAATGTTTATACTCAATATATGCTTCAGCTCAAGATGCAGCAACAGCAGCAGCAAATGATGGGCGGAATGGGCGGAGGTGAAGATTTTGGTCAAGAGGGTGAAGAAGGTAAATATGATTTTGGTCAAGAGGGAGGCGAGGAAGAAGCACCACCTGGAGGCGGAGCTCCTAAAGAAGAAACATCACCTGGTAAAGAATTTGGTGGAGGTGGAGCTCCTAAAGGAGAAGAGTTAGATTAGGAGAGTTTATGAAAAAAGTAAAATTTGTTATTAAGAAAGCATTTCCAAATCAGATGCCTATGCAACCTAATCCAGGTATGCAGGGTGTGCAGGGCATGCAGGGCATACAGGGTGGTAGGCCAGGACTCCAGTTACTTCCATCCAAGACGAATCCTAATGTCAGAAGATGGGAGCAAACGCAAGGGAAACCTCAGCAAGGGAAACCTCAGCAAGGGAAACCTCAAAGAGAACCGTATAAAGGGAAACATTCAGGCGCAGAAGTTGGGCATCGAATCAATTATTACGGAAAGCCTATTACTATAACAGGAGTTGGTGAACACGGAGTTACGGCAAGAGACGAATATGGAAGGAAGTATGAACTCTTTCATCACGAAATTCGTAATAAAATGGAGGTTAAGTAATGGAAGGCATGGAACAATTATGGCAAACTCAGACAGGTTGGTATAAAATTATTCCTTATATAAGGGAGGCTCGAGGTAATTTAAAGTGTTTAGGAATTCAAGCTCCTTTGTGTATAAGCGATGTGAACGGACTTACGATTGTTCACATCCGGGAAAATCTGCCCTATCAAAATATAATTGAACTAAATCTTAATCTTAGAAGTATTTTTGGACCTGCAACTCTTGTGCTGGCTCTTGATAAAGATATTGATTTTTATAAGATCAAGAAATGCACTAGTGAAGAAATGAGCGATTATCAATTATTCGGAGGTCCTATTCTTGAGGAGGTGAAAGATGGACATTCAAACATTAGTAAAGATGAACGACTCGAAGTTGAAGAAAAGGGAAGACCAGTTGATGCAGGAAGTAAATCGAGCTTACGACGAAGCGGTAGCAAAAGCAACAAAAGAGTTAATAGGACTGGATAAGGAAAATATTAATCGTCAAGAGTTGAGGAATATACTTACAAAATCGGCTGAAGCTTTCAAAGAAAGATACAACGAGTTAGTGGAAATTTTCAAGAAAGAAATACTTGAATCGTATGAAGAGGGACTTAAAGAGACAGGTCAAATCTTAGAACTTGCAAAAAAATAGGAGGATATAACATGAGTATATTTGATTGGATTAGTAGTAGGTGTTTTGGAGGATCGTCTCCCGAAATTTCACCTGCAGAGCCATTAGTTGATCCGGATCCGTTTAATGGAACTGTAGATGGGAATGATATTAATGCGTGGGTGTACGTTCCAAGCGGTAGAATTAAGAATGCCAATCGTGGTGCTATTGCAGTACATGGGGGTTGGATAGCTGGGCTAGTTTCGACTTACGCTCCGTATGTCAATATGGGGTGGACTACAGTATATCCAAATTTTGAAGGAGAGCCAGATATTTACAACCAGGACCCGAATAGGGATGCTATCGAGTTGAGGGATGTGGCTATTCTAATGAAACAGCGGTTTCCTAACCTTCAGTCAATAGATTTGGTTGGTGTATCTTTGGGATGTTATAGATCATTACGGGCTTTTGCTTTATACCCACAGCTATTTCGTAGAGTAGTCGGTATGATTGGCCCAATCAATATGCACGATCCAAAGCGTCCGTATGATTGGGATGCCTGGACGGCTGACGGAAGACATGGAGACTTAGTAGACGATGCAAAAGCTTTCTTTGATAAAGCTCCTGACCCTATGCAGTTAGCAAACGAGGGGCGATATACAGGATTGGAGAAGCAAATCATCCTTATCTATGGCGAGAAGGATAAGCTCTGCACTCCAGTAACTCATTTTTATCCCTTCATTCGTAGGGTAAAGTGCCTAGGAACTATTATAGAAGGTGCAGCGCATAATGTTCATAGAACAGTAGAAGGACAGAAAATAGCTGCAGCATTTTTGAGAAAATAACGATCTAAAGGTGTTTAGCATGTCGGTAAGATTTAAGTATAAGATACTGGACGACAAAAATATAGAAATAACCATAAATGGTCGTAAAAAGTTTCTACTCAGTTCTAAAGAAATAGTAGAGTTCAAGAAGGTCTTAACAAGTGCAGGATTCGACTGGGCAAGTAGGTTTAAGTGTAGTCTAGATCTTCCAGAATGTTATTAGTTACCTGTAAAAACTGAGAAAGGAGAATAAAAATGTATAGTAGCAATAGTAGCGGTGATAACTGGACCATTAATAATTTGACTATTGGTCAACTTTGGGAAAAGATGGCGCTACAGTATAATCCAGAGTATAGAATTGTATTGGGGGAACCAGAACCAGAACCAGCTAAAGACAAGATAAAAAGTTATAGAAGGCCTTTAAGGATGATTAGATTAGAAAATGCCAAGAATAGCTAAAAATATAAGTAAAAACTAAGAAAGGAGAATAAAAATGGACGAAATTTCTTCCGGCTATTTAAGTAGCTCAGGTTGTATTACCTATACTGGTATTATTACTAGTGATAATACTACTAGTGATAATTGGACTGTTTATCCCTATATTGGCGATAATATCGAAAGTATTTCTCCCTGGAGTACTCCCTTACCTCCCTTATTAGAAAATGATTATAAGATTACTGAAGGTTATAGGGTACTTGAAGTAGTTTTGGAAGAAATGCGTCGAGGAGTTAATCCTCCTTATCCAGAACCAGTCAAAGCTGATCCACCTGTGTTTAAAAAGATTCTTAGGAAACCTTTAAGGATGATTAGATTAGAAAATGCCAAGAACAGCTAAGTACTCTCCGGAACAAATAACTTCAATTTATGAACAAAATGTTTCTCGGAGCTTTAAAGAAGCTACACGAAGGAAACTCACTCGCAGAAGTTTATCTTTAATTACGAACATCAATAATTCAATTCGAGATAATATTAGAACTATATTGCGTGAAGGAGTGGCCGAGGGTAAGTCTGTTTCAGCGATAGCTAGTAGTTTGATGACTACGGGACTTGATAAGGGTATATTTGCAAGTGCAAGAAAGAGAGCTTATTTAATAGCTAAAACCGAACTTCATAGGGCAAGACAAAAAGGTGCTATTGATATTTACAAAGCTAATAAAATTAATCGGGTTAGGTGGGTAGCAATATCCGATGGAAGAGTTTGCGAAAGATGTTTAGGTAGGAATAACAGAACCTATCTGATTAGAGAATTAACAGAAGAAGATTTTCCTCCTATACATCCCCGCTGCAGGTGTCGTTTACTTCCCGATAACTTTCAGGTATCAATTAAAGTAAAACAAACAGCCGCTGGTAAGGTAATGGAGACAAAGGTTTATCCTTCCCCTCAGAACTACAAGTATATTATTAAGGTAAAGAAGAGTCTCGAGGATTTGGACAAAGGATTTTTTAGTAAATTTACACATAAGTATTTAAGC